>Ga0206863_1079_pt1 | contig 33551 bp, 30 predicted proteins | sample Alteio_BWOrgCont_41_FD_152634 | JGI IMG/M metagenome (GOLD analysis project Ga0206863, IMG submission 152634) | Enriched cells from forest soil in Barre Woods Harvard Forest LTER site, Petersham, Massachusetts, United States -... | ecosystem: Environmental > Terrestrial > Soil > Temperate forest >...
CATATTATACCCGATAACAATTCCATATTGATAAAGATTATCGCGGCGTTTCATCCGTTCAAAAGAATGAGCAAGAGGTGTCCCCCTTACCCATTGATTATATTGCATAGAATGCAGATCATCCACCCAAAAATCGTTATCTGTAGCCTGACGGTATAAAAGGCCTGTATCTATCGAGGAGGCATAACCAAAAGCTGGGCCTAATGAGTACACACCCGACGGAGTTTTGCCATCGCCTTCTTTCTTCTGGCCAGGCAAAGCCAAACCATTCCTGCCAATGACGGCACTAACAAAATAGGTGCGATGCCAACTATTCGCCTGCCGCTGCCATGCGCTTAGTTGTGCTTGATTGGAATTTTTATTGATCGGATGAACCACGATGGCCTGGCTAACAGATCCATCAAGCCTTTGGAGCGCTTGGGGAGTAACAGTAGAGCAGCCGGTCGAAACCAATAGGCTCAGACAGAAAACGATCCTTGAAAACTGACTCATATATTATTTAGTTTAATGTATTGAAGCTTTTAACCCAAGAAATTCTTCTAGATTATTCATCGGCTGGATATTGATAATTACCGGCACAAAGCCGGAGGCGTTTTGCAATTGCGCGAGCATGGCTGTATCCATATGAAATTTAATCTCACCTCCTGAATTTTCTGTCTGTAAATTCAGGTTGGCAGGGGTTAAATTGATACCACCTTCTCTAGGTTTTCTAACTTCCCTCTTTGGTCGACTTATCAAAACTGGTAATTGCGCACTCATGGCCAGATCTGGAACCTTGTACCCCAAAGCTTCTAGTTCATCTTTTGCAAGTTGAGGGTCTATGGCAGTTGCTATGATCTTCTTCACTTCCTCATTTATTTTAGTTTCACGTGCCTGTGATCTCTCTTCTGCGAGCACTGTGTAGATAATTTCTAAATCAGATTTTGAAATAGATAAGCCAAATTCATGCCGCAATCGTAATAATTTCAATAGCGCCGGGTGCTGTAGAGTATTAACGCCCAGGCCAGGAGCTTTAAGAACGGCCATTCCATATAACCAATACCTCAGAGCATCTTCATAACCATAAAGTCTTCCATTACAATCTAAGCTCATTGCCAAAATTTCTGGTACTGTGCCTCTAAAAGCGACAGTACCTGTTCTTTTATCAACCACCTGGTTCTTTATCAAAATATCTCTTCCTTTTCGATAGATTTTAAACGGCCCTGCAAAATGAATAGTGAGCCCTTCAAATTGATAAGGATTTTTGGCGCCAGGAAGAAGTCTTTCCTTAGGCACACCCAACGCTTGGGCTAACCGTGTCAAAATAATTTCTGACTGCCTATAGGTCTCCTCTGTTACATTACCATGGCCTTCAGCAGCATGGATTTCATCCTCACTCAAATAGACCTTCACAGTAATATCAAGATCATTTGGCGCACGTCCAAGAATTGCATCGCGTACTGCTCCACCAAATATCACAATATCTTGAAGAACAGGGTCAGGATTTTCTCTAAGGAATTTAAGAAATCTTTGCATGCGCCCGTCTAGTATATTTAACTTAACTTCACCCTCACGCGAAGCCTCACGAATTCTTTCTTCATCACGCAAGGCCTTACGAATTTTTTCTTCATCAAATCTTGCAGGAGGTGACGTAGAGACCCATTCTCCATCACTGTCTATTCCATGTTCCCGCCATACAAGCTTCATCCTTTCTTCAATGGCCATCTTCATTTGATCAATAATTCCTAAATTTCTTAATTCTCTTCGTGCTTTAGCTCGAACAATATTATTCTTATGCTTTAATAGTTTAATCAAAATCTGAGGACTTTGCTTTGCGAGATATTGATCTAATTTACCTTCTAACACTTTCTCTTTATAACGCCATAATAGCCATTTTAATGTAATGGATACGCGTCTCTCTGTCGTTTGCATGGCGCTATCAGAAGGGACTACTTCTGTCTCGGAGCCTTTTACCAGAGAATTCATAGCCATATCACCTTGCGGCATGACATTGATCGTTAATTTCAAAGTATTACGCAATCTTCTGGCAACTGATGGATAATCCCTAATTAGTTGGGACATGTTATGTAATTCTTCTTTTACCCGCATGATTAAACCACCGGAAAAATATTTCCTCGCAACTATCTGTTGGTCTCCACAACTGGAACCCAAGGAACAGGGAATTTTATCTTCTTTAATGTAGTTGTAAACGCCTTTTTTAAAGGCCTTAAGGTATTGTTGATAGATGTATTCTACGTTGTTCTTGTTCTGGATTCCCGCTTTCGCGGGAATGACAAGACCTTGAATCTTATTTTTATCGGCATATACCTGTTCTAAAATGCTCTCTTTGATTTTATTTTTGTACCATGTGGCTAAAATAAGAGAGTTGTAGACTTGACGTAGTTGGGCGAAATTTTTGTTTTCGTTGACTTCTTTGGTGAGTTCTGGAATGACGATTTCGCGGACGACTTGGGAGGCGATGGAATGTGTTGGAGAAATGGAATTATGTTTTTGTAAAGACAAATAATCCTCTTCAAGCATGACTTTTAATTTACTTTCAACCACATAGGCTGTGCCGGCTTGGGCGTTCTCGTAAACAACTGCTTTATCCGGGATGATCCAAACTTTATTAAAGGTGTTGACGGGAATATTGGTTGTCCCATATTTCTTTGCTGCTTCTTCGTAAATACGTTTCCAGAATTTCTTGCCTATCTCTCCTTCAGGATAAACAAGAGACGCTGTGATTTGTTTGAGTATATAGTCTTCAGCAAGCAGGTCCCTGCCCATTTCGGTCAGGCCAAAACTTTGGGGAATAATACGATTTTTTTCATATGGACTTAGATTGACCCATAAGTCTTTTTCGGGGATGGTTAGGCTGGCTAGGAAGTATTTGATTAGGCGGGTGGCTTCGATTTTAAGTTGTTCTTGATTCTGGATTCCCGCTTTCGCGGGAATGACATTGGAATCTTTTAAATTGTCCCCTTGGTCTAAAATAAATTCAAATCTAAACGGATTATCGGGATGAACCTTGATGCCTTTTAATATTGCAGGGTTGTATTCAGGACTTAAGTTGACACGTACACCTGGCGCAGGCAAAAAGAATTCTTGAGCGTAAATAGGATACGTTCCAAGTACGCTCGTTATAAAAAAACACAAGATGGTAAAGGCTAGTGTTAACTTTTTCACTGTAGTGAAAGTATAGCATTTGTATTTATATACTGCCAATTGGGTTAGGCTTGTTCCCGGGGGGACATCCAGTTTTTACCGCCTAGGATGCGGGCGACTAGCATCGTACAAATATTGTCACCTGTAGCATTTACCATTGTTGCTGGAGGATCAACCAGGGTGCCGACCATGGATATAATCGGCAGCGCATCCACCGGAAAACCATACATGGTGACAATCATCAGTTCGCCTAAAAATCCTCCACCTGGAATACCGCTCATCACTGTCCCGCTTAAAAGAGCAATGCCAATAGCTTTGGCCAGAGTGGACAGACCTACAAAGGGGATATGAAATAAACCAAACAACAATGCAATTTTTAAGATAGCTGACAAACAAGAACCTTCCAGGTGAAGCGTCGCACCACCTATTGGGATAATGACCTCACGCAATTCTTCGGGAACACCGATGCGTTTGGCAGCCTCCATGTTGGCAGGAATTGAGGCAATGCTGCTGCCTGTCCCCCACGAGATAAAAGCCACAGGCATAATGTTTTTCCAAAATGTTTTAACTCCCCAAGGCCCACCGGCCAAATAAGCATATATCGAAAAAGCCACGCCAAAATAAGCAAAGGCCACCGGATAATAAAGTTGCACCGCACGCACATAGGTACCTAAAAGTTGAGGGCCAAATACGCCCACCAAATAGGCAAAATAAGCCCCTAAGCCAATTGGCGCATATAACATAATGATACTAATCATTTTCTCCATGACCTGATTACCTGCCTTTAAAAAATCTACAAAGGCACGGGCTTTGGTACCTGCAGCTGAGGCTGCAATCCCCAGCAGTAAAGAAAAAATGATCAAGGGCAGCATGCTCTTTTTAGAAAAAAGATCGGAAAAATCCCCCACTGTCAATGCTTTGACCATGGTATCTGACATGCTGGCACCCTGAGTGTCCACGGCAGCATGCAACTGAAGACTAACACCAAGTGCCGGCGGATAGAGTTGGGTCGCGATGATCATCAAGATACATGCAATGATCCCAGTCACAATAAAAACCACCATCATCCATGTAAAAATAGTCCTCAAACGTTTTAGATCAGTCATTGAAGCGACAGTCGATGATAGGGAAAAGAAAACCAGCGGGACAACAATGGTGAAAAGTAAATTAAGAAAAACATCACCAAAGGGTTTAAAGACAACTGCTTTTTCTTTTAAAATCAGTCCTAACACGCAGCCGATTGATATAGCGCCGAGAAGGATTAAGGATGTAGAGTAGTGTTTTAAAAAAGATGATTTTTTCATAATGGATTCCCGCTTTCGCGGGAATGACAGCACCCTATAACCACCCGCAAAAGGCAAGGGTGCAGATGCTTTTGGCGTCCATGAGTTTTCCTTGAGACAATAGTTTTCGCACCTTTTGTTTGGTCATTGGTATGGTTTCAATGACCTCATACTCTTCTGGTTGGGCTTGGGTCAAGGTTAACTCTTCGGCCTTAAAAATATGGATGATTTCTGTGGAATAACCAGGCACTGGATAAATGGAACCCAATTTTGTTAATTTTTTCGTTAAAAGGCCGGTTTCTTCCAGCAATTCCCGACGGGCACAAGTGGCGATGCGTTCATTAGGATCAAGCGTACCGGCAGGCAGTTCATAAATATATTTTTTGAGCGCCGGACGGAATTGACGCATCATGACCACGGTGTCCTTGTTCAAGAATGGCGCTATGATAACAGCACCAGGATGATTGATAAAGGTGATGCGGACGGTGCGGCCGTTGGGAAGTTTAACGGATTGGTTGCGTCGGACGTCTAGTTTTCTTCGAGGCATGACTGAGTATACTGGATTCCCGCTTTCGCGGGAATGACAATTTGTTTTAATTATACCACCGGGACTGTTTGGGACATGCTTGGGATTATTGAAATTTCATCGAACCACCGGTGTAAAGCATCCTGTACTTTTAAGCGAGGCAAGCGAAAATGAATATACCCAATGGCACAAGCCACTGAGACAGAAGCTAAATCAAACTTCCTTAATTTAGGTAAATTCTTTTGAATATACGCATACGCGGATAGAATATTTTTTTCTTGTAGATCTGTAAAATCTTTATTGAAATCGTGGGAATGCCGTACCTTTTCCATATAAAGATTAATGGCCACCCCCATTAAATCATCAGCAAAAGCTTCCCACTTTAAAACTTCAATACGCTTCTCTGCTTGCTGCGGAATCATCATAACCCTATCATTTAACCCATCCAAATACTGACAGATAACAGGACTATCAAAGACCGTTGTTCCATTGTCCAAAATCAGCGTCGGAACCTTTCCCAAAGGATTGGCCTCTAAAAGACGGTGGGATTTCTTTTGCAGGTCTTCATCAATTAAATCCAATGGGATATTCTTTTCCAGGGCAATCACCCTGACCTTACGGGCATAGGGAGAGCGTTTGGTGTAAAGCAATTTCATAGACGATCCTTTCCTTGAGATGACTTGGGTATATTACACCTCTTGAAAGGAAGAATCAACTCCAGGAAGGAATAATTATTGCTGCGGCTTGTAAATTGCTGATCCCATGGCATTTTTAAACGCTTGCCAACTTTTTGATGATTCGTCCAAACGCCAATCCCTCTCTTTGTTGACATTAAACCAATAAAATGCACTAATTTTGGGATAGCTCAATTCAATCTTACTAAAAGCATCTTTGATCCATTGGGCTTTATCAAAAGAAGAGACATCCGCTTTTGCGGCCCCGATTTCGCTGAGCATGATGGGTTTGTCTCCAAAAATTTCAGGATGCCCTGTGATCACCCTGTACATTTTATTAAAAACTCCGTCGAAATCTTGGCCCTTCCAATTGTATCCATCAATACCGATCCAATCTACAAAATTGGGCCCGGGATAATATTTGGGAATCACATCAATAAAATACGGCTCAAAATTAAGCGCCCAAACAAACTGAACATTATCAGCCCCCTGAGCTTTAAATATAGAGTAAATACGGATGTAGGCTTTCTTATAGTCTTCAGGAAAATCTTGCCATGGGTACCATTTAAAATTAGGGATGGTCCTGACAGGGTTATCATTCTGGATCATTTCATGGCCAAATCGCAACCGGATAATTTTACCGTACGCCTTCATGGCTTTGGCATAACTGATAATATAATTATCAAGCTTTCCTTCATTGATCTTATCAAAAGGAGTTACCTGATGACCATCCTTAAGCCCGGCATCTCCCCACGGCTCCCAGGTTAACATGGGAATAATGCGGGAAGGAACATTCTGCTTTAAGCTGCTCAATGGAAATTCCGGCAAGTCCCCGGTATCTGCATTGAATCCTAAAAACCAATTTAAGGCATCAATTTGTCTTCCTAATTTATTTTCAAATGCCTCTATTGTCTTACGCGCAGGTATGACGCCATCTACAGAAAATGCCGCGACCCCCACCTCAACATTGCGGGAGAATGCCGCCGTTGAATAACTCAAACTACATACTAAGAATACGACTATGCCAATTATTTTATGACGGAACATTATTAAAACCTAAAAAGTTATTTTTTAAATTTGTTATAAAATTTAATGGCTGCATCGCAGGAACGTTGATAGACATACACAGGATTAAATAAAGCTGAAAAAAAGAGTGCCACCAGGATACCAAAAGAAACTTCTAAAAAACGATACTCAGCTGTCGTCCAGGGAGAAGAGGAATTTCCGGTCAACATAACAATAGCAACCGTCACCGCAGCTATACGATAGCTTTCTATCAATCTTAAAACCGCACAAACCAAAACGACCAGCCCAAGGCCCAAACCAAATGACCATACATGATAACCCCCAAGGGCTAAAAATAGTCCGCCCACCAAGGCTCCTACAAAGGTGCCGACTACCCTCATCCAGGATGCACTAATCGTCGCCTTGGCATCGGATTGCATGACAACGATCGCACTCATCACTGCCCAAAAACTCTGCGGCAATTTGAACCATTGCGCAAGATACAGACAGCTTACCGCGGTAATCGCCGTTATAAATGCCTGCTTGATGATTGCTTTCATATCATTATTGCTGAAGCTCTAAGACAACCCACGCGGCATTGTCTAATGGAAAATTACCCAGGGTCGTCCGGGCAGAGGTCAAGATCTTTTCAGGGTAGCCCAACAATTTCAGAGGCATTGAAATGGTAACTTCATTAGGACTCCTGTTGATCTGCACTACCCCTTGCTCTAAACGCTTGTTCTGGTCATAAACACTATAACTTAAAACACCCAGACGCACATTAATTTTAGGCATTTGCCCAAAAGGTGTTTTACTGCTGTACCCAAAGAAATAAATAGATGCTTCCACATCTTGCGCCAAAGGCTTTGAAAGCCCTATGGTGACAACCAGATTGTCTGTTTCCCAACGTAAAGATTTCCAATCAACCCCCACAAAGGCAGAGCGTTCACGGTCATTCAATTCTTCCGGCAATTCCGTCGTCGACATAAATTCTTTCTGCCCTGAAACGAGAGCGACATTTTCGTTCAAACGCAGTTTCAACGGCGGAAAATCACCAAAAAGTTCATTGAATTTTACAAAAGATAAAAGATATTGGCGGCTTGAAAGAAACTGGGTCTGATGCGCCTCCAAAGCTTTTTTCTTGTTCACTATCTGTGCTACAGTTAAATGATATTGTTTCCATATCTCGTCACTGACTAAAGCATCCGGCGGTGTCAGGTACTTCTCTGGATGGAATCCTTTAGGTTTAGGCCATGTCAGATAATGGATAAGGTACGGATATAATTGGACCCCCTCCATTTTTTCATCCCAAAGAGCCACCCGCAAATACAAATACAGGGCTAAGTGATCTCCATTATGGTCTGCCGGATGAGAAACAAAAATCTTGGTTGGTTTAAAATCCCTTAAAATTGACCTTAGATCCTGGACGATTTCTTCGCCCTTATAGGGCGCGCCGAAGCGATAGGCGTTTTTATAAGGGACTGCAATGACCCGGGTCATAAGACTTCTATACGGAGGGCGCTGGTTCCAATGATAATACCAGATATTTAACGTACCAAAATCCGGATAACCCAAAAATATCAAATTCTTGGGATCCACTCCTAAAATTTGAGAGGCATTTACCGCCTCATCATGCCGCACTAATCCCATTGTTTCCACCGCACCAGGAAAAATCACCGGATGTTTGCGGTAAAGGAAAAAAGACCATTGATTACTGTCCCCGTTGGTCAGGAAAACTACCTTGATAGGAAGTTGCTGGGCCACGGCCTGCTGGATCACACCACCCGCCCCTAAAACTTCATCATCCGGATGAGGAGCAAGCACCAAGATACGGTCATCTTTTGATAAGAACAAATTATTGTTAAACGGTCCATGGGCGAAGGCCACGGTGCTGAGAAAACAAAGCAACATCGTTGCCATTAAAGAGATTGCCACGCCCTGCTTCGCAGGGCTCGCAATGACACTATATGGTTTTGACATATAACAGCGAATGATAATGCTCCTCCTTTCCATCACGGATTAAAATCATGGGGTAACGCTCACGGACCACGAAACCTTGGGACTCAAAAAAAGCACCAGCGGCTTTATTTGCGTCATGGACCGACGCTGCCAGCTCGGTGATACCTTTTCCCAGCGCATGCACGACCAGAGCACCTACCAAACTCCGCCCCACCTGCTGACCGCGAAAATCCCCCGCGATGCCGATATGCAGATGCCCTTGATGACTATGAAAAGATTTCTTGCGCCAAACAAAGATCCTTCGCCAATTCTTTAACGACCCACGCAAGATCTGATGAATTTCAGAACGAAAAAAAATACCGCGTTTAAAAGCTTTGATCAGCAATGCAGGCATTAAAAGCCAAAACATCACCAGCCCATAACTGCGGTTATCCATGCAGCCATTGATATAGCCGACCACTCGACCATCACACTCAGCAACAAAGGTCGATTGAGGCTCATAATCCGTATAATACTTAGTCAGCAAATCCTCAGCCACCTCACGATCGGGAAAAAAATTCTCAATGGGGCCGCCGCGATCTGCCACATCACAACAGAGTGTGCGTAAAGCTGTCCGATCTTCCGTTCTATAAGGCCTAATATTTATTTTATTCATAAAAATTTATGAGAGAATAGTAAAGGCTTATGTATTATACGTCAAGAATAATTACTATATTAAGTGATTGCTTCGCTGCGCTCGCAATGACAACAAATATTGTGTGGGCAGATAATAGCCTGATCGACCGCATCCAGCAATCAGAACAGTCTATGGTGACTGTCCGGACAGAATTGACCCGTGTCATGCCCACCACCCCGCCGCGGATGGCCACCTTCTACCGCACCGCTGCGGGAATCGTCCTTGACCCTTCAGGCATTATTGTAACAAACACGCACACAATTATCGATGCTCCCTTCATATTTGTCATCCTGAGGGATGGTTCTAAATTGCCGGCGCAAGTGCTTTTTGCTTCTGGCGAGTATGACTTTAGTTTCTTACGGATCTATCCACCCTATCCTCTTCATAGCATCCGTTGGGCAGATTCTTCGCTTGTTGACATCGGAGAACCTATTATCGCCGTGGGCAATTCAGACTACGACAATCAGTCTATCATGTCAGGCCATATTAAAAGCATCCTTCAAAACCGCTCCAACGCATCTGATGATTTTCTTGAATTGGACCTTAATCTCTACCACGGTGACAGCGGCGGGCCCATCCTTGACGAGCAAGGGCGGCTCTTAGGGATGATCATGGCTAAACGGGAATCGCAGCTTAACTCCAGCATCGCCATCGCTTCCAATAAAATACACCGGCAGTATTTGCAATATAAAGAAAATATGCCATAATTCTTGCTTATGAATAAAAAATCTAAATTTTGGCCCTGGGTCTTGGCTTGGGTGGTTCTTGTTATCCTGAGCTCTTACGTGCGCCTTTATCCTTTACGGTCGCATATGTGGGATGATGCCCGTGAGCAGGCGACCTTGATGGTTATCTACAATATCAAGCAGACCTTTCTGAAAGAAATCCTGGCTGAAGCACCGAATATCCCTCCTGCCCTGGCCAATCATATGGCTGAAGAAAAACTCAATGAAACCATGCATACCGACAACCAACATGTCATGGGCGCGATAGATAAAGTCACCTCAAGCTTGGTTAACCAACCTGGAGCCCCGCCTCAGAAAATTTATCTTTTAGAATCTGACCCTTATGATTTTTATAATTTAACCGAAAACATCGTTAATACAGGCCGCATCGCAAAAACCATCAAAGGAAGCAAATATTTTAACCCTTTAATGTGCGCTCCCTTTGGCTATTGGCAACCCTTTACCCTGCATCCGTATTGGGGTTTTGTTATTTATAAAATCCTGCAAATATTTGACCCTAACATTCCGCTGATGACGGCGGTGGCTTATACGCCTTTGTTTACCTATCTTTTCATACTCATTGCTTTTTTATGGGTCTGCCGGATTTTGAATTATTCCGTGGTCGCTTCATTTGTAGGCGCCTTGCTTCTGGTCATGGCACCTATTAATTTGAAACGCGGCTCCCTTGGATGGTTTCGTACTGATCCTTATAACATTTTATTTCCTTTACTGCTCTTGGGATGCCTTTTTTTAGCATTACGGCCTGCCTCTAAAAAAGATGGGCTTTTATGGGCCGTGATTTTCGGTTTGGTGCTGGCGATCTACGCACTATTTTGGCAAGGCTGGGGATTATTATTCTTTATGGGCCTTGCCTGTGCCTTGAGTGCAGCAGCTTATAATTTTTATATCAAAAAAGACCAGGCCCACGCCCAACAAAATTTATTGTTCTCAAGCATCTTTATTGGCACCACCCTGTTGCTGGTGAGCGCTTGTTTTTCATTCCAGGATTTCTTTATCCTCTTTAAAGAAGGCTTCGGGGAATTACAGAAATTCACCCATCGCGGACTTGATTTATGGCCCAATCTTTTTATGGCCGTCGGTGAATTGAAAAAAACAAGCTTTGCTGACATCACCACCTCAGCCGGCGGCCCGGTTTTTATACTGCTGGCTTTTGGAGGCTGGATTTATAGCTTACGCATGGCTTTCCAGAGTTTCCGTCAACCTCGCGCTATTGACACCCTTATCCTGACCATCTTTCTTTTTGTAACCCTGACCCTTAGTTTTGATGGTGAACGTTTTGTGCTCTTTGCCACCATCCCCTTGTCCCTCTTGGCTGCCGCTGCCTGTCACCGGTTTATCAGCATGAAATCCGTCGGCTTGCCCTTGGCTGGACTTTTAATCGCTTTAATCCTTTTTAATGCCAGCCGTGACATACGCACGATACTCACCCCTATTTTTAATTCAACCTGGGACGAAGCTTTGACCAAAATTAAAACTGATTCCCCTGAGGATAGTATCGTCAATACCTGGTGGGCGCCGGGACATTTTATCAAGGCCATTGCCCATCGCAGCGTGCCTTTTGACGGGGCCTCTTTAGACCATGGTGCCGTGGGTTATTGGATGGCTAACATGTTCTTATCTCAAGATGAAGCACAGGCACGGGGCATACTGCGCATGCTTAATGCCAGCGGCAATGAACCTGCGGAATATTTGGTCAAATGCGGCCTTAAACTTTCTGATGCCACTACCTTGCTTCTGGCCATTGCCTCTGAAACTAAAACCCAAGCCGCCCAAACCCTCAAAGGCATTATCACCGATGATCAAATTAATACCCTGCTATCCATGACGCACGATAAAATCCCGCATAGTTATGTCCTGGTTTACACTGAACTTGTCGACGATAATCTGATGATTGCCTTTACCGGACACTGGAATATTAAAAAAATGGAAGACATTAATACCAACCCTGAGATGTTAAAGGATGTGCCGAAGCGCAACTCACATGATTTTATAGACTTTTTATGGAGCACCATGGGCGGTCCTCCTAAATACAGTGATGCCCTGCCCATGCTTGGGACAAGTGACGGCCACATGATATTTGGTGAAAACTTAAGTATTGATCTCAATACCATGGATGCCCAAATCCAATCCCCCCATTACGGTGAAGGCTATCCTCTAAGCGTCTTTTATCTTAAAGACGGTAAAATAGTGGAACACGTAAACCCGGATGGAAATTTAAATTATGCGGTAGTGCTATACCAAGAGGATGGCCAATATGTAGCCCGGTTGATGGACCGCGCCCTGGCTAATTCCATGATCATGAAACTCTATTACTTCGACGGAGCAGGCCTGCAATACTTTAAACCCCTCATCCTAAGCCACGATCTTACCGGACGCACACGCATCAAGGTCTTTGAAGTGCGGTACGAATAACTATAACTCGAAAGGGTCTATATCTTTATCAATAAGGACGAACCATGCGGTTGAGGCCAGGCTTAAAATCGGGACTTTGTGGGAAAACCAGCCGAACGGAATCCATCGACGGATTGAAGAATAAGAATACGCAGCTTCGTCCGGCCTGACATTGTAATAATAATCATCCACCCCTGTACGCATGCTGATCTCATCGTTCCTTGCTTCCATTGACCAATCAGGATGTGCCGAAGCATAGTACGCTGCCAGTTTGCGGACTGCTAAAATTGCCCCTGCTGTCCACTCAATGGATATACGGTCATTCTCTTTAGTAAATCCAACACCCCTTAAACCATCACGGCCCTGCACCCCGGAAAAAGTCTTTGTTGAACGCCAAATGGCATAGGCAGAGCCTTCCCCAAACCATTCATCAATCTTTTTCGGCCCAAGAACAGCAATCGCCCAATCTTGCACATCCACAGCAAACGGATCCCTGTTGGGAACCCATATCCCTTTGTTAAAATGAGCGCCTTGATAAAAAACTTTGTCCACCGGATTCCAAACGGATTTTAAATATCCTTCAATACGCTCCATGGCTTTCAAATATTGCGTTTGGCCTGTGACCTGGTACATCATCCTTAAAGCCGCATACCAGGAAAGATTATTCTCCGTCGATATTTCCTTGTAATACCACGTATGATACGGCGGATAATCGACACCCCCTAATCGTTCCATGTCTTGGGGGGGCACTGTAAATCCATGATTAAACATCCTCGCCCTATCATCAAGGGCTTGGGTGATTTGCTCTTCTGAAGAATTTGATGAGATATCTAATAAATGATAATAAGTCCCTAAAGGCGCCATGCGAATGCCTCCGTTGTCCGCCTGTAAATAAAGCGCGGCACGGGACAATTCCTGGGCTAAATTCAATTCCAACGAGGCAGACTGGTCTTGCTTCGGGACATGCTTTAAAAGATGCATCGCGGCCATAACCACCCAAGCATTCTCTCCTGCAATGGGTTTCCAGTCTTCCCAATGGATACGCGGGTCATTGGGAAAATCCTGATAACGGGTTTTACCATCAGCCGGATCCGTGGAACAATACTGCCCATTGGCATTAATAATGCGGAATATAAAACCCCGGGAGCCTTTTTGGGAAAGATCAGATGTCACGGCATCCGGATGATTAGGATCATAGACAAAAATCTGGTTTCCTGATCCTGAACGGATATTAAAAAATTCATTTAAGGAACCTTCCCAATAATATTTAATCGGCCTTACGGCCATGTCTAAATCCTGCTGATTGCCTGTTTGGCCCAGGACCATCTGCCAAAGAGCAGCGTCATAAATAGAAATACCCTGGTCAATAATCGTCCGTTCTATAATGCCGGTGGCAGAACGCTTCTGACCTATATTCATAAAAATATTCCGCTTGATTCCCAAGGGTTCGAAACTAAAGGGCATCCCTGTACTGAGGCTTCTATGCGCCCTCATCCAGTTAATGAGCTTTTGATCAAGATCAACGGAACTCTTGTCCTGGGCCCAGGATAAACTTGTACCCATCAAGAATAAACTGATAATCAAAAAACGTATCATAGTTTAATACTCAGATAATTTACCGCGTAAGCAGACTGGATACCGGTTGGAAGGAATACTACTTTTTGACTTTTTTATATACAGCCCGAGCCCTGACACCCTTCATTTTAAGAAGTCCTCGTTCAACTGCTTCTTTCAAATCTCTTGATGCCGTATGTGTTTCAATATTACCAACGATCTGCATATAATCTTTGCGTGTAAATTCCTGTGGACAATGTTTCATCATGAATATTATTCGATCTTTGGGTTTGGCACGGCCGGAAACAAGATTCTCTAGACTTAACACTGCCTCTAAAATAACCTCCAGCATAAACTCAACAAAGACTGTTGAGTTCCCATCCTGACTTGATTGCTCAATCGCTTTATAATATTCCTGTTGATGTGCCTTGATAGCTGTCTCGATGGGGACTAGATTAAAAGCAGGTCGTCCTTGCCGTAACATCAAGGTTTGCCAAAATCTTCCGATGCGTCCGTTACCATCTTCAAATGGATGTATAAACTCAAATTCATAATGAAAAATACTTGAAACAATAAGCACATGGAGGTCTTTGGATTCACGAACGAAATCAAAAAGTTGAGAAATTAATGTCCCAACCCGTTGATATGAAGGCGCAGTATGGACCACCTTCCCTTGTGTCGCAACCACAACGCCCGTCTTTCGGAATTCTCCCGCTGACGCGATCAACCCTTCCATCAATACTCTATGCGCACGCAAAATGTCTTTTTCTTGGGAAGGATTAAACTCATGGATCATGCCATAAAGTTTATAGGCATTCTTAATTTCAAGAATATCCCTTTTCGGCCCTATCACACGTTTTCCATTGATGACATCTGTTGCTTGATCTAATGTAAGCGTATTGCCTTCAATAACGCAACTGGAATGAATTGAGGACGCCTCTATCTGACGCCTGAGATCAACTAAAGGGATTTTCAAACGAGCCCCCTCAAGCCGTCCAACCATAGAACTGATCTCAGCCGTTAAGTTCAATATCTTAGGGGTAATATCGATGGGTGGTTTCATGCTTTAAGGATAACATTTGTTAATAACATTTTCAATATAAATGTTATTAACAATTTAATAATCGGATAGTTTGCCGCGTAAGCGGACTTGCATGCCGGTTGGTTTGTCAGGGGTGGGGCTTAGCGGGCCCAGGCCATTAGACTGGGCGGCATTAACGGTATCAGAACTGGCTTGAGTGTTGACTTGAGCGTTGTCCCTCATGGATTTTTCCAGACGGGAAGCTAAATCTTCTTGCCCCATCTCATGCAATTTCGTAATCATCTCCATTGCCTGAGGACGCTGATTACTGGAAAAATAGGCCAGCCCCATGCCGTAATAATTTTTGGGGTCCTGACTCACAAGCAACACCTTTTTAAAATATTTGATAGCCGTCACGGGCTTTGACCTGACTAATAAGTTGATCCACGCAAGACTTAACTGAGCACTCGCCAGATTGGGGTCAAGCTTCAGGGCTTTCTCAAAATACTCCTGGGCATGGTCCATGTCCTGACGGCCATAATAGATCCGTCCCAAATTATCATAGGCCTGGACCATTTTAGGGTCATAGCTGATCGCTGTTTTTAAATATTCAATTGTTTTATCCTCATCCCCTGAAGCCGCTTCATTCGCCAGGGCCATCCCGTTATACGCCGGAGCAAAGGCTGGAACTACCTTGATTATCTGCTGATAAAGCGCAATCGACTGATCATATTGCTGTTTGTTATAGGCATCCACCGCACGTTCATAAGTTTCTTTGAGAGCATCCAGTTGGGCATGGGCGGGAGAAATTAAAAAAAATAAAAAAATAACTAAAAAGAGAGATTGCAATGGCTTGTAAAGATTGATGTTGTTCTTGTTGTGGATTCCCGCTTTCGCGGGAATGACAGTGGGTGAAACAGGAATGACATGTTTAGGAGGCAGCGGGTGCTGATGACGCATTGGCATCTTGGGCCTTGGGAGGCATGGGCTTGTCTGTAATCACGATTTTTTCAACCGTCATGGTGGCCTTGATCTCATCTGTATCTGATTTCTTCCCGCTAAAATTAAATTTATCAACCTTCATCAAGGCCGTATCAGAATTAATCAAATGCATAAAGGTAATGACATCTGCCAATTGGCCGGAACATTCCAAATCAGCCTGGTATTTCCAGTAATCGTCATCCTGTTCTCCAGGATTTGGGTTGATCTTGATCAAATTAACCTTCGACTCACTGGCTAAATTTTGGATCTTATTCAAAAACGCCGCAATCATCTCGTTATCTGACAATTTATTTTTGGTCAAATAAGGATCAATCTCTTCACTCTCTTGAAGGATACGGTCCTTATACCCCAGGAAACGAAGGTCTTGTTTGATAGTCACTTCTTCTTTGGTAATATCTTCTTCGATGGAAGATAAACGTGACATCGTAGGACCAATCAAAAGCCGGTCAAAAAGGGCGGCGATCACAATCACCACGGCGATGACTAACAGTTTCTTCTGGTTATCATTAAGGCCTGCGATAAATTTGTTAATCTCGTTCACGACGCCGGCTCCTTGGCATTATTCAATTTAAACTCAATCTCAAAAGAAGCAACATCACGGCCATTGTCTTTCTTTGTCGAGGTGGATTTAAGCTTGGCCTCTTTGAACATGGCCGAATCACCCAGCGACTTGACATAAGAATACACCAGCGCCATTGAATCTGAAATGCCGTCAATGGTGACAGTGCCATCATCATCCACGGTGATATTGCTCAGATAGGTCGTATTTGGAGTAATAGTATACAACTCATGGACAATATCGAGAGAAAGCATGCGATTCTTGATATAATCGTCCACTAATTTCACTTTATTCATTTTCTCTTGAAGTAACGCCACCTGTTCTTTCTCGGGCGCATATTGATCACGCAAATTTTTGTTTAAAAAAGTGTCTTTAAAATAAATGTTGGTCATGATCATGGCCCCTACCAGCACCATGATAATAACAGCAGCTGCCCCGGACTTGCTTACTTCCTTACTCTGGCGCTCCACCTTCTTTTTTAAAATCATCTCTTCAGGCATCAAATCGATTTCACATTTTGCCACTGCTGAAGCCGGGGCTATAACATCCAGAAAAGAATCATCAGCAAAATCACCGTCTAATTTTTTACGCAAATCCGCCGGACCCTTGATAAGACTCGAAAATGCTTTGACCTGAAATTCAACACTTAAGGCCTCTTTTAACGCCGGTAAAATATTTTTCACCGCGTCCCTGGCAGTGGTCACCACATAAGAGCCAGGTGCCTGATTGCCTTCGTCCTGCGTAAAAGCTTCCATTGATTTTTTAAGCTCATCCTGTAATTTTGCCGATGCATCTGCCCCTTGCATGAGGGCTTTAATACCGATGGGAATATGCCTTACAAAAAGCAAGGTGCCCTTAGACACGACCATGTAGCTGGTGGCATTTAAAGAAAAATCAATGATCCCGCTGGCCGGTGCCTCTTTTTTTAAATTTAATGCTTTAGAATAAAAACGCGCCTGCGCTTCCGGCACAAAAAGAATCCTGTCTACATCAAGACCTGATTTCTCTAAAATCGAAATCCGCTCCTTGACAATATCACGATGCACGATCACCAGCAAGAGACGGGTATTGCCAGCGGCATTCATGCCTAAATTAATATAGCTGATCAATACTTCTTCCCTGGAATATGGCGTATGACGGCTGGCTTGTAAATTAATGATGGATTTGATTTCTTCAGGGTCTGAAGAAGGAACTTCGATATTTTTGGCGGTAGCTGCACTCGCCGGGACAACACAGATGACAGGAAGCTTACGGTTAAAGGGGGTCAATAAAGACTTCAGGGCCTTTACTGCTTCTTCATTCCCGGAAGCTACCGCATAGGAACAGCGAGCCACCTTCTCCAAATTTCCGGAAGATGAAGCTTGGGCTGCCTTAATAATACCGTCGTTAATGGAAATGCTTAAATATTTTTTTTCTGCACCAAACATTTATACTCCCTGAATTTAAATTTATTATAACTACTTTTTTAAGCATAACCATTAGAAAAAGAAATATTTTATCTCTCATTCCAATAGATAATTTTGTCTTCGCGGGATGAATATACGGCCCGTACTGATTTAAGGGTGGACCTGCTTGCAATCTTACCGGTCGCTTCAATGGTAAAATAGAAAGAATCAGTGGTTAAAAGCCCCCTCATATTTACAGCGTCAATGGCCCGCGCTTCGTCTAATGTTAATTGGACGACTGAATTTATATCACTCGTAATTTCAAAGGTCTTTAAAAATACAAGATCATCCGGCGTGCCATCTATACCGTCCTTGCCGCGACGTGCCGTTAAAATTTTATCTACCACCGCTTCCGGCAAACCTAAAGCTTCCAATACTTCCTTGGAAGCTGTATTAATATTCACCGTCCCATCACCGTAAATAGTGACATAATTAATAAGCTTATTGTACATCTGCTTATTCATCCCCTTGACCAACAATATTTCATCCAGGCTTTCATAATCAGCATTTTTTTTAGGATACGGATACTGCAGATTAGAATAATAATCATCGCTAAAAAAACCGCTAACTTCGCCCTCGCCGTATTGACGCCAATCCAAAAGTGACAAGGCTAATTTTGACGCATCTTCATCATTGAGCGCAAGTACATTGATTAACAAATTGGTCAAGGTCAACTGGTCGGTTTTGTTAAGGTTGATCTTGCTTTCTTCATCCACCACTCCCCAATGCAAAGAGGCATCACTCCCTGACGGGAGAATATAGCCGACACCTGCCGTATCACGCCCCAACGTGATATTGGATAATTCGTTGGTATTGTTAAGCAAATTCATTTTGACTGCTGGTGTAAACACAAAATTAGAAACTTCCATCTCTTGATGAATATAGCCCGCCGCTTTTTTTACGGCTGCTTGAAGCAGGTACTCCATACGGCTGCGCTCATCAAGGCGGGCGACTAAAAAGATTTTCTGACGAATCCCTGCTGCCACACTCACCGCCAGGATCGTCAAAATCCCAAGCACCCATAGGGCAAGAATCAAAACCATCCCTGTCTGAGCCTTACGGATTCTCATATGCCTCCCCCCACAGGAATGATCAGGAACCTGCGCATATGGTAGACTTCACCCTCTACCAGAAATTGCACATCGATCATCACCCCCATCGGAATCCCTTCCTCTGTCTGGCTTTTGACATCAAGCCCGCGGTCTGCTTTAAAATAATAACGTAATGTAATGTCTTCTATTAAATTGGCCACTTCGACAGGATCTGACCATTGCAATTTAAGCGCTTGTCCGTAAGACGCCTGATAGCGGAAAATTTTCTTTTGGGATGGATCAAAAACATACCTAATGGCCCCTAGCTGACTTCCGATTTCTTCCTTGGAACGGGAACCATTAGCATCCGTGGGACCTAATATAATTGCCGGAAAATACAACTCAGCGCTGTCGCCTTTAAAAGGAATCCCTGTAATGACAGCTGTCTGACGCAGATCATCAGCGATCCGCTCTAAAAAAATACCGGTCTCACCTTCAACCATCACATGCTGGCCGCGGGCCCATAATTTAAAACCATTGGAAAAAGCATTAAACACCGCCAGGCTTATGACCGCAAACATGGCCGAGACTAGAAGCACTTCTGTTAATGTGAAACCGCGACGGGGATTATTCATATTTCTTCATTTTAATTTTTGCTAAGTATATTGAGAAACACAAGGATATATTTTTTCAAGGCTAAGCGTGCCCCCCATCCCCCCAAGCTCGAAAAACTTCCCGCTGCTTTCGCAAGAAGCGGGAAGTTTTCCTGGGGGGTTCAATAAGAGCCTTTCAAAAACATATCCTTGTATTCCTCAACCGCATGTATTAAATAAACCATTAGCAGGCTGATACCGATATATTTTTCCTGCGTATAAAAATTTGACAACGTTGCTTTCGGCATATTTCCCTATTGCTTGCTCAGCATTGCCGAACTCCCTCTGACTAACCTCCTGCATACGCCGAGCAAGTAATAGGGGGTATACGTCAAATTTTAGCAGGAAAAGTATATCGGTGTCAGCCGTCCATACGTGTATGGATTCCCGCTTTCGCGGGAATGACAAATCTTATTAAGATTGCTTCGTCGTTTCACTCCTCGCAATGACACCAACCGTTTGACAACCAAGAAACAGGGAATATTGACACATTTTTTACCTAATCATATACGCACTGCGCTGGGCGTGCATGTGCCTGGGGCCGTCGTCCCAGGAGAGTTTCACGTCGACCTGCCAGACGCTTTTAACGTCGCTCAATGGTTCTAAATTAATGTCGTAAGTAAAACAGACAGGCTTATGGTTAATATCAAGGGTGACAAAGGTGTTTCCAAAATTCAAATCCTTGGCCGGCCATTCGGCAAAGGATTCGGTAATATCACCTATCTTTTCATCTATCAGGGAAGAAGCGTATAAGCGGCAGGTTAAATTATTTAAATAATCAGCACACAAAAAGAAGGATTTATAAATCAGCACAATACCAGAGCAAAGAACCACCAAAGCCACCATGACTTCAACGAAGGTGAAACCTTTAGAATTATTGCCAGTTGCTGATTTCATCCTTGTCAGAAGACGGATCCTTTCCTTTCGAGGAGAGATCATAGTCTGAGCGGTGCTCACCAGGAGAAACATAGACGTAGGGCCGGCCCCAGGGATCGATCGGTTCCTTTTCAACATAAGGGCCATTCCAATTTTGAGGCAAAGGATTGGTAGCAGGCCTTACACGCAAAGCTTCCAACCCCTGCTCAGTGGTAGGATAGGAACCATTATCTAATTCATAAAGCTTTAAAGCCGTAGCCAGATTAGCGTCGATATCGGATTTAGCTACCTTGGCTTTAGCTTCTTCACCACGCCCGGAAAGACGCGGGATAATCATCGCGGCCAAAGCGCCGATGATAATGACAACCAGCATGATTTCAACCAGGGTGAATCCAGCTTTTAAGAACTTTATTTTCATGTCATTGTCCTTTTTTATAAATATTGCTTGGCGTAATCGAACCATTTGTCTTGTAATGTTTGCATAGAGTCGATTGTTGGGTAATAAGAACTTTTTAAAGCTTCCTCGAAACTCTTCCCATCCCTTAAATTACGGCATAATTCCTTGAATGCATCCTTACCATAAGTTTTAACCAAAAAGTCAACAATGTAAAGACTTTCTACATAAAAAATTGAAACCGAGTGCGCGTCATTTTTATGGGCCATCAGATCATAACTTAACAAATCTTGCAAAGGTATGATCTGGCCTCCTGTAATTAACTGGACCATGACATCCATGTGGTTTAAAGAATCGTCTTTTTGCTCAAGCTGGGCCACCCCCTCGTCAAAAAACCTGGGAATGGGACGGTCAAAACCGATAAAATCATGCAAAATCAAATGCGTGATCTCATGCGGCAAGATCACTTCTAAAAAGTTCGACTGGTCCTTGTAACTGACAATGATCCTTGATTTAAATAATTCTGAATAGATCGATGCAAACCCCTGCGACCATGGCGGCTGGCCGGTTTGCTGGACATAGGACTGCTGGTCATGAAAAAGAATAATTTTGACACGATTGTTCCAGGTCCAAAAATCCTGATAGCGCGAGTAACCAATATCATCCGCGATATCATTATAATAATCTTCCGCATGGTTTAAAATATCATGCGCCATGTCTTCGTCATCGCTGGACTGACAAATAACCTGAAAATGGTCCCCATCAAATTTAAGCCAGCCTTCAGGCTCAAAACTGGCATCGATCCCCGCCCAGACAGGCACAGTCATCCCAAAGAACAGAAAAATAAATAATAAAGAATTTTTCACGATGTTATACATTAGCAGGCTGATATCGATATATTTTTCCTGCGTATAAAAATTTGACAACGCTGCTTTCGGCATATTCCCTATTACTTGCTCAGCATTGCCGAACTCCCTCTGACTAACTTCCTGCATACGCCGAGCAAGCAATAGGGGGTATACGGCAGATTTTAGCAGAAAAATATATCGATGTCAGCCGTCCACTAGTGAGCCATGATGTCCATGGAGAAGATGGGCAGCAGCATGGCGAAGACGATGAATCCTACCACACCACCCACCGCCAAAATCATAATCGGCTCCAAAACAGTTGTGATTAATTTGGTGGTTTCACTGATATCAGCTTCATAGCTTTCAGCGATGTCTTTTAAGGATTCCTGCAAAGACCCGGATTCTTCACCCACCGTGATCACCTGCACCATCATAGGCGGTATCAAATTTGATCTGGACAAACACTGGCCTAAATTTTCTCCTGCTGTCAGGCCCTGGACACAGACAAGTAAATCCATTTTCAATTGGGGATTATGCATGGTCGGTATGGCAATTTCAATGGAACGGATGATGGTCAATCCACTCTCCAGCAATAAAGACATGGTCTTGGTAAAACGCGCCAAATCAACCCTTAAAACAAAAGCCCTTACATACGGAAGATTTAATAAAATTTGGCCTATTAAAATTGTCCCCCGTGATGTTGCGCGCCAGCGATTAAACATCAATAACCCTATGGCCCCGACAATAATAGTCCCAAATCCATACGCTTGAAAAAAATGGCTTGTTCCCATCACCACACGGGTAGGCCAGGGTAAAACCTGACCTGCTTCCGTAAAAATCACCGACATTTTAGGCATGACAAAGGTCAAAATAAAAATAACAGTCGATATCCCAATGATCATCATAAAGGCCGGATAAACACAAGCAGAACGCACCTTCGAGGCAAATTCTTCCTGAGCTTTAAGAAAATCAGCGACGCTGTTAAGCATCTGCCTTAATTTTCCCATCTCCTCACCCGCACGCACCATGGCCACAAACAAAGGAATAAAAATGGCCGGGTAATCTGCAAGGCAAGCTGAAAAAGAACGCCCGCTTTTTACACCAATAGACACGTCCCCCAAAACCCTGGCAAAATAAACGCTTTTAGTTTGTTCAGATAAAACTTCCAAAGCTTTCAATAAAGTCACACCGGATTTTAGAAGATTGGCTAACTGCTTGCTAAAAAGATATAACTCCTTATCCTTTATCTTGACTTCACGGATATTGCTGAATAAAACACCTTCTGCATTACTCTCTTCGATAGACACCGGAATAAGCCCTAACTGATTGATGATCTCCAGGGCATCTTCTTCATTCTGGGCGCTGATTTGACCTGTGATGGAATTGACGGCGTCTTTTTTGGCTTTGTAGATATAAGAAGGCATAATTAATTTTGTACTGGATTCCCGCTTTCGCGGGAATGACAAAAATCATCCTTAGAAATTATCTTTGGAGGTGATGTATAGGATTTCTGAAACTGTTGTGATACCGGCGGCGACGCATTGCCAGCCGTTTTGTCTTAACGTAGCCATACCGTGTTTCATGGCTGTCTGTTTGACATGTTCTGTGCTGGGCTTAGCTGTCAACATGGCACGGATAGATTCATCCATTTGGAGAATTTCATAAATAGCCGTGCGGCCATAATAACCGGTCTTATTGCACACCTCACAGCCGTGGCCTTGAAAAACCTTGACCTGCTCCGGTGAAATTCCAAGGGAATGGGCCATTTCCTTACGGACAGTGTCAGGGACCTTGGTATCTTCTTCCTTGCAATGAAGACAAATCAAACGCACCAGACGTTGGGCCACGAAAGCTTCGACGGAAGAAGCCACCAGATAAGGCTCGACCCCCATGTCAATTAAGCGTGAAATACCGCTGGCTGCATCATTGGTATGCAAGGTTGAAAATACCAAATGGCCTGTCAATGCCGTACGGATAGCTATTTCCGCAGTATCCAAATCGCGCACCTCACCGACCATGATAATATCCGGATCGTGGCGCAATATGCTCCGTAAACCTTCGGCAAAACTAAAATTTAATTTAGGGCTGATCTGAATTTGCGTGATGCCTTCCATCTCATATTCAATCGGATCTTCGATGGTAATTATTTTTTGATCATCACGGTTTAATTCATGCAGGCAAGCATACAAGGTGGTTGTTTTACCGCTTCCGGTAGGGCCTGTGACAAAAATGATCCCGTGGGACGCCTGGATCAACTCCCTGAATTTACGGGCATTTTGTTCATTGAGCCCTAAATCTTCCAGGCGGTTACGCATGGACTTGGTCGGTAAAATACGGATAACCATACTCTCCCCGCGTAAAGCCGGCATCGTCGAGATACGTAAATCCAAATCCTGGTCCTTAGTTCTCACGACGGTGCTGCCGTCCTGCGGCAGGCGTTTTTCCGTGATGCTTAAATTGGACATGATCTTGATACGCGACACCATGGGCAGCAGAAAATGCCTGGCTTCCGGCGGCAAATTAGCGTCCATCAATATCCCGTCGATACGGTAACGCAGGCGCATCTTGTCGCGGTAAGGTTCGATGTGAATATCCGTAGCCCTTTTTTGGTAGGCTTCTAGGATAATTTGATTAACGAGCTTAGCAACCGACGGGTCTTCGCTCTTTTTCTCAATATCCTCGACCCATGTTTCCTGATTACCATCGGACTTTCTTTTATTCGGGTCCTTAGTCAGAATGCGGTCGATGGTGTCCGACGCTAAACCATAATATTTCTTAAGGGCCTCATTGATGTCACTGCGCAAGGCCAAGACTTCATTAGGCTCAAGGCCCAAATGCACCCTGATATCATCCTCCATCCTCACATCCAACGGTGAAGAGATGGCCAGGGTCAAAACATTGTCATCAATAGAAACCGGCATAAACTTATAAAAGGAAGCAAATTTCACCGGCACGCGGTCAATGACTGTTTGCGGGATTTCTTTTTCTTTTAAATCAAGGATGGGGACATTTAATTCTTTGGACAAGGCTTCGACGATTTCACGGTCAGTCAAAATCCCATGACGGATCAAATAACTGTTGAGGTTTTTATGTTCCTGTTTGGCAGATTGGACGTAGCCCGCGGCATCATCAGTATCAATAAGCCCTGACTTGACCAAGACATCGACGAGAATTTTATTGGCAACGGGTTTGTACATAAGATATAAACGTAATTTATCCGTCGGAAGAAAGTTATTTAATTGATTTTGATTATAGCATTAAACAAAGGCTGGATGAATTTAAATCTTATTTTTTACTTCTTAAGAAGATTGTAATTCTTACCGTAATTCGCTTAAATGGGAGCCCTAGACCCCAATAATGATTTTATATCCGCGGGGTGCATGCTGATAAATACAGGGTCAATTTCGGACACGCCGTTACGCTCTACACGCGCGACCAAGGCCTGGTCCACATTAATCTTCACCCCACCGTTGCTATCTTTTTCGATGTGCAAGGCCTTATCCTCCTGGCTTAAATCGATACCACCATTTGGTGCAGGCTCAGCAAACAAAGGATTTGGACTACTACTCACTAAACTAACAATGTTGTTGGCCTTCAGCACATCAATAACCTTAATAATATCATTATAACGATTTTGATTTTGAGCATCAGGGGTTACTTTTTTCTTAATAGCTTCTTCAATTTCTTCCAAGATACTTGTATAAGTACCTGGAGCATGGGTTTCCACCGAAGGATGCGCGTAAAATGGTTCTAAAATTCTCATATAAGCATCAACATCACTGGTAATACCTGCAACTACTTCTCGAGATGGAGGATAACTTTTTAAAACATATTCACTTTGTATCCCTCTTGTAACTTTGCGTACCCAAATACTGTCTTGCGCGCCTGGCATTAATATCGACTCCTCATCTAAACTGAGGTTCATAAATTGGGCTTGAAAAGCAACGGCTTCAACAGATAATTCTCTGGATTGCAAATTAATGCTGTACCTTAAATTGTTCAGTCCAGTGACTATCAAAGCGCCTTTTTCAATATTAACATCCATATCTCCGTTATCGCTGGAAATAGAAGCCCTTGCCCTTAAATTACCAAAGCTTTTAAGAAAACCTTCTGCCTTGGTTTTATCCGCATCAGACAGGGGATTATCAGGATCCTTCGAGCCTTCTTCCAAAAATTGCCCTAAACGCCGTTCTAACATGCTAAATAATGAACCTTGTTCGTTTACTCCGCCGGTGAACACATGTTTATCCAATAGAGTTACAGTTTCACCACTACTTCTATCTATTAAATACGTCGCTGACTGCGTAGCCACTTCCCCATTTTTATCATACGAACCTAGATCTAATTTCACGTATAAATTACCACCTAATAACTGTCCAACAAATAACTTAATCAAACCATCATCAAGCACGATTTGTAGAGGAACATGATTTAATATCTCCTTGGTTTGAGCCTCTAAACCAACTAATATTTTTGCATCCTCTGGTGAGTTTTGTTCTGCCCTCGCTAAAAAATCCAGTGCTTGATTTAAAATTTGTGTCCATTGCGGTGTCCATGGTTCAAATGTACCACTATTGGAACCAGACACCTGGGTCACTTGCCCTGTATGAGTAACATCAATATCATAACTGGATAATCGCCCATTGAAGGTATCCTGTGCCGTTATTTTAAAACCACTCAGCATTGGTTCGATGACTAGATTGGGTTCCCCATTTTTTCCGGCAATCCTGATTGGTGCTTTAGCCAATACGGCATTGACCGCAGCAATACAAACATTCTTTTGAACATTATTGGAAGTATTTTTATCCGCCTTCAAAGAATCTATCACACTACCCCAAAACCCTTTCCATTGCTCTAATCCAGGTTCAAGTTTAATTTCCTTTCCATCTTTTTGAGACAACACATCACCTGTTTCAATACTTCCCGTAGGATTCAAAGGCCCATTTGACTTAACAGTACCATCGGACGGATTTATGGAAAATGTCCCACCATTGTTTCCGTTAGAAACAACTAAAGGCTGGGGATTTGACCTTTCATTGATATCATCAAAATCCTTCCGCAAAAGATCCACATCTCTAGGCCTTGCCCGTGCCACCGCGTCAAGAAGAATACTCTTAAGTCTTTCTACAGTTTTCCTCCATAAACTTGTCAGGGGCATTGATTCTGATACCTTATCCCCTGTTTCAGCGGTACTATCTTGTACATTATCCGTATCTTTATCAAAACTGATTGTTTCCGAATTTCCTAATCCCTCAAACGCTTGAACTTTTATAATCTTTCCCGTCCTGTTAACTTTAAAACCAGTCCCAACTAATTCTCCACCAGGAATAATAATACTATGCGATTCCTGAGTTTGCACTTTCGCCACCACCGGCGGCGGGGATTTAACTTGATTTTTTGTTTTTGATGTTCCTTGTGTTGTTGCTGCTGCCATTGGGCTTAAAAGTGCCGCACCTGCAACAACCCCTAAAAATTTCTTACTAGCTGTCATCGATCCGTCAGATAAAAAACCTGTAGCGTATTGCCGTCCGGGGGCAGCAAAGATGGTTAGAAGAAGATCTTTTTTAGCACTGAACCAGTCCTTAATGGAAAGCAGTGCGTGATGAAATTTCAAATACCGCAAACCACTATACCCACCAGAAAAATATTTGCGAGGCAAGGCCTCCTGTGTCACGGGATCTACATCTTCCTGAATATAGTTAAATACACCTTTCTTGTAGGCTCTTAAATATTGATGATAAATTTGGTCTGGGGATAAGTCCTGGTTCTGGATTCCCGCTTTCGCGGGAATGACATTAGACGAGCGGCGTTCTATGCCTTTGACCATGCTTCTATTGGCATATACTTGATTGAGCAAGGCTTGCTTTAGGTTGCGTTTGAACCACACAGCCAATACTTGAGCATAAAAAATCTGGCGCAGGGTGGCAAAATTCTTGCCTTCGTTGACTTCTTTTTCGATTTCGGGGAGGACTACTTGACGGATGATAGTTGAACCTAAAGAATGCATGTCATTGGTTGTTCTTTTAGAGATTGCTTCGTCGCCCTGCGGGCTTCTCGCAATGACGCCAGATATAGCGTTGTGCTTAGTTAGCGATAGATAATCTTCTTCTAGCATTACTTTTAAATGACTGCTGACGATGAAGGCTGTTTGGCCGTGTTCGTAGATGCCGGCTTCTTGGGGAACTATCCATACTTTATTAAAGGTATTAATCGGAATTTGGGTGGTGCCGTACATCGCTTTGGCCTTAGCATATACTTGCGCCCAAAATGTTTTGCCTAAGGACTTCTGCGGATATATTAGGGAAGCGGTCAATTGCTTGAGCATATAATCCTGGGCTAATAAATCGCGACCCATAGCTGTGACACCCAAAGATTCAGGAATCATCCGGTCTTTTTCATAAGGGCTTAGGTTGACCCAAATATCTTTGTCCGGTAAGGTCAACGAAGCAAAAAAATACTTGATCATGCGTAGAGATTCATCTCTCAGTTGTTCTTTATACTGGATTCCCGCTTTCGCGGGAATGACAGTTTTTTCATCACCAGGGTCTACTATGAAATCAAATAAGAAGGGATTGTCTTGATGGACTGTTAAACCTTTGATCAAAGCTGGCTCAAAGCTGGAACTAACTGAAACCATGGTGCCAGGTGTAGGCATCCAAGGCATCTGTTCATTAGAAGACACTTGTGCATAGGCTTGAAAATTTACAGAAGTACTGATAAAAGCAAGTAAAATAGCTATAGAAATAGATTTTCGTAATTGTCTGTGCATACTTACGGACATACTCCCTCCTAAACATAAGTATGCACCATTTTTTGGGATTTGGCTATTTTTTGAATGGTTTGAAAGGAACGTGCTAGATTCTGGGGGCTTTGCCTATCATGTAGAAGTCCTGCGCTTCAATGTGATCGTAGTCCCCGCGCAAAATCCTTTCACAACCGATAAGATTATCTTCCAGCGGGACGTATTCGCCTTTTTTGCCGGTAAAGACCTCGGATACTGTAAAGGGCTGGGTCATAAAATTATACATTTTTTCGGCACGCTTATAAACTTTCTGATCATCCTTACTCAACTCTTCCAAACCGATAACCGCTACAATACGCTTAAGCGAATTGTGCTTGTTAAAATGCTGGATGACCTGCTGGGAAACATCGTAATGGCGACGTCCCACCACGTTGGTATCAAGATTGGTGCATGAACTTTGCAAAGGATCAATGGCCGGGTACATACCACGCTGGACCAGGTCGCGCGATAGAACAACGACACCGTCGAGGGTAGCGAAAATAGAAACGACCGCGGGGTCCGTCATATCGTCGGCAGGTACATAGACCGCTTGCATCGCAGTAATAGAACCGCCACCTTCAACTGACCGGATACGTTCCTGGACCGTATTGACTTCGGATGCCAGTGTGGGCTGATAACCGGTTTCCGCCGGAACACGGCCTAAAAGTGTAGAAACTTCCTGACCTCCCTGGATAAAACGGTACAAATTATCCATGAACAAGATAACGTCTTTATTTTTAGCGAGCAGATACTCTGCCATGGTAAGACCAGCGTTAACAACCTCGGCACGCGCACCAGGCGGCTGGTCCATTTGGCCAAAGGCCAGCATAACCTTCGGTAATAAATGAGCTTCTTCCAATTCATAATACAATTCATTGCCTTCACGGATGCGTTCGCCAATCCCGGTAAACACGCAGGCACCACCGTGGGCCTTGACGATATTATTGATAAGCTCCAAAATAACAACAGTTTTACCGCAACCAGCACCGCCCAGAACTCCGGTCTTGCTTCCCTTGATCATCGGATAAAGCAAATCGATATATTTAATTCCCGTTTCCAAAAGTTCAGGGATTTCACGTCCTTTTTTCTTCAGATCAAAAGAGACCTGCATCGCGGGTTTTCTAATAGGCACCATGTCCGGACAATCATAAGGACCAGACTCATCCAAAGGACGGCCTGAAGCATCCATAACCCGCCCAAAACAACCATCTCCAATAGGAATGGCCGTCGGACGTTTGGTATTCGTACAAGGTGCTCCTAATTGCAAATTCAACGTTTCATTAAAAGAACTGCAGCGCACCAAGCCTGGGCCTATATGTTCTGACGTTTGCAAGGTGATCTTCTTGCCGTCATAGGTATGCGTGATAATGCAATCATAAACCGCCGGAGCTTCTTCGTCCTCGGGAAAGCGTACGTCAACAACAGGGCCCTGCACCGCAGCCACACGGCCCGTATTGGCGACCACACCAGGTGGCAATGGCGGTTCTACAATCGGCTTATCTGACTTTTCTTTTTTTTCCATATTTGAACTCTCCTAAAACGTGCCTGGATTCCCGCTTTCGCGGGAATGACATTTTTATAATTATTTAGTGACCATCATTCTGGCAGAAAAGACTTCGCGTAAGCTTTTATCGATATCATTACGCTTGGCTTTGCGGTATTTTAATTTGACCGCATCCCGCTCCTTGCGCATCTTGCCCAAACTGTTATCCAATTGCTGGGATTGTGCTGCTGCCGCAGCTAAATTGGTATCAAAGAAAATTTCATAAATCTTGGACGACAACCACAGGTCCGCTAAATAACCAGTCATGTCCACAGGATCTGATTCTTCCAGCACTTGACGGAAACTCTCGACGGTCTGGGCTTGCTTAGGCAACAAATCTTCACAAGGCAGTAACTTGACTGCACGGGGCTTGGTAACGGTAAAATCTTTGGGCCATGGATAAACCAAGGTGACCTTCCCCATCCTGCCTTCCATCACTTCTTTAACCAAATATGTTTTGATGTCCACAGCCACTTCGTATAAGCCGCGGTCCTCAACATCTTCCCAGGACTTAAGAATTTTTTGCCCCATGCTCTCGAGCTTCATCACGCCTTTTTTTCCAACTACGACAAACTGGGCTTGAGGATTTTTTTCTTTTTCCTCCAAGGCACGCGCGACAACACGGCTGTTAAGATCACCGACGAACCCGCGTTCAGTTGAAATCACCAGAATCACTGAATTGGGACTGCTATTATTAACTAATGGGTGTTGGACCGTAGAATAACCGACTAAACTAAAAAACTCTGTAAAAGACTCGTTAAAACGATTGAATTTAACCTTACCCGCTGCCATGGCATGGTATTTCATGTCCGCGACGTCTTTAAGGACCTGGATCAGGTCCACCAGTTCGCGGACTTCACCGACTTCTACCTTGACCTTGCTGGCTTTACCCATATTTTAGATTAGTCTTGTTATGGATTCCCGCTTTCGCGGGAATGACGAACAATTGTGAGTGTCGGTCAATACGACCACACTCAAGTTGTATACTGTTTCTCTATTTGTTGCTTTAATGAGTTCGCGGATTCCCTTAGGGCATTTTGCAAACTGCCGTCAAGCTGAAGACTTTCAAACATTAAAATAACGCCCCCTGCCACCTTCGGGTCAATTTTTGGATTTAATTTAATGTCCCGGGAAAGTTTGTCTTTAAATACTTTTGATATATCCCCTAATAAAGATTCAGGTATCGCCGTCGCAGAAACCACATCCGCAATCTTTATATCCGCACCGATACGGCTCATATCGACCTGGTTTAATTTTTCAATAAATTCAGCCACCAAATGCTTGTCCAGGACATCTTTGACCTTGGCACTTAAAATTTCCAGGATGATGCCCGCTGCATAATCAACGATCTTGAGTTCCATCGTCTTTTCCACTTCACGGCGGATCTGCTCACGGGCGTTTTGGGCCTTGGTGATGATTTCTTCTGCCTCTGCACGGGCTTTATTGATCATCTCATCCTTCTGCTTGGTCGTCTGCTCTTCTAACTCCTGTCGCATTTTCTTTTCCATGAGGTCTAATTCTTTATTGCGCCTCTGCAATTCAGCATCTGCTTCTTTAATCTTTTGGTTTAATTCGGCCTCCCTTTTGCGGGCGGCTTCGGCATCACGGTCCAGGCGCTGTTTGGCCCCGTCCACAGTCTTGATCAAAACCATATAAAGAGCAAAAATGATCCCGCCGGAAATGACCACCGTCAAAATCAAAAATTGAATTATCAAATTCCATCCCATATAAAACTCTCCTATCTCTATTAATTCTGTTATGGATTCCCGCTTACGCGGGAATGACAAAGGCTAAAACTTCACACATTTTGGATGTTATATAAAAACATAAATAAACCAATCAATAATACGAACGAAATCATCTCTACTAAAAAAATCTTCCAGCCAGCTGATGCCTGGATTTGGGCGCTTTTAGACGGGTGATTGCCCAGATCATTGATCATCTTCGATCCCCATAAACCTACAAAAAAACATGGCACGGCTACAGCCACCAGGAACATAAGGATCATTTCGAAACCTTGAAACCAATGCTTAAATCCCAATGTTCCCTGTTCCTTTCTTGGCGAAGGCTTTCGCTAATGCCCTCGGGTTGAAAATAACTGAAATATAATAAGGATCGCCACAATAGAAATAGCTTCCACAAAGACCAGCATGATCGCCATGCCTACAAATATCTTGGACGCTGCCGAAGGGTTACGACCTAAGGCTTTGATAACCGCATAACCCAATACAGCGATAACAATAGAGGGACCCATGACGGCGATAAACATGATTGTTAGGATGATAAACGTTTCGGCTACCATGTGATTATTCCCACCTTATTAATTCTGTTATGGATTCCCGCTTTCGCGGGAATGACAGTCTATTATGCTTTAATGCTTAGCTGGTTGTTCTGTTGGTTTTTGGGCTGCTGCTAGCGTCTTTTCGCTTTCTTCCACTAATATAGTGCATTCATTGGCAAAGAAACGTAAAATTCCAGATTGTATTGGTATCTTCTTTTTCCAATCAACAATAATGTCACCCTTTTGGACCAAACCTATCAAGGGATAATGATACGCTAAAAGTTCGTACTCCGTGCGGTCCCCGATGATATATAAACTGTTGACTTCGCTTTCAAAAATTAAATTCTTGGGACTTAAAATAACACAACGAAAATTGTTTTTAAATTTAGCCATTATTTCTTAGCACCAGCCATCGGCGCGTCTTCGTAATCGTCAAACTTGTCTGTCGTTGCTTTTGCGCGCCTGCCTATGATGTCCTGGACATACACCGTTGCCAAATCAGTAATGCCTTTTTCGACCTCAGGCTCTAGCTTGCGTTTTTCACGGATCAATTTTAAAAGCTCAGGTTTGTTTTTACTGGCGTATTCAAAAAGTTCTTCTTGGAACACGCGCACTTCAGGAATAGTCAATTCATTCATCATCTTCTTGTTAAACGCATAAAAAATAATGACCTGGACTTCCTGGGGAACAGGCTTGTCCTTGTCCTGACGGAGAATCTCCGTCAAAATAGCTCCCCGCTTGAGTTTTTCAATTGTTTCATCAGAATGACCGCTGGTTTTTAATTTTGATATACGCAATAGTTCACGGTACTGCAAGTATTCCAAACGTAATGGGCCCGAAAGGTTCTTGATCGCGGACCATTGCACCTTAGACCCGACCCTGGACACGGATAACCCTAAATCCAACGCAGGCTTTTGGCCTTCACCAAAAAGAGTGGAACTCAAATAAATTTGCCCGTCAGTCATGGAAACTAAATTGGATGGCACGAAAGCTGTCAAATCCCCTTCCAGGATTTCAACAATCGGGAAAAAGGTGATCGATCCACCACCCCGCTTTTCATCCAAATAGCAGGCACGCTCAATCATCTTTGAATGCAGATAAAAAATATCCCCCGGATAAGAGTCGCGTCCCGGCGGACGGCCTAACAAAAGTGAAATCT
>Ga0206863_1080_pt1 | contig 33531 bp, 37 predicted proteins | sample Alteio_BWOrgCont_41_FD_152634 | JGI IMG/M metagenome (GOLD analysis project Ga0206863, IMG submission 152634) | Enriched cells from forest soil in Barre Woods Harvard Forest LTER site, Petersham, Massachusetts, United States -... | ecosystem: Environmental > Terrestrial > Soil > Temperate forest >...
GTAATTGATGGTATTGTTTACATCCGGCGATGCCGTGAGATTACCAGCCTGCAATAAGAGAACGTCCATGTCCAGTAGGGTTAACTTTCGACAAAAATAAGACAGTGAGGCATAATAACCCAAAAACCGGGGAGGCCTTTTTGAGGCCTCCCCTATCTCTTCCCTACCGGCTGTTAGCCGGCTTCCCTTTAATTACTTCCCCGTCTTGGCTCCGTTCTGCTGCCGGGCCAGGTAGCGTTCCAGTGCTTCTTTGAGGTGCTTGAACTGTTCATTGGTTGGATCGTACACCAAATATTTGTTAATATATTCCAGAGTGCTCTTGTAGTCTTTTTTCTTGAAGTAATACTGGATTAGGTACTGGTATCCCACCTTGACCTGATCGACGAATTTTGTCGAATCCCTGGAGGTATCGGCGACTTCGATCATCTTTTGGAAGTAGGGTATGGCCGAACCCTTTACCAGGTCCGTGTCCAGTGCCCAGTTGGCTCGCGCCCTCCAATAGTAGGCATACACCGAAAAGGCGGGGAATTTGTCGGCATACATGGTAAAAATGCTGTCGGCGGTCCGGTAATAAGGATCCGATAACCCCGTCTTGGCCGTATCCTTTGCCCTGATGTCATCGGCGGCGGTAAATACCGTGCTGCCCCACAGATACAGGTCATTGGGATTGGGGTCCTTATCCATTTTGTAGGTAACGCCTGCCCAATAAGCCTTGGCGGATGGATCGTTCAGGGAGTCGGCGATGTTCATCGCCCTTTGCACGTATGCTTCCTTATTGGCTTCCACAGTATCCATGGCAATGGCCTTCTTCAGGAAAGTGTAGATCGAATCTTCGCTGAAATGGCCCCTGAAATAGATCAACGCAGCGACATCGTAGTTCCTGGGAGCCAGGCTATCGTCGGGATGAGCCAGGTAGGTATCGATATCGGTCTTTGCATCATTATAGTCCTTCAGGAACCCGTAGGAGTACGCCATCAGCTTGTAGTAGTGAGGCTTGAAGGCATCCGGGGCCGTGGGCAGCAGCGATTTGGACCGGTCTATGGCCTGCTGGTAGTGCTGCGCCGCAAACAGGATATCGGCGCTGGCCTCATCCACGATGGGACCCGCATCTGCGTGCGCGATGTACTGGTTCAGATATTCTGTGGACTTTTCGACGTCCGTGTAGTAATAGTCTACATAGAGACGGTAATACGCGGGCGCATAATTCGGATCGGCCGTTATGGCTGCCTCGAATTCGGGGTAATACTGGGTGGGGTTCTTTTGTGTTTCGTAAATCAGGCCGATCTTATAGTGTGCCTCGGCGAATTTCGGATCCGCCTGCAAAGCATTCTGATAATTCGTTACCGCATTTCCACCATCGATCATCCGTGCATAGGCGTCCCCAAGTGCAACATAAAGGGAAGCCTCGACATGCTTCTTTTCCTGGGCGATGGCCTGGTTCAGCTTGGCGATCGCATATTGGTAGTCACCGTGAACCGAATTGATGTTGGCCCTGGCCACGGCAGCCAGGATATTGGCATCCTTGCTCTTGGTCAGGGTGATGGCCATTTCGAACCGGTTTTTGGCATCGGCCGTATTGTTGTCCTTTAGCTCGGTTTCTCCAATACCCACCAATAGCCAGGGATCGTTGGGGTTGGCCTGAACGGCCTTTTGATAAAGGTCCTTGGCGCCGGCGGAATCCCTCAAGCCTATTTCGGCCTGACCGAGCCAGTAAGTCGTTTCCCCATCATTAGGCTTGGCAGCCAATGCTTTCTGAAAAGCGTCCTTGGCGCTTTGGTACCTCTGATAATACATGAATCGCTTTCCATCCTCCACCTGGCCAAACGTCATTTTGCCCAGAACCAGCGCTGCTGCAAGTAAGCTGACTCTCATTTTCATTGTCAATTTCGTTTTAAGTGAATGTACAAATATACTATTAGATTTATCTCATCGGACCTGGGCATCCCTGACATTCAAAGGCATGATGGCCGGGACCAGATATGCCCTCCTGAAAATCAACTGTCCCCTTTCGTACTCCAAAAAATCAACCAATCCAGTCGCTAACCCATCATAATTTTCCTTCTTTATGCAATACAATCCTCGGGTAAAAGGATAACGAAATGTTAAAATATCCTCCTGAGAGGGGTACGTATAGGCTTTGTCCGGGCATAGGTCACAGCGTATTGAAGCGATGTGAACCTTTTCCCGGTAAGTATCCTGGAGTGTATCCTCCGGGTTTCCGATCCAGCTCACCCCGACGAAGCCAATGGCGTCCGGATGACTTTCCACGTACTTGATCACCCCGGTACTGTTCTCGGCGGCGAATACATGGGAAGGATCGAATGCACTTCCTTTCAGGATGGAATCCAGCGCAAAGCGAATCGTAGACGTGGCGTTTAGTCCGTCAAAAACGGCTGTATAGGGTTTGGCCCCATTCTTACCTCCCCTAAGTATGTCCGCGATTTCGGACGTCGTCAGGTTGGTATCCGGGGAAGCGCTGTTTACGATTACGGCAACCGCATCGTAAGCCAACACCTTGAAGGACGGATTGTATTGTAATTTCGACCTGTAATAAGCCATTTCCTCATCGGTAAGCCCCCTGGTAACAAAGATGATCCGGGTACTGTCATTTTGCAGGTCCTTCAGGCATTCGACCTCCGGCTTGTACGAAACCTCTAAATGAGCCTCGGGATGGGAAGATTGGAATACTTTGAATTCCTCTTCCAGCACCGGCCTGAAAGATTCGTCCGCACTAATCCGGATAGAACCTGTAGACAGCGTATCGCCTGGTGATCCGTTTGATCCATTCGAATGGCAAGACAATGCCACTCCCCAAAGAACAGCCCCCACCCAGGTACAAAATCGGTTCATTTCCAGGCTAATATTTTTTTTGGACACCCCTTACAATCCTCCAAATCCCATAAATAGGTGCAAGAACCCCCAGGATGATTTCAGGAACCCTGCCCAACATGGAAGTTCGGACGCCCCACTGTTTATGAAAAAGGAAAAAGAGGCCGGCGAGCACGTAAAAAACTCCCCAACCTAAATCCCTGATGGCGTGTAATTGGGTATTCACCCTCGTTCTTCTCTCCTGTTGTTCCCGAATGTCCATAGTCCGATCTGAGTTGGGCAAGATAAGGAAATCCAGCCATAATAGTGAGATGCACGCGGGCCGATTTTTCCATAAAGACGGCAAAACTTTAACATTCGTACATTTGCGCCCATGCGAATATTGATGGTTTGCCTCGGGAACATCTGCCGTAGCCCGCTGGCGGAAGGTATCCTTCAGCATCAGGCCTCTGTCGCGGGTCTGGGCATCCAGGTCGATAGCGCCGGAACGGCGGGGTATCACATCGGGGAACCGCCCCACCCCCTCTCCCGGAAGGTTGCGCGGATGAACGGGATAGACATCAGCGCCCACAAGGGGAGGCAATTCCGTAAAGAGGACATGGACCACTACGACCGGATTTATGTCATGGACAGTGAGAATTATAACGACGTCCGCCGGGCATCCGGCAATTCTTGGGATCCGTCCAAGGTGGAATTGCTCCTGAATGAGCTGTATCCTGGTCAGAACCGCAGCGTTCCGGATCCCTGGTATGGAGAGGAGGATGGCTATCACGCCGTATACGATATGCTGGACCAGGCCAGCCGCAAGGTCATCGAAAAATATGCAAATTATGTCCAAACCGTCCCTTCCAAGAGGCACCCGTGATTTCGGCCCCGACGTGGTCCGAAAACGGAACTATATCCTGAGCACCATCCGGGAGGTATTTGAATTATATGGATTCCAACCGTTGGAAACTCCCGCCATGGAGAACCTGGAAACCCTGCTGGGGAAATACGGGGAGGAAGGAGACCGGCTCATTTTCAAGATCCTCAACAACGGCCTGGATGACCCGGACAAACGGGAGAAAGCGCGCGAAGACTTCGAGCGGGTACTGGAAGGTAAAAGCGTCAGGGATATTACCGAAAAGGCCCTCAGGTACGACCTTACCATTCCCTTTGCCCGCTACGTGGCCATGAATTATGGGCAGCTCACTTTCCCCTTTCGGCGCTACCAGATTCAACCCGTATGGAGGGCGGATAAGCCCCAGAAGGGCCGTTACCGGGAGTTCACGCAATGCGATGTGGACGTCGTCGGCAGTTATAGTCTGCTGAATGAAGTCGAGCTTGCACATATCTAACATTCCGTCATGACCCGTCTTGGGCTGTATGGTTACGAGCTGAGGGTAAACAACCGTAAGATACTGTCCGCGCTTGCGGAAATCTGCGGGGGTTCTGAAAAGCTCACCGAAATCACCACTGCCATCGACAAGCTCGATAAGATCGGGATAGAAAAAGTCACCGCTGAATTGACGGCCCGCGGACTGACCCCCGAACAAATCGGCACGATCTCAAAATACCTCCGGATAGATGGGGACAATACCGAAAAGATACGCCAGGCAAGGGAACTGATCGGTCATACGGAGGCGGGACGTCAGGGCCTGGAAGAACTCGCTTTCCTGCTGGAACACATGGCCCCGGCCGGAACACCCAATATAGGACCCAATGTCTTTGTCGACTTCACCCTGGCCAGGGGCCTGAATTATTACACCGGACTGATCTTCGAGGTAAAAGCGCCCCCCACGGTCCAGATCGGCAGTATCGGAGGCGGGGGTCGTTATGACGACCTCACGGGTCTGTTCGGAGTGCCGGGTGTCCCGGGCGTGGGGGTCAGCTTCGGGGTGGACAGGATATACGATGTTATCGAATCCATGCAAAAGTTCCCTGATACCGTGCATATCGGCACCCAAGTCCTCTTTTTCAACCTGGGCGCCAGGGAGAGCAGGCAAGCCCTGGGACTGATGCAGCAACTCAGAGGAATGGGGATCCGATGCGAAATTTACCACGAAGCCTCCAAGTTCGATAAACAGTTCCGGTACGCAGAAAAGAAAAATATCCCTTTTGTCGTCATTATCGGTACCCAGGAATTGGAACAGGGGACCTGCATCGTCAAAAACCTGGCAACCGGGCAGCAAAGCGACATCAACCAGGAGGCCCTGGTTAGATACGCCTTCTAGTCTGTATAAATCTGCCTCAAGTGGTGTTCCAAATGCGCCACATAATCGCAAAACAGCCATCCCAGGCTAGGCAACGACCCATCCCGCGTTTCCACGGGCAGTGCCAGTTGTGCCGGTGTCAGGCCTTCGATGACGAAAAAGATCTGGCGGTTCAGGTCCTCCCACAAGGTTACCAGGTGCCCGGCAGGCAATTCCTGGTATCGGTTTACCACCACCAATTCCACCTGGGGATACGACTGTATGACATAAGGCGATGGCGACAAGGGAGTCCGGGTAAAGCGGACCAGGTTGTTGATGGCGGAATCCACCAGGTGGCCCAGGATTTCCTGACGCGTCCACTTACCGGTGGCTTTGCGGTCCAGGCGCCGCTCTTCGGTCATCCCGTTGAAATAGGCAGGGAATACTGCCATATGTCCTTTCAGGTACCCGAGATATCCGGGCACGTCTTCGGTTTCGGCATAAGCGCCGGTTGGTATAAGTGTACTCATAATCCTTCGTAAACAACCGCCGCCCCCTGACCCACACCCACGCACATGGTTGCCAGCCCGTGCCTGGCTTTCCTTCTCCTCATCTCGTGTAGCAATGTCGTGGAAATCCGGGCTCCGCTGCAACCCAGGGGATGGCCGATGGCAATCGCGCCTCCGTTAACATTGACCCGGTCCGGGTTTAGGCCCAGGTCGTGGATACAGGCCAGGGCCTGGACTGCAAACGCTTCGTTCAATTCGACCAAATCCAAATCGCTCGCGGAAATTCCCGCCCGACCCAACGCCTTTCGCGTGGCGGGTACCGGTCCAATGCCCATGATGGCCGGGTCGACACCAGCAGATGCCGACGAAACAACGCGTGCGATTGGCGACAGTCCGTATCGCTTTACCGCCGCTTCGCTGGCCAGCAATAGGGCGGAGGCGCCGTCATTGATCCCGGAGGAATTCCCCGCGGTAACCGATCCATCCTTGGTGAAAGCGGGTTTCAGGGCTCCCAGTTTCTCAAGAGAGGTGGTCCGGGGAGGCTCATCCGTGGATACGATAACCTGTTCCTGGCGGTTAGGGGTAATGGCAACCGGGATGATTTCGGAGGTCCATTTTCCTGCCTTTAACGCTGAGGCATACTTCAGTTGGCTTTCCAGGGCAAACTTATCCTGGGCTTCCCGGGAAATGCCCCAGCGTTCGGCCACATTCTCCGCGGTTTCGCCCATGTTGTATGGATAGTACAGGTCAGCCAGTTTCTGGTTGATCAGCCTCCAACCGATGGTGGTATCGTAGACTTCGGTCTTTCTGGACCAGGCGCCATCGCTCTTGGGCATCACCAGCGGAGCACGGGTCATGCTTTCCACCCCCCCGGCGATATACAGGTCCCCCTCCCCTGAGCGGATCGCCCTTGAGGCATCCATGATCGCCTGCAAACCCGAGGCGCACAGGCGGTTCACGGTATTCCCGCCTACGCTGACCGGAAGGCCTGCGAGCAGGGCTGCCATCCTGGCCACATTCCGGTTGTCTTCACCCGCCTGGTTAGCCGCCCCGGCTATGACATCCTCCACAGCCTCCGGGTCTATCCCCGGATTGCGCTCCAGGAGTGCTTTGATCATCAAGGCCAGTAAATCGTCGGGTCTGCACGTGCTCAGGATTCCCCCATACCGTCCTATGGGTGTCCTTACCGCGTCGATGATGTAAGCTGTAGGCATCGCCAAAAATAGGCAGTTTTTGGGTACCTTTGCGGGATGATCGATTCTGTGCAGCAGCCAAATATCCGCCACCTGTCCCTTCAGGAACTCGAGGCGTATTTTTCGGAAAAAGGGCAACCCCGCTTTCGTGCGAAACAAGTTTACGAGTGGCTATGGCAAAAAAAAGCTAGGAACTTTGACGATATGACCAACGTGAGCAAGGAGCTCAGGGCCGGATTGAAGAAGGAATTTTCCCTCCCGGCGCTCACCTTGGATGCCTCCCAGTTCAGCAGTGACGGCACCGTCAAAAACCGCTTCCGGACGGTGGACGGTCACCTCGTCGAGGGCGTCCTCATCCCCACCGAAGAGCGGCAAACCGCGTGTGTCAGCTCTCAGATAGGATGCTCCCTGAGTTGCAAATTTTGCGCGACCGGCTACATGGGCCGCAAGCGAAACCTCGAATTCGATGAAATTTACGATGAGGTGGTCATGCTCAATCAGCAGGCAGAGGAGACTTACGGAAAAAAGCTGACGAATATCGTATTCATGGGTATGGGCGAGCCCCTGCTCAATTACAACAACGTCCTGACGGCCATCGAAAGAATAGGCGCGCAATATGGGATGGGCATGAGCCACCGCCGGATCACGGTTTCCACGGCGGGCGTGGCCAAAATGATCCGGCAATTGGGCGACGACCAGGTGCGCTTCAAACTGGCCCTGTCCCTCCACGCGGCCAATGACAAGAAGCGCAGCGAGATCATGCCCATCAATGATTCCAACAAACTCAAGTCGTTGGTAGAGGCCCTGAATTATTTCTACAAACAGACGGGCAGCGAAATCACCTTTGAATATATCCTGTTCGATAAATTCAACGACTCCCTCGAGGATGCCGAGGAATTGATCAAGATATACCGGCAGGTGCCCGTGGACCTCGTGAACATTATTGAATATAATCCCATCGACGCTGCGCGCTTTTCCAAGCCCTCCGAAGAAAATATCCAGCGCTTCATGGACTTCCTCACAAAGAACAGGGTCAATGCCCGTCTGCGTCGCAGCCGGGGAAAAGATATAGACGCCGCCTGCGGGCAGTTAGCCAATAAGGGATGATTATGCCAAAGAACCAGTTCGACAAATTCATCAAGTCAAAAAGCAACGCCGCCAAAAAGGAAGAATTCCGCCAGGCCAAAAGGACCATCAAAAAGGAAATCGCCGAAGGCATGGCCAGGACCAGGGCGCGCAAAGCCGCCGAGGCAGCCGCGAAGAAAGCCGCCCGTGACGCGCCGCGGCCCGAGGGACTGGCAAAGGGCGCCCCGGTTCGCGCAAAGGCCGCCCCCGCAACCGCAGCCCCCGCGCAAGCAAAGCCCGCAACCGGCACAACCGTGAAACCCGGCAAACCCGGCGCCCCCCAAATGCCCCTCAACAAATTTCTGTCCCACTCGGGCGTCTCCTCCCGCAGGGAAGCGGCGGAAATCATCAAGGAAGGCCAGGTAAAAGTGAACGGGCAGGTCGTCATAGAGCCGGGATTCAAAGTCTCCGAAGCTGACGACGTACGCTTGAATGGGAAAAAGCTGAAGCCTACGGGCGAACTCGTCTACCTCCTCCTCAACAAGCCCAAGGATTACATCACGACCAGCAGCGACCCCGAAGGAAGGAAAACCGTCCTGGACCTCGTCCGGAAGGCAACTACGGAACGCATCTTCCCCATAGGTCGCCTGGACCGAAACACGACGGGGGTCCTGCTCCTGACCAACGATGGGGAACTGGCCCAAAAGCTATCCCACCCCTCCTACGAAATCAAAAAAATCTACGAGGTCAGGCTGGACGAAGAACTGACCAAAAAGGATTTCGAAACCATACAGGGCGGGGTTACCCTGGAAGACGGCAACATTAAGCCGGACGCCCTGGCCTATGCGGATTCAAAAGATAAGAGCGTCATCGGCATCGAGATTCACAGTGGGAAAAACCGCATCGTCCGCCGGATTTTCGAACACCTGGGTTACAGCGTGCAAAACCTGGACCGCGTCATGTACGCGGGTTTGACCAAAAAGAATGTGGATCGGGGCCGCTGGCGTTTCCTGAGTGAAAAGGAGGTCCGGGTGCTTAAATACCTCAACACCTCCTTTACCAGGAAAAAACCCAAGGCCTAGTGCAAATAGACATCCTGGCGGAAACCCCTCACTTCGTTGCAGTCAACAAGCCTTCGGGTATGCTGAGCATCCCGGACCGTGAAAAAGCCGAACCCTCGCTGAAACAATGGCTGGACCAGCGATTTGGAAAGGTCTTCACCGTGCATCGCCTCGACAGGGACACCAGCGGCGTCATCATTTTTGCAAAGGACGCACCCATGCACCAATATTTATCCGGACTTTTCGAGGGCCGGGAGGTGAAAAAATATTACCTGGGGATCATCCATGGAGAACCCAATGCACCTAACGGAGACCTGGATGGGCCGATCCTGGAAAATCCCGCCCGCAGGGGCAGTATGATGGTGCACGCCAAGGGCAAACCCAGCCTCACAACATATACTGTCCTGGAATCTTTTGGTCTCTATTCTTTGGTGCAGTTCCAAATCCATACCGGCCGCACGCATCAGATCCGGGTGCACAGCGCGGATATGGGGCACCCTGTTGCCGTGGATCCCTTATATGGGGCCGGGGAATCGGTACTCCTGTCGTCATTTAAACGAAATTTCAAATTGTCTAAAAATGTAGAGGAAGAACGGGCCATCCTGGGAAGGCTTGCCCTTCACGCCTGGAAGCTAAGCCTCACCGATCCCGACGGACAGGCCTGGGAGATAGAGGCGCCCTTGCCCAAGGATATGAGCGCCCTGTTGCAACAACTCCGTAAGTGGCGGAAACCCTAAACGGCTTCAACGAACCCCACGCCCACCGTATTGTTGGTAAATTCATCGATCAGGACAAAGGCGCCCCCCGGCGGGTTATCCGCGTACCGGTCCAGGAACAGGGGTTTGGCCGACTTCAGTTGTATGGTCCCGATATCGTTTAGCTGAAAAGTCTTCTTACCGGCCGCGGGGAGGAAGGTATGTATGTCCAGGACCTCTACAGTCTCGATGACTTTTACCTTTACGACCTGGACGCCATGCTGGAGGAGGAATGTCTTTCCTTCGGGCATGGGCTGTTCATCCATCCATGCGATCCGGGCCCGGAAAACGCTAGTCTGGGGATAAGGGACCTCCTCTTTTTTTACCAGCATATTGCCCCTGCTGACGTCCACGTCTTCGTTCAGCGTAAGGGTGATACTTTCTCCTGCCTCAGCCTCGACAACCCGTCGGTCGCCCTTGAATATCGAATGGACCGTTGCCGTTTTTCCAGAAGGCAGGACGGCCAGGGTATCCCCCTGGCGTAACTGGCCGCTTCCAATCCTGCCCGCATAACCCCGGAAATCGTGGAAGGCATCCTGGTGGGGGCGGATGACATACTGAACCGAAAATCGGAAAGGCAATTCGCGAAGGCCCTGACCAGGGTGCAGGGATTCCAGCAAATCCAGCAGGGCCGGACCCTTGTACCAGGGCATGCGGTCGGAGGAAATAACGACGTTGTCTCCGTCTTTTGCTGCAACAGGGATGAACTGCAAAATCGTCCGGTCCAGTCCCAGGTGGCGTGCGATTTCCTCGACCTCGAGGCGGATTTGCCGGAAGGCCAGGGGATCGAAATCGACCAGGTCCATTTTATTGACGCACACGATGACGCTGGGTATCCTTAGCAGGGAGGCGATATAGAGATGACGGCGCGTTTGTTCAACTACCCCGTTCCGGGCATCGATCAGCACGATGGATACGGCCGCGGTCGAGGCGCCGGTAATCATATTCCGGGTATATTCCACGTGCCCGGGCGTATCGGCTATGATGTATTTCCGGGTGAGGGTGGAAAAGTAAATATGGGCCACATCTATGGTGATCCCTTGTTCCCTTTCCGCAATGAGGCCGTCTGTCAGCAGGGAAAGGTCCGTAAAATCAAGTCCCTTTCGCTTGCTGGCGTGTTCCACGGCCTCCAGACGATCCGTGGCAATCGACCGCGTATCATACAAGAGGCGCCCGATCAGGGTACTCTTTCCATCATCGACGCTTCCCGCGGTAGCAATTCTCAAAACTTCCATGTACCAGATTTAAAAGTATCCAACCTGTTTCCTTTTCTCCATGGCTGCCTCGGAACGTTTATCGTCCATGCGGGCGCCACGCTCGGAAATGGTCGCTTCCCGGATTTCTGAAATGATATCGTCGAGGTTATCGGCTTGGGAGAGTACCGCGGCGGTACAGGTCATGTCGCCCACCGTCCGGAAGCGGACCGTCGCTTCGAAAGGGATCTCATCAAGGCCGACCTGCAGGAATTCCGACCAGGGCCAGTAAAACCCATCCCTTTTGATGATGGGCCTCCGGTGGGAAAAATACAAGCTGGGCAGGTCGATCTCTTCTTCCTTTATGTAATTCCATACATCCAACTCCGTCCAATTGGAAATGGGGAACACGCGTACATTCTCTCCGATATGGATGCGGCCATTGAGCATATCGAACAATTCGGGCCGCTGTTGCTTGGCATTCCAACCCCCGAAATCATCCCGAACCGAGAATATGCGTTCTTTAGCCCTGGCCTTTTCTTCATCCCTGCGGGCTCCCCCGATACAGGCGTCGAATTTGAATTCCGAAATGGCATCCAGGAGCGTTACGGTCTGAAGGATATTCCGGCTCGCGAACCTTCCGGTTTCCTCCTTTGCTTTGCCCTGATCGATGGAATCCTGGACGTAACGCACCAGGAGCCGGGCCCCCGTCCGCTCCACCAGCTCGTCCCGGAACTGGAGGGTTTCGGGAAAGTTGTGTCCCGTATCCACATGCAGCAGGGGAAAGGGGATGGCCGCGGGGAAGAAGGCTTTTTTCGCCAGGTGCACCAAAGTGATGGAATCCTTACCACCGGAAAACAACAAGGCGGGGCGTTCAAATTGTGCCGCCACTTCTCTGAGTATGTAGATCGCCTCGTCCTCGAGGGCTCTTGGGAAAGTGCTCATAATCCTTCGCTTTTACCTGATTCCATGTAATCCGCATTCCTTCTGGGATGTCTCCCACCACCAGCGGCCCGCCCTGGGATCTTCACCGGGCCCGGTCGCACGGGTACAAGGAGCGCAGCCGATGCTGACAAACCCCTTGTCGTGTAAAGTGTTGTAGGGAACATGATGCCTGTCGATATAAGACAGGACCTCCTCAAGGCTCCAAAGCAGCAAAGGGTTCAATTTATATAAATGCTTTTCGGTATCCCATTCGGCCACGGTCATTTTACCCCGGTTTACGGATTGATCCGCGCGGATTCCCGATACCCATACCTTGGCTCCTTCCAGGGCCCGATTCAGGGGGTGAACCTTACGGACCGCGCAGCAAGCCTTACGGTTCTCCACGGACTCGTAGAATCCATTGATGCCCCTGGTCCGCACCAGGGCTTCGACTTCCCCGGCATCCGGGTAGTATACATCCACGGGGATTCGGTAACGTGCACCCACCTTGTCCAACAATTCATACGTTTCATTGAACAAACGTCCCGTGTCCAGGGTGAAAATTTGTATATCCAACCTATCCCTGGCGATCATATCGGTCAGCACCTGGTCTTCCTGGCCCAGGGAGGAGGAGAACTTCACAGCACCGGGGAAAAGGCCGGACACATAAGACAATAACTCCTGTGGAGTATGCGCCGCGGCATAAGCGTTTATATCGTTCAACAGGTCCACGGATCATTTATTGGGCTGCGGCGTGTACCGCAGGTAAGGCTTCACCACCTTCACGCCTTTGGGGAATTTCTTTTGGGCGTCTTCGGTGGAAGTGGCGGGCACCACGATAACATCCTGACCGTCCTGCCAATCGGCCGGAGTAGCGACCCCGTGTGCAGCCGTGAGCTGCAGGGAATCGAGCACCCTCAGCACCTCGTTGAAGTTCCTGCCCGTACTGGCGGGATAGGTGATGGAGAGCTTGAGCTTCTTATCCGGGCCGATCACGAAGAGGGAGCGGACCGTCGCCGTTTCGGAAGCATTCGGGTGGATCATATCGTACAAATCGGCCACCTTCCGCTCGGGGTCCGCGATGATGGGAAAGGTGACCGTAGTGTGTTGTGTTTCGTTGATGTCCTTTACCCAGCCCAGGTGTTTATCCAACGGATCCACGCTGACTGCAAGAACCTTGGTATTTCGTTTGGCGAATTCATCTTTCAGTTGGGCCGTCCGGCCCAATTCGGTCGTGCATACAGGGGTATAATCGGCAGGATGGGAGAAAAGGACGCCCCATCCGTTTCCAAGGTATTCGTAAAAATCAATGTCTCCTTCTGTTGTGGAAGCCTTGAAATTCGGGACTACATCCCCTAGACGCAGACTCATATGATTCGGTTTTATGCTTCGAAAGTACGAATAATCCACTATAGTGGTAGACTAAACAGGGGAAAATATTTGTCAGAGACCAAGATACACATCCAGCAATCCCTCGGGCAGGGTCACGTACAATCGTTTACCCCCGTCGTCTATCTTTTCGAGTGTCTTTTCATGCAGGGGGATCAGTACTTCCTTTTGCCGGATGATAACTTTACACAATACCTGCATCGGCTGCTCGATCACTTCCACGATCTCTCCCAGGTCTTCGGCTCCATCGATCAAATGATAACCCAGGTAAGAAATGGGCGTTGCTTTGCCTGCGGTCCTGGAAAAATCCGATTCCTGCAGCCAGACCTCCTTATGAGTAAGGAGTTTTGCCTGTTCCCGGGTACTCACGCCTTCCAGGGTCAGGAATGCCTCCTGGGGTCCTTTGATTCTGATTTGCGCTACGAAATAAGGAAGGAAGCTTTCCGGGCGATCCGGAAGGAATATGACGGTAAGGTCTTGCAAACCGCGGGCATCACCCAGGCTGTGCTTCAGGAGCAACTCTCCTTTCAGGCCGTGGGTGGCCACCAGTCGTCCTACGCTGAAATACTGAGTACTCATATGTAGTTGGCGCGCGAGCAAAAAAAGGGCCTCCCACGCGGAGAGGCCCGTAATAACGTAATGCGCTAAAAGGTTATTCTTCTCCGCTCTTGGCCTCATGGTGTTCGCCACCTCCGCCACCGGGAGCTTCGTGATCATGGGGCTTCGTGCGCCTGATGATCGGCTGGTGCCTTTTCTGGGCACGGTGGTTGCGGTGGTCGTCCTGCCTGATCTTCATTTTGCCCTCATGCTCTTCATGCCATTTCTGGAACTTGGTCATGGCGGTCGCTTCGTCGAAAAGGCCGAGTTTTACCCCCCTCAACAGGTGCTTCAGATAAAGCACGCCTTTGAAGGATAAGATTTTGCGGACAGTGTCGGTCGGCTGGGCGCCTTTGTGGAGCCAATCCAAGGCTCTTTGGCGGTCCAATTGAATGGAGGCAGGAACGGTCAGGGGGTTGTAGGTCCCGAGTTTCTGGATGAACTTCCCGTCTCGTGGAGCGCGGGCATCGGCCACTACAATAAAGTAGAAGGGTCTCTTCTTAGACCCGTGGCGCTGGAGTCTGATTTTAACTGGCATCTTAAATAGAAATTTAAATGCTTGAATGAATAATTTTTTCCTAGGGATTGCAAAGGTAATATAATCGATTTTAATTTTTCCAAGCCCCGGAGGTTAAATTTTAACTAGGCCTTTCTGAGCATACCCGACCTCCCCATGGGCATTTTATTCATGGTTTTCATCATTTGCCGCATCTGGTCGAATTGCTTCATAAACTGTTGCACGTCCGTGAGTTCCTTACCAGCTCCCCGGGCGATTCTCTTCCTTCGGCTCAGGTCTATGGAGTCAGGGTTTGCGCGTTCAAAGGGGGTCATTGAATTGATCATGGCCTCTATGCCCTTGAAGGCGTCATCACTGATATCCAGGTCTTTTATAGCCTTTCCGGCCCCCGGGATCATTCCCAGCAGGTCCTTTATATTACCCATTTTCTTAATCTGTTCCAGTTGCTGCTTGAAATCGGCGAAATCGAACTGGTTTTTCCTGATTTTCTTTTCCAGCCTGGCCGACTGCTCGGCATCGAATTGCTCCTGGGCCTTTTCGACCAGGGTGGTTATATCCCCCATGCCCAGGATACGTTGGGCCATACGGTCGGGGTGGAATACGTCCAGGGTATCCAGCTTTTCCCCGCTACTGACAAAGCTGATAGGCTTGTTGACCATGTACCGGATTGACAACGCCGCTCCACCCCGGGTGTCCCCGTCCAGCTTGGTCAGCACCACGCCATTGAAATTCAGGCGGTCGTTGAAAGCCTTGGCGGTATTCACCGCATCCTGGCCCGTCATGGAATCCACCACAAAGAGGATTTCCTGGGGCTGTACGGCGGCCTTGATCGCGGCCACTTCGGCCATCATGGCTTCATCCACCGCCAGGCGTCCGGCGGTGTCTATAATCAATACATTCTTGTTCTTGGATTTTGCCTCTGCCAGGGCATTCCGGGCAATCTGTACGGCATCCCTGGATTCGGGTTCGCTGTACACGTCTACCCCGATCTGTTCTCCCAGCACCTTCAATTGATCGACTGCAGCGGGACGGTATATGTCCGCAGCCACGAGGAGAGGAGACTTGCCCTTTTTGGATTTCAGGTAATTGGCCAGCTTTCCGCTAAATGTGGTCTTACCAGACCCCTGTAATCCGGCAATCAGGATAATGGTCGGGTTGCCATTCAGAGACAGTTCCGACGCTTGTCCGCCCATGAGGTCCGCGAGCTCGTCCTTCACGATCTTGACCATGAGCTGGCCCGGGGAAATGGCATTCAGCACCTTTTCCCCCATGGCTTTGTCCTTAACCTTGTCGGTAAATTCTTTGGCGATCTTGTAGTTGACATCCGCATCCACCAAGGCTTTGCGGATTTCCTTGACGGTGGCTGCGACGTTTAGCTCGGTGATCCTGCCTTGACCTTTGACCTGCTTGAACGCAGTCTCTAACCTTTCACTTAAACTCTCGAACATAGGACTGCAAATATAAGCCTTGGTGGGGACCTACGGTCCGCCGCTTGCGCGGCCCCTAAGCGCCAAGGTAATTTCGGAGGAGACGGCATCTGGAGTTAGAGCGTAACTTATTGATTGCCTTATCCTTAATTTGCCGAACGCGTTCCCGTGTCAGGTTGAACTTTTCCCCGATGTCTTCCAGGCTCATGGGGTGATCGACCCCGATGCCGAAGAAATAACGGATGACCTCCTTTTGACGGTCAGTCAGGGTTTGGAGTGACCTGGTGATTTCGGTCCTAAGGGATTCGTCGTGTTCTATGGCTGCATCGGCGGATTCCGCATTTGGATTCTCAAGTACGTCGATCAGTGTATTGTCTTCCCCTTCCGCGAAAGGGGCATCCATGCTGACGTGGCGGGCCGCAACACCCAGGGTGGCTGCGACTTCATCGGTATCCATTTCCAGTACTTCCGCCAATTCTTCCGGGGAAGGTTCGCGTTCGTATTCCTGTTCAAGACTAGAGAAAGCTTTATTGATCCGGTTGGTCAACCCGACTTTGTTTAGGGGCAGGCGTACGATACGGCTTTGTTCGGCAAGTGCCTGGAGTATGCTTTGGCGTATCCACCACACGGCGTAGGAAATGAATTTAAAGCCCCTGGTTTCATCGAAGCGCTGGGCAGCCTTGATAAGTCCAAGATTTCCCTCATTGATGAGATCGGATAGGGATAAGCCTTGATTTTGGTACTGCTTGGCCACAGATACGACAAATCTGAGGTTAGCTTTGGTAAGACGTTCCAGGGCAGCCTGATCACCTTGCTTTATCCTGACGGCTAGCTTTACTTCATCTTCAGGAGCCAGCAATTCAACTTTGCCGATCTCCTGCAAATATTTTTCGAGGCTCTGAGACTCGCGGTTAGTAATAGATTTGGTGATCTTGAGTTGACGCATGCTCATATTATAGGGTGTTTTGGCATTGAGGGAGGAAAGAAAAGGGGCACGATCACATGGTCACAACTCGGCTAAATCGTAAGCAAAAACAGTCAATTGCAGTGAGTATTTCCATAGAAAAGTTAAATAGATTTATAATACAAGCCAAAAAAATGTTGGGGCGGGATTTGCATCCGTAATTACACCTACCCGGAAGTGGTATGTTTACCCCCAGCTCAAGCCTGGAAATACTTTCAAAAAAATTTTGAAGTGATTATTTATTTCCTATTATTGCAGACAACGAATCTCGGGATTAACTTATGAAGGAATGAGCAAAAAGGTACAATATACGCTGGAGTATCCAGTCAGGTGTTCACCTACCATCTTATACGAATTTCTTTCTACTCCTGCCGGGCTTCAGGAATGGTTTGCAGACAAGGTTGACGAACGGGAAGGCATGTTTAGTTTCTCATGGAACGGTTCCGTGGAAAGGGCTCAAGTGATCGAAACGGAATTGGACAAATTCATACGTTTCCATTGGCTTACCGCACCTGCAGATGAATTCTTCGAATTCCGCATTGAAAAGTCAGAAGTGACCAATCAGACTATATTGGTTATCAAAGATTTCGCAGAGAAAAAGGAAGTGGCTGACCAAAGCCAGCTTTGGGAATACCAGGTCAAAGACCTCTTTCACCGACTGGGTAACTGACCCATGTCATGATCTCCCTGAAACCCGCTTCCAGTAAGTCATACACATTATCCCACTGATTCAGGGGAATAGTCATGGCCACCTTAAAATAGGCCGGCATTTCCGCGTTGAACGGCGATCCTACGTATCCTTCTCCGTGTACGGTGTGGATCCATTCATCGTCCGAAATAGCCAGCCGCCAGGGCGAACCCAGCGACAAAAGAATCTTCGGAGCATATTGTTCCCGGTACCGTCCCTTCAAGTGCAGGAAAAGAGCAAAATAATGTCCCCACCAAAAAAACGTTCGGACCGCAAACGCATGTTCCTGTTCCCAGGAAGCCGGATAATCCAGGATCATGTAAGGCAGCCCCTCGTAATTTTCCCCCCTGGTCAGTTTGGGAAAGCGGTCCCCAAACGGAGCATGAAGCGCCAGGGTCCTATATCGTTCGGCCATGTCTCCCAGCAGGGCGGCGACCTTATCCATCACCGAACGTTTGGTTAAAATCCAGCGCGGATCCAGCACAAGGGCGGTTTCCTCTGGTGAAAGGCTTATTTTTGCATGCATCGTTTTAAAGGTAGGCAGAAACGTGATCAAAAAACTCGACCGGCTCATCATAAAGGCTTTCATAGGACCTTTCTTCATTACTTTCCTGATAGCCCTGTTCATCCTGGTGATGCAGTTCTTCTGGAAGTACATCGATGATTTGGTTGGAAAGGGACTCGATACGGGAACGCTCCTGGAGCTAACGGGCCTGGTGACCACCACCTGGGTGCCCATTGCACTTCCCCTGGCCATACTCTTATCTTCCATCATGTGTTTCGGCAACCTTGGAGAAAGCTTCGAGTTGGTAGCGATCAAATCAGCGGGCATTCCTTTGCTTCGCTTCATGCGACCCCTGCTGTTTATTTCGGGCCTCCTGTGCCTGCTGGCCTTCCAGTTTGCCAATTATGTTATCCCGGTGGCCAACCTCAAATTCCAAACCCTTCTACAGGATGTATCCGTGAAAAAACCCGCATTCGATATCAAGGAAGGCGTATTCTACAACAAGATCCCGGGATATACCCTTAAGATCAGCACTAAAGATAAAACGGGTACCCGTATTGGAGGTGTCCTGATCTTCGAACAGGGGAACCTCCTCCAGGACAACATGATCAGCGCCGAAAACGGACTGATGACCCTGTCATCCGATCAGCGGTCCCTTGATTTCAAGCTCATGAATGGTCAATACTATGAGGAAAAAGGGCCACGCTATAGCACCGCAACCAATTTCATTCGCATGCGATTCAAGGATTACACCAAGCACCTCGACCTGAGTGCGCTGCAATTCAACCGGACCGCTGACAGCACCTACAAGAACAGCGCTCCCATGCTGAGTGAAAGACAGTTGACCATCTGGATCGATTCCCTGCGCAATCAGGCCAGGGAGTACATGCAAAACAGCTACCGGGGCATCCGGGGCTACCTGCACTTCGACCGGATACCCGATACCGCCTGGAAGCAGGCGAAGATGGCCCCCGCGCATTGGTTACCCGATTCCCTCAATGCCAAAAATTCCCAAAGGGCCCAACAAATGGTACAAGGCCTGAGGAACCAGGTGGACATACAGCTATTGGAATTTCAGGGCCAGGAGACCAATATCCTGAACTACCAGGTGGAACGCCAAAGGAAATACTCCCTGAGTTTCGCCTGTCTGGTCCTCTTCATGATCGGGGCTCCCCTGGGCTCTATTATCCGGAAAGGCGGATTGGGCATGCCCCTGGTTTGCGCGGTTATCTTCTTCGTTATCTTCCACCTCCTCAACACTTTTGGTGAGAAATTCGCCAAGGCAGGCACCCTTTCTCCCTTTGTGGGCATGTGGCTTTCCGTACTGGTCATGCTTCCCATAGGTATGTTCCTGACCTATAAAGCCATGAAGGATTCACAGCTCTTCAGCAAGGAATTCTATTTCCGGTCCCTCAACGCGGTCCGTGCGGCTTGGGTGCGTTTCCGCTCCCCAAGGACCTAAATTTTGTATATTATTCGGAATATTTTAGATTTACCAAATAATATTCTGAATATAATGTACAATTTAGACGAAATTGACCTACGCATCCTGGACCTCCTACAGCCCGACGCGCGCATGTCCAATGCCGCCCTGGCCAAGGAATTGGGTATGGCTCCTTCCGCCGTTTTGGAAAGGGTCCGCAAGCTGGAAACGAAAGGCGTCATTGAAGCATATCATACCCAGGTCAACCCCCTGGCCATCGATCGGAAGCTGCTGGCCTTTATTTTCATCAAGGACAGTTCCCCTCCCGGAGATACAAGGCTCTCCGAGCATCTGACCAACATCCCCGAAATCCAGGAATTGCACATCATTGCAGGAGAGGATTGCCTCCTTGCCAAAGTCCGGACTACGGACGCCCAGTCCCTGATCACCCTGATGCGCGACAAGTTGGGAAAGATCGGGACCATCCAGTCCACCAAAACCACCATCGTTCTCCAAACCGTTAAGGAAAAGAACCTGCTCGTAATACCAAAGCCATGAAATCAAGATTACCCCTGGCCGCCTACCTGGCCGTTTGCATCTTATGGGGATCCACCTACTTGGCCATCGCCCTGGCTGTCAGGACCCTTCCCCCCTTTCTCATGATCGGCCTTCGTTTCACCATTGCCGGTACGATCCTGCTCATCTGGTGCCTGGCCAGGGGAGAGCGCCTGCCGCCGTGGAAAACCTTTTTGCACAGCGCCATCACAGGCTTCCTCCTTCTCTGCGTGGGGAACGGGGGATTATCCTGGTCGGAAGTCCGGATTGCCAGCGGTCTTGCCGCCATCATCCTTGCGGCCCTGCCCCTTTGGATGGTCATCCTCGACAAACCTCACTGGCATGAAAATTTCTCCAACGCAAGGGTCATATCAGGACTCCTATTGGGTTTTGCCGGTGTCGTCTACCTGGTAACAGCCGGAGGCTCCTCCGTTCACTTCTCCCTGCACAATACCTCCCAGGTCAGCGCCCTCGTGGTCCTATTCGTTGGTTCCCTGAGCTGGGCGTGGGGATCCCTGTATTCAAAGCGGCATTCCGTCCCGGGTTCCACCTTCATCAAAGGCAGCCTGCAAATGCTATCTGCGGGCGTGGTGCTCCTTCTCTTCAGCCTGTGCATCGGGAACTGGTCCCACATATCATGGGCAAGTGTAAGCCGCCAGTCCTGGGGAGGGTTGATTTACCTGATCATCTTCGGCTCCCTGGTGGGCTACGTCAGTTTCATCTATGTCCTGGACGTTTGGCCCGCCGCCAGGGTAGGTACCTATGCCTACGTCAATCCCGTCGTCGCGGTATTCCTGGGATGGGCCATAGCAGGAGAGCCACTCAGCATTGGACAGTTTATCGGGCTGTCCGTAATCCTGGCCGGGGTAATGCTGGTCAACAGCAAAGCGCTGAGCAAGGGAAGAATCCCTAATTTAGCAGCGCGAAAAACCTGAAACAGCATGCAAGCCTGGAAAGACTATCAGGACAAAAATAAGGATCGTTTCCTGGAGGAGCTGATCGCTCTCCTGCGTATCCCAAGTGTGAGCGCCCGCAGCGAGCATAAGCAGGACATGCTGCTTTGCGCGGAGGCCTTCAAGACTGCTTTGGAAGAAGCCGGTGCCGGGAAGGCGGTGGTCTACCCCACGGCAGGCCATCCCATTGTGTATGGAGAAAAAATTGCGGTCCCAGGCGGACCTACCGTCCTGGTTTACGGACACTATGACGTTCAACCTCCGGATCCCCTTGAATTGTGGCACAGCGGTCCCTTCGATCCTGTCATAAAAGACGGGCGCCTTTACGCCCGGGGAAGCGCTGACGATAAAGGTCAGGTGTATATGCACGTGAAGGCTTTCGAGATGTTGATGCGCACAAATACGCTGCCGTGCAATATCAAGTTCATTATCGAGGGTGAGGAAGAAGTGGGTTCGCCCAACCTCGGGAAGTTTTTGGAAAGCCATACCGACCTGCTAGCCTGCGACGTCGTATTGATCAGCGATACCTCCATGCTCAGTTTGGATACCCCGTCTCTTGACGTGGGCCTAAGGGGTCTCTCCTATATCGAGGTGGCCGTGACCGGACCAAATCGCGATTTACACAGCGGCGTCTATGGGGGCGCGGTAGGCAATCCCATCACTACGCTTGCGACAATGATTGCATCTCTGCACGACGACCGGGGTCGGATTACGATCCCGGGGTTCTACGATGACGTGGCCGAGGTCCCGAAAACCGAAAGGGCCCAACTAGCCAGAGCGCCCTTCGATGAAAAGGCTTATGAGCAGGACCTTGGCGTGAAAGCCCTTTGGGGAGAGGCAGGATATTCCACCAACGAACGAACGGGCATCCGCCCCACCCTCGAATTGAACGGTATCTGGGGGGGCTACACCGGAGAAGGCGCAAAGACAGTCCTCCCTTCTAAAGCCTTCGCAAAGATTTCCTGCCGATTGGTCCCCAATCAGCATAGCGCGGATATAACCCGCTTGCTCCTGGATCACCTGCAAAAAATAGCTCCCCCCTATGTCACCGTTGAAGCCCACGAACATCATGGCGGCGATCCCTATGTCACCCCCGTGGATTCCATTCCCTTCAAAGCAGCCAACAAGGCAATGGAAGCGACCTTCGGTAAAATGCCCATACCCCTCAGGGGAGGAGGAAGCATCCCCATCACGGCATTGTTCGAGAAGCACCTGGGCGTAAAAATCATCCTTCTTGGATTTGGGTTGGACAGCGACAATCTTCATTCCCCGAACGAAAAATTCGACCTCGCCAATTTCTACAAGGGGATCGAGACCATCCCTTATTTTCATAAGTTCTTTGCTGAAATGCATGGAAAAGGATAAGCTGAGGATTGACAAGTACCTGTGGGCCATCCGGCTTTTCAAGACAAGGACGCTTGCAACATTCGCCATCGATGACGGTCGGGTGAAGCTGCAGGGCGCGTCCGTCAAAGCCTCGCGTGCCGTGGTTGTCGGCGACGAATATGAGATCAGGACCGATGGGCGCAAATGGGTCATTCGCGTAACCGGTTTGCTGGCCCAAAGGAAGCAACACGCCGAGGCTATTCAATATTACGAAGACCTTACCCCCGCCGAAGAACTTGAAAGGCTAAAAGCCTTTCAACCTACTTCATTCCATACCGGCAAGCGTCTAAGTAAGCAAGGCCGCCCCACTAAAAAACAACGCCGGGACATAGAAGGATTCATGGAAGGGGAGCCGTAACTTTACACAGATGCGCATCGATATCCTCTCGGTACTTCCCGAGCTCCTGGAAAGTCCCCTCAACCACTCCATTATGAAGAGGGCACGCGAAAAAGGCCTCCTTGAAGTACATACCCATGCCCTGCGCCAGTGGGCGGTCAATAAATACGGACAGGTTGACGACTATCAATTCGGAGGTGGAGCGGGAATGGTAATGATGCCGGAGCCCCTGGTGGCTGCCATAGAGAGTCTTGCGGAACAGCGCGTTTACGATGAAATTATTTATCTGACCCCGGACGGGGAACGGTTAACCCAGCACCTCGTCAACCAATTGTCTCTGAAACAAAACCTGGTCATGATCTGTGGACACTACAAGGGCATCGACGAACGTGTCCGGGAGCACTTCGTGACCCGCGAAATCTCTATAGGGGATTATGTGCTAAGCGGTGGAGAACTGGCCGCCGCGGTGCTGACAGACGCCATTGGCCGTCTTTTGCCGGGTGTGCTGGGGGATGAAACTTCGGCCCTCTTCGATTCCTTTCAGGATGACCTCCTTGCCCCACCGGTCTATACCCGCCCGGCGGACTTCAGGGGCTGGAAAGTCCCTGAAGTCCTGCTCGGCGGGGATCCGAAAAAAGTGGAAGAGTGGAGGCACGAACGCTCCCTGGAAAGGACCAGGGAGCGAAGGCCCGATATGCTCCGCGAAGACTAGGGCTTGGCGAAAAGCTTCGGATCGATCGTCTGGTTAGGGACGACCTTAGTAATCAAAATCTTTATATCCCCGGCCTGTGGGTTGTTGAGCGTGGTGGTATATGCAAACACATATCCTTCCGGACTCTTTTTGTAGTCGGAAAAGAAAAAGTCGCTCGTCACATTCTGACCGTTTGCCGTAACCGTAGCTGAAAACTTGCTTACATAGTAAGTAGTTGGGTCAATGTAGTAGACCTGATCACCTTCTCCCGTCTTGGACAATTTGACCTTATAGCAGTTCGCACCGTTTACCGTGTCCTTCCCAATCAGGGTGGCGGTATACCCGTTGGCTGCATAATTCAGAAAGGAGCCCCTAAGGTCGATACGACCAGCGGATTGCTTCACCTGGTCCGAAGACATGGGTTGAGGATCGTTGTTTCCTGTCATGGGATTTACCATCCACCCCGTATCCTTGGTGATCACGGTAATGATGGTCGAACCCATGGCATCTACTTCATTACGCATGCCCTTGCCATTCAGGACCCATGTCTTGCTGGTGAGGTCATTTCCCATTACGCTCACCGTATTTTCCTCGTAAACCGACAAAAGGGAAGACAATTTGTCCTTGCCTCCCATGGCCTCGATGTTCTTGTTGATGATGTCGTTCACGTCTTGCGCGAAAACGCTTGTGCCGAGGATGCTGAGAGCGGCCGCAAGGATGATCCGTTTATTCAATTGCATATTTAGGGGTTTTGAAACAATTTAGCGTCGATGGGTTGGTTAACCACGATTTTGTTGATGGTCGTCACCAACTCTCCCTGAGGAAGCTCCAGGGTGAATCCGGTGGGGAACACGTATCCTTCGGGCGTCTTATTGTATCCGTTGAATACGATGTCTTGCATCGTAGCGCTCCCATTCATGGTCACTTCGGTAGTAGCCTTGTCGATGTAGTAGGTGGTGGCGTCGATATAATAGGTGGCGTCGGGTTCTCCCGACTTGGTGAGCTTGATTTTGTATGTATTCTTGCCGTTTACGGTATCCTTACCCACCAGCGTGGCCGTATAACCCTGGTCCTTGTAATTAATGAAGGGTCCGGCGAGTTGCATCCTCTTTACAAACCCCTTCATTGCATCGTCGGGGATCGGCTGGGGGTCGCTACTTCCGGCCATGGGGTTGATCATGACCCCCTTGTCCTTGGTGGCGGCATAGACCATTTTGGATCCACTCATATCCATTTCCATCCGGTAGCCCGTTTGGTTGGCGATCCAAACCTTAGCCGGCAGATCATTGCCCATGATCGAATTGTTGGTTTCTTCATATACGGACGTCAGGGTGGCAATTTTATCCTTTCCCCCCATCGCATCGATGTGCTTGGAGATGATGTCGTCTGCGCTCTGTGAAAAGGCCCGGCCTCCGAGAAGGCTAACGGTCATTGTAACGGCGATCCATTTGGTCAGCTGCATAGCTATTTAGTTAATTGCCTACAATATTATAAAACATTCTCCCAATTAGTAGACCGGTTAACGGAAATATTACACTGGATGCGACGAAAGCGCTATGTACTGCGACGAATCGGCGATGCTACCTTATCTTCACCCCATGAACGGAGAACGCATCATTACGGGCCGGGTGGTGGATATACCCCGGAAAACCATATCCCGCGCGGCCCTTACGTTGTCCGGTGGCATCATTATACGGATATCGCCCCTGCCGGACGAGGCTCCCGGTTGGGAGCCCTATATTTGTCCCGGCTTTATCGATGCCCATGTGCACATAGAAAGCTCCATGCTGGTGCCCTCCGAATTTGCCCGCCTGGCGGTGGTTCACGGCACCGTGGCAACCGTCAGCGACCCCCATGAGATTGCCAACGTCTGCGGGATGGAGGGCGTCCGATATATGATCCGCAATGGGCGGCAGGTTCCCTTTCATTTTTATTTCGGCGCGCCGAGTTGCGTTCCGGCCACGACATTCGAAACCGCGGGAGCGGCTTTGCCTCCCGGAGAAGTGCAGACGCTCCTGGAACAGGGAGATATCCATTACCTGAGTGAAATGATGAACTACCCCGGGGTGCTCTCGGGGGACCCGGAGGTCATGGCCAAAATCGAAACAGCCCATCGCCTGGGCAAGCCTGTAGACGGCCACGCGCCCGGCCTTCGCGGCGAACATGCCAGGGCATATATCGCCGCAGGCATCTCCACCGACCACGAATGTTTCACCCTCGAAGAGGCGGCTGAAAAGCTATCCTATGGCATGCACATCATCATCCGGGAGGGCAGCGCCGCAAAAAATTTCGATGCGTTGATCGATCTGCTCAGGGACCATCCGGACAAGATCATGTTTTGTAGCGACGACAAACACCCCGACAGCCTTGTGGAGGGGCATATCAATGTATTGTGCGCCAGGGCGGTATCCGTTGGAATTCCCCTTTTCAATATTTTACAGGCAGCTTGTCTCAATCCTATCCGGCATTACGCCTTGGGAGTGGGACAGCTCAGGGAGGGGGACCCCGGCGACTTTGTCCTCCTCCATGACCTGGAACACTTCCAGGTACACCAAACTTTTATCCGCGGGCAGGTTGTCGCCGAAAGGGGTCAAACCTTAATCGCTTCGGTCCCCGTGGAGGAAATCAATCACTTCAGGACACGGACCCTTCACCCGGAAGATTTCCGTTACCCCCTGCAAAAATGGGGGGATGGGGATCTCGAAAATTTCGAACAAGTCCGGGTCATTGAAGCCTACGATGGGCAATTGCTTACAGGGGCGGGGCTGGTTCCCCTGAGCGACCTGCGCATACACGAGGGCTCCCTCGATGGAAATCCTGAAAAAGACATCCTGAAAATGGTCGTCGTTAACCGGTACAAGGAAGACGCGCCCATGGCACGGGCCTTCGTTCGGAATTTTGGCCTCCGGAAGGGCGCCATCGCATCTTCCGTGGCACACGATAGCCACAACATCATCGCGGTCGGAACCAGCGATAAGCTCCTCCACAGGGCGGTTCAAGCTATCCTGGATAATAGGGGGGGTGTCAGTTGCGCTACCCCGGAGGAGACCTTTTTCCTTCCTTTACCCGTAGGGGGCCTTATGAGCAATGGAGAAGGTTATGACGTCGCCCGGGCCTATACCCGAATTGACCGGATGGCCAAAGCATCCGGGAGCCGGCTTTCAGCCCCTTTTATGACCCTGTCCTTCATGGCACTCCTTGTCATCCCCCACCTGAAGCTGAGCGACCGGGGTCTATTTGATGGTGACAAATTCAAGCTCATATGACTAAGACCCGCTGCCCCTGGTCCGAAAAGGATGACTTGTACAGGGCATATCACGACCTGGAATGGGGAACTCCCCTCCACGATGACCGGAAACTTTTCGAGCTGCTGAATCTGGAAGGTGCCCAGGCCGGCCTCAGTTGGCATACCGTCCTGCAAAAAAGGGAAAATTACCGAAAGGCCTTCGACGATTGGGATCCCGTAAAGATCGCCCGTTACCGGCAGTCGCGCCAGGAAAAACTACTCGCCGATCCGGGCATCATCCGCAACCGGCTCAAGGTAGGGGCCGTCATTTCCAATGCAAAAGCTTTCCTGGCCATTCAAAAGGAATTCGGCAGTTTCGATGCTTATATCTGGCAGTTCGTGGGGCACAAGCCCATCGTCAACTATCCGAAAACAATGGCCGACGTGGCAGCAAAAACACCCGAGTCCGATGCGATGAGCAAAGACCTGAAAAAAAGGGGATTCAAGTTCGTCGGCAGTACCATTTGTTACTCCTTCATGCAGGCTACGGGTATGGTCGACGATCACCTGGTTTCCTGCTGGCGGAAGCACTAACCGATCTGCACCACCTCCCTTTGTCGGGACTCCTTCATCCCAGGAGGTATATGCCGGAGGATCTCCTCGCGCAAGGCATCCACCAATTTTCGCCGTACGTAGTGCCTATGGATCACCAGGCTTACTTCCCTCACGGGGGCCGGATCCTTGAAATAGCGCACCTGCCTCAGTTGCCACGCGCTCAGGTCCTTTATGGCCAGCTCGGGGAGGATCGTTACCCCCGCATTGGCTTCTACCATTTTGACCAGGGTTTCAATGCTCCCCGCTTCATAATGGAAATTGGTGTGATTCGTTGCTTGCTTGCGCAATTCGCATAGGTTCAGGATTTGGGAACGCATGCAGTGTCCTTCTTCCATCAACCACAAGTGCTTTACGTCGATGTCTTCGGCCAAGACATATTTTTTTTCGGACAAAGGTTCCTCTTTTGCAGTGTACACCACGAATTCCTCATAAAACAAAGGCATTTCCGTGAGTTGCCGATCCCCCAATGGGGTAACCATGACGCCCACATCCAGCACCCCGCTTTTCAAATTTTCTACGATGGTTTCGGTCCTCAATTCGGTGATGACCAAACGAACCAAAGGATATTTTTTCAGGAAGGATTTAATGAACATGGGCAGGAGGTAAGGCGCGAGCGTAGGAATGATGCCCACCTTCAGTTCCCCCGACACCGTGCCCTGCCTTTCCCTTACCAATTCGCGCAGAAAGGCCGCTTCTTTCAGGATAACCCGGGCCTGTTCTACGATGGGCTTACCTACCTCAGTGGTAACGACGGGCTGTTTACTTCGGTCGAAAATTTTAGCGCCCAGTTCTTCCTCCAGCTTTTGAATCATCATGCTCAGCGTGGGCTGGGTGACAAAACACTTCTCTGCCGCGGTGGCAAAGCGCCTGTAGGTATCTACGGCCACGATATATTCCAATTGCTGAAAGTTCATACTTTAATTTTTAGGCGTCCTGACCAGTCCACAATGCTCCTCCAATACTATCGCGGCTCGCTCCGGTAACCGAAGCGAGCACATTTACCTCCTGTCTCCATCGCAATACTCCGAATAAAGCTACCACCAGCGCTTCCTTGAAGTTAACCAGGTCCGGGTCAGGGACCATAACCTGGATACCCAAGGGCTCCACATGCGCTGCGATTCGGGCCACCAGGTAGCGATTATGAGCGCCGCCGCCCGTTACCAGCATCTCCCCGGGAGCGCCGCCCTGAAGCGCCGCCGCTACCTGAAGGGCGATGTGCTCGGTATAGGTTCTGAGCCCGTCTTCGGGGCTGCAACCGCTGTCCCGGATGATACCGTAAACGATCTCTGTCCCAAAGGCATTGTCCAGGGATTTGGGGGGAGGCAGGCGGTAATAATCCAGGCCGTTCAAAGCCGCGAGTAGATCGGGGAGCAGACGCCCGGCCGAGGCCCAGGCCCCGCCGGGGTCGAAGGAAGCGCCCTTGCGTGAGGCCAGGAGGTTCAATACCCGGTTGGCCGGACAGACATCAAAAGCGATGCGGTCCCCGGTCGAGACATTGGCGATGCCCCCCAGATTCAGGAAATACGCGTAAGTGGGAAATAGCCATTTTTCTCCAATGGGTACAATGGGTGCACCCTGGCCCCCAAGGGCCATATCGAGAGTCCTGAGATCGGTCACCACGGGAAGTCCCGTGATAGCCGCAATCGGGGCGCCGTCCCCCAGTTGGGCGGTCATACCCATGGATGGGAGATGGAATACCGTGTGCCCATGGGAAGCGACGAGCTGCACCTGGAAATCCAGGTTCCTGGTTTGAATAAATTGGTTCACCCTTTCCCCGAGATAACATCCGAAGTTATGATGAAGCACCAGGTAATCCCTCGCATTCAGTGCGGAAGCCCCTTCCAGGAGGCCCCTCCATTCCACGGAATAGGGTAACGTTTCGGCTTCAACCAGGGTATATCCCCATTTGCCAGCGCCCGAATGAAGGTGAACATATGCCAAATCCAATCCGTCCAGTGAACTTCCGCTCATGAGGCCCAGAACCCGGTATATCATACAAAAAGTATAGATTTGTCCAAAGCTGCAATTTAGAATATTCGGGTATGGCAGTAGTCAATCTCAGCGAAAAACATTCCCTCGTAAGCAACTGGATCGCCGAAATCCGGGATTTGGAAAAGCAAACGGACCGTATGCGGTTTAGGCGCAACCTGGAAAGGATCGGGGAGGTATTTGCCTACGAGATCAGCCGGCACCTTCCTTGGGATGAGGTGGAAGTGGCTACACCCATGGGAACGGCAAACGCGAAAGTGCTCCATGAGCAACCGGTATTAGCCACGATCCTGAGAGCCGGGTTGCCTTTGCACCAGGGCCTCCTCAATTTCTTCGATCGCGCGGACAACGCGTTCATTTCGGCTTACCGGAAACACGATCGTGACGGTTCATTCGAAATCAGCCTGGAATATGTCAGCTCTCCATCCCTGGAGGGCCGGGTCCTCATCGTTTCCGATCCTATGCTGGCTACCGGGGCCTCGCTCGTAAAAACCCTGCAATTCCTGAATGAGGAAGGGCACCCTTCAGAAATCCACCTCGTAACGGCCATTGCCTGTACCGTAGGGATAGAATACGTACTACGGAGTCACCCGGGGGTGCATATCTGGTGCGGGGACATAGATGACGAATTGACAGCAAAGGGCTATATCGTCCCGGGACTGGGGGACGCCGGGGACCTCTCCTATGGCGTAAAAGTCCAAATGTAAGGCGCCCCAAACCCGCATCAAATAAGCCCCGGTTTTATTTTTTTTGAGTATATTAGTATCCCCGAATCCGGCGTTTAATATTATCCACCCTTTGAAAACAAAAAGGATCACTGAGGGGCCCCGTGGGTTCCTATGAAAATCTTGACTGATGAAAAAATGGCTGATACTGCTGCTGATGCCTCTTTCATATGCGACACTCCGTGCCCAGGATCCGCATTTCTCCCAATTTTTTGCCTCCCCCCTCACCCTCAACCCCGCTCTGACCGGCAAATTCGATGGACTTTACCGTATCGCGGGTAATTATCGCAATCAATGGCCTACCATCAATAACGCTTTCACCACGGCAACCCTGTCCGTCGATACCCGGATCATGGCAAACCGCATCCCGGAAAACGACGACTGGGGAATTGGTTTCATTGCGCTGACCGATCAGCAGGCCTCCGGGGTTCTCGACCAGAACTATTTCTCCTTTTCCACGGCCTACCACAAAGGCCTGGATGAAGACGGGTACCACCAGTTGTCCATCGGTTTTCAGGGCACATATGCCGCCAGCCGGCTGGATGGAACCAAGGTCAACCTGGGAGACGAACTCGCCCCTGATGGGACCTGGACCGTTCCTTCCAACGATCCTTTTGCCAATCGCGTTTTTCAGGCGCACTATTTCGATTTCAATTCAGGGATTCTGTATAACGGATCGACCAGCGACCGAAATAACTTCTATATCGGAGGTTCCCTTTACCATATCAATCGTCCCAGGCAAAGTTTCGATCAGGATGACGGCGTCAATTATTACCTCCCCATACGCTGGACGGTACATGCGGGGGGACATTTCCCCATCGCCGACAACGCCGCCCTTTACATGAGCGCCCTTCACCAATCCCAGGCCGGAGCCCAGGAGAACCTGGTAGGCGCGGCCATTGCATTGAATGCCAACGATGATTGGTTCGTGAATCCCACCAATGTTTACATTGGTGCCTGGGTCCGTTTCGGCGATGCGATCCTGCCTTATGTCTCGCTGGAATTCGATGGGTTGCAGCTGGGTATTTCCTACGACACGAATATTTCCCCCCTGAAGACCGCTTCCGACAGCCGGGGAGGTATCGAGGTTTCCCTCATTTACATCAAGAAGCCCTCCGATCCCAACAAGCGTCACCTCAACTGCCCGAAGTTCTAGGAGGCCTGCTGACCTGGGGATGGCCGGGTATCGAAAACCGGTAAGGTAATAAGGCATCCTCACCAGCATAATCCACGCCAATCCGCACGGACTCTTCCAGATCCGGCGTGATGTAGCCATCATCGGCAATGTACAGTTCGGATCCCAGGAGGCTCAATCCCGTTTGGGCGGTAGTGATGCCCAGGGCCTTGGAAACATTCCCCGGCCCGCGGCCCATGGTAGGATCGCCGGACCTTTTGCCTGTGCGCCGGAGCATCTCCGGGATCCCTTTCAATGGTTCTATTCCCCTGACCAGCACCGCGTGGGGGGTGTCCTTCCCATGCGTCACGACATTGAACAGGTAATGGATCCCATAGCACAGGTATACGTACGCCGTTCCCCCCCGCCCAAACATCACTTCCGTCCTGGACGTCCGTCTTCCACCATAAGCGTGGGACGCCCTGTCCGATACGCCCTCATACGCCTCCGTTTCCACGATTCGACCACTTGTCGGGTGCCCGCCGATACGGCTGACCAATACCTTTCCGATCAGGTCCCGGGCAATCCTGGTTACATCCGGCCGTTCGTAAAAATCCCTGGGTAATTTTTTCATGCGAAATCATTTACATTTAGGCCCCGCAAAATCATCGGTATTGCTAAAGGAGCTCATTATATCTTTCCAATCTTATTACCAGGCGCACGTCTTTATCCGCCGGCACAAATTATGGAAATGGATCATTATCCCGGGCATCCTTTACGCCGTTCTGTTTTCCGCGGGGCTTTGGTTCTTTATAGGCTCCTCGACGGACGCCATCGGCTACCTGTCGGGGCTATTGGGTATCCCCCACTGGCTGGATAAGATGCAGAGCGGATGGCTCAACTTCTTCGTATTGTTCGATGGCGTCATTCTGAAATTACTTCTCCTGCTGTTCTATTTTTCCCTGTTCAAATACCTGATCCTGGTCCTGGGTTCTCCCCTTTTCTCTTACCTCAGCGAAAAGACCGAAGCCATTATGGAGGGTACGGACTATCATGTCAATATCGCTTCCATCCGGAAAGATATGGCCAGGGGAATCGGCCAGGCCAGCCGGAACATAGGGTGGCAGACTGTATACACCTTCACCCTCCTGTTGTTGTCCTTCGTTCCCGTAGCGGGCTGGATTACCCCGCTGGTGGCCTTTTTCGTGGAATGCTATTTTTTCGGCTTTTCCATGTTGGATTATAGTTGCGCCCGTCACTTCCTGTCGGTGGGGCGGAGTAATGAATTCATTGCGGAAAGGAGGGGGTTGGCTATCGGCAACGGGATCGTCTTTTATGCGATGCACCTATTCATTGTCGTGGGCTGGATATTGGCTCCCGCCTATGCCCTGGTTGCTGCCACCCTTAGCCTTTATCCCATCAAGCAGCAACCCCAATGAACGTCCAGGTATACCTCATTCCGACTGTACTTTCCGAAGAGGCGATCGATTCCATTCCAGCCTACGTATTGCAGGCCATCCAAACCTGTTCGGCCCTTTATGTGGAAAATGAAAGGACCAGTCGCCGCTTCCTCCGGAAACTCTCCAAAGACATCGTCATCGACTATTATAAATGGGTATCTATCGGCAAAGCCGAAGATCCTGTCCTGGTCGAATTCCAGAAAGACCTTCGGGAGGGGCGCGTGGTGGGTATCCTCAGTGAGGCCGGTTGTCCGGGGATTGCGGATCCGGGCCAGCTTCTCGTGCGCGCCGCCCAGGAGGGAGGCTATACCGTACGGCCGCTGGTCGGTCCCAGCTCGATTCTCCTGGGCCTGATGGCCAGTGGCATGAATGGACAGCTCTTCCGCTTCAATGGTTACTTGCCCATCGATTCGGAAGAAAGGGGAAAAACGATCCGGAGGCTCGAAACGGAAGCCCACCTTACGGGTTGCACCCAAATATTCATTGAAACGCCTTATCGAAACAAAGTGCTCCTGGATGCCTTTTTGAAGCACTGCAGGGCCGACACACACCTATGCATCGCCAGGGACATTACCGGCCCGGCCGAGTCCATACGCACCAAAACCATTTCCGAATGGAAAAAGGAAGTGCCTGACCTGCAAAAGGTCCCGACGTTGTTTTTATTGGGGGAATGAACCAGTGCCCACTCCCGGCTGGATAGAGATAATACTGTCTACCACAAAGCGGCTGTCCCCCCTCCAGGGCAGGCTCCCGATATATTGCTTGTAGTGCAATTTCACGACGCCCGTACCCAACCGCATAAGTTTTTGGGCCACGCTATCTCCGACCACCGAAAATTTAAGCTCGTTGGATTGAACAGCGCCGTTCACCGTTTTGGAGGTAAATCCCACCTGGATCATTTTCCCTTCAAACGTCTTGAACAGGAACCCACTCCTGACGACATAATTGAGCTGGCCCTCCGTCTCTCCCTCCTTGTAGACGAAGTAGAAACGGAAATAGAAGAATATGGCAATCACAGCGACTACCACAACAATGAACCAAGTAAGGAATTTTTTCATAAGCCGTACTTACTTACAAGATAAACCAAACCCGCCATATTCACTGCCCCCAGCAACAATTCCCTCCGGTTGACCGCGTCAAACACGTCATTGGCCGCGTGGTGGAAATCGAAATACCGCTGGGAATCGGGTTGCAACTCTCCTACGACTGCCTTTACGGATGTCAGGGGGTTCACATCGGCGCCCCCGCCTCCTTCCTTCCATTCACAAGC
>Ga0206863_1081_pt1 | contig 33482 bp, 21 predicted proteins | sample Alteio_BWOrgCont_41_FD_152634 | JGI IMG/M metagenome (GOLD analysis project Ga0206863, IMG submission 152634) | Enriched cells from forest soil in Barre Woods Harvard Forest LTER site, Petersham, Massachusetts, United States -... | ecosystem: Environmental > Terrestrial > Soil > Temperate forest >...
CGAGGGCGTGGGCTTCGATCGGATCGCCCACGGCGGTGCCGGTGCCGTGCGCTTCGACATACCCAACCCGCGAAGGCGCGATCCCCGCGTCGATGCAGGCGTCGCGGACGAGCCGCGCCTGCGCCTCCGCGCTCGGAAGCGAGATGCCATTGGTGTGGCCGTCCTGGTTCAGCGCCGTGCCGATGATCACGCCGTGGATCGGGTCGCCGTCGGCGATCGCCTGGGACAGGCGCTTCAGCAGCACCATGCCCGCGCCTTCGCCGCGGACGAAGCCGTTGGCCGAGGCGTCGAACGCCTTGCATTTGCCGTCCGGCGACAGCATCGAGGCCTGGGAGAAACCGATGAAACCGCCGGGTGTGATCATCACCGTCACGCCGCCGGCGAGCGCGGTGTCACCGCGTCCCGTCCGGATGTATTCGCACGCCGCATGGACCGCGGTGAGCGCGGATGAGCAAGCGGTGTCCATCGCGATGCTCGGACCGCGCAGGTTTAGGCAATAGGAGATGCGGTTGGCGGCGATGCTGTGAGCGGTCCCGGTGGGCGAATGTGGCGAAATCCCCTGGGAGTCCCAAGGGGTACCCTGGATCACCTGGTAATCGTTGTGCGAAATGCCGACGAACACTCCGAGGTCTGTGCCTTTTTCAAAATCGAGCACCAAGCCCGCGTCTTCGATCGCCTCCCACGCCGTCTCGAGCAGCAGCCGGTGTTGCGGATCGACGTATGGCGCTTCGCGGGGCGAGATGCCGAAAAACTGGGGGTCGAATTGGTCGATGCCATCGATGAAGCCGCCGCGCCGCGTGATGGAGTTCCCGACAATTCCAGGCACCGCATCGTAAAAGCGTTGCACGTTCCAGCGATCCGGCGGCACGTCGCAGACGGCCTCGCGGCCCTCGACCAGGAGTTTCCAAAGCGCGTTGGGGTGATTGATTCCGCCGGGGAATCGGCAACCGATTCCGATGATAGCAACTGGGTCCTTAGACATTTCAATTTTAGGGTCTTGTGTGCGGCCCGCGCGAATGTTCCCAAATAAACGCAATCGGTCAAGGGCGTACCTGGGATGCGCCGGCGAAATCGGCGAAAATATGTTTGCTTAACTGTGAGAAAACGCGAAGTTCAAACAACGGGGTGAACCGCACCCCCGATACTGCTATTTAAAAAACATCGCGCAAAATCATGCGCGCGAAACTTGCCCATGCATGCGAAACTTGAAAAATGGACCCTCTCCTAGTGAAACAAAGGTCGTCAGCGGGCGGCATTCAAAGTAGGGGAACTTCTCATGTGCGGCATCGCAGGCATTATTGATCTCGCGCGGCAAAGAGCCGTGCCGGATGAAACCGTGCGGAGAATGGCGCGTGCCATTGTGCATCGCGGCCCGGACGAAGAGGGCTTCTTTTTTCAACCGGGCGTCGCGCTGGCGTCGCGCCGGCTGAGCATTGTCGGCCTCGCGGACGGCCAGCAGCCGGTGACCAATGAGGACGGGAACGTTGTCGTGGTCTTCAATGGCGAACTGTTTGACCACCTCGAAAAGCGGGCGGAGCTGGAGGCGCGCGGGCATCGCCTGGTCAAGCACTGCGACACGGAAGTCATCCCGCATCTTTGGGAGGAGCATCAGCGGGGAATGTTCGAGCGGCTGCGCGGGCAGTTTGCCATCGCTCTGTGGGACCAACGCGGGCGACGCCTGCTGCTCGGGCGCGACCGGTTCGGGATCTGCCCGCTCTACTGGACGCGGCAGGGCGACTGGCTGCTGTTCGCGTCCGAGATCAAAGCGTTGCTGGCTTCCGGCATGGTGCCCGCGCGGCCTGACCGGCGGGGCATCGACCACGTCTTCACGTTCTACGCGTTGCCGGGGCCGATCACGTGCTTCGAGGGCGTGCAGTTGCTGCGCGCCGGGCATTTTCTCGAAATCACGCCCGGCAGCGAAAGCGGCCGGGACGCCGAGATCGCCGACCGCGCCTATTGGGAGATGGATTTTCCCGATTTTGGTGACGAAGAACGCGGCGGAGACCCGCGCCGCTTGGTCGATGAGTTTGAGCAGGTCATGCTGCGAGCCGTGGACACGCGCCTGAAAGCGGACGTGCCAGTCGGCTCGTATTTGTCCGGTGGCGTGGATTCGAGCATGATAGCCGCGCTCGCCTGTCGCCTGAAGGGCCCCGCGATCAACACCTACACGATCCGCGTGGACTCACCCGGGTTGGACGAACTCGACGCGGCCAACCTCGTCGCCAGACACATCAAAACCAAGCCGCCGATCGTGCAGGAGTTTCGCGCGGCGGACGCCGTGAACACCTACCCGGAGCTCATCCAAGCCGCCGAGGCGCCGGTGATCGACACGTCGTGCGCGGCGTTGTTGCAGTTGGCCCGGCGCGTTCACGAGTGCGGCCAAAAAGTCGTGCTCACTGGCGAGGGCGCGGATGAGTGGTTGCTCGGGTACCCGTGGTACAAGGCGGCCAAACTGCTCGGGTATCTCGACATCCTGCCGGGCGTGCCCTTGAGCGACATGGCGCGCCGCGGTTATCTGCGGCTGAAGCATGTGCCGCAATATCCACGCGAGTTCCGGCGCGGCATCGAGGAAGCGATCGGCGGCCCGAACGCGTGGATCGATTCCTACGGGCTGCTCGGTCTCTCCAAACTCCGCTTTTATTCCGAGGCGATGCATGAGGTGCTCAGGCAGGCGAATCCGTGGGCTGATCTGGAGATCCCGCTCGCGCGCGCCAAACGCTGGCATCCGCTGAACCGCGGGATCTGGGTTGCGGGCCGCGTCACCCTCGCCGGGCACCTGCTTCAGGCAAAAGGCGACCGCGTGTCCATGCATTCCTCGGTGGAGGTGCGGTATCCGTTTTTGGACGAGGAAGTCTTCGCGTTCCTTGCCAGGTTGGACCCGGGGTGGAAGCTGCGTGGTTTCCGCGACAAGCATCTGCTGCGTCTGCTGGCGGAGCGCTGGCTACCGGCCTCCGTTTACCAGAGGCGTAAAGTGATCTTCCGCGCGCCGCTGGACAGCTTCCACATGGATCCGGAGCCGGCGTACGTCGGCCAGCTCTTGAGCGAGGATTCCTTGCGCCGCACGGGCTATTTTGACGCCGCCGCAGTGCGTCACTGGCGGCGGGCTTTTCGCCAGATGCCGGCGGGCTCGCTACCGCGTCTCTCCGTGGAGGGCGGCCTTGCCGCCGTGGTGGCCACGCAGCTTTGGCACCACCTCTACATTGGCGGGAAGCTGGCTGAACTGCCGGAAAGCGTCAGCGGAGCTTTTTGAGAGTCTGCCGCCCGAAATCCTTGGTTTCCGGATCGTCTTTTTCCGTCTCGGGCATCTCGAGGCCAATGGTGATAAATTTCCGCGCGACCGCGTCCCGGCCCATTTTCGCGCAGGTGCGACCGAGCTCGATGTAGTGCATGAGGCGATTGGGGTTCAGGGCGATGGCCCTCTCGAAGCAGCGTTCGGCGTCCTCGTATGTCGCGGGCGGCAGCTTGCCATAAGCAAGCTCCGCGAAGACGCGCTTCACGGCGCCAACATCGGCCAGCCCTCGGTACCAACGGCCCAAGACGTGCCAGGCCAGATCGTTGGTCGGGTCGAGCGCGATCACCTTGTCCACCGCGATTTTGATCAGACGCGAGCTGGCAATCTGCTGCTTGGTTCCCTCGATCGGCAGCATCTTCCCGTAGCTGATCGCCAGCGCGAGTTGCGTCTGCGGGTTGTTCGGCTCGAGAACCACCGCTCGCAGTGCATAGTTCACCGCTGTCTGGCCGAGCTGGAGTTTCTCACCGGCCTTCGTGGCATCACTCATCAGGTGCCGATACTCCCGCGAGATGCTCACCAGTAGTCCGACGTTATTCGGATCCAGCCTTTCCGCCGGAAGATAAAACTTCAGCGCCTCGGCTGCCTGCAGTTTGGCGTAAAAGACATCGCCCTTTTGGATTAATTCCTCGCACGTTTCCGCACCCCTCGCAGTGCTCGCGAGAGGCAAGGTCAGCGTTAGCGTTAAAAAGAAAGCGTTAAAAAGAGCGCACTGCATGGTTTTCAACCAACATAGCGGAGAACAGGGCCTATCGCAAATTTGGATTCGCTCGCCCTGGAGTTTTTACGGTAACGCCAGGCGCTCCCGCTCCTGACTTGACCGCGGCTTCCACCAACCGGCCCGCGTTAAGGAGCTGCGCCTCGCCCAGCCACGGCCCGATCAGTTGCAGGCTCGTCACGGCCACCTCGTCATCATGCAGCGGAATCGGCAACGCCAGGGCCGGGTTGCCGGCGAAGTTCACGGCCACCGTATTCTGGAGGTCGAGCATGCGCGCTTCCATGACACCGAGTATAAAACTTTGAATCGTCCTCGGCGTCGTCTGCACGGTCGGCAGGGCTATGAAGTCCACTTTCTTGAGGATCTCTTTGAGCGTGTTCTGCCACCCCGCTTGTCTCGCGACCGCCGCATCGTAACCGGTTTGATAGGCGATCCAGCCAGCTTGGATTACCGATTTTGTCCGGGCGGACACACCCGACGCATAAAGGAATCGTTTGTCGCTGATCCAAACGCCCCCGGCGGCGATCGTATCGCCATCCTTCTCGGCCCCCTCCCACTCCTTGAGAACGCCGTCGTCGAGCGGAACAACTTGAAAACCGGTCTTCGCGAGAGCCTCGTCCACCGCTTGATCGATTTTCGGGTCGGTGCCTGGGACGGTGAGCCGTCCGATCCGAATTCCTTGTGCGGAATGCCTGGCGGTCACGGCCGCGGCATAGAGGGCGGCGAACCCCTTCTGCAGAAGAACCATTCCTTGCACCGTGTGGGCGATGTCCTTCCCGATCGCCCCGACCGTATCGAGGTGCTCCGGTTCGATCGGGAACACGCCATCGAGGGGAACCAAACCATGCGTCGTTTTCAACCCAACGACGCCGCACCAGGCGGCGGGCACGCGGATCGATCCGGCTGTATCCGTCCCGAAAGCCACGTCAGCCATTCCACTCGCCACGGCCACCGCCGAACCGCAACTCGAACCTCCTGGGAGCAGCTTGAGCGAGCTGCTGAGCGGACTCGCGGGCGTTCCGAAATAGTCGTTGCAGCCGGAGGGAGAGACCGCAAATTCGCTCAAGTTCGCTTTGCCAACGAATTGGACATGGCGCTGCCGCGCGATGGCCAGGCACGAGGCATCCTTTACCGCGGGTCTGCGTTTCCTGGCCAGGCGCTTCGAACCAGCCGTCGTCACCACCCCCTTCATGTCGATATTGTCTTTCACGGCCAGCTTCAACTGGTGGTTGTTCTCCGCGGGTGGCCAGTAGGCGATAAAGGCTCGATTCCCGGTGAGGACCGGGGACTGGAGGCTCGGAAAGAACGCGCAACCGCTTAAGAGAGCGATCGACGCCAGACCGGACACGAGCGATTTGCAAATAAAACAGCCGAAAGTCTTCATGCAGACCCGGCAAATCTAGTTCAACGCGAGATAAAGCCAAGAAATGTCGCTTTTTTTAGTGTCGCCCCTGGTGTGTGAACGGCTCGATTCAAATTGCTGACCAGTTGGGGATCGAACCGATTTGTGGCGAAGCCACTGTGAACTCCGCGCCGTTTTAAGAAGGAATCCTCGGCGCAGACCGAATTCTCGATGGTTTTTCATTTCTGGCCAGATTACGGAACATTGCCGCGCTAGAGCGAATCCATCAAACTTGGGGTTGATTCCGCCGTTGGTCTGCCAGAGACTGTAATCATGAAAAAGAAGCGCCGCCTGAGGACTAGGGAGGAACTCCTTGATCTGCAGGACAAATACTTCCCTGGTTCGCTCGGAAATCTTCTCCGCCTTGGCGCGATCCACTTTCGTCAAACCAGCCGAAAGAATGGCGAGAAGCTCGCGGCGCGGATGGGCGTGTCAACGAGATGGCGGGCGGGCGCGGTGATGTTGGTGAGCGGAACAGTTCTTGGATTATCGCTGCTCACGGCACGGCCGGTTTCCGCGCGCCAGGCAGGGCCGGCGCCGAGTTCCAGCGAAACCATTCAACCAGCCGTTTCCCCTGTTATTGACGCGCAGGAAAGGGTTTATAAGCAGGCAGGGGCTCTGGCCGATGCGGGTAAATTGGCCGAATCCGAAGAGCTACTCAATAACCTGCTGGGGGAAACAAAGGGCCCGGCTGCGCAGATTCTCAAGCTTCGGGGTCTCCAGCTTCGAGGCGACGTCCGGGCTCGGATGGGCCGGTTCATAGAGGCTGTGAGTGACTTCGAGCAGGTCGTCCAAACCGATCCTTACGACCACCAACCTTGGTTTAGATTGACATTGCTACTCGCGCAGACCGGCGATGTTGCCAAATACCGCGCTCGCTGCAAGGAGATGCTCCACCGTTTCAGTGACACCACAGACCCGGCGGTTGCCACGCGAATCGCAAAATCTTGTCTGGTGATGCCTTCCGTCCTCGACGCGGAAGATGTTGTGCTGGCGGAAAGGCTGGCCGACGCGGCCCTGGCCCTGACACCGCCGGGACAGTATTTCCCCTGGCGCGGCATGACCGCAGGGTTGGCCGAGTATCGCCGCGGCGAATTTGCCCGGGCCGGCGAAATCATTGAAGGAGTCGGGCCAACCATGGGGGAAGGCAACGGCTGGTCCGCGTGCAAAGCCGACGTCTTCCTTATTTCGGCCATGACCCATCAAAAGCTGAAGGAGACCGACAAGGCCCGTGCCGCGTTCGACCAGGGGCGCGAATTGGCACGCTCGAAATTGCCCTCTCTGGATAGCAAAGATTTGCACCCGGATTGGTGGGATGTCTTATTTGCCAACATGCTAATGTCCGAGGCTGGCAAAAGCATAGACGACGCGAAACCGTCCCAGCCGTAGGAATTGCCACATTGTGCGTCGCGGTGCCCGACGGGTTTCATTGCCTCGTGCCGCTCGATATAAAGTCGCCATGAGCCAACTTGTTAAAATCCTCACGGCGTCCGACCTCCACCGATCCAAACGGCTCTACGATGAATTGGGCCGGGCGGTGATGATGCACAAACCAAACGTGCTCGCGCTCGTGGGCGACGCGCTCCACGCGGAAGGCACGACGCCGGAACAGTATTCCACCGGATACGCCCTGCCTGCCCAGCCAGATGAAGATCTCCGCATTTCCGTGGGACCAGTCAATACAAGTCGTCCACGGTGATTACCCTGAATAGCGCGATTTTCGAGGTTGGCGGCGTCAAGAGCCGCTGAAAACCACTTGAAACCGTGAAACCGGCCGGCAATGCTTCACCTCCTCGTTCAGGAGTGGCAGGAGATTCAGATATTGCATTGAACACACCAGTTGTCCATCGTCGGAAGGAGATCCTTCAAATAATGAACCTGCCCAAGATCCAATACGGTGTTCGAAATCAACCCATCGGATGGGCGCCGTCAGCAGCGCGTTGTCCATTGCTTGAAGGCGAACAGCTCATGAGAGGAATCCGGTAATGGCGTGGATTGCCGTGAGTTGCCCCCAATGTGGCACCCCGTTGCCCCGGCTGGCTCTCTGGCGATCGGTGAAATGTGGGTCTTGCGGTTCACTGATTACCAAAACGGACTCAGTCGTGACGCGCGACTCGTTCCATCAGGCGTTGAATCGAGCGCGCAAGGACTCTGCCGGCTTGGACGCGCTGCTTTGTTGTGGATACCGCTATCACTTGATGCAGTTGCTGGGCGTCGGCGAAATATCCCAAGTCTATTTGGCGCGTCGTATCGATTCGCTGCCTTTTCTCGCCACGATCAAGCTTTCCTCCGCGCCTGCGGCGTCTTCGCTTTATTCGCGCGAGGCGCAAGTCTTGGTGGAGTTACAAGCCTTGGATGCCGATGGAGTCGGCGCTTATTTCTCGCGGCTCATGCCGGAGGTGATTTCGCAAGGGGTCGTGGAGGGAAACGATGGCAAACACGCTCTGGTGCTGCGGCATCCCAGCGGTTTTTGGGGCAGCTTGGCTGCCTTGAACGAGCGGTTCGCAGTCGGTCTCGATCCGCGACATGCGGTCTGGATCTGGCGACGCATCCTTGAGGTTTTGAATTTTATTCACCACCACGGCTGGGCTCACGGCAATCTCCGGCCGGAGCACGCTTTGGTTCATCCGCAAGATCATGGCATCCGCCTCATCGGTTGGTCGGGTGCGAAGAAAGGTGCCGGGGAAAACGACAAATCCGCGGATCTCTGCCGAAGCGCGCGTGTGGTGCGGGTATTACTGTGCGGAGCCAGCAGTTCGGGTGATCTTCCGAACAGCGTCCCTGCCGGTCTGGCTCGGTTGGTGACTAGGACCACAATGGATGAGGACTTCTGCCGCTCGCAAGGCGCGGAGGGTATGGATGCGCTGCTGCGAGCCGAAGCCAAGGCGGCGTTCGGCCCGCCGTCGTTTGTGTCGCTTACAATTTGACGATGCAACCAGAGAACTGAACCAACCAAAAGAATATGGGCTACGGAAACTACTCGTCGGCGGCTCATGCCGCGCTCACCGCCAGTCGCGCTCACCTGGGCGGATCGGAAGTCTTTGCACAGAGACAATGCCATCCTCTGATGAGCCCCAAGGGTCTCAAGGTTCGGGAGTGCCGCGACAGCGCGGAGCATCCCGATTCTCTCGGAATCGTCTTCGCGCTCGACGTGACCGGCTCGATGGGCGATATACCGCGCCTGTTGGCGACGAAGGAACTGCCAAACTTCATGAAGCTGCTCACAGCGTGCGGCGTGGTCCACCCGCAGTTGATGTTCATGGCAATCGGTGACGCAAATTCGGATCAGGCGGCCTTGCAAGTCGGCCAGTTCGAAAGCACGGCGGAGCTGATGGACCAATGGCTGACTTGGAGCTTCCTCGAGGGTGGCGGTGGCGGCACTGGGCAAGAAAGTTATGACCTTGCCCTATACCTCGCCGCCCAGCACACCGACATGGATAATTGGGTGCAGCGGAAGAAAAAGGGGTATTTGTTCATGACCGGCGACGAACTCCCGTATCCTGCGTTGTCACGTCATCACATTGACGCGCTTATCGGCGAAAAGCTCGATGAAGACATTCCGGTGGAAGAAGTCGTCGCCGCGGCTGTCGAAACCTATCATGTCTTTTTCCTCATCCCTGATTTGGCGCGTCGTAAGCGGTGCGAGGCTCGCTGGCGAGAACTCCTTGGCAACCACACCATCTGCATGGAATCGCCGGCGGACACATGCGCCGTGGCGGCGGCCATCGTGGGATTAACTGAGAAACTCATTCCGGATCTTGACGCGTTGGCCGGCATTTTGTCCGGCAACGGCTTTGATCGCGAGCATGTCGGATCGACCGTTCGCGCGTTGCAGGACTACGCGGCCCTGCTCAAACTGCCGCAATCCAATTACTCCTCTTCCGCCGCAACGCCAGTTGGCAAATGGTGGAAGCGCTTGTTTGAATAAAGATTTAGGCTCATGAGCACGTCGCGCTATGCTTCCGTGCTGGGGCTAGGTTTTGGCGACTGTGGGAAAGGCCATTTCATTGACGCGCTGACACGTCGCTGGCAGGCGCATACGGTTGTTCGCTTTAACGGCGGCGCGCAGGCCGGTCACAATGTGGTCACTCCCGCCTTTGCGAACTCACCTTCACGGCATCACACTTTTACCCAGTTCGGGGCGGGGACGTTCGTGCCGGGTGTGCGCACGTTATTGGTGGACCCGATGATCATTCACCCGACCGCTTTGCTGGTAGAGGCTGAGGTCCTTGGTAGAATTGGTGTCAACGATGCGCTATCGCGTCTGATGATCGACGCCCAGTGCCGCATTACCACCCCTTTTCATCAGGCTGCGGGGCTGTTACGCGAATTGCTGCGGGGCGCGGCCGCACATGGAACTTGCGGTGTCGGCGTGGGCGAAACAGTCCGTCACGGACTGGAACATCCGGACCAGGAACTCCGTTATGGTGATCTTCCCCAATGCAATCCGAGCAAGGCACGAAGGCTGCTCGACCGCCTGCAAGCAATCAGAGAAACGCTTTTGGTTGAGTTCTTGCCGCAATCCCCGAGCTGGAGTGTTGGAGCACTGAGCTCGGAGTTTCAGACCCTCAAGGATGAAACATTGGCACAAAAATGGCTGGCAAGCGCTCGCGCTCTGGCTCGTCATTGCCCACCAGGATCGTTCGAAGCGATCCGCACCCAGTTAGCGCAAGCCGGTTGTGTCTTGTTCGAGGGCGCCCAAGGTGTGCTCCTTGATGAATGTCGCGGCTTTCATCCGCACACGACCTGGAGTTCGATTAATTCGCCGGCGGTCGATGGCGTTGCCGCCCGCTTCGGGATTGAGGCGCCCATCGAACACTATGGAGTCATACGCACGTATCTCACCCGCCACGGGGCCGGCCCGTTTCCGACACACGATAAATTGCTCGACGGCCTTCTTCCCGAGCCGCACAACAGCGGGGATGGCTGGCAGGGCGCCTTCCGCCGCGGGCATCCCGACACCGTGCTGTTGCGATATGCGCTCGAAGCAGCAGGCCGGTTGTCCGGCTTATTCATCGGCCATCTTGACGTTTTTCAGCGCGGCCTGTCGCTAAAGTGGTGCGAGCGCTATTCCGTCGAGCCTACGCTGCCGCAAGGTCCGAGAACCGTGGAGCGGTTTCCCCTGGGCGTCCGCGAGGATTTAGATCACCAACACTCTCTAACGCACATGCTCCAAAGGGCTCGCCCGCTATACAACGCGGAACTGATTCGTTCTGCGCCGGATTTCTTGGAGCGGATCACTGGGGTCACCTCGTTACCGATAGTCTTTTGTTCCTACGGCGCGACTTGCGCGGACGTGCGTGAGAACTGAGTATCCGCGTGGCCATCGCGTGTCGCCGCGGAGTCGAGGGTTCGATTCACTTGAGCCGCTCCATTGATAATCAACGAATACGAGAGGCACGCGCAAACGAAATGCTGTCCAAGTCAACGGACGGTTCGTTCTGATGAGGCATAGGTTTCAAACAGCAGGTCGTTGGACGGAAAACCATTTGACGGAGAGGCCCACGAGCGGTCCGGCAAAGCTGGCGATGGTGGCGCGTTTGCGCCGGGTGGAGACCTTGACGCTGCCGCGGGCGCCAGCGCGCGTGCGGTTGGGAAGACGGAAAAGAGCCTCCGCCGAACTCGCCAACTTGACCTACGACTGCCACCCCGATAACGTCCGGGCAGCATGAGCTCGAATCCAGACGACCTCGAAAGGGTCCGGCGGTTGTTTCGGGAACACGTCCCCGAGATTGCCTCAGGCACTGTTGAAATCCGGGGTCTTGTCCGTCAACCCGGCAAACTATCCATCTTGGCGGTGTTTTCCAAGGACCCGAAGGTTGACCCCGTTGGTGCATGCGTTGGGCACCGGGGAAGCCGCGTCAAATCCATCCTCGCCCGGTTGGATGGGGAGTTCATTGATATTTATCGCTGGAACGAGTCGCCCGAACTCTTCATCCGCGACGTCATGGATCCATCCACCGTTGTCCGAACCTCTTTTGACGAGGTCACTCGGCAGGTAACGGTTACCTCGGTGCCTGACGCCGACCTTACACCGGATCAATTGGAGCTTCGATCAAAATTGGAGCTTCGATCAAGGCTGGTGCTTCAATCGAGGCTGATATTGCAGATGACCGGATGGAAGTTGAAAGTCGTTCCGCCGGGGGAGGACGACGGACAGGCCGAAGCAGTTCCGGCGTGACACGGGGCTGGCTAAAAGGGGTGTAATAGTTTAGCCCCTATTCGGAGCAGCGGGTGGCGGGGTGCGCCGTCAACAGCGCGGCGGCGTGGGAGTCTTGGTCGCGATGGGCTTGCGATAGAGCGCCGCCTGGACTTGCGCGGCGGTTTTGGTGAAGAGATCGAGAAAGAATTGATGTGGTCGCCCGCCCTAACCGACTGCCAGCGGGCCATCAAAACGGGATTTCGCTCGCGCAGCAAGGTGACGCAAGCGTTCGTATCCGGCAGGAAAATCATTCGAGTGGCAGCCGTTCCTCAATCCGGCCCTGTGGCGCCCTCCGCAATTCCGGCATGGAGCCGGCGATGAGCTCAAAAAAACCCTTGGGCCAGCCATTTGAGTCCAACTCGCCCGCCGCCGATAGCGATCTCACTTGGACGACCACGGCGACATCGGCATTTGGCACACCTAGGTTCACACTCAAGTTGAGCACACCCTCACGCGTGGTGTGCCCACGAGTTTCAATGGTTTCGTTCAACATGGTCCAAATCTAATTGAATTGGCATCCCATTGCCAGTGAAATGGACCCAAAAAAAGCACGATTCCTTAAGGGTGTTAAAATTGTATTTGCCTCGTCTGCCGGCCGAATTACCGCCGTACAAGTGGAGGACGCTCAGACCGGCTAAAACGCGAACAGGGGTCAACATTGAGGGATGGAAAACACCGGTCGAAAAGAGGTCGAATAGGGGACGGTGCCGAGTGTCGTTAACTCGCTCCTCGTTACGAGGTGAATCCAATGCGCCGCACAATCGACTTCTCAATACCACAAAGGGTTCAAACTTTTGTCCGGACACATCGCGCTTGGCGGGAGCGGTTGACGTCAGGTAGTTTGATTTCTCTGCCACGCAAACTCAGAGTTGACTACCCTTGGGGCGATCTACCACGACCTGACCCGGGGCAACGAATGGCGACAATTATAATTCATGGTGACGAATAATTGTCGTTGACCAGGGGCAAGGCGAGGAGCCCATTTTTCGAGGGGACGGGGCCGGAAAAAACGAACCGCAAACCGATCCCGTTCACCGACGCCCCGGCTGGATGGAAGGGAAGCTGGGCAAGCACCACGCCGGAGAGTTGAAGCGCGAGGGCGCTGAGGCCAAGGGCGAGCGGATCATCAGGGAGGAACTGACGCGCCTGCGTTGGACGGAAAGCGAGTTGACGGAGAAGCCCAAGAGCGACCCGGCAAAGTTGGCCGTCGCGGCGCGTTTGCGGCGGGAGACGACGTTGACCCTGGCCTGGGTGGCGGCGCGCCTGCGGTTGGGAGCTTGGAAAAACGCCGCCGCCGACCTGCGCCGATGGAAACTGAGCCGTGATCGTTGCCCAGTCGGTCCAGACTCTAGACCCCTTTTGTTGCAAAGCTAAAAGGTCGGCAAGGCGTAGATTTGGGCTTTGATTCCCTTCGGAGACAAACGATTTCGTGCATCAGCACTCCAATTTAGTACGTCGGACGAAATGTTTTCATGGGGGAGGAACATGATGGCTCGCTGAGGCCGCAGGACTTCGGCAATGTCTGCCAGTTGAACAAAATCGCCTGCTGCGATGCTGCCACCCTTGACTTCGCCGACGACAAATTCACCATCGGCTACTGCTGCCACATCAATCTCATGCCAAGGCCTCGGTGAGTCCGCTTTGAATAATTCAAGGCTCGGGCAGTAAAAAAGGGAACCGTGGGAATTTGAGGCCAATGCGGCTAGAGCATCCATGGCGAAAAGCTGACCTTGCTGCACCCCCATCTCGACAAGAGAATTTAATGCGTAATGCCATTCGATCTGCATGCCGATCGACTGTTGATTTCCGCATCCCTGACACCGAACCTCCTGCTTCAAATCATCAACGTGATACCAACACTCAATGCCGCAGAATGCGCAACGAAAATAAGCACCAAGGCGTAAAACATTGAGTTCAACCAACTCATTTAAGCCCTGCTTCATTTGCTCTTCGGTCAGGTTTGTAATACCGTGGTGACAAACCAAAATGTCACCCTGCGGATAGTTCAATTGAACAGGGGTGGGTCGCGAGCTCCAGAAACCACCCATCCTCCATTCCGCCTCGAGAAAGGCTGCTCAGCACCCACAAAAGCCAGGGCGATCCGTCCCTCTGAGCGGTCAACCCATTGAAAACATCATTGTCTGACGCACGTGCGCGGCTCAACGATGGGGCTAACTCCGCGAAATTGCGGGCAAGCCCGTAATGGCCTATCTCGTTGGGTATTGTTCAAGGATGCGCCAGAGGGGCGATCCAAAGTCGCCATTCGCGGCCAGCAGGGTCTCGAGGCACTCAACGCCGAAAAGCTCGACGGCCCGATTGAGTAACGGGCGATGATGCCGGAGGAGCTTGAGCCACCGGTTGCGTTTGCCAGGAAGCGCGCGCGCGATCTCCAGGATCAAAGCCGCGAGTTCCGCCACTCGGTGGTCCTCATGCCAGGTGAGCGCCTCAAGGCGAGTAATATTCTTCGCCGAGATCATCGACTGGTGAAGGAACTCGTGCAACTCGTCGAACCGTTCGCTGCGATCTCGCTTTTCGCGCGGCATTCGCTGGCACTTTATGCAGACGTGAATGCGATGGCCGAGCCCGCTGAATTGCTCGTTCGGACGCGATCGTCCGCAAATTCGACAAAAATGTCCCATGCACTCCGGGAATGTTACGGTTTTCGCGCGTTATTCGTGGTAGCCGTCCCGGGTCGTGAGTGTAGAAAACATTATCGTTTCCCAGCTTGCGAACCGCCGCGCGGAGCTTGTCACGGTCGATTTGGATGGGCTTTCGTGGCATAGTTACAGTTTTTCGATCCGGCGCAGCATCGCGGGGCGATTTGAATAGCGACGTCGAAAACCGCCGAGCTTCTGCTCGAAACCGCTAACATCACCGGCCTGTGCGCAGGCGTCGCGCAGTTCCAGCAGTTGGGCGGCCACCTGGTCGTAGGCCGAAGCAATTTTCTGATCCATGAGAAGGTCGAGCCCCGACCATAAGGTGTCCGCCCTCTGGATGACAGTGGCAAGATGCTGCTTACGCAGCTCTGCCTCGCGTTGTCGTTTTGCCGCCGCCACTCCGGCCTCCTTCTTCTGTCGTGTATTGCGTGTTGTGATGGTTTTGGCGGCGAACTCCGTGCATCTGATGGCTTGGGCGACCGGGGTTTGCGCCTGTGGATACGTCAGCCGGTTCAACTCGGCCATCACACCGGACCCACCAGCCTCGGCCACCCGTGCAAGCAATGCGCGCATTTCAGGTACGGAAAGCCTCTCAAGCACCGCGGCCATGGGGACACGGTCCGGCGTGCTGGCTTCAGACAGTCCGGCAGCTACAGCCAGCGCGTCACGATCCACAGGAAAGTGCTCAATCAGTGCCTCCAGCGCGGGGCTGAGTCGGTCGAGTCCCGCTGAAATCGGCGGCATGACCACTGCGTCGTCCTCGGGATTCTGCCACTCCTCCGGGTCGAAATCCGCCAGCCATCCCAGAAACAAGGCCCGGTAGTCGCCGCGCATCAGTTCCTCGCGGATCCCGCTAAGTTGATCGATGACGCCCTCGCCTTCTGTCCACCCCCATCCGCCTTCTTCATCGCGTTCCCAACAGACAATACACCGGTTGCCGATTTCCTTGACCGTCAAGGTTTCCTCGTATCGTTTGCCTCCCCGAAGATATGGCTGGATCATCTCTGGCGTGATCGCGCCTTTTGGAAACGCCAAACCCAAACGAACGGTACCCCAGTTGGCGATGTAGAAGTGGGCGTCGTAGTACTTGAGCAGGGTGTCAACACTCCCGTGGAAATCGCCGAAGGTGTAGGTGTTCTGCCAGCGGACGCGCGAGACGGCGGCGCGGCTCGAGCACCCTTGAGCATACCGCAGGCCTTCGTCAGAAATCGGTCCGTCGATGGCCGTGAACTCGTAATACTGATATTCACTCATAGCTACGCTTTCTCATAACAGGAGAGGCGCGGGAAAGGCACCCTGCGCTCGCCGATTAGGATGGCTCAATTCCGATCTCAGCGAAAGCAACTTCTTGGAGGGCATGCGAGCCGCCATCCTGAAATACTCAACGTCTTTCGCGCGGCGTTTGGAGCAATCCGTGCATTTGATTCGCGGCTTTTCGCAAATGCCGCGGACCCATTCGTTGGCACAAGCCGGAGCGTGATTTGAAATACACGATTCGTCGTGGTTGCGCCGATTGGAGCTAATGAATTCCGTGCATCCTTGTCATCGTCCTGAACGGTTTAGTTGCCTTCGCCATTTTATCTTCGCTTTCCACGACACAACGTTCGAGTGCGTCGCAAAAGCGTTTGAGTTTACCGTTCATAAAGGTAGCGTCGTGGAAATCTTGGAGAACGCTGTCCAGGAGCTTCGCCAATGACCTTCAGATTCGGCTCATTAGAGAATGTCATCAATGCCCGTCCCAAACGGCGCCGACCAATTCCCTTCGCGTTCTCGGGTTATCATTGGCCATCACGACGGCAACCCACGGAGTTTTGGGGGAGACGATCTTGGCTGACCACTCCAGAGCGCCCGTGCTTCCTCGCCGCAGGTTCAATTCTCCGCGGTTGTCCGCGAGGTTGAGGTTACTGCCTCGAATGCTAAAGCTGTGAACGCCTTCGCCTCGCGCGCTTAGGCGGATTCGCAACTTCCCGTCTTTGCCTGGAATGTTGGAAAGTTCAAAATCCAGCGCCCGGCCAGGCCGAAGGTCCAATTGATAGACGCCCGCAGGCAGAAAGTTCTCGATGCATTCTTTCCCATCGCATCGAACGGTGTAACGACCTTCGGCAAGGAATACACGGAATTGTCCGTTCGTCGGATTTGCCGTAATGGGGGCATGTTGTCGGCCGCTTACCGGAAGGAACTGCACGGGAGACTTGGCCTGGCCTTCGACGATCGCCGGACCGGCCAGGTCGCGCATGAGCCAAATCCACCGCGCGATCGGATGCACCCAGACTTCCTTGTACGTCCAGGTACTCTGCGCCGGCCAATAGGGAACGTCCTTATCGCCGCGAGTTTGGATACCCACCGGCAATGCGCCGACGATGTTGCCCGGAAAGGGCGCGTACAATGGCGCGTAATCATAGCCCTCTCCATACATTGCGCTCTGCGAGAAAGGATTGCGGCCCACAATCCACTCAGCCGCGCGCCGGGCAAGCGCCACGGATTCCAAATCGCCCCGCAAATGCGCGGCGTTAACCAGCGCCTGAGCCTGTGGCAGGATCGTCCCAAAATGCCCGCGATAATCCATCCAGACCGGAAACAGGCGCAAATAATATCCCTGGCCGAGTGGAATTCCGTTGAGGACCTGCTTGCGAAATGATTCGCGCCTCGACTCTGGCACGCTTTGATACTCGTCGTCGCGATAGATTGAGGCCGGCGTTACTCCGTAGGGTTCGGTGTATTTTGCGGCGGCTTTCATGTATTGCGAATAAAGGACGACTGTCGAATACCATTTCATCCAATCAGGATGATTCGGAAACGCCTCGCAAAGGCGTGTCAGCGCCAGGATCGGCGCTTGATCCCGGCCCCGATGGCAGTAGTGCAGGATTCGGCTCTTGTCGGTGCCGGTATAAAAAAAGCCGAGCAATGGAATCTCCCAGTTCGGCCGCCGCCGTTCCTGCGAATCAAGAATAATTTTCGCCAGTTCGACCGCCTTGTCAGCATACCGCTGGTCTCGAGCGGCTTGCCATAAGTCCACCGACGCCAGCACGCCGACGGAAGCAACCTCGTGTTCCACGTTGTCCGAGTCGAACGTGACGCGCCAGAGGACTTTCGTCGCGTTGGTTGTGGCCAACCCATCGCATGCAAAACGCCAATCGGCCTCCGCCATTTTAAGAGAGTAGGCCGCCTGTTGAGGGTTCGACTCCTTCAAAACGCGCGCGGCGATGGCCTCGGCGGAGGCTGCGGTAAAATTCCCCATCGGGGTGTTGCGGGCCGTTGCAGTGATGTCGTCGGAGTTTCCGATGATGCCGTCGGTCCAACGGCTGCTGGCCGACCCTTGGTTGCGGAAGCCATCGCCAAAACTTGTTTTCAGAATCCAGTCGAGCCCCCAGCACGCTTCGTCCAAGACCCGTTGACAGAGTTTCGGGTCCTCGCCGCGGGCGCGCAAATGTTCCGCGAGGCTGAACAGGGCATAGACGATTTCCCCCGTGTTGCCGAGGCCCTGCGTAAGATCACCGGCATCGTGCCATCCGCCATTTATGACGATCAGTTGGTCTCCATGCACCGCTGTCCAGTCGCGATGACAAATGCCATGCACGCCGGGGATCGCCATGCCGCACCGTTCCGCGTAAAGAAAGTTAAGCGTTTTGAAGATAGTCTGACGCCAGACGTCCGAATCGATCCGAAACGGTTGCGTAACCGCGCCTCCGGCCTGGAGAATATAGACGCCCTCTTGATCGATTTCAGAAAAGTCCATGATCTGAAAATCACCCAGATGCGTTCGCGCGGTTTGAATGGGTCGGGAGAGCACCGTTCGCCCTCTTGTCTGGTCTATGACGCGGAAATCCCCGGCCGGCAGCCCGCTGGCGATCGCGCTCTTTGTCGCGCCAGTCTGATAGCCCGTGTGGCTGTAGGAGATTCTTCCAGGCCAGACGTCCCAGCCTTCGATGTAGTCCCCATCGACTTGCTGCAACTCCAGGCGATCAAAAGAAAAAGCGAGCGAATCGGCGGCCTGAGGTTCATGGCCGGACATCAAGCTCGAAATCTCGAAGCCCGTCGCCCGGTCGCGGGCGACGTTGCCTATTTCCCAGAGCACATGATTCCATTCGTGATTGCGCAACACCTGCGTTGTCTCGCCTTCCTGGCCAAAAGGAGCGGGGAGCTTCTCGACGCCGTCGTTGTAAATCCTCAACTCAATGGCGACAACATTCCAGCCCGGGCAATCCGGACGCACCCAAAAGGACAGTCGATTGAATTGGCTCCAGTCTTCAGCATCGATGGTTCGTCGAAGCCCCCCGCTGCCCCACCCGCGTCCGCTTTTGGGGCCCGGGACGTCAAGCCGCGTGGGCATGTGCAGGGTCAGCACGGGCTGGCCATCGCGCGACCGTTGACGCGAGAGGCTGATTTCGGCGACACTTTGGCTGGTCTCAGTTGGCTTTTGAGTTTTTCGCGCGTCCACGACTTGCGGAGCACCGGTCGTGAACGCAGTCCAACGGTCGGTGCTGTGCATGGAGTCCAGAAGCCGGTCGGCGAGAACCTTCTTGTTGAGCCAGCGGTTCGCGGCCGAATTCTCCGCGTGCTCCGCGAGGAGTTCTTCGCCGCCGGCCGTCAACCTCAATCTGGCTGCCAGAAGCAGCAAGGCGCAGTATCCAATCTTCCGCATATGAGAACAGAACCAGCGGAGCGGTTGCAGTCAAGGAAAAGCAAACAAACGGCTGGATGTCATGGGCGCCTTCCTCGTCATGGCTCAGCTACTCGTTATCTGCAGACCGCGTGAAAATTATGGCGAACGCTGAACTGAGTTCCATTATGCCCAAAAAGCATGGCTGTGCAACCAACATGGTATTTCATCCAGGTTGAATCCGCGCGTTATTGTCTGGTCATGACAGAATTACTGGAAGCGAACGAGCGAAGTCAGGCCGGGCGGGCAAGGCCGGACTCGAAGCAGCAGGACGAGAAAATGCAGATCGGCGTTGACAGTTTCGCCGCGCAATTTGCTGACGCGGGCGAGAGCGCTAACGCCAGCGCGTCGAAGAGTGTCCGGCATCTGGTCGAGCGGATCGAATTCGCCGATCAGGTCGGTTTGGACGTGTTCGGAGTGGGCGAACATCATCGCCGGGAATTTCTCGATTCCGCGCCGGCAGTCATTCTCGCGGCGGCTGCGGCCAGGACGCAACGCATCCGGCTCACCAGTGCTGTCACCGTGTTGAGCGCCGCCGATCCCGTGCGCGTGTTTGAAGAATTCGCCACGCTAGATCTGCTCTCCCAAGGCCGCGCGGAAATGGTCGTTGGACGCGGTTCATTCACTGAAGCGTTTCCATTATTTGGCTTGCAACTTGAGGATTACGATTCGCTGTTTGCGGAGAAGCTGGATTTGCTTCTAAAGCTCCGTGAAAACGAATTCGTTCATTGGTCCGGTAAACACCGCGCGCCGCTCACCGGCCAAGGCGTTTATCCACGCCCGCTGCAAAATCCGCTGCCGGTCTGGCTGGGTGTGGGCGGGACACCGGAATCGTTCGCCCGCGCCGGGACGCTGGGATTGCCGCTGATGGTCGCGATCATTGGCGGTGAGACGCGGCGATTTCGCCCGCTCGTTGAAATCTATCGAGAGTATGGCCGGCGTGCGGGACATGCTCCCGACAAGCTCAAAGTCGGCGTTCACGCCCTCGGCTACGTCGCCGAAACGACGCAACAGGCAATTGATGATTTTTACCCCGGCTACGCCAAGACGGTTACTCGCATCGGCAGGGAGCGCGGCTGGCCGCCCGTCACCCGATCCCACTTTGACGCCGCGCGGAGCAAGCATGGGGCGCTGATGGTGGGCAACCCCGAAGAAGTGGCGGAGAAAATTCTGCGGCACAGTCAAGCGCTGGGCGGCGTCTCGCGAATTACTTTTCAGATGGATGTGGCCGAGTCCTCGCAAGCCAGGCTCCTGCGCTCCATCGAACTTCTCGGCACAGCGGTCGCACCGGCTTTGCGTGAGAAAGCTGAAGAACCATTACCCGGTCCAGAAACCCTAAATGCAACGATTCACTCAAACTGAATCGAAATTATGGAAACGCTACTCGACCACGTCTTCATAACCGTCAATGGCAACACCGCCAATCATAGACCGGCCCTCGCGGCAAAGGAAATCCAATCCACAGTAGAGCCCGCTCCCTCACATTCCCTGGCTTCTATTCTTTGCTCTTGGGTTCGTCGCGGCCGCTCCGTCCGAAATCCTTCGCAAGATTTCGCAAAACTTCTCCCCGGCGGGTGTGACGTCACTCTTTGTCGCCCGGGCGATCCCTACGGACAGCACTTCCATCGTGCCGGTGAGCGGGCGGTAGAGCAGGCGTTTGCCAGTCACGAGTTTGAACACGGAGGTCGCCAGCGCAATTCCGCGTCCAGCCTCCACTTCGGTAATCAGTGAACTGGCGCTGTCGCATTCCACCGCGATTTGTGGTTTGGCGCGGATGGAGGCGAAAACGCGGTCGAGGAAGCGATGAGACTCGGGGTAGTCTTTTCGGCGCAAAGTAACCAGCGGTTCGGCGGCCAACCTTCCCAGCGGGATGGATTTCATCCGGGCGAAGGGATGCAGAGCGCTCATCGCGACGCACAATGGGTAGGTGCGTAGCACTTCGAACAGGATGCCTGCGGTCTGGTCGCCGACGGGTGGGACCATGATCGCGAGTTCCAACGCGCCGTTTTGGAGGCCGGTGATGAGTTCATCGCTCGAGAGGTCGTGGAGCAACACTTTCACGCCCGGCACGGCTATTTGAAACTCCGTCAGTGCTGGCGGAAGTATCTCCACGGTGGGAGACGGCGCGTAGCCGATGTGCAGCTCGCCGTATTCGCCGCGAGCCAGCGCGCGGACTTTTTCCACAGATTCGTCGGCGCGCTGGAGCAAGTCGCGCGCTTCCTCCAGAAAGAGTTTTCCCTCCGCAGTGAGCGTGATCCCGCGCGGGCCGCGCTTCATCAGGTCCACGCCGATCTCATCTTCCAGGTCCTGCACCTGTCGGCTCAATGCCGGTTGCGCGACCCGAAGTTGAGCAGCGGCCTTGGTGAAGTTCAATGCTTCGCCCACCGCCAGAAAATATCGCAAATGCCGGAGTTCCATCGCTGAGTTCCATTATGCCCAAAAAGCATGGCTGTGCAACCAAAGTGGTATTGGGCAGTCCGACTCATCGAGGCCAGACTACCATAGGTGAGGGACAAGTCGGAAAAAAAGAGACAGATCGAAGGAAATGATTGAAGCGGCGGGCGGAAAGGCGCTGGCGATCAAGGCCGATGCGGCCGACACCGAAGCCGTCCGGCTGGCGGCTGACAAAACCATCTGGACATTCGGGGGAATTGATATTCTCGTAAGCAACGCGGGTGGGCGGCCTGAGATTGGGCGTGGGAAAGCAAGCGTCATCAACAATTAAGCAACTGTTCACTTAACAAGGTCAAAATTATGAAGACAAAGGACAATGAGAAACTAATCGCCGTATTCGGCGCGACGGGGCAGCAGGGAGGCGGGGTCGTCCGCGCTCTGCAAGCCAGCGGCCAATTCAGGGTGCGCGCTCTGAGCCGTAATCCAGCCAAGCATCGCGAACTTGCCGACGAAGTCGTCGAAGACACGCTCAATGGACAGGGTCACGAATTCTCATTCCAACAGGTGCCCAAGGAGGTTTTCGCCGCGCTCTTTCCCGGGGCCGGCGAGTTGGCGGAGATGTTCAGTTACTGGGAAGCTCATACCTACCTGGGTTCGGATTCGTCCGACCGAATTGCGCTCGCGAACAAAATAGCGGGCGGGCAACCGACCAAGTTTTCGACGTGGGCGCGAGCCAATGTCCCGATGAAGGAGGCTGTATGAAAGCCGCGATTGTAATTTCGCGATTCATTCTTGGGCTTGGCTTCGTCGTCTTCGGGCTTAATATTCTTCATCCGTTTTTGCCGCAGCCGCCGATTCCTGACGGTTCGCCGGTCGCGCGATTTATGGGTGTCATGGGGCCCACTCATTGGATGGCATTGGTGGGACTTTTCCAAGTGTTCGGAGGAGCATTTGTCCTGCTCGGCCGGACTGCGCCCATCGGGCTCACGTTGCTTGGACCTGTGCTCGTGAATATTTTGGCGTTCCACATCCTCGTGATGGGAGGAGCGGGCATTGCCCCGGGATTAGTGTGCTCCGTCTTGGAGCTTTTCCTCATTTACTCTTATCGGAGTTATTTCGCGCCCATATTTACGATTAATGCCGTGCCGACTTCAAAATAAGGGCGGGGGAACCGAAACCCCTTTTGAACCGCATTTCGTTCGGTGTCGTGGGCCGGACCGATCCCTTCTCTGGCGCGCGTGCTTGCTTGAAAAGGACGAAAAGAGTGGGCAAACTGTGCCTGCCGTCCCAGCCGGAAAGAATAACTAGAAAATGAAACCGCAAATCGAACGAGGTCTCCCGCGCCAGGCGCGGTCTTGTGGTTCTTTCCATTCAGGAATATGAGCCGCCATGCACGCCGATCTGCTTAAGCGAGCGCGCGAATGCCGCTACTGCCAGCGCGATATACACGCCCTCGAGGCCTCTCTGCCTGCCGAGGACGCGGTACTCGACAGCGCCCTGACGGAGGCCACGACGGCCTTGGATGCGCCGGCCTTCACGCATCTGGTCCTGGCGGCGCTGGATGCGGGCCGAGCCGTGGAAGCGCGTCATCTGGTCGCGGGCGGCGCGCTTTTTGTCGAGATTCCAGCCTTGCTCATCGCCGCCCCGCGCATGACAGGAGAAGTGGCTCAAGCCCTGGTCCAAGCCGTTCACGAGGAACAAATGGGGATAGAGCGCGAGGCCACGGCGCTGCTGCTGGCCGCGATCTGGTGCCGCGCGAATCCCGAGCGGGCGCTACCGCCAGACCTGGTGTCCAACGCCCGGTCGCTGGCCAGAAAGTCGTGCGGAACCCCTCTCGCGGAAGTATCGCTGAGCGCCGCGGCCGAACTCATCCAAGACCCTGGACTGAACGCCGTAATTGATTCTCTTTGGCGACGCCCACCCACCCCGCCAGATCTGACCTTGGTCGGCGAGTGCCGGCGCCTGGCCGCCGGTCCCGTGCTGCCGTTGCTCCCGGCCACCCCACGCCATCGGGGCTTGGTTGGCGGCGGGTACACCATCCGCCGCGCCGTACCGCGGATCGGACGTAACGATCCGTGCCCTTGCGGCAGCGGAAAAAAATACAAAAAATGTTGCCAGGACAAAGATCAGGAGCGGTTGGCCCGTTCCTCGTCCGTGCCCGGTCTGACGGTCGAGGAACTGCGCGAGCAACTCGAGCCGCATCTGACGCGGGAACGGCTTATGGTCATGCGGTCGTATGATGTCGCCCGGCTTGATCCGGCCAAGGTCGCGCCGGAATTGTTGCCGCTGATGATCAACCGGCTCCTCACCTTCGCGCAATACGAGTCCGCAGTGCGGCTGTTTGAAACGCTCGGAATCCGCGAGGAGATCGACGGATACTGGTTCGAAGCGGTGAGTGACGTCACTCGGGCGCAGCGCAAAGACTTGGTATTACGACTTCTGGCGTTGCCGAGGCAGGCGCGTGCCGACGATCCAGAAATGGCTTTCGGCACCCGGCTATTGCTGGCCGAGGGGGACGCGGGCGCGGTTTTGAGCATGATTGAGACGCAAAGCCTCAAGGGATTGCGCGCGGAAAACGACTACCCCCAGATAGATTTGGCTTACAGTCTCATGGAGGGCCGTTACCCAGCGCTCGGAATTCTTGTCGCCCGCAGCATCCTGCCCACCAGCCCGCATTTTGACGCCATCATTTTATTTGACGCCCTTCTTGCGACGCGCGACAAACTCAACCTTGATCCAGCGGACCCTTTCGACCGAATTCTTGACGAACGGTTCGCCGAGCGATTCGAGGCGCCTTCCGAGGATTCCGCGGCGGTGGCGGAGGCGCAGCATCGCTTCGAGGAAAAAGCCGCCCATGTCCAGCGCCTGACGGCCGAGCTCGAGTCGCTGCGCCGCAAAGTCGAGCGTCGCGAACAAGCTCCAGCACCCAAACCGAGCGCGGCGGAACAGGTGTTTCCCGCCACACCGGCGGAAGACAAGGCCCTGGTCGAGCTGCGCCAGCGCGTGACCGCGCTCAAGCAAGAACTCAATGAGCGTCACACCGAGCGCAACCAATTGCGCCGCGAACTGCAAGCCACCCTGACCGAACTTGAAGCGGCGCGCGAGAAAACCGTTCAGGTTGCCGGACCAACCGCCGAGGAATCGGAGGACTCGGAAGAGGCCCTGTTGAGCGAGGACGCCGCCCCGCCGGGCCAGGTCGTCCGGTTGCCGGAGTTTCCGAAGCACTTCGCGGAAACGCTCCAGGAACTCCCCAAACCGGTGGCCCGTGCGGCGGTGATTTTGATCGGGCGGCTCAGCGCGGGTGATCCGGCGGCCTTCGTCGGCGCCAAACGGCTGCACGCCGACCGTGAAATCCTGCGTCAAAAGATCGGCGACGCGCACCGTCTGCTTTTCCGTCTGCACCCCGGCACACTTGAGGTCCTGGCCTTGATCAACCGCCGTGATCTGGAACGAAAGATCAAGACCCTGATGGCGCGTCCGGGCGGAGGCAGCCCTCGTTGAGGATGGATGGAGGCGCCGGACGAATGAAGATTTCGTCAAAAACCTCTGGTCCTTTCCCCAAGCTTCTGTTTGAGTGCGTTGACCGAGATCCACAGACGACCGTTTCGATCCGGTTTTACTGGCGGGTGTGGTAATCCTTTTGCAGGGCACGACGCCGCTCTCTCGGGAATTCAAATTGGGTTTTGATCATCGAGTTTCAAGTGCCGGTAGAAGTGCTGTCGCGTCGTCATGTTTTGACGTCGCGAGTTTAATGGTTTTGAGGCTGGAGTCGTAAGGTGTTTGTGTGATGTCTGAAGTCCAAGAACGAGTATTCGAGTTGGAACAGCTCGAAGGGAGGGTCCTTCTCTCCGCCGCGCCCTTGGCGATGATTGGGGCGCCACCGGGTCACGCATCGCACTCCGCAGTGGCCACGATGGCGGACAGCCAAACCGGTACGCTAACTCACGCCCACCACAATCTCGCCGACAATCTTTTCCACGGCGTCACGCCTTTTGCAGTCTCCGGTTCAAACCCCTCTTCCGCGACCAGCGCCCCGACCGGCCAATCCCAATCCCAGCAAACCACTGGCGGCAATTCTCCAGTACCGTCGACCATCACTCAGCAGGTTGCAACCACTTCGCCCACCAACGGCTCTTCCCAAGTCGTCGCCAATCCCACGACCCAGCAATTGACCGACACTCTTACCGCCGCGAACGGTCCCCCGGCGAGCACTTCGACACCGCAAAGTATTGCGTCCTCGGGCGGTGGGGGGCCGGGCGGAACGCAAATTGCCCAGGTTCAAACGGTCACTCTCAGCTTTCGAAGCGGAAATTTAATTGATTCGCCCGAGGTTGATCACGTCGTGCTGGGCCAGACTGTCTATATGCGCGTTGACGCGACCAATTTTGCGGCTGGTTCGGTGTTTAATGTTTTGCTGGTAAAAGGAATCCCAGCGCAACCGCCTTCGTCAATCATCACGGTGCAATTTACGATCAACACCCAAGGCTATGACGTCCTAAGTCTGCCTGTTTCCGACCCGGCAGACCTCTCCAATATCTTCCAATTGCAGTATCCGACGGGCAATCCGTTTAACAAGTCACTCCGCCTGACCGTGTCAGGGGGGCCTTCAGTGATCGCGAAGAACCCCGCAGGAACTGTTATCCCGGGGATCGACCATGTCGATCTTACGTTTGACGCTCCGATGGATGAGAGTTCGCTCTCCGGGCAAATCTCCCTTGCGGGACCGGTCCTCTTTCCTGACGGCACGGCCTCAACTAGTGGCACAAACCTTCCCACATCCGTCGCCCTGGTTGACCCAAACAACCTATATGTGGCTCGGGTCACCTTCTCTCCACTGACGGCGGCAGGAACGTACATCCTTACGGTGAACCCGGGAGTAAAGGATGTGAGCGGCCACAACCTGCTGCAGCAGAATGACACAGGCATTGACGTATTCAAAACCGCAATCACGGTTGTGCCCTCCTTTTCGGCCGGGGTGACCATCATCACACACGGATTTGCGGGTGATGGAAACTTGCCCGGCTGGACCTTTGTCATGGCGGACGCCGTGTTGGATCGTGCCGCCGGGGGCATCGCTCTGGGGTCGGCTTTTGCCGCCAACTCGGCGGCCACCCAATATGGCACACCCCTCGCTTACGGAACAGAACTTCTTTACGACGCGACCTATACCGACGCGGTTACGGGCACACACTGGCGCGCTCCCGACTCTGATCCTTTTTCGGGAGAATCCGCACACGTCAATACCTATGCCAGCGACCAGGAAATCGTGCTGGTTTATGATTGGGCCTCGCTCTCCAAGAACGCGGACCTCAACGGGAACAATAGCGGCGCTTTCCTACAGTCCGCCGCCGACAATTTGTTCGCCGCCCTGCTCGACTCGAATTTGCCTGGCGCGCTCAAAGGTCGGTCTTTGACCAACTACGCCTCCAATTCCGTCAACACCAACCTGAACCTTCACTTTATCGGCCACAGCCGGGGCGCCGTCTTGAACGCGCTGGTCGTGGGTGAATACGACGACGCTTTTCCCTGTTTTAAGATAGATCAAGTCACCTCGCTCGATCCCCATCCGGCGTATGCTGCTGGCCTGGCGTTTGGCGACCCATGGTCCACTCCCCTCGTTGGTTTGTCAGTCACGGATGCTGTCACAGGGGTTGTATTTCCAAACAACGGGCGGGTCATGCCCACATTTCAAAATGTGGTTTATGCCGATAATTATTACCAGGCGCAAAACAACCCCTCCATTGGGGCAGGGTTGATCCAAGGGCTTCTTTTAGCGCCATTGGGCCTGCAGGCGACAATCCTTGGAGACAATGGATATGAACTGGACGGGGATTTTAACGGAATTCCCGTAAGTGGCGCGTACAACCTGAATCTTAACTTTACCGCCCCCATCCCCCCGGCGATTCCGCAGCCGCTGATTGGGCACCAATTCCCGTCGAACGCCGAGAATCTGCCGTATCACCTGCCAGATGGCAGCGATCACGCGACAATTCATCTCTGGTATCTCGGCACAATACTGCCCAATTTCAACGGAATCTCGGAAGACTTTCACCAGCCACCTGCTGGGCCAGCAGCCGGCATCCCGGAAATTGACGCCATTGTTCGCCAGTTTTGGTACGGTCTTCACAATGAGGCGGCGGCTACCGGTTTTGCTTCGAGCCAGATTGTGGGAGGCCAAAACGTTCGCGCGACCCTGAAGCCCAACCTTCTGACGATTCCCGGGATGATAGGTCTCGATGCGAACGGCAAGGTAACCGCGAAGGCTCCTTTTGATCCACTCCACGGAGAAATTGGTTCTCCCTTAAACCTCTCGGATCCTGCGAGCGGTATGATTTTCAATGGCAATTTCGATGATGTCGGGGATAGCAGAGGTTCCGTGCCGGGTTGGTCGTACTCCCTCTCTCCGGAGGCAAACAGCTTGGGGCTTCCCATGCCGAATCCCACCATGGATGTGGGGTATGAAGCCAGCGATCACAGCCTCAGCCTCGAGCAGACCTTTGGTGCTGGACCTGGAATCGTTTCCAGCGCGACGCACAACGCGCTTTATATCCCGATAACCGCCAATGCCCTCGAATTCTCCGTCGAAGCCGACCAAGTCGCGATGCCCGCCACCCTTACGGTCCTGATTGACGATGTTCCCATCGGCCCGGCAACAGGGGTCAACGGTCCTATTTCCGTCAGCATTACCCAGATCATGGCGCTTCCTCCCGGAGTCCTTGGCGGGACACACCGCCTCACTTTCAATATTCTGGGCGGAGGTCCGGGTGATGTTCACATCGACAATATAAAGTTCACCTCCCCGGGCGGCCAGAACACCCCCTTCACGCCCTCCCAAAAATCCGGGATTCTTCAATCCATCCAGGGAGTGGACGGGGTGGGCCAGACCATAACGGTCCTTCCGCAGACGACCCAGAATCTCATTCCTTTTGACGGTTCCTCGGAGTTTACCGTGAACTCGTTGCTGAGTAATTCACCCGGCGGCAGTTCCTCCGATACCAGTCCGGGCGGTGGCGGCGGCCAGTTGGAATCCAATCTGGCCGGCTACTTCGATTTTCAGGAGACACTCAACTCGTATCTCGCCTCCGGGACGCCAACTTTGAACTGCGTGATCTTAGCCCTGAACGACCGGGTCGCGGCTTTGGTTGGCAATCTCGGGCAGGGTATTGGAGGGAACCCTCCATTTAGTATAACAGGCGCTGAAGATTCGAACGGAAATCTTAGCTTCAATGTGGTGTTTAACGTGTCCAAGACGCGACAAATCCCCATCGCCTTGGCCAATCTCCTTCAGGGCGACGCCGTTTCAATGGACTCCAGTCTCATGGTGAGCGTCACGACCGTGCTGAACTTGAACTACTCGTTTGGGATGGACGCCAATGGCGCCGCCTTCTTCACTTTGAACACTTTTAAGGTGGATGTCACCGGTGCCGATACCGGAATCGGCGGAGACCTCCACATCGGCTCGCTCGCGGCTAATGTGGATCAAGGCACCGCCAACCTCGCCGCGGAGTTCACCGCCTCGCTGGCGGGCGGAGCCGAAATTACTAACTTGGGCAACATCCCCGGACCGATTGTCACGACGCAAACCACAATCCCTCTCGATATTGAACTGCCGGTCACAGACACCATCGCCGGTTTCTCCCAAACGACCTCCGATGGAGCAAAGATATCGATCGCCGATTCGAATCTGTTCTCGACGGGGCCGCCGGTAATTACCATCAGCAATCCGCTGAAACAGGTTCTCCCGTTCGCAAACCTCAACATAGGAGATGTCCTCTCGCAGGCCAAACGCTTCACAGACTGGCTCGCGCAATTTCGTGATTCGCCTCTCTTCGACGTGAAGATTCCTTTCACCACCGACACGACACTGGGGAGCGCGGTGGACTTCGCCACTGCTTTCGAGAGTCAATTCTACAGTCAGTTCGTGAGCCTGACCCTGGCGGCTTCCAGCCCGTCACAATCGGTTCGGGATTTTGGCCGGATGACGGCGGACACGACTTTCTCGCTGACGATAGACTCAGGCGCGCCGGTCAACATCTCCCTCCAGGCCTCCGCCACGCAATCCAACTCGGACCTGGGCGATCTTGCGCAGGATTTCAACGCGCAGTTCGCTGCCTCGGCCCTTAATGGCAAGGTCCAAGCTTCGGTACTCAATGGAATACTCACCTTCGTGATGGCGCCAGGGCAGGGCACAAGCTTGGTGCTCAACGCGTCTTCGTCCGCCGATCCCATCTTGATCCAGGCTGGCTTCTCCAATCAGCAGCACGGAATGGACCGACCGGCATTCGACAGCATGCAGGGTTTCATCTCAATCCTCACCCGGGTGATGAATCCCAACGGTTCGCCCTTCAACGTTTCGCCTCACTTCGACCCGGTGAAACAGGAGCTTACGATGCAGGTCGCATACACCGACACGGTGGTCAACGCGTCCGGCTCGTTTGCCGTCGATTCCAACCTGCCGCTTGGCAATCTGCTGAATGTCGCCGCGACCGGCAGTGTGGGCATCAGTGGCGCGGTGACCCTTGGTTTCACCCTCGGTTTTTCTTTCCAAGCCACTTCCTTGCCGGTGCTCGTGTCTTCCCTGGTGGTCCCGGCGCCGTCGAATGGACAACTCAGCGGCGATGCTGATTTCTCCCTCCAACTCAACACCGATGTTCCGATTTCTCTGACCTTAAGCCAGGCCGTCACGGGCAATAATACGTCATTAAATGACCTCATCGGTGACCTGAACGTCCTTTTCGGTGCGACGCTGCTTCCCGGCTCGACCACGATTCACTTGGGCAGCGAGATCCAGGCTTATCGCCCCGATGCTTCCACGAACCGCATCGCCATCCGACCGTTGGCCGCACAACTGGGCGTCATTGACTCGATCACTCTCTCCGCGGCGAACAACGATCCCATCGTCACCGAAGCCGGATTTAGCAACCATCAGAGCGCACACTCTGGCGCGACCGGATTGTTCATCGACACCGCGGTCCCGAACGGTAATCCGCCAAATAGCTACCTGCTCCAGGGGTCGTTGACCCTGAGCGCGTCGAATCTTTCCGCCGACGCGCGGTTATTCGATTTCATCGACGTGAGCGCGAGTGGCGGCACCGCGAGTGTCAACGCCACGGTCAGCGTCAATCTCACCAACTCCTCGCCAGCGGACCCGGCGGACCCGGGCCGTTTTTATCTGTCGCAATTGTTCGGCTCGCTGGCGTCAATCGGCACGCCGGAAATCGCGTTTCACTTCTCGGGCAGCGCGTCCGCGTCGCTCACGACCATCCAACTGAAAGCGCCGCTCTCCATTAGCGTCCCCGGCGGTTTTTCGATCAACATCCCGGACATCACCAACCTCGCGGCGTATGATGTCCCCACAAATCCGACTGGTGTTTCTGTCACCTACCCGAACCTGGGGGCTCTGGCGGACTTCAACGGCTACGGTTTCACCGCGATCTTGCAGGCCCTGCAAGTCGTTTCGGGAAGCCTTGGCCAGATCGGCGCGTTTTCGTTTCTCAATGATCCGCTGCCTTTGATTGGCAAGAGCGTGAACGACCTGATCGGTTACGCCGGCCAATTCCAAACCCTCATCAACAACCTCGCCAACAGCCCCGCGCAGACCCTGCAAGAGTTTGTTACCGATCTCAACACCCAGGTTGACCAGATGTTCAGCCTGGCGCCAGGCGTACTCCAAATCACCTTGGACACTTCCGGCTCCAACAGCGGCACCGGCAACCAACCCCTGGCCCTTGAGTTCAAGCTCAATCTCGCTTTCGCTTATGCCAACTCGCTCCCGTTCCAGCTTGATCTCAACCAGTTGGTAAGCGCGCTCGGCACCACGAATCAGGCTGTCACCACGATCCTGAGTCTCGCGTCCAGCCTCATTCAGGCTCAAGGTTCCGGCGCCCTGACCGTCGGCGTCGGCGCGAATTTGACACTCGATTTTGGCCTGGACCTCACAAGCCCGCAGGCGATTCATCCGTTTTTTTACGATGACACCGGGGTGTCGCTGACCGCGAAGGTGACCGGCACGAACCTCAATTTCCAAGTCGGGCTCGGGTCGGTCCTGAGCGTTTCAATTGCCGGTGGCACGGCGGCGTTGAGCGCCGATGGTAATCCGAACTCAGGCCCCGCCTCGATCAATGTCACCTTAAGCGATCCGGCCAACAGCGGCCGGCTCTATTTCGCCCAAAACTGGTTAAGCTCGAGCAACATTCACCTGGCGATGTCCGGCGGAGTCAGCGCCACGCTACCTCTTTTTGCCACCGGATTACCGGTCGGCGGCTCATCGCCCGCCAACAATTTTGCGGTGAGCATTCCGTCGCTGCAGAATCTCTTTTCCGGCGCGGCCGGCAGCGTCACGGTCACCACTCCGGATTTCAGCTCACTCTTTAGCAATCTTGATTTTGGGGACCTGCTATACAACGACACCGGCGTGCTGCTCAACGGGCTGGATACGCTGCTCGGCGACATCCAGAACGGTTTGAACTCGTTGGTGCTCAACACGCGCCTGCCATTGGTCGGCAGCGGGCTGGCCAAGGCCGCCGATTTCATCCAGAACTTCCGCAGCGGCTTGCTGGCTGATTTGCGCGCGGACGTCAATGCGGCCGGCGGCAGCGGCGTGGTGGCGCTCCAGAACGGAATCAAACAAGCCCTATGGGACGCGTTAGGCGGCGGCGGTCCGCTCAATCTTTTGGTCGATTCCAACGGAAATCTACTCGCCAGCGCCAGCCAGGTCGGCGTGACGCTCGATGCCCATACCGGCTTGAGCGTTACACTCCATCTCAAAAAGCAGCTCGACCTGGTCAATACTACGGCCACCCCCATCAACCTCGATCTTGGAGTCCCGGGTTTCGGCCTGAGCACGACCGGCAACGTCATCGTCAAGGTGGGTTTCGCCATGGATCTAAGCTTCGGTTTAAACCAGCGGGACGGTTTCTACTTCAACACTCCCGACAATCTGTCCATTTCCTTCAGCGTGACGATTCCCAATCTGCAATTTACCGGCAGCCTCGCTTTTCTTCAGCTAGACATCTCGGACGACGCCCAGGATCCCAGCTATTTCAACGGCCAATTCTCCGTCACTTTGACCAACCCCAATGGCGGATCGAAGCTAACCGGAGCCGAGTTGACGAGCGGAGTTCCGCTTTCACAATTTATTAGTTGGTCGCTGACTGCCGCCGCCTACGTCAACCTCGATCTCGTTGCCAGTTTCGGCGGCAACGCCTCATTCCCCAGCGTGGACGCGCAGTTCCATTTACGTTGGTCCTTCGATCCGGCGCTTCCGGACGGCACCGGCCTTCAAATCTGGTTCGACAACATCGAGTTGGATGTAGGCAGCTTTATCTCAGGGTTTCTTGGCTCCATCTTGAACGAGGTCCAGCAGGTCACCGAACCGATTCAGCCGATCCTCACCTTGGTAACTGAGCGGCTCCCGATCATTTCCGACCTGGCCGGGCAGACGGTGACCATGCTCACACTCGCGCAGGATTTCGGGCTGCTGGCGCCGTCCACCGCCGAGTTCATCAGTGACGCCGCGCAGGTCGTGACGCTGATCAACGACATCCACGGCCTCGGTTCGGGCCCCGTCCTGATTCCGTTCGGCGCGTTCAACCTGGCACCGGACAGCAATGGTCAGGTGGATGTGATCTCGCCGATGTCCAGCACCCCCGGCAACATTAACTTTGGCAGCGCGATTACGGCCAACAATTTAGGCTCGGCGGCGACCGCGAGCGCCGGGTTCGCCAGCGATCTCAGCGGCCTGCACAATTTCGACATCCCGATCTTCGACAAGCCGTCGTTGCTGTTCAACCTGTTCATCGGCAAGCCAGTCACGCTCGTCGAATGGCGGATGCCGGAATTTAAATTCCAGTTTACTTACACCCAGTCCTTCGCCATCTATCCGCCGCTCTTCGCGCAGTTTGGCGGCTCGGTCGAGGCCGACATCAATCTCGGGTTCGCCTACGACACCCTCGGCATCCAGGAGTACGCCAAGGACCCGAGCCGGAATCTGGCGGACTTGCTGGACGGCTTTTACATCATCACGACCGATGCCAAAGGCAAGCCTCAGCCCGCGTTGACCTTGACCGGCCAAATCTTTGCCGGCGCCCTGCTCGACGCGGGGGTCGTTTCCGGTGGCGTTAACGGCGGCCTCGAGGCCACCGTCAATTTCTTCTGGAAC
>Ga0206863_1082_pt1 | contig 33237 bp, 18 predicted proteins | sample Alteio_BWOrgCont_41_FD_152634 | JGI IMG/M metagenome (GOLD analysis project Ga0206863, IMG submission 152634) | Enriched cells from forest soil in Barre Woods Harvard Forest LTER site, Petersham, Massachusetts, United States -... | ecosystem: Environmental > Terrestrial > Soil > Temperate forest >...
ACACCAGCTACTTTATTCCTGTCTGAGTAAACTTGGTCTAAAATACTATCTTTAATTTTCTTTTTGTACCATGTAGCGAGAATTAAACTGTTAAATACCTGACGGAGCTTTGAAAAATTCTTATTTTCATTTACCTCTTTTGTAAGTTGAGGAATAACGATTTCACGGACAATTTGACTGCCCAATTGACTAGTCTCTTTAACTTGTTTTGATTGAATCCCTTCGTGCTTGGTCAACGAAAGATAATCTTGTTCAAGCATGACCTTTAATTTACTTTCCACCACATATGCCGCGCCCACTTTAGCATTTTCAAACACGACTGCTTTCTCCGGTACTATCCAAACCTTGTTAAACGTATTGACTGGTATATTAGTTGTTCCGTACCTCTTGGCCGCTTCTTCATAAATGCGTTTCCAAAATTTACTTCCGATCTTATCTTCGGGATAAATTAAAGACGCAGTTATTTGTTTTAGTATGTAGTCTTCTGCTAAAAGATCGCGGCCCATTTCGGTTAAACCAAAACTGTTAGGAATAATGCGGTCTTTTTCGTAAGGAGATAAATTCACCCACAAATCTTTTTCTGGAATAGTTAAACTGGCAAGAAAATATTTAATCAGCTTGATGGATTCATCTTTAAGTTGATTGTTATTTAATTCACTATCACCTTTATCAAGGATAAAATCAAACCGGAATGGATTATCAGGATGAACTTTGACACCTTTTAAAATTGGAGGATTAAATTCAGGGCTTAGATGAACCATGACTCCTGGTGCAGGCAAATGAAAATCCTGTGCTTGGGCTAAAGGCACAGGCCCAATAGTATTGGCCAAAAAAACTATCAAAATAGCTATATGGAAGCATGGGGCTCTCATACTATAAAGTATGCTCTATAAATAGTATAGAAACAAGGGCTGAAGGTTGTTTTCGAGAAAACGTTTCCTTAAAAAATACCGACGATGAGAATAGATATTATTAACTACTTTCTTCTACGCCCTTAAAATTAATCCTGATCGTTGGAAAATAAGGAGAATTATAGTTTTGCACATCAAAGTAGCCCGAACACTCGGTGACTTGGCTGGCTCCGACGTTATTCTTCCCGAGCATATTGCTGAAGCGGTTGGATACAGGAGTTTGGACAGACCGAGTTTTTAAACGGACTGACTCGACAGACCAAGGAAGGAACGAAGATTGATTAAAGGCTGAATAATAATGTCACCTACTGTAAAACCAAGGGAGTTTTGATATGCTGCCAGCTGGGCCGAATCAAAATGGAAACGGATGACATCGTTAGTTTGTAATCTTTTGTTGATTGCGGTCAAATCAATACCGCCTGTATTAGGCGAACTTGCCAATGTTATTCTACTTTGACCTGTTAAAAGCCCTATAGGAACCCACGCCTTTTGGGGTCCTACCTGTACCTCTCTAAAAAACTCAGGCTGTTTCAAAGGTCGCTCATTGCGCAGGGCGAATAGTGACACCGCGTATCTTTGTCCTTTATATACCACAGGGACCTTGGTATTCAAAGCCACATAGCCAATTTGGGAAGGAAGAGTGTCTATGGGTAGGTAGTAATCCTTTCCATTCACACTAATTTTAAAAGAATTTGCCATTTGATTACGAGCAGCTTTTGCCAATATACCATTCAAAACATAAAATTTTACACCATAGGCACTTGCCTGTACTGAACGGATAGCTTCGGGTGAATACCTGCCAGCATTAAAACCGTGCATCTTTAATTGACCTCCCGCATAAACCACGTCAACGATGTTATTATTTGAGTCAAAAATAAGGGCACTGATTCCTGTAACTTCAACCACCGGACCTACGACCAGCGGTGAATCAGGCGAGACCTCTTTAAAAGGTTCAGTAAGATTAAGGCCTTGGGTGTCTCCTGTATCACAACTGACTAAAATGATCCCGCCTCCCTTTTTTAGAACAAGCACTGTTTGCCTCATATCATTTTTATCTTCAACAGATAACTCATACTTTGGATCATCAGAAAAATGAAAAAAATCCTTACCTCCCAAGGCCAATCCTCTTCTATAACCATGTCCTTCTATCATTAAATCATCGACTAATCCCTTTGTTGATCTGATCGTCTCTGCAATCTGGACAGCTTCTTGTCGGGTAAAAGCCTCCCTGGAATAAATATCGATACCCGCACTCATCAATTGATAATATTTGATAGAAAATTGGTCCTGCATAAAAGCACCGTCGTAATCTGTCATACCAACCACATCTAAAATTGAGTGATTGTTTCCTGGTTTTTTACTGTTGCACATCTGGACATACTGATATATTTCATATGGGTAACGTGCCACCATAAAAAGAAACCCATTTTCTCTCATCTTGGCTCCACGAGGACTTAAAGCTATCCGCCAGTATTCCCTTGTTTGTGAAAGTCGCAGGGATAAATAATACCTGACCGCATATTTTGAGAATTTCACAGGAAGGGCCAATCCTTTATTGGAAACACCTACCTCGGCTGCCTGGGTGGGGACAATATTTTTTAAAGCATCAATAATATTGTGTCTAGAACCGCTTGTGTACCAATCCGGCATTAATTCTGTTAAAAAATCAACAGCTGCCCTGGCAACATCTTGCCTCTGCCCAGGTGTAAAATCGCTACTCAGATAAAATGACAAATATTCAACCCTCTGGTAATAGACTTCTTTAACCGCAGTCTCCAGCAAAGCTTTTTCTGATGAATTCACGCCTGCTAAATTCTGAGGGATAGGTCGACCCCTTGCTACCTCAGCAAATAAATACATAAAAACTGACGAACTGACTCGCCTTTCCCTATTTTGAATATTCGGATTATCGCTTCTCGCGATCTCATCTTCCTCGGTTGGGCCCAGAATATTTATATATTCCGCTATTTTTGTTTTAAGCTGTTCCTGGTCAATATCTTCATCTGTTAAAAAATGTTTTAATAGATCCGTTTGATCCAACTGATAGAGTTTCTCCAAGGCTTCAAGGCGGACAGACAGGGGATTTTTTTTATTCCTGACAATCTCTGATAAATAATAATAAGGTAATCGCGTATTCATATTTTCAATAATGATAGGCATATTACGGTCAGTCATATTCTCAGGTAAAATATATCGTCTTTGGATATCATCCATGACACCAATCGCAAATGGGTCAGGACGATACCCCAAAGAAAACAATACTTGGGAGCGAAGATAACGTGAAGGGTCTCTGCTAATTCTTTCAAGCAAAAGATTGGTATATACTGTTCCTGAACTCCAGCCCGCCTTGCGTATGGCATTTAAACGATCATTTTCATTATGCTGATCCATCACATCGGAGCTGCGTAAGATCGATGCAAGTTCCACGCTTTTCTTCGAGGTGAGATCAACTGAATAAGACGATTTAGAAACAACAATATGATGAGACATATATTTAAAAACACCAATACCTACCGCTGCTAAAATGCCCGCTAAAAGCAGTCTTTTCGCTATCTTCCCTGCAGACGCATTTTGAGCAAAATCTTCTTCCTCCTGAGTCTGGTCTGGGCTGGATGCTTGCGACTCTTTGGTATAATAACTGTACCGAAGAATCCATGCTAATTCATTCGTACTCAAATAAAGAATATGTGGATTTACAAGCAATGAAAAAGGCAGATGAGGCATCCCTATTTTTAATAACATATAATCAAGCAATAATCTCGCCATACGGCCATTCCCGTCTGCAAATGGATGGAGCATAAAAAATCTTTGATAAATCCTGGCTGCCTCGTCCAAACTGGTGGTGTTATCAAGGAGATTGATCTGGTCTACCAGATGGGCAATTTCTCCTGGGATCATGTGAGAAGGAGGGTAATAAAATTCTATCTCTCCTGTGGACAAAATAGATGCTATCCCCTCGTCTGGGGTTACGCCCATAATCCCTTTTTTGGTACCTCTTAAAATTCCGGCAAACATTGAGCCATGCAAACGACGATTAATCGTACTATTGATTTTTTCTAAATCATTGACGGATATTTTTCCACTTCTTAGCAGCTTTAACATATCCCTATTGGCTTGTTTGATATTTTCCTCGACAATCTCTGGGTCTTCATCTGATTTCGTGCTGGAAATAGACAACTGTTCCTTGGTCATTGCTTGAATTAAGGTCTCATCCTCCAGGTCCTTCTTTATTCGACGGAGTGCGCTATCTATCGGGACAACGGGCAAAACATCCGGCTCAAAGAAACCTTGAGGTTTTTCTATAGCCTGTAATCTTGTGCCTTCCTTGGTTTTAGAAACCAAAAAATACCTATCCTCGCCCGCCGGTGTGCGAACCTCAAGATAAGTCTGACTTCCCAATATCCCTTTCTTTTGAATACGGGTCTGCATATATAGAAAACCAGGGAATAGAGGAAGTTCCAGTCTGGCTGCTGGTTTTAATACTATTCTGGGATAATCATAAACAGCACCAATTTTTCCCCCAAAATCAGCCTCGTTCATAATATGATATTCTGGTGGGGACAAATTATTTCTGACTAAATCGTCTACTGTGAGCGCACTATCGTCAAAGCTCATTTTTACCAAATTAAGAACAGATATACTAGTAGCAATAGACCAGTTTCTTAAGGCAGTCCCGATCTTTCCCACCCTTCTGCCGCTGTTTTGTTTTGAAATACTTACAATATCGACGACAAGCTTAAGATATTGCCCCACCTTTCTCACCAAAGAAATCGTTTGAGGGTCTGGTGTCACCATCATAGCTGCGCTTATCTGTCCACCAAAGAACCCGCCAGAAAAATACTTCCTTGGGATAGTTTCTTGAGTAAGCGGATCAGTATCCTCTTTAATATAGTTGTAAACCCCCCTCTTAAACGCTCTTAAATATTTTTCGTATATTCTTTCTTTTTCTTTCGGATCATCAATATTAACACCAGCAACTTTATTTTTATCCGCATACACCAGCTCTAAAATACTGTCCTTAATTTTCTTTTTGTACCATGCAGCAAGAATAAGACTGTTGTAGACCTGTCGTAGTTGGGCGAAATTCTTATTTTCATTAACTTCTATCGTTAGTTGGGGTATAACAATCTCACGGACGACCTGGGAGCCAAGGGCGTTGATGTCGTTCTTGTTGGGGATGCCTTCATGCTTCTCAAGGGAAAGATAATCTTGCTCAAGCATGACCTTTAATTTTGATTCGACAACATAAGCCGCACCTAACTTAGCATTCTCATAAACAACCGCTTTGTCAGGAATGATCCAAACCTTATTGAATGTATTTACAGGGATATTCGTCGTGCCAAATTTCTTGGCAGCTTCTTCATAGATACGTTTCCAAAATTTCTTACCTATTCCATCCTCTGGATACATCAAACTGGCGGTTATTTGTTTGAGCATATAATCTTCAGCAAGCAGGTCTCGGCCCATTGAAGTCAAGCCAAAGCTATTGGGAATGATGCGGTCTTTTTCGTAAGGAGAAAGATTGACCCATAAATCTTTTTCAGGAATGGTTAAAGAGGCAAGGAAATATTTGATCAGTTTACTGGATTCATCTTTAAGGCCGTCATTAGATAAACGGCTGTCACCCTTATCAAGAATGAAGTCAAACTTAAATGGATTATCAGGATGTACCTTGATGCCTTTTAAAATCGGAGGATTAAATTCAGGGCTTAAACGCACCAATATCCCAGGAGCGGGCAAACTAAAGTCCTGTGCTTGCACTAAAGGTACAGTCACAAAAGTATTAGCCAGAAAGGCAAACAGTATCCCTGTGGATATGACTCTTCTTATATATAAAGTCATACCTAAAGTATAGAACATCTATATACTTCCTGCCATTTTTTGTGGTTGAGGCCACAGAATGAACCCCTGCTTAAAATATCCTTAAATGCACTTCGTGTATGGCGGGAACGGCTGGGTTGGGCGTGCGGCTTTGTTCTATGGATTTCAAATCTTGGATAGCGTCACTTCGTGCTTCATTAAGCCCATCCCAAATCTTCTGGGAAGTTATATTATTCACTTGCATATATTGTTGAAAAAGTTTGGACGCAAGGATACTTTTTAACACTTCCTGAGGAGGGAGTTTCACGGCATTGATAAAGAGGACCTCTGCGGCATCATTATTGCCGCTCATCAAAGCTAAAACACCTAAATCATAGCTAGCCCAAAAAACTCCTGCGTCAGAATCTAACCCTTGCTTAAATTCATCAAAAGCCTCCGGCATATTTCCTGCCTTATCTTCACACAAGCCCAGAAACACATGCGCCTCTTGCATCTGAGGCATATATTCTAGAACTTTGTGATAATACTTCCGGCAATCATCTATGTCAGACTTTTCAAGACCCGCTGCCCCGGAAACATTGCTGGCATTATAAATTTTAACTAGCGGCGGGATTGAATCATTCAATTCTTTAATCATCAGGTACTGGTGCATTTGCTCAACATTAACTCCTTGAGAAAAATACTTGCCTGAAATAAGCCAAGGATAGAATTCTTTGAGCGCCTCCCTTTGCTGATAAATACGAAAGATGAACACTCCCAGAATGCCCAGCAGTAGAACTCCCACCATTCCTTTAATAAATAATTTAGGCATGACCGTAATCTTTAAAAATATACTCCCAATTTATTAACTATCACATATACAGACAACAATTGGCTCAACAGTCCCGTCAGAAAAATAATCAATATGACTGACCGCCACCATACACATTTTGCTGAAGCCAGCCAGAAATCCGAAAAAACAGCTGCCATCATAATAATAGCGACGGGTGTAAGAAAAATGAAGTGTCTTGGCACAACTGGCACAATATGAGGAATGGACGACTTACAAACTGCAAAAAATACCCCTACGAGGGCGATGGCCATAAAAGCCAGACAAAACGGTAAAAAAATACGTCCAAATAAAAAACACTTCTGTAATGATTCTTCCTGTCGTGACAAAAATAGCACGATGACATACATGCCTAAAAGAATTAACCCTTCTAACGGAAAGTTATAAAAGAAAAGGTCCTGCCACGAAACTGCAACGAACATCTTCATTTGACCTTGGGCGTAAAAATAATATGCCCCTAAAAATAATGGCACTGCCCCGGCCATCATATGGAATTTTCCCCGTCTGATTCCGGCACACCATAACAATCCCAAGCAGATTATCGTTTGTACGAGACCCAAAGGCGCGGTAAGGCACAAGCCAGCATGAACAAACGCCAAAGGAATCACCGGCGGATGGGTCTCTTTTTTAGAAATTATGTCAAGAAACAACAACGATTGAAATACTGTCAGCATAAACCAAAGCGGATAAAACCTTGCCTCAACCCAATACAGCCAAACCATAGGCATGCTCAAACAAATAAGCGCAGCCACGACCCCGCCGACAAAACCTGCCCGAACCCCAAAAAAAAGAACAATGGCTGTCATCGCAAGGGACATTAAAATGTCTGGAAGGACCCGCAAGATTAACTGCGCCTGGGGATGAGCAACAAACCATGTGTCGCCGTCCCATACAAAGGGAAGCTGCCAATGGATAAGCTGCAAAAAACCTTTTTGTAAGGCACGAGATGCCGGAAAAAGATTAATTTCCCCGTGCTGGGCAAAGAAAATATTAGACCACGATTTTCCCTGTATGGTAAATTGCTGCCCATAAAGCTCGTCGGTCCATAGCGGCTTATGCCGGGCTAATACTATCCCGACAGAAAAGAAAAAAGAGAACACCAGTAGGCCAACGATAAATGTCTTCATAAATTATCTTTATTGATAATAGGCAGGAAGTCAAAAAATGACAAGGAGAATAATCGTGAAGTGCTTAGTGTACGGGTGCTGGAAGACCAACCAATGGCCAAATGCTGGTGACAGGTGTCATCTTAAAGATAACCGGCGAAAGATTGTCCAGTCCTTCACGCCTGATGCGCTCAAGCATGGCTGGATTAATGTTCATCTCAACACCCTTACCGTCTTTACTGACCTTCCACTGCATGCCGTTAGCAGTATTTAAATCGATACCACCGTAGTATGCGAGTTTGGCTGCATGCACAGCCGCCGCCACTGGAGAAGATATTGCAGAATGTGCTGCTATCAAAAGAGCAGCAACTGTAACAGCAATCTTGCTGTTCATCGCAAGGTCGAGTCTTTTGGCTATCGGTGATAATTGTATCTCCCCCAGGTTAACTTCTGGTGGGTTCGCTTTGAACGTATTCTTCCCTGTAAGTTGTAATCTTTGTGTATCCTCATTAAATTGGGCTTTCACTGTGAACGGAAAATATGAATCGCTGTCAGCCCACCCTGTACCGTTCAAGATATCTTCTCGTCCCCAATTAACTTCTTCAACGCGTCCTTGGTCGCGTAAAAGATAAATCCCCACATGTTGTTTAAATGAGCCCGAACGATTTAACACAAACACAAAAGGCCCAATCACACCAACATCTTCTAATGAGGTTACCAAGAGCCCTTCAATTCTTGTCCCATTAAATGTTAGTTCATATTTTGTTATATGCTGCTCCACCTCTGGTCGGTAAACTGCTGATGCTAATACACCTTCTTTCCCATCTGCCGCAGTGACCGTTACTGAATGGAATTTATTAGCTGCTACAAAAGGCAACTGTACATTCAATGCAGGAACACTCGCCGGGGGATGCCAAATAGATGGCTTTTCCATCTCCTTCATTGTCTCTGTATCACTGCCTGCTATTTGCAATCTAATTTGTCCTTCCGGCAGGTCTTTAAGAGCTCCTGTAATCCCTTCGGCATCGCCGAGCAATATAATTGCATCTGCTCCTTTTAAAAATGCCCCCCATACTTTTTCAGTCTCTGGCCCAACCCTTAATATTGTTACTTCATCCGTTATGATTGGTGAATTTTTATATGTTTGAATCACCCGTTCATTACCATGCTTATCCAGAACGACAAGATCAAGAATGTGCGCGTTGGCATATATGGCATCTTCTCCCCAGGGACCAACATCAACAGTTATTCTATGCTTCCCCTTTGGTTTTAGTGTTGCAAATTTCTTTTCTTCAAGCCTTTTGATAGCAGCAACGGGCAAGCCTAATTCGGGTTTATTCCTTAAAGAAAGAATCACCTCTTTTAGATAGGCCCGTTTTGAGATTTTTTCCAATTCACCCCAAACTGTATCGAATTTCTTTCCTTTCACCGCAGGAGGCCTGACAGGTGTTTGGCCTCTTCTAAAATAGATATAATCTCCGGACCTAGTCAAAATCCCTGTTTCTGCATCAGTAAAAATATCTATGGTTGGGGCACTTAAACCAAGTGTAGAAAGTTCATCTATCTTAACCTTACCGTCTGCCCAACCAATTTCACCAGCTTTATCAAGTTCATTAGGATCTAAAATACCATCTTCAGGCACATGAATCCCAGCTTCTTTAAAATAGGAACGCGGGAAACCTACGGCTTTAGGGTGTCCGTCAAATAAGAATTCAGGTTTTACTACATTAGGTCCTTTCATCGCAGCAATGTTTTCTAATCCGGAATTTAAAGCATTAATGATGACCCCATTGGATACTTCAAACCCTGATTGGCCATTATGCGCTGCCGTATTCGCAATCACCACGACCCTCTTGCCTTGAGCACCTAGTGCCGCAACCTGACTCATGACAGCTTGTACATTCTGAGCGTTCACCTCCTCAAATCCAGCCACTGCTCCTGTCATCGCTATATCGCGACCATGAACCTCTTGCATCCGTGCGATCGCTTCTTCTAAAGTAGGTAGATGGTCCCCGTCCCATTTCGCTTCATATAGTCTGCGATAAGAAAGATTGCGATTATCATATAAAAATATTTTTGATTGCCCATTTCTCTCCCAATTAATATATAAAACTAAATTGCTTCTTCCACTATCATTAGTCAAGTTATACGATTCCAAAATTTCAGCATCTCCTGGCCCACCGATTTTATTTCTAAGCTTTCCCGTATACTTAGTCCCAAACAATCTCATCGCCGCTAAAGGAGTTTGAGCAATTATAATTTCCACATATTTCCTAAAATTTATTCCTTCATAAGAACCTGTTGCATAGTCATGAAACAGTTGCCCATAATTTAAACCCTTCGCTTCAAGACGAGCCAAGGTTTCTGGGTCAAGAGAACCTCCCTCAACGGTCATCGACTGATCAGCAATTAAGCCAGCAACCCCAGCTCCTACTGCCGTTGGACTATCCACTTGATGGATCTCTAGCTGGTCTGCTCGCTGAACAATTCCCAACTCAATAAGATGTTGTGTTACTCTTTCTTTATATTCTGGAGACAACCAATAGGTGCTGCCATCTACGACAAAAATGTATCTTCCTATTTCTTTAAGCACACTGCCATCGGGATCAGACTGTTTTAAACCAGCGCCAATTTCAGCTGCTGCATATTGGGCTGCCCGTGCCATCGTATTATCAAATACATCATAAATTTGCTGGGCCTCAGTTGGATTTGTTATTTCTGTTATTCCCAATTTATCAGTAATCAGCTTAACGCCTTGTACAGGATCTTTTGTAGACAGGACTGCTGTAATAAACTTGGAATCAAAAATCCATCTTTCATTTAATTTTGCAAGCATCTCGTGATTTTGAGAAAGATGTAAAAGCTGCAATCTAATCAATTCCCCTAAACCTTCCCCTGTAATCATCTTTTCAGATGGATTTGTTTGATCTGGCCCTGTAAGTAAATTCCAAAAATCCAGGTCCGTTTGAAACTTAAGCTCTTCAGGAATATCAATCCCGCCACCTTCACCATTTAAAATTTCTCCATTAGGCATAACAATACAAAGATTAAATCCTGTGCCAATAATAACACCCAGCCTTGCCCCAATCACGGAAAGCAGCGCTGCTGTTGTATCATTCAGAAGACTATTAACATGGACAGCCAGAAGATCTTGACTGTTCAATGCCTTAGCTCTTCGCTCCACAGCTTTCTGAAGAACATCAGTAACATTCCCCTCAATAAGATTCCCAAACCAACCTTTTGACGGGCGAAGCAAGTGTCCAACCGCTAGACCATTCTGCTTGATAGGAAAAGCAAAGGAAAAACCTGTTTTTATTTTTGAAGGTAAATCAATTCCATTTTGACGGGCTTTAACCAAAAGATTGTCCATTTTTTCCGCGACAGCGTCGAAGACAGCATTAACATTGCTCTTGTCCAAATTGGGCACCTCTTTTTCCCAATTTAAATCTTCCTGAGCAAGTATCTCTATTTTACCATTCTTTACCCTGATTAAACGCAGATGTAAATTCGTCCCGCTAAAATCAATACCTATAGATATCCCTTCTTCACTGCCTGTTGATCCTGTAAGAAGAGTAGGTAACATGTGTTGACGACTGGCAGGTTCTTGCGCTGCCCAATAGCTAAATTGCTTGCCCAAATGATCCATCAGTTGCGCCAATTGTGTCGTAGTATACGGAACAACCACCGGCCCCGCCACCAACGCCTTGTCTCTCATTATCCCAAGCAATATTTCAAATTGTAAAATCAGATTATCGTCCAATTTTAAACTAGGGTTTGTATCATCGGCATTGTGCATCACATATGGTTGAGGAGCTCTAACTAGATTGTTTTCGTCAAATTCACCCTTGGGAAAAGCTCGATAAAGATCTTCATGAGATGCCTCTACAACCCCACCAGCCTTACCATCTCTTAAATAATAAACATTTAAAGTGTATTGTTCATCCTTTCCAGCCACCTTGCTTAACAGATAAACAAAAGGCCCTACCACGCCAAAGATATCATCTTGACCTAGTGGTCTCGCGAAATTAAGACTGCCATTGAGAGAGAGTTGCTTACTTGTAAGTGTCATTACAACTGTACTCCCATCCGCTGCCACAAGGCGTTCAGTATACGGAGCAGTTCCATTAATTCTTCTAGTAGTAGGGACCTGTACCTTCATTTCCACGCCAGGAGTTCTGTCTGAAATATTTTCTTTACTAACAGACCATCCGTAATCGGTAGCTACACTTAACAGGACACGTTCTAACGGCGAGGATCTCTGATATTCTCCATAGAACAACTCATCTCCCAGCAAGGCCCGCCCGAGTCTGTTTAATGACTCTATTGGCTGTACTGCCCTCTTTTTACCGTCGGCAGTCGTGACTGTAATACTGACAATTTTGTTGCCATCCCGCGTAAATTCAACTTGCTTTACAGGAGACAATCCTTTAGTCTCTTCACCAATTATTCCTCTGATTTCATCACTAACGGGCTGGCCCAAAGCAGTAAGCACCCTGGCCCGCCTGATAAGCGCATCCTTAGCGGAACGCAGATCCGCTTTTGCCTGTATTACGCTTCTAAGGTCAAGTTCACTCATTCCATCCCATACCTTAATATTTAAACGTGGACTTTTTTCAGCACTCTGATACCTGAGTAAAGCATTTTCAAGCATCTTTTGGGCCATACCTATGGCTGTAGGTGGCGGGGCTTTTGCTTGCATCTCAAAGTCGCCGGACGCGGGTTTATTGAACACAAAACCAGTTGTTAGTGTTTCAAAATTAGAATCTTGCGTCTCTCCTTTCAAGAGAGGATATGCTTCACCTTCACCGTCGCTTTTTACATCTGTCGCAATGGCTAATACTCCACCAGAAAAATACTTCCTTGGTTCTGCTTGGCCGTTAACTGTATTGATATCTTCCTTTATATAGTTAAACACGCCCTTCTTATAGGCCTTAATATACTGCTGGTAGATGGCCTCTTTGACTGTTGGATCATTTAAATTGATGCCCTTGATCTTGGATTTATTTGCGTATACTTGATTAAGCAATGCTTCTTTAAGATTTTTCTTATACCAGCTGGCTAGAATAATGGAATGGAACATCTGGCGTAGATTAGCAAAGTTCTTTCCTGTATTGACTTCTTTTTCGAGTTCGGGCAGGACGATTTCTCGAATTATTTGGGAGCTTAAAGTATGTGTGTTCCCAGAAGGGAGAATAGTTGCATGTTTTTGTAATGCCAGGTAATCTTCTTCCAGCATGACTTTAAGATGGCTGGCGACCACAAACACGGTTTGATTGTGTTCGTATACTTCTGCACGGTCGGCCTTGATCCATACCTTATTAAAGGTATTCACCGGTATCTGGGTTGTTCCATACATCTCTTGGGCTTTGGCATAGACCCTGTCCCAGAATCTCTTGCCTAAATTCTTCTCAGGATATATTAGTGAAGCGGTGATTTGTTTTAAGATATAGTCTTGCTCCAGAAGATCTTTCCCCATATCAGTCTGGCCTAAGGCTTCTGGGATCATCCTGGTCTTTTCATAGGGAGATAAATTAACCCACATATCACGATCAGGGATGGCTAAAGAGGCTAGAAAATACTTGATGAGCTTTTCACCTTCTTTCTTAAGCGGCTCGCCACTCATCTTGTCTTGGCCTATATCTACGATAAAATCAAACAGAAAGGGATTGTCTTTGTGTACGGTCAGGCCTTTGATCATCACCGGCTGATACGCAGGACTTAAATTGATCATCGTGCCTGGGGCTGGTAGATTTAAAATGGAATCGGCATGGGCTTGAGGCAGGGGGCCTAAGCTTGTCAGAAAAAAGCAAAGGATAACTGTCAAACTTAGAAGTTTTTTAAACATGGTGGATGATTTTTCGTTGATTGATAAATTTTTATTTTTTCTTAAATCTAGAGAGAAAACGCTAACTGGGACAAGGATAACATATATTTGGGACTTGTCAAATCTAAGAGGTGAAATGAAGAAGATGTAAGATATTGAAATATAAGATGTTGCGAATATGATAAAAAATACTGTGTTTTTATTTTAAAATTAGTCACGAAATACGTCTCAGCTATGGACAGATACTAATGTGAACTCTACTGATTATCAACAATTTGAGTGAGATTTACGCTTTGCCCGTTAGCTTCTAGTTTCTGGACTAGCACGTTGATCACCCTGCCTTGTTCATCAATTTTATCCAAAGCCTGTTTTAATTTTTCTCCAAGAGTATCTTTATAAGAAACTGATTTTAATTGATTCAGCCGTACTTGAAGCTCTCTGATTTGGGCATTAGCACTCTTTAATTGCACCTGCAAACTTGATGAAGCATTATTTTCATGGGCTTTAACTTGGGATTCTTTCAAGAGCATTTTTAAACGGATCGTTTCTAAATTCTTATACTTCAAATCTTCATCCTTGTGATTAATTTCGTCTTGCGCATCTTGCAATTGATCCTTCAAGCTTTGGAATTCCTGGGTCTGTTCCTTAAATTCTTTGGCATACTCATCAGCATTGGCCTTGACTTGAGCCAGTATTGCATCTTTTTGCTTTAACTGCTGGGTGGCCTTCTTCAAGCCTGTTCTAAGGAAGAGCATTTCATCACTGCTAGGCACGCCATCAAGCTTTTGGCGGACTTGTGTTAACTCAGCCCTAAGGCTTGCAATTACCTGTACTTGACTTGCACTGGTGGCTTGCAATCCATTTATTTTGTCCTGATATTCATTGATCTTCTCATCCATCATCTTCTGTTGCGCCATTGAACTATTTAAATCCTGGGCCTGAGCAGCCCTATCTTTATCACTTGTCTGCTCTTGCAAATCATACATATCTTTCTTAATCTTGACGACCTGTACCTCTTTTTCCTGTAAGCGTGCATTTAACTCAAGGATTTCACTTTCCAAATGGGCCTGATAATTTTTGGAAGAGAGCGCTTCTCCTAATTGCTCATTGTAGGCATTGTCCTTTGATTCCAATTTTTTCTGATAATCCCCTAATATCACGGTCGTTTTATTAGATTCAGCTATTTTATTTTCCAATTCTTCTTTTAATAAATCTACCTTATCTTGCTGTGCCGCCAATTGTTGTTTCAAAGATTCTACATTTTCATTCGCCTCTTGGGCCCCCTGGAGCTGTTCCTGCATCGTGGTTATCTGGTCCTCTTTGTCCTGAAGCTGGGCTTTTAAATCCTGAATTTGAAACACCAGAACACCCTGATTCCGTTCTTCAGTAATTTTATTTGCCAACTCTGTCTTTAACAATTCCACCTGCTGCTGGGTTTGGCCCAATTGGTTTTGTAGATCCTGCATGCGGCTTTCCCAAATCAGCGTCTGGGTTTGATGATAGGACATCAGTCCTTTAATTTTATTTTCCAGGGCCAGGGAATGCCGTTCAAAGATGGCATCCTGAGCTTTCACGAGATCGCTTTTTTCTTCGAGCAGAGCCGCTTCCTCTTGCTGTAAACCAATCAACTGTTGAGCCAACTTGACCCGATTGTCCAACTGCATAGAAGCATTGTGAAGATAAATTTCCTTGTTCGCACGATCATCTAAAATTGCCAAAATATCAGCTTTCATTTTGACGATTTGATTTTCTCTGTCTTGAAGCTGGTCCTTTAAATCCTGCTGTACCTGTGCTTGCTCCTGGTCACGTTTACTCTGCTGAGCAGTTATATTCGAAATTTCTGATTTTAACAAATCCACTTGTTGCCGGTTTTTCCGGGATAATTGCATGCTTGCTTGATTGGCCTGATTTACCTCTGTAATTTTATTCTCAAGTTCTGATTTCAACAGATCCACTTGGCCCTGTTTCTCAGATAACTGCAAACCTAACCTGTTCACTTGATTCTTTAAGGAAACTATGGAGTTCTCAAATTGATCATAATCTTTAAAGCGCTGCGTAAAATCATCCTTGATATTTCGTACCTGATTTTGGACTTGCTGCATTGATAGTTGGCTTTGTTGAGAACCTAATTGATAATACTTTGCCTTATTTTTGGCAACAGCCAAAACCTGTTTTAACCAACGGATAGTTTCATCCTTGGCTTTCAAGTCAAGGTCCTGGCTGTTTACTTTATCCCTTAGGATCACGCCTGCGGCTTTTAGATTGGCATACAAAGGACCCTGGTCTTTTAATTGTTCAGATGCCTGGGTCAATTGATCTGCTTCTGACCTTATGCGCTCTTGCCTGGAAGTTAATTCATCAACCCGGGCCTCTAAAACAGCCACTTGTTTTTGTTGCTGCTTGATGATTTCTTCCTTACCGTCGGCATTCACGATGATCGGAGGTAATTCTACTTTATTCGTGGAAGATTTTAAAAGCCCTGCAGGCCTCCCTTGTAAGATAGATATCTCTTCTTTTTGATAATTAATAACCTCGTCCTTGGTCTTAGCTTCGCCTTGGACCTTGGCTAAATTATATTTTAGTTGCGCAATTTGCTGATCTTTTTCAGCTAGGATTGCATCATACTGGGCAATCCTGCGGTCCATCTCATTTAATTGTTGGGTGAGAAATTCAATTCTACTCGCTTGCTGCTGGCTTAATTTATCAAGATTTTTATAGGTTGCTTCGTCCTTAAGCTTTTGGTTCAAGGTCTTCATCTCATCCTTGAGATCGGTCAGAATTTTATATTTTCCCTCAAGCACGTCTCGCTTTAATTCCAGGACCTGGCCAACTCCTTTAGAGTCATCGACATATTCAGTTAATTTTATTAAATCATGATACTTCGAAACTTTTTGGGCGTTCGTCATGATACTCACCCGGTCGCGCAGTAAAAGAGAATCCCGGTATTTAATCATCGTCTGATTAATTTGATCGAGTGTCGCATCCTGTTGACGGGCCAAGGCTGTATTGGTAAGTTTTTGATTTTCATCGACAAGTCCCCTGATCGCTAATTCCTGGTCGCGATTTATCCGGTCTTGCTCAATCATCTGATCATTTATTTCACTCAGATCATTAGGTTGAACGATGATCGGCGAAATTTCAATGTTCTCGGTGGCCCAGCCTGCATGGACACCGCTGAGGCCAAAACAAGCAATCAAGATACCAATACCAAATTTTCTATTCATAACACGTCCTTATTTTCCTGCAGATAGCACGGCCAGATTGGCCCGCATCTGCACTATTTGAGCTCTCAATTTCTCTATTATATGTCTTTGGGCCTCAATGGCCTTTTTCAAACTCTCCGTATCATTAACATCCACCGCAATCATAGGCTCTTGTTCTGACTTTGCAATCACTATATTATCTTGTAATGATACCATGGGCTGAAATACGCGCGGCTGTAGGACAGAGTGTGTGACTGAAACAGGAATAGGAACAGACGCACGCCCCATATCCTTAAGATACTGCAATGCCTGCGCTTGATGGGCATCATAGAATAAGACGCGATTAAAAACAGCACAAGCCTCATTAAAATCACCTCGGTCATAAAGCTTTTGGCCGTATTGCATCAAGGCGGTAACAGTCAAAAATCTCATCCCCTCCAGATTATTTTGAGCAAAAGATGGGCTGGCTAGACCTAGACATAAAACAAATATTAGAACAATTTTTTTCATACGCATATAACACCTTGCAACATAGCACTTTAACACATTCTCTTTAGTAAATAGTCATCGTCGCTATTTACCAGTGTACGTTGGGCAAGTATACCATCCACGAGGGTGAGTGTCAAGGCGAGGGGGGAAGACGGGCCTTCTGTGCTTCTGGGGAAATTCCTTTTGAAATAAATTCACGCTCTTCTTTAGAGAGACTTTTTAAAGCATCATCAAGATTCTTAAAACCCTGAGTATAGATAAAAAATTCTTCGGTAGGGATATGCAATTCAAAATTCTTACCTGTTACTTCACATTGACCAAAAACCCGAATTCTCCCGTGCTGCGCTTCAAAGTATCTTTTAAACTTAAATGGCACGATCGGAGAATTACGGATTGGCATCTCCTGAATCATATGCCACGCGTCGTTCTTGTCATCCTGTACGCGTAAACATAATGCGGGCTGTCTGCACCACCAGGTCCGCCTTTACAGCCTTTTTTAAGAAAAATAGCTTCAATGATTTTAGCCATGGATTCTGATCCTGCATCACGGTATATCCATGCCCCGCCATCCTGGGAAACATTGTGGCCTTGAAATAACCGTTCATCCGGGTTGGCTGCAACTCCCACATACCATTCCCGATAACCTTTGCCGCATTTAGTAATGCAAACATCTATTTCTGTCTCGATACTCATGTAACACCTTTTTCTTTTATTATTTTTGAAAGTGCATTGAAATTCTTGGTCGCCCAAGAAAGCACTGCCATTTGTTTTTTGGTCTGCTTGACCTCACGGGCCGGCGATCCCCAGATAGCGGCATTATCCTCGATATTACCGATGATCCCGCTTTGGCCGCCGATGCTTACATTTTGTCCAATGGTGATATTATCAATGACCGCAACCTGCCCGCTCATTGTCACATTGTCCCCTATAACCGAGCTTCCAGCAATCCCGCATTGAGCTGCCATGATCACATTCTTGCCTATTTTTACATTATGCGCGATATGGCAAAGATTATCTATCTTTGATCCCGCCCCTATCATCGTACAGCCTAAGGAACCTCGATCAATGGTGGTGTTGGCTCCGATCTCTACCCTGTCTTCTATGACCACTATCCCCAATTGTGGAAACTTATAAATCTCCCCTCGATCCCGGACATAACCAAAACCATCCGAGCCCACAATCACCCCGCTGTGTAAAACGATCCTATTTTTTAGAATAGTATTTTCATAAAGCACCACATTAGGATGCAAATGACAATGCTCTCCTAATTTACAATTCTTTTTGATCACACAACCACCTTCAATGGTTGCATGGTCCCCAATCACCACATTATCCTCAATAGATACGTGTGCATCTATCCGGACATTTTTACCTAAAATAACGGAATCTGCGATGGCAGCGCTGGGATGAACAAAGGACTCTGCAGATAATTTTTCATGAAAAACGTTATAGGCAATTAAAAAAGCAAGTTTGGGATTGTTGACCCTGATCAGGGTCTTGGTGGATCTTCTGGAAGTCTTGGTCGTCAATACGCAGACGGTTTGACTGATCTCGGCGAGGCCCAACTTGTCTTCGTCCATGGCAAAGGTCAAGTCGCCTAAGCGTGCTGTCTCAATGCCACTTAAATCTGTGATATCGACGTTGTCATCACCTTCAATAGTGCCTTCAATAAGAAGGGCCAGCTCTTTGATTTTCAAGGTAAACTAGTATACACCAAAAAGACGCCGGGGTCTATGAATTAGAATTACAGCTAAAGAGCTGCGGATTACGTTAGATTGGGAGGGATTTCCGGCTTACACATAAAAAACCCTTGGCCGTAAGGCACGCCCAGGTCGCGTAATAAATTAAAGTCTTCCTCGGTTTCAATACCTTCCGCAATCACGGTGGCCTTACAGCTTTCGATGACTTTCAAAAGACGTTTTAAGCTATTTAATTTTCTCGGGTCTTTCGCAATACCGTTAATGATTTTCTTATCTATTTTTACAATATCTGGTTCTAAAAGAATCAAGGTTTCAATGGAGCTGTTGCCAAACCCATAATCATCCAGGGCGATCAAGATACCCGCCTTTTTAAGGCGCGTGATGATAGGCGTTAAATAAAAAGGGTCTCCCAAAATTTGCTGTTCATTAATTTCAAGACAAAAACTAATGTTCTTTCCGACGGAGACGAAATCCTGGACCAAGCGCTCAACAGGAATTTCAGCGAGCGTAGATGGAAACATATTGATATATATCCTCCGGGTGACTTGGGTATTCTTCACCACATTCAAACATGTTTTCATGCAAGCATAGTCGACGATTCCCAAAAGATTGGCATTACGGGCAAAAATAAAAAATGCGTCAGGAGAAGAATATCCTTCATAATCCAAGCGGGAGAGAAGTTCGTAACCAACCCTTGTCATATTCCTCAAATCAAAAACCGGCTGGGATGCGGTATGAAATTTCTCGCCCGCAACCAAAACCTTCCTGAACTCGACATTAGCGTCAGGGACTTTTAAATCAGTCTTTACCTTCTCTCCCTGATACGCAATACGGTTCTTTCCCTCACTTTTACTTAAATGCAGCGACTGATGTAGCTTCTGAAGCAGCGCATTGACAGTTTCAGGCTTATCCCCTAATGGCACGATACCTATGCTGCAAGTTACTTTAACGATGTCCCCCTGGGCGATGCTCAACGAAATCTGGGAGATGGCCATGCGGACCTTGTCTGCAACCTTGACCGCATCACCTTCCCGGCTATCGAGTAAAAGCACTATAAACTCGTCCCCCCCCACCCTGGCCACATGGTCCGTCTGGCGCACTGTTTGGCGTATTTGCTGGGTTACTTCAACCAATATGGCGTCACCCACCCCATGGCCATGGCGGTCATTGATCTGCTTAAAATTATCCAAATCCAAAAGGATGACCTGGACGCTGATTCTCATGCGTTGGCTTACGGCCAATGTTTTTGATAAAATATCCTGTAATCCTCTACGATTTAAAACACCCGTCAGAGGATCATGGATCGTCATGGCCTGTAATTTTTGGAACGGGTCCAAGATAGCCTCTGCGAATAATACGGAGCCCAACACAATAATGATCAGGATTAAAAGACAAATGACAAAAAAGATAGTACGGATATTGCTGATGGAAGCAAAAACTTCTTGTTTATCAATTTTTGTAATCAGCTCCCAATTCAAGAATGGAATATCCTGCCACACGGCCAGGACCACATTGCCCCGATAATCAATGCTTTCATTTATTTTTTTATCAGCTTCCTGCAAAACCATTTTCTTATTTAGGATGGCCTGGTAATCATATAAAAGCGGACTGATGCACAAGAATTCATTGCCCGGTATTTTCTTGATCAAAAATGTTTCCCCTGTACTGCCCAATCCCGTATTATCCGAAATAAAATCATAAATAACATTCATGTCCACTTCCAGGACGATGTACCCTATAAATTGGTCCTGGGTGTCGCGTGCTGCTGAAATCATATAAAGGATATAGGGATATTTCCAATCATTGGACGCGACAGGGCCGCTATAATAGATATCGCTTTTTGCTTTTTGGAGGACCCTGGCATTAAAAAAAGTCCTGTCAAGATAGGTATGGACTTGTGCCGGATTAGCCACAAAGACAATCTTGCCCTTCTTGTCCAGGAGCAAGATATCGGCGTAGGCATACGAATTCATAAAAGCCCGAAGCTGGTCATTTAACTGCCACTTGGCTTTAGAATACGCGAAGCTATACCGGTCACGGTCAAATTCCTGCAGGGTCGGTAGGTTTATTTGGACATCTAAAAATCCTTGAATGGCCCTTAGGTCTTCTCTTCTGGAATTAAAAAAAGTTTCCAGCTTGTTTTTCTTCAAGACTGAAACAGCGTTAAGCCTCTCATAAATCTCACTCTTTAGTTCTTTTTGTGTATTATAAAGAAACGCGCCAGCCACCAGGACCAAAGGGATGATGGCCAGGCTTAATGATAAAATAATTAGTTTTGCGTATATACGGCGCATAGAGTCTATCTGTGGTTATAAAAAGATTCCAGCTTACTGCTTGAATTGTAGAATGAGGACGAATAACGGGATTGGAATAATCCCAAGAGGATAACATAATCTGAATAAAAATCAATTATTTACTACGAGGGAGGGTTTGATGCCTTTAAATCTACTTCTCTGATGAATTTTAGATCTTTATCATATTTTACAATCTTCTGATCAGTCACAACAATGACGCCCCCATCAGGGGTCGCGGTGACCACGGGTTGGCGCATAGCAAGGGCCATTGCTCCTGATGTTGGCGGCATGGGATGGTCCTTCACAGGTGTAGTGGGCGTGATTGAAACTTTTTGATCGGTGGGTTTATTCTTTGACGCAACATTTGAACTGCGATAAGCCATAAATTTTATAAGAGAATCTTCTTCATTGCCATATTTAAGAGGCGTCTGTTTTTGATCTACTGAAGGGGTTATTATTTTCTGGGGCTTTTGTAATTCTATTTTTTGACCATCTATAGATGTAATCTCCCCCAGATAATACGTGATGGGCGTTCCGAAAGAATCTAATCTTACATACATATCGGTTTTTTCAATGATTTTACCGATTACCGTTTCACCAGAAGTAAGGACGAGCGTTTCTGCGCCTGCCACAGAGGACAACGATAAGCTTAGCATTAAGGCAAAGAAACATCCCAGGCTACGTCTAAACACAGCTTCTCCTTATTTTAAAATTCAACCATCTCGCTTTAATTAAAATAAGCCAAATTTTGTTTTAAGTCAATTGATGTTTGAATAAATTATTGGAAATAGTTTTCAATTATCTACTGCTTGCGACCAGATGCTTTTTGAAGCGCTTGTAAATATTCAGGTTTAATACTAGAACCTAAATTTTCTACCCGATGGACATCTTGCCAACATTGATCATAATCTTTCTTTAAAAAATAGGCTTCAGCTCTATACCCGTAAATTGCCGAATTCCCAGGCTGGATCATTAATGCTGCATTATAATCTAAAATCGCATGATTAAAATCTCCTGTGCCTGCATAAAACAGCCCTCTGGCCACATAACCGCCTGCATCGTTTGGTGCTAACGCGACAGCTTTATTGAAATCTTTCTCGGCTTGTTCTAATTTCCCTTCTATTTGATAAAGTTTTCCTCGATTCACATAGGTCCCCACGTAACCCGAGTTAATTTCAATAGCCAGATTAAAATTAGCCAAAGCTAAATCAAATTTTCCTTTTTTTTCAAAAATCAATCCCCGATTGCTCAACGTCACCGGCTCCACCGGTCCTAATCCTATGGCCATATTATAATCGGCAAGAGCATGGTCCAGATCACCTGTGTTTTGATAAGCTGCGCCGCGATTCAAATACGCCCGCGGACTATTCGGTGATTGATGCACAGCATCATCCCACAAAGTAAATTCATTTTTCCAAATCTTGTTTCTCTGATAGGTAAGGACCGAATACGCTATGACAAAAATAAAAAGGATGCGTATCGATAAGTACGCCCTTCTTTCCTGCAAAAGATAAAATAACCCGCTCGACAAGAAAACACCAAATCCCACTAATGGCAAATAAAGCCGGTGCTCAAATATCAAATCTGTGATCGGCCAAAAACTTGATTCCGGCATCAAGGTGATAAAAAACCAAAAGATACCGAATGATGCCAGCCTAAATCTATTTTTCAACACCCCTGCGGCCCCTAAAATCAGCAATAAAAGAAATACACTGCCCTGGGCCGATGCATCAAAGAAAGAAGACACCGGCGTATAATCATACTCAACCCTTTGATGAATAGGCAGTATCAAAAGTCTCAAGTACGTTAAAATCACCTTCCCTTGGGTTAATGCATATTGTTCGACCGTCCTTCCCTGCGCAAACCCTGCGACGGATGCTCCTATCCCCCCTAAATGATGTGGAAGCCATACTAAAGGTATGATCAAAATCACTAGAAAAAATGGAAAGACTTTTTTCCATTCGAATGCTTTCTGCTCTGTAAAAAAGAACCATTGATAAAAACAGATCATTAACGGCAAGGACACTGCATTCTCTTTGCTCAACATGCTTAAAACGGCGCAGAGCATTGATCCGGTATAATAAAATCGCCTTCTTTTAGAGGCAATCTCCAAATTGGATTGGATATATAAAACCAGCGACGCTATATAAAAAAAAGCTGCCAGCAAAACCGCACGCTGAACAATGTAATTGACCGCCTGTGTTTGTAACGGATGCGTCAAAAATATGGCGGCGGTAAAAAAAGCTATCCAGGGCGCGAACGCCGCTATTGCCTCTGCCCTTATCATCGGCGTATTAAAGGTCAAAATCATCAATCTCCAGACGAGTATGGATGTCATCAGATGTATCAATAAACTTAAAACATGATAGCCGCACACACTGATGCCTCCCCAGTGATAATTAAGGGCAAAAGAAAAATAAGTGATAAAACGGGTAGGCCAAAAAGACCAAATGCGATGGAGATGATGAATGTCCCTTATAGCGACATTATTGACGATGGAAGGAAAATCATCGAAATGGAAGGCATTTAAAAAGGTATTGGAGTAAATCAGTCCCCCCAGCACTAAAAGGGGGACACTGCCTTTAAAAATAGTATTTACTTTCAATCTGTTGACTCATTCTAAAATGAACAATTGACGATCGGAAAAAATCCTAACGGGTGCATGGAATCATTATAATTTAACAAACCAATTTGCAAAGCATCATCTAAAACACTAGCTCTATTAATTAACCCGATCTGCACACCTTCCATCCGTTGATCCACCGAGTTAAATATCCCTGTCTGCATGCCATTAAAATCCCCTTTAACAATATTCACCCCTCCATTTTGAACACCAATAAAATCCCCCTTGACGTCATTAAAAGCACCTACTTGCACGCCAACAAATTCACGGTCAACAATATTTACCACACCACCCTGCCAACCATTAACAAAACCATGCACCCGGTTAACAACGCCAAATTGAACGCCTATCTGGTCGGTGACTGTTTGATTAACAATACCTAAATCCAATCCGTGGACAGAATTATTGACCCCATAAAGAAGATCCAACCGCACCCCGCTAATATCGTCATCCGAATCAAAGACCTGTGCCGGATACAAAAGCGATAACTGGCCCACCCTATCCTCCGCTTTTGCGGCACCTAAACCGATTAAAAATAAAAAACATATCGTCAAACATATTGATCTTTGCATTAATTTCTCCTTTCTCAATTTTAAACATGTTCAAATGTTTCAGCAGAAGATGTCTGATAAGCACGTTCAAATTCTTGAGGCACGGGATTTTTAAGCAAATCCCCCTCTTTAATAAAAGGATATATCTCACTATAATCCTTTACTTGGGACAGGGATATGCGGCGCATCAAGTGCCTCGGTCTTAATTTTTGGGGATCTAAAAAACCCATGGCCCCTAAAATTTCAGCAAAACTTTTGACGGTTGCCTTATGAAAATTGGCCACGCGCTTATTCTTTTGGGAAACAACCAAACCATTCACTAAAGACGGATTTTGGGTGGCAACACCCGTGGGACAATGATTGGTGTTGCATTGCAGGGCTTGGATGCATCCTAAGGACAGCATCATTCCGCGCGACGAATAACACAAATCTGCGCCCATGACCATATGCTTAATAATACCAAAGCCTGAATTGATCTTGCCCGATGAAATGATCCTGACCTTGTCCCGCAGGGCAAATCCGACCAAGCTATTATGAACAATGACCAGTCCTTCATTCAAGGGCGAACCCACATAATTTGAGAATTCAAGAGGTGCTGCCCCTGTTCCCCCTTCACCTCCGTCGACAGTAATAAAATCCGGCGTGATCCCGCTTTGGTGCATGGCCTTGCAAATAGCCATGAATTCCCGCGGTTTGCCTATACATATTTTAAATCCAACAGGTTTCCCTCCTGAAAGTTCTCTTAAGCGCTCAATGAAGGTCAGAAGTTCTAAGGGCGTACTAAAGGCCGAATGGCCCGGTGGAGAAATAACACTTTTGCCCATTTCAACGCCGCGGATTTTAGCAATTTCTTTGGTGACTTTCTCAGCAGGTAATATCCCTCCATGCCCGGGCTTGGCGCCTTGAGAAATTTTAAGTTCTATCATTTTAACTTGAGGCAAGGTGGCCTTTTCAATGAAACGTTCCGAAGAAAATTTACCATCATAGTCCCTGCAGCCAAAATATCCGGTGCCAATCTGCCAGATTAAATCTCCGCCTTGTTGGTGATAGGGCGTCAGCCCTCCCTCGCCGGTGTTTTGTGCAAACCCACCTATTTGAGCCCCTTGATTAAGGGCCATGACCGCATTCTTACTGAGTGAACCAAAACTCATGGCCCCGATATTAAAAATACTCGCTGAATACGGCTTTGCCCTGGACGCGCCCACCACCACACGCAATTGTTGGGGATCAACATGCACGGGCATGATGGAATGCGTCACCCATTCATAACCAACTTCATAAACATTCTTTTGCGTTCCAAAAGGCACGGTATCCAATTCTCCTTTGGCCCGCTGGTAAACCAGGGAACGGTCCAAACGGTTAAACGGCGTGCCTGAAGTATTTGATTCAATAAAATACTGGTTTATTTCGGGACGGAAGAGTTCTAAAAGATACCTAAAATTGCCGATAAGAGGAAAATTGCGACGGATGGCGTGACGTTCTTGAAACATGTCCAAAAACCCGATGGCCATCAACGGACCAAAGAAAACCATGGACCACCAGATATGAGGAACGGACGGCGTGAGAGCACCATTAATTACAATTATCAGGAGTGAAATAAATAAAAAGGCAAGACGGGCCATAAAAGTATCTTAAAGGCCAGCTACCCTAAATCAAGAATTAACTCTAAATTTTGCTTTTCTATCATGCCGAACAAGACGGTTCCAACATATCAGCCTTTTCTTGACGATCGGCTTGCCTTTGTCTTTATAGTCAGCGAGCGCTTCGATGTAATACCAAAATTCATCTTCCGTAAGAGCGCCTTTCATGACGTTGATTAATGCGGATGTGATCACAACCTTTCTAACATCACCGGGTTTCCAATGATTAAGAAAGCAATACCATGGACTTGCGGGATCTTTCATGTCGAGTTTCATCTTGGTGTAAAAGCAAATGAAGCCTTCTTGGCGTATGTAGTTCAAAGTGTCTTCAATGGTCTCGGGAGGTAAATGTTTGGCTTCATGATGCAGGCGATAGACAATTTTGACACAAGTAGGGCAATACGTGAAAAGTTTATTTTTAAGCCGCTTGCTGCAAAGGTCGCATATTCCCGTATGAGGCCTGGAACAAGTTTGGATGGACAAAATATTTTTATTCTCTTCTTCCAAGTCGTAATGATGGTCCCAAAAGCGAAGCTTTCTCTTTTTGACTGAAACATGATTTCGTCTAAGGTGGGCTAACGCACGGACATAATACCAAAATTCTTTTTCAGAAAGGTCTGATTTCATGCCGTTGATTAAGGCAGAAGTAATCACAATTTTGCTTAGATCATGCGGCGCCCAATGATCAAAAACACAGTAAAATGGGCTTCTAGGATCAGTCATATCAAGGGCCATCCCCGTGTAATAGCACACATACCCGTACTTGCGCACGTACTCCCAAATTTTCTTAACGACCCAAGGTGGAAATTGCCTTGCTTTCATGCGAAAGGCAAATCTGGCACAGGTAAGGCAGTAGCGTGAACGGTCGCTTAAAGCCCGCTTACCGCAGATGTAGCATTTTTTATTGCGTATGGGTGAATGTTTGAGCATATAACAATTTCACCGTCAAATTCCCAACCAATTTTATTTTCCTAAACGGGCTAATATCTTGGGATATACGTCCCTGCGGTGGCCGATCTTCAAGACAATAACTTCTTTCCCATGGATGCGATAAATGATGCGGTAATCTCCAACCCGCAATTTACGATGACCCTGCAAGCTTTTGCGCAAAGGTAACCCATAACTGATAGGATCTACTAAAAGACGGGTTTCAATGGCTTTGCGGATACGACTTTTGATATTGCCTGGAATTTCAGCCAAATCATGAGGAATATCCTGATGATAAACCGGCCGATACTCCATTATTTCCAAATCTCAACATGAGTAAGAGATTTTTTACTGGAAAAAGTTGTTTCACGCTTTTGAGCGATCTTTTGCCATTGACCGTCTTCATAGGTTTCTAATGCTTCTTTGATCAAATCCCTGGCCATGGCAGACAACGACACGCCTTGCGCCTTGGCCAAATGATCAACACCCTTCATAAGGGACGGTTCTAAGACAACATTTAATCTGGGATTTTGAGTGGCCATATTTTTATCCTCCGAATAACGATGAGCGCCCGGTCATGAGGGCCTAAACAAAGTGTATCATAAGTGATACACCATGGCAAGTAAGAAATATGTGGAAAAATGGTTTTTTAATAGCCCCCCAACAAAATTAGAATCAAGGATGGTGAACTTCTTTCACTTGTTCTACGGTCAACATGTCTGTAAAGTTCTTATTACCCTGTGCAAATTGAGAAGCCAAACTGTAGATTTCATCTTTATCCATCTTTTCAATACCTAAAGTCCATTTATTCGATAATTTCTCAAATAACAAATGACCTGCCCAAGCATATTCCGATCGACTGCCACCAAGCCACTCCCGTTCATAACTTATAATTTGGCCCAACACATAATACGGCGCTGATTTCTCAAGTAATTGACGCACCATTACCCTCGCTTCTAAAATAGAGTCTTTGTTTAACGATTCACTCAAAGCAGCATCTTCTGAAATAAAATGAAGCTGGCCTGAATTAAGTAATCCAAAATCTAAAACATGCTGCTGACCATGCAGTCGAAAAAGATCCATCAGGGTATTTAAAGCCTCCTCGCTAGGAACCTTTGAATCCCATTGCCTTGCATACAATTTCATATTTACACAAAATAAATTATCCGATGTCTGTACGCCAGGTTGAAACCTTCTTTCTGCTTCTTCCCCATAGTCCTTAAATACGCTATAGTCATCTTCTAGAGCCTTATACAAGTCAGACGGGAATATAACAATTTCAGTAGGGGAGGCTGCTTCAACGATTGGTTCGATAAAATGAGGAAGCCCTATCAGGCTCTCGCCTAAAATGGATTCCGTATACTTAATTTGTTGATTGCCGATCTTTAACTGCTTTTCTCCTCGAGATATAATCGGCCTCAAGCTGACATTATCCACTGTTTCAAGGTTTAATTTTCCAGTATCGATTCCATATTGTGGAGTTATGTCCAAATAAAACCCTTCCGACCGTAATCTTTCTTGAATCTTCTTAAAATAAACCTCCCGATTGGAGTTGCTTTCCATTTCTGAAAAACTCCAAAATTTATTAAATTTATTTTCTATTCTTATGATGCCCTTCTTCACATCATAATCTGACGTGCCATCCAGACTTTGCTCAATCTCTTGTACTAAAAAAACATAGTAATTCTTAAAGACTTCTTGGATCTTGGATACTAAATCCTGTTTGGAGAAATTTTCTTTCATAGAATAAGGTAAATGATTAGCTGATCGAAGAGTTTATATTCAAATTAAGATTAGGGCATTGCCTGATGAATGGATTGATTGTCAGTTACTCCAAGAAAGGCAGCAAAACTTTTAAGCGGCTGGATAGTCATGCTGCCGATAGTAGCACCGGTAGCATTTTGCCATTGGGCGACCTGGGCCTGGTCCATATGAAATTTAATCCCTATGCCGTCATTCTGCATCTGTAGGACTTTATTGGCAGAACTTAAATCGATACCCCCTGTGTTAGAAGTGTTAGAAATTTCCTCATTGCCGATCATCGCTGCATCAGGCGGCCACCCGTCTTTCGGCTGCCATTCGTCAACTGAGTCGTCATTCTCGCTGACCTCCACATGTGCATCCGAATGATGGAAATAACCATCCAATAATGCCCCTCCGAGTTTACTTCCAACCACCCCGTCTTGTCTATCATAAACCCGGCTTTCATCTATTCCAATGGCTTTAGCCAGCTCATAAATATGTTCTTTCAGCCTGTCCTCATGCTGGGCAGCTGCATAACCATCGACAGAATCAATAAATAACAAGGGTTGGCCGTCATGACCAATCCCCACAAAAAATCTCGCATACCCCTGGGGTTCTCCCCTATGGTCTTCGATGACCGCATACATGGTCCCTTGATCCAATAAAAATTGGAATATAGCTGTTCCATTTTGTCCTAGCGACGTACAGCTGCGGGCATAATTACCTAAAAACATGTCCCTGCCCACCCTTCGATCAAAAAATCTAATTGTAAAAAAATCTCTGGTCACTGGCTGATCCAGTTTGAATTCCATTATCTCCCGCAGTATTATTTGCATATCCACCACCTCCTCAGGCACCTGGCCCCGAAACGAGCCATGTATGGTATCAACCAATCCTACCAAGCTGGCGAGCGCTTGTCGGTTTCTGATCATTCTGTCTGAATTAGGTAGGTTCCTTGGTCCAAAATTTCTCCATGGTCCGATCTGTAAACCGACAACCTCGGCCGCCCTGCCCTCGGCCTCCATCCACCTTGCGAAAGCATCTCTCCTGGCTATAAAATCCCTCATCATATCCACCGGCCGGCGCTGCGCCCCTTCCTCATATAGATTGACCGGAGCCACCGCCTCATTGGGATTTATCCAAGGCTTGGTATTCAATCTATTTTCTTCCATCTCTTGTAAGAGCCCAAGATTATGCCTCCATATTTTGAGGACCTCCTCTTCATTCTCATCTCCTAAGAAATCCGCGTCTGTTTGATGATATTGCGGCGGATAGATCAATGCCTTTTCGTTGCCTTCCAAAGAAGCTTTAAACAGGGCCTTGAAAGCCCCTCTTTCTTCGTCATTCCAGGATCCTTGGCTCGCCACCAATTCCCCGAGAAACCGCATGTCCCATTCGTTTAAGATATTCCTCACGGTGCTGATGGCCCGCACATCAATATTAACACCTAACATATCCGCTACCCTTTGTATCACCCTTCTGCCCAAAACCCTAATGTCCCTTCCCTGTGAAACCCGTAAATCTCTGTCAAAATCTTCCCGGCTAAAACCCAACATCCGATAAGCCTGGGCATATCCTATCAAATTTGTCAGGAGCGTCGGATCATCCTCAATCCCCTCGGTGTCATGATAAAACTGCTTCAAAACCAACACATCTTCCATGTCCAAAAAAGTAACCGACTGTAATAAATCCCTGAATAATGGCAGAAATCCGCGATCATCTAAATACATGTTTTCCAAATGCCTTGCCACCTTCTCGGAAATCAACCATAACTTAACCATACCAGGAGGGGAATAATTTTCAAACTGCTGCATGTCAATATACCCCTCATTGCCTGGCTGCATTTCACTGTTGCGACTTCTTACCTTATCAATCATGGCCTGGATCAATCCCCTCGCTCTGTCCCGGTCTCCCCTGCCAAACAATTCTTCCACTTCATCCAAGACAAGCATAGCCCCGGGGCTCAAATTCTCTTGTCTCGCCCTTTGATAAGCTCCTTGCAAATAGCCCCTGTCAATTTCCAATACATTATCTCGTATCATTCCGGTTAATCTATTCCCAGAGGCCACCCAGTTACCTGCCGCCTTCAAACCTCTGAATCCTGTCTCGAAACGAGGGTCTAATTCATCAATCAATCCTGCTTTTCTTGCCTTAACCAGGCAGTCCACATAATCCATCCATCCTCCCATTGTTCCCAAAACTTCGAGCCCCTTGTTTAAACGGGGATCTGTCCGAGGGATCAATTTAAGTTCCATTGCTGTAATAACCGTATCCGTATAATCTTCCCAACGATCAATGTTTTCATACTGATCTTCAATCTCTGCTTTTTCCATAATTTCTAGCCAATGATCAAACCAGCGGTGGTTTTTCCCTGTAAACAATTTTGCCTTTATTGCTTCGATCATCAATGAATAATAAGCATCCCAGTATCCTGTCTCGGCAAAATGTATAAAAGCTTCGTCCAGCCTGGTATCATTCTCTTCAACCATCCCAGCTTTGACTAAAACAACTATTCCCGTCGGTCCTTCTAGCTGTAACCATTCTGCTATCAAGGGACTTGATTGACTAATCAACCCTGCCTGGAAGGCTTCACTGATAGAATCCCGGCAGGCTTTCTTGCTGTGAGGATTCATCAATGCCCGCAAGCCTATCATTAAATGATCGTATCCTGAAGGGATCACTCCTGATTTCATCCCATCGATGATTAACCGGGTATATTCCTCCCAAATTTCGGTATATCGTTTCCTCAAATCTTCTCGTATAGAATGACGCAGGTATTCCTCCTGAGATGAATGGGCCTCAGGATCGGGGCTACGCATGTCTACCTTAGGGGCTGCCCGTATTAAAGTATTCAACCCTTCTGATAAACGTCGGTCGAATCGATCAATCAATTTCAATTTCATCCCTTCAAGAACAATTTCAGCGTAATGCGTCGTGCCTCGTAATTGACCCAGTGCTGTATCAAGTCGATGATCCCCTTTGGCGATCGCTCCTATCTTCATCCCTTGGACAATCCATTGCGCACAAGTATATGGATCAGTAGGTAACAACTTGTCTATCGCTTTACTTAAACGGGAATCTGATGGAATAATCACTCCTTTCTTGATGCCCTGAATAAGAACCCTGCTATATTCAATTGGACTCTTTAGCGCCAACGCACCCAGCCATTTGTCTAGCTGAGGGGTATCTGCCAGGATCAAATCATGTTCCATCATATCAATGAGCAGGTTGGCATATTTTTCACTCCGATACCCAGTTCGAGTGAATTCATTTAACCATTCGTCTACCCTTGGGTCTCCTGCTCCCACTATTTTTACTGCTTGAAAAATTGCATTCCGCTCCCAATCGCCCCACCTGCCATCTTCATTTATAACGGCCTTTACCCTCTCTCCTAACCGCGGATCAGATTTGGCAATCCTACCATTCTCCATCCCATTGATAATCAGATTTACAGAACCAGCAGGGGAATTGGGTGACGATCTATTTAATTCCTGCTCAAAACGGTAATCCGACGGATCGACCAATCCAACCTTCACCCCTTCAATGAGAGACGATCTCTCATCACCTGTGCGTTCCAGGTTAAACAATATTTCATTCATTTGATAGACTCTTTTCCTGGTTCGGTGAACAGGGGTATCTAACACGAGGGCTGCCATGGCATTATCAAATTCTAGAGAGGGGGCTATGTCCACTTTAAGATCTGTTAATTGATGTTCTAACATATTCCCGTCGTTCATTGAGGAAACCGGATCAATCTCTAAAGCAGTATCCATTGCACGATCCGTAAACTCTTCTCCTCCGGAAAAATATTTTCTCGGTAATATTTCCTGTTCCTTGTTCGGCGTACCGGTGATTACCTCTTCTTTTATGTAATTAAAGACACCTTTTTTAAAGGCTCTTAAATATCTCTGATAAATTTTCATCTTTTCGTCAGGGTCGCTGATATTGATCCCAGTGATTTTATTTTTAGATTCATATGTCTGCTCTAAAATACTGTCCTTGATTTTCCTTTTGTACCAAGTGGCTAGAATCAATGAATTATATATTTGACGGAGTTGGGCAAAATTCTTATCTTCGTTGACTTCCTTGGCAAGTTCCGGGATGACGATTTCGCGGACAACCTGACTACCTAATTGACTCGTGCCCTTGACCTGGGATTGACTCGATTGAATGCTTTCATGCTTGGCTAATGACAGATAATCTTGCTCAAGCATTACCTTCAACTTGCTCTCGGCAACATAAGCTGCCCCTATCTTGGCATTCTCATAAACAACTGCTTTTTCAGGAACTATCCAAACTTTATTAAATGTGTTGACTGGAATATTGGTCGTGCCAAATTTCTTTTCTGCCTCTTCATAAATACGCTTCCAGAATTTCTTGCCAATTTGATCTTCTGGATAAATCAAACTCGCTGTTATCTGCTTGAGCATATAATCTTCAGCCAACAAGTCTCGACCCATTTCTGTTAAACCAAAACTGTTAGGAATGATCCGGTCTTTCTCGTAGGGTGATAAATTAACCCACAAATCTTTTTCAGGAATAGTTAAAGAGGCAAGAAAATATTTAATCAGTTTAC
>Ga0206863_1083_pt1 | contig 33111 bp, 26 predicted proteins | sample Alteio_BWOrgCont_41_FD_152634 | JGI IMG/M metagenome (GOLD analysis project Ga0206863, IMG submission 152634) | Enriched cells from forest soil in Barre Woods Harvard Forest LTER site, Petersham, Massachusetts, United States -... | ecosystem: Environmental > Terrestrial > Soil > Temperate forest >...
GTCCTAAGAATAAGCAAGGTCGACCGGCAGCAACAACGCCATAAACCTTGCTCGGAACGACAAGTCCACTCAGATCTTGCCGCATCGCAACAAGATGAACATCGGCGGCTCGCAGGCTTTGGGAGAGGAGTTTCAAAGGTTGAGAAGGCAGAAACCGTACGTTGCGGAGTTTGGAGGTCTGTTCTTTGAGCCACCCAAGCCGAGGGCCATCCCCAACCATGACAAAAAGGACATTTGGAGACGAAGTTTCCAAATACTTGGCTGTCTCAACAATCACCTCGAAAGGGTGAGCCAGCCCAAAATTGCCGGAATACATGACGACAAAAGCGTTCCCAAAGTCATTAGCTTTGCGAAAGGTCGCTCCCTCATCGGAATCAGCAGTAACCGCGGGTTGAAGGGGCCAGTTTGCAATCACGTTGATGCGCTCCGCCTTCAAACCCCGAGCCACGAGTCGATCCTTCATGCAGCGACCGACACAGCAAATTGAACCGTACCGGTGTAATGCAAAGGTGGAAATTCGTCGCAGACAGCGCGCAACGAGTCCGTTGGCTCGCAAAACGCCCAGAGTTTCAGCAAGTTCCGGATAAATGTCTTGAGCCCAGTGGATGAGCCGCGCGCTCTTTACCCATTTCACGGGTGGACCCAGGACTAATTGCAATGGGGGATCGGTCATCGTCACAACAAAATCACTTCGAGGGGATCGACACGCGCGCCAAAAGAGCGCGGGATAGAGAGAGAGATAGCCGAAAGCCCGCTTTACATGGCTGGCACGAGAGAAGGGGAGCCCGCGCACGCGTTCAATTCGAACCCCATCACAAACGTCCGTGCGCGGTTGGCTGGCATCCAGTCGGGTAGTCACCACCGTCACCAGCCAACCTTCACTCACCAAACCGGTTGCTAAACTCGCAAGCAAAGCACCCGTGGCACCGTCTACCGGAGGATAAACTCGATTGATGAAGAGAATGGAGCGTTTTAAATTGCGGTTTATCGACCCTCCATTCTTCGTCAGAGGTAGGGCGCATCACGCCGTGCGCGCCGTCGCCCTCTCCGTTCGCTCCGTTAGCTCATGTTAAAAATCCGCCCCCAATCCAAGCCCTATAAATCAGTGAAATCTGCCTGTCCCGGCATAGTTCAGAGCGACGCCGGATGGTAAAAATTCCCTTGGGTCCGATTTCGGCTTTCAGCTTTCCGAATTTCAGCTTTTCCCGCCCAGCGATTTGCCCGCTTTCGCCGTAACGAACGGTCCCAAACAAAGAACATCCATGTCCGTCCGGATAAAACAATCGACGGCCTGACGGGGAGTATCCACGATCGGTTCGTTCTCATTAAAACTTGTGTTCAAAACCACGGGCACTCCGCTCTTCCGCGCAAAGGCAGTGATGAGGTCGTAATAAAGTTCGTTCTGCGCGCGCGTCACCGTGTGCAACCGGCCCGTCCCATCCTTGTGACAAACGGCGGCCAATGCTTCGCGCTTGTCGGCCTTGATCTTCACGACATGCATCATGAACGGGCTTTTGATGTTCTGCTCGAAATAGTCGGGCACGGCTTCGGCGAGGATCGTGGGCGCAAACGGGCGGAACGCCTCGCGACGCTTGATCTTTTGGTTGATCAAATCCTTCATTCCAGGCCACCCGGGATGAGCCAAAATTGAGCGGTTTCCGAGCGCCCTTGGCCCCCACTCGCTCCTGCCTTGATACCAGCCCGTTACGTGACCTTCGTTGAGATGCCGCGCGGCGCGTTCTATCAAATCCGGAATTTCCAACCGTTCAACAGTTAATCCAGATTGACGCAGCGCCTCTTCCATGTCCTGCTCCGAATGAGCCGGACCCCAATAGGCATGATCAATGATACCGGCGCGCGGTTTTTTGAGAAGTGAGTTCCAAACATAGAGCGCCGCTCCAATCGCGGTTCCGTCGTCCGAGGCTGCGGATTGGATATAGCTCCGCTGGAAGGGCGTTTCCCGAAGAATCCGAGCATTGCAGATGCCATTCAAAGCGCATCCGCCTGCCGTAATCAAGTTTTGGCTGCCAAAACGGTCATGCAATGAATCCAGACAACCGAGGACAATCTGCTCAAAATGGTCCTGGCAGGAAGCCGCTATGTCCATTTCGCGTTGGGTTATCTCAGTACCGCGACCGCGCGCAGGACCCAACCTTCGGGGTAGTTCCCCTGAATACAGAGGGGGCAAAATGATCTCGCCATGTTCATCCAGGCAATCTTCCAGGTTTTTTTTCGTCTGTATGAAATAGCTCCGGTTTAAACGGAATTGCCCGTTTCCATCACGCGTCAACAACTCGCGCATCAGGTCGCCATGTTTAGGCTCACCGTAGGCCGCCAGACCCATGACCTTATATTCCTCGCCAAATCGGTCAAATCCAATGAATTGGCAAAGACCGGTGTAAAAATAACCTAGAGAGTGCGGCATGAAAACCCGATCCAGGATGGTGATTTGGTTTCCCTCGCACTTCGCGAACATGGCGGAAGCAAAATCCCCGGCGGCATCGTAGGAAAACCCGGCCGCTTGGTCAAAATCGCTGACGTAATAGGAACTGGCCAGGTGCGCCAGATGATGCTCGACGCGCTCCACATTGAAGCGGCAATCAGCCTCGGGCACGCCACAGGCTTCCGCGACTTTCTGCTGTAGTGTCTGCATTCCAGCACGGCGTTGAAAATGGGTGAGGACAGAACGAGCCGATTTTACAGGCGTGCTCAAGACATGCGCCACTTTGGCCGGCAGATTCGCGTTGCTATCGTTGCCGACGGCCAGGTAGTCGATGTCCCGGACCTCGGCACCGGCCATTTTCAAAACGCTTTGTAGAGCGTTAGCTGGAAATCCCGAGCGATGTTTGACTCGCTGGCCGAGCCGCTCTTCGGCCACAGCGGCAACCAGCTTCCCATCCTTCAAGGCGCAAGCCGAAGAATCAGGGTGAAAAGCGTTTAGCCCAATGATAAGAGACATTATCGGGGAAAAGGAGAAAGCAGAAATTTAGAAAGTTGAAATGGAGAAACCCGTCAGAGGAAGGTAGGGCCGGCCAAGGTAGGGCGCGTCACTCCGTGCGCGCCGTCCTCACTCAACACATCTGTGACGATCTGTGCAATCCGTGGTAAATCTCCCTCACAGTTCCGGCAGGTCCATCACAATCCTACGCCGCCGGCGTCTTTGTGTAATAATCGCTGTATTTGTAATAGTAATAGTATTCCCGACTCCGCGCTTCGACAGCGTTGAAAACCACCCCAAGCACCGATACCCTGCGGAGATAAAGCAAATCCAACGCCGCGTGTGCAATTCGCGCGGAGGTAAACCCGGCCCGCACGACCAACAGCAGCCCATCCAAATGGGGCGCGAGATTCGAGACATCATCCGCCGCCATCACGGGCGGCGTATCGAACAAAACAAATTCATAGTTCGCCGCCACACTTTTCAGGAATTCAGCGGCGCTTTTGCCCAGGAAGAGTTCGCCTGGATGTGGAGGAATCGCGCCACGTGGGAGAAGATCAAGGTTGGGAACGTCGGTATGCAACAAAGCCACCGTCCAAAGACACTTTCCTGCCAGAACATCGGACAGCCCCAATTTCGAGCCGGACTCAAACCCGAACCGCCTGTGGAGTGCCCCCCGTCGCAAATCCGCATCCACCAACAAGACTTTCGCTCCCCCTCGAGCAATCGTGATGGCGAGATTGGATGAGGTCATGGACTTCCCGTCGTTTGGTATGGCGCTCGTGATCGCGATGCATCTCGGGTGCTCCCTGGGCGACTTCATGAAGATCAAGGAAGACCGGAGACTCCTATAGGCCTCGGTCAGCGCGTGTCGTTCGTCCTCCGGCTGGAGAATGGGGCAATCCTTGCCATTCTTACCAACCTTGGTTTTATCCAATGGAATCTGGCCAACAACGGTTTCATCAAACATGGACTCGAGTTCCGAGAATGAAGTTGGACGGTCATCCATGCGGTCCAACCAAAGCAACAAAGCCAGACTTATCGCCAAACCAATCGACCCAGCCAACGCTAGATTCTGCATGGCCTTCTGGGGTACCATGACAGCAGGTAGCGCGGGCTCCAATATGTTAACGCTTTCCGGGCTGACTTCCTTATCGACCTCTAGAGTGCGCGACGTTGTCAACAATCCGTCATACATGCCTTGCAAACGATGGAGGCTCTCCTTGATCTCCAGGTAATCCGCCATTTTTTTGCTAATTTCGAGGGATTTTCCCTCCCAAACTTTGATGTCCGCGTCGAGATTTTGGATTTGCAATTCAAGCGCGTGCTTGCGGTTCTCCAACTGATCCTGGCTTTGCCCGCGGAAAATCTCCAAGAGGCTTTCCTTACGCGCAATATCCTCGTTCAAAGCGAGGATTTTCGGGTGTTTAGGACGCAGAACTTTGCCGAGTTCAGTCCGATCGGCCTTTAAAAGCTGGATTTGCTGCTTCGCCTTCATGTATTCCGCTTCGGAGCCGACCAAAGCCGCGGAATTGCGGCCATTTTGTCGTTGGTCCTCCGCCGGAGACGCCACTTCCCCATTCTTGCCTTGACCCTGGTTTATCGCGCTCGCGGGTTGCTGGGAGAGGGTTTGCTGCGCGATGCTTTGCTGCCGCTCCAGGTTTTGATCCAAGGTAAGCATGCCGAGCAATTGGAGTTCTGATTTAAGGTCCGAGGATTGACGGGTGAGAAACCCCAAATAATTGCCCGCGCTATTACCCTGATCCTGCAAGAAAACCACGCTATTTGAAGATTGGTAGTTTACCAATCTCTCTTTGCCGGCCTTCAATTCCAAGGACATCCGCAAAAGCTCGTCCTGAATCATCACCTTGGTTGTGTCCGAGGCTTGTTGGCGCATCCCCTTTTTCAGATTCACAAACTCGGCCATGACGGCGTCCAAATAGTCGGTCGTATATTCCTTGTCGCCACTCGTGGCCTTCAGGTTGAAAATACTCGTCTTGGGTGTCACCGTGACTTCGAGCTTGACCGGGGAAGGATGCAGTTGGGGGGTGTTGGTTTGCACTCTCAAGGCCGCGTTATTGGTGACCGCGCTGCTCTGCATCAAGGCGACCTGGGTGCCATAAAAATTGTTCAATTCCTCCTGATACGCCGTGGCGTTGGGAAGCGAAAGCTTCATCATGCTCACGATCATCCGACCCGAGGAAACATACGAAGGAGGTGTTTTTGAAAGCATGTACCACTCGACACCAAGCCCGCAGCAGATCCCGAGCACGAGGACCCACCACTTGCTCAAAACTACATTCTCGATTCGGCTCAGCCTGGAGGAAAAGCGTGCCGCGAGATCGCTTCGTTTCGGTCGCGCAACCTGTTCGATGTCTTGGTCATCAATATGGGCAGGCCGGCTCTTACGACGCGACCGGTATGATTCTTCAAATTCGTTCATACATCAATTAATTCAAGTTCGAGGTAGGGCGCGCCACTCCGTGCGCGCCGTTCGCCACCCCCAATTTCAACTTTCTGCTTTCACCTTTTCTGTTTTTTCTTTAAAAGTTCACCAGCCGCGATGGCACCACGATGAAATCTTCCGGTTGAAGAACGGCATCAAGGTCCGTTTTACCATTGTCCAGTACATCGACCATGTTGACTTCGATCACCTTTTTCTCTGTTCCTCTGATGATGCGGACCTTCTTTTTGTTCGCAAATTCGCTGAACCCTCCAGCCCGCAGGATGGCCTTGGCCACCGTAAGGTTTTGCCCAAAAAACATATCCAGGGGTCCAGTATTACGCACCTGCCCTGCTACATAAACCCGGCCTCTGACCTTGTTCACCAAGTCCAACCCAACGATAACCGTCGCCCGGAAGTAGTATTCCTTTTCCAGCGGCGTTTTGAGTGCGGCAGCCAATTGTTTGCAGGTCTTCTCTGAGACGGCGACTCTGCCGATATAGGGCACGTCCAGCTCCCGAGAGTCAGTCACTGTGAGGACAATGGGAGGATCGCGATCTTCAAGGATCTGGAAACTCAACTTGTCCCCGGGTTCGAGCACATGCTTGTCATCCATGACATAACTGCTTCCGGTGGTGAGGCGAGGACTTAGTGTGTTCGTGCCCGCATCGTTGAGAACATTCGTCGTCTCCTGCGCGCCGACGTGAAAAGCAAAAAGCAAAAAGCAGCAAAACCAAATAACGCCCATGCCTAGGGCAGTCTGCCTGCCCTCCGAAGCCTTGGCGAAGGAGGGTCCGGCATAGCTCTTTGGAAGAGCGATGACGGAAGCTCCGTTCGCGAGCGAAGGTGGAAGACCTCCATGTTTTATTATTATTTTCTTCATATTTGTTCTCAACTTTCTACTTCTCGTCGCGCCGAAGCCTTCGGCGAAGGCGGATCACCTTTCAACTTTTCTCCGCCGCCTCCCTAAAAACTGTATTGCACATCCAACACCACCCGGTTTTGATTGTAGCTCAAACCGGGAACGTTCGATTTTCGTTTCAGGAAACTATAATCTAACCGTGCCGTCCACTTCTGTGCCCAAACTCGCGCCAAACCGATCGCCGGCCCGTACTGGTCGAAGGTTTCTTCCACGCCGCCGATCGTCTTTCCATGTTCATAAAGCAAACGCGCGGAAAGCGTTAAATCGTGCGTGAGCAGGAAACTTGCTTGGTAATCGGCATGATAAAGGTCTATCAGATCAGAAATGTAGCCTGCCTGATAAATATGTTGGAAATGAGTCGAATGCTCGAACCATTCATTGAGGTGATGCGTAGCCGACAAATCGAAGGAATAACCTGTGTAGCTGGATGGAGCAGGTGCTCCCACCGGCGCGCCGCTCTGCGAAAACGAATAATAAGCCAGACCCACCAAGGCTTTCGCTTTGATATATTCAGTGATCTGGGCTTCATAGAACGGCCCGGCGATGAACTGTGCGTAGTTAGCGAAAACTCCGGTCGCGTAGTCCGTCAGGCCGCCGCCCAAAAGCAGCCCGAGTTTCGAGCTGGGGTTGACGGCATGCGCGGAGCGCAGAAAAAAGAGGTCGGAATCCCGGTCCAATTGGGAAAGCCCGCTGCTCAAGCTAGTCACCATCTCGTGGTCATAGCCGGCGGTGAAGAAGATCTTGTGCCAGTCCCAATCCACCGCTAAACCAGGTGTGTTCGCCAGCACAACATAATTGCCTGTGCCCGCAACGCCCGACACCGTCGCCACGTCATTCACGATGGACAGTCGGTCGTGGAAATTGACCGCGACATCGCCTACATGCAAAAGGAAAGTGAGATCGGAACCAGGAGACACGAAAAAACTGTCCAAATTGCTTGATTTAAGATAGTACCAATAGCCAACCCCGAGGGAGAAGGAGAGGCTGTTTTGCTCGGTGACCGGCCAAAGCGCCTTCACGTTCACCGTCGGCCGAAGAATAAAATCCGATTGACGATTAACGTCGGTGTAATTGACGTTATCGTTAAACTCGACTCCCATTTCTGCTCGGAACCGAAGGTCCAGAGGCCCGAGTTCCAGATTGTAATAATCTGGGTTGCCGGTTTTTGTGGCGCGAAGCTCGGCGGATTCCTGATAAAGCGTCGCCATCTGCAAGGACTGTTGAGCGCGGGAATTCCCGCAAACAAAAAGCATTCCAAGACAAAAAAGCGCAGGCCGAAGTCGAGTTTTCGTCGCGAACCGGTCTGGCTTCCTCGAGGTGGTCTTCAAATGTGTCTCGTTTAAATGCATATGATTTCAATACATCAAAATTAGAAAATTTGAAATCAGAAAGTTATCGACAAAACGAAGATTCTTCAATCGCGAATTGAGGCAAATAAATGCGGCTGAAGGCCTGGAACGCGAACCAGGAGCCGATTGTCAGGGGGACTTTTCAGGAATCAGAACATTGTCGCGTCGAATTGCGGTTAACGATTGGGTCCTTAAAGTGTAGTGTCTCCCTCAACCAAAGGAGGGAGATTCATGGGAGCCGAACCATCGAGTGTCGACCCAGGTTTGAACGTGTTCGCGCTGAACTTTGAGGGAATTCTACTCCTTCGTTGCCAGTGCGAGAGCGCGTTTATCAAAGCTTCAACGGCCAGTTCGGATACATGTTCCAGTTGATTTAGTGGGACTTCGGTGGAATTCGCCTCAAAGAGGATGGCATGCAGGTTGCCAAAAGGCAAATCGTAGCGCTTGGAGATGAGGCCGGAAGCCTCCGATTTCTCCCCGCCGGGCGCGACATATTGGACATCGGTTCCGTCCCGGAAATGGAGGACCACTCTCGAGTAGCGCAGCTTTTTGCAAAGGAAACAATAATCCGCCCAGAGCGCCGGGAAAGAATGAGCGAGGTGGGCTTCCATCTCGAGCCAGCGGCAGAGAGTCAGAACATAACGGGTTTCTTTCCGTAAGAGGAGGTGTTGCCTCACAATTCTCAAAGGGTCGAACCATTCTCTTGTGAACTTGAAGAATCGTAATGAAAAGAGGACGACAACAAAGCACCCCCCCACCAAAATTCCGATGGCGCGTCCGTGAGTTAGGAACGCAACCAAAGCCATAAGGAGGAATAAGGAACTCAGTCCATAAAGCACGAAGAGGGCCTTAGTCTTGTCCAAGCCAGAGTCGACCAGGCGATGATGCAGGTGCTTTCTATCGGCGCGGAAGATGGGCAAACCTTGAAGCGCCCGGCGCGAAATCGTCATAAATGCGTCCAAAATCGGAAGGCCGAGAGCGATAATTGGCGCAATCAAAGCCCCAAAAACCGTTCCCTTATGCGCTGAGGCAAGAGAAACCAAACTGATGAGGCACCCAAGGAAATAGGCGCCTCCATCGCCCATGTGGATACTGGCCGGTGGAAAATTGAAGTGCAAGAACCCAATGATGGCCCCGATCATGCCAAGACAAACCGTCAGGGAAAACGAAGCTCCTCTCTCGAGATTCAGGTAGGCCAAGAGCCCCAACAACATAATCGCAACGCCACCGGCAAGGCCATCAATCCCATCTATAAGATTGATGAGGTTAGTGAACGTCACGATCCAGAGGAGGGTTAGCGGAAATCCCCACAAACCCAAATCGAAGGTTAAGCCCGAAATCGGGCTCTTGAATTCCTGAATTCTCAATCCGAAATACCAAATCAAAGCAGCAATGATGATCTGGCCACAGAGCTTGCGTTTGGCGCCGAGCGCCTTGAAATCGTCCCATAGGCCAAGTCCAAACATGCCCAGAGAAGCCAACACCAGGACGTGTTCCTCATGGGTGGGTCTCCAAAGTGAGGAAGGAACGAGAACGCAAAACAGATAAATAACGGAAAACGGAATCGCCAATCCCAATCCGCCAATCCTCGGGATTGGGATTGAATGCGTTTGATGGAATTCTCTGGGCCTACCCTTGTCGGACGCGTCGCGACGGTTGCGCAATATTATAAAGCAAATCGACTGTGCCAGCGCTAATCCGGCGAGGAAAAAGAGAATTGAATTACCAGCACTCAATATTTTTGGAAATCTTAGGGACTTTTTCGGGAATTCACTGACCCGTCACGACGTAGTTGAAAACATACGTCGTCGTTGCTGCCAAACCAAGAGTGGCATTATTGAGAGTGAATCCCTTGGAGGTTCCCACTGCATACGGATTAAATCCTAGCGTAGCCGCAGCCGCATTCCCGGGCCAGCATACAGGAAAGCTGCGCGCAGGAAATGCGGAGTCGTAGGTAACGGTGCAGATTGCCGAGCCGACCGCTGGAGTCAGACCACTGTTGATCGTGATGGTACCGCCAAGATCGGTGCCGACTATGGATATGGTGGCCGCGCTCGTGCCGGCGCCCGAGTTCGTAATGATTGTTGGGGTCCTCGCAATGCTGGAAAGGTGGGTAAAATTCGTCAAACTACCACCGTCGCCGGTAAAACGTGTGGCCGTCAGGTTCCCGACTATGAGTGCAGCATCCGCGCTGTTATCGCCAGTTCTTATGGATAAAACAGCGGGATTGCTGGACGGAAATATTCCAGGGTTCCCGGACCGATTGCCGCCCCAAGTCAGAGGGCGGTAGAAAATGATATTGTCTGTCGTGCCCATGCCTGTGGGGTCAAGGCCGCCAAATTGGATTATTTGTTGCGTTGTGCTACTGCCAATATTCCTTCCATATATGGATAGATGTCCACCATGGTTTGTCGGGGTCCAATTCTCGTCCGCTTGGGTGTAGATCGCGGCGGAGCCACCAAAATATTCCGCGCCATCCCAGCCCCCAAAATTGATCCCACCGATGCTCCCCTCTTCATATCCGCCATACTGCACCGCCGTTGGCGATAACTGCGTACCTCCTGATTTATAAAAATTGATATAGGGGGCGCGAAACGATGCGTCAGCATGGGTGTACAAATCAATGCCGTTTGCATAATCACTATGAACTTCGAGAGGCTGATTCCCATAAACATATAATGTCGCTCCTGGCGCTAGCGTGTCAACATTGGTCACTGTGAGCGCGCCGGTGAATGTCACATGGTTCTGGTTGTTGGTCACAACCGCGCTCGGCAAGTTCCCCAGCGGAATGATGCCGATAACGTTCCCCGCCAATACAGCATTGGCAATGCCAGCAGTCGTCGCGGTCCCGGCCTTGGCCGAGTAAATGGCGCTTGGTACTGGAAGCACAGGCTGCGGCGGATTCAAGGCTGTGAAAGCTCCGTTGCCGTTGGTGCGAACAGCTATTCCCAGCCATAAGCTTGAGCCATTGAATACTTCCCCAAAATTCAATGTGGTGGTGAACAGGCCGTTGCTCACCCCCACGGCAATGTTGGTCACCGAGCCGACGCTATTGCCGTTGGTGAGGGCGTCGTAGAGCGTGAAACCTAGGTCGTAGTTGCCATTTACGGGTACTCCCTCAGCGTTTAGATTGCCTTGGTAAGTGAAAGCCGTTGCCTGGGCGAAACCAACGTGGCCAAGTAAGAACACCGCGCAAAAGGTCGCGGCGAGGGGAAGCAACGAAACTAATGGCCGGCGTTTCAATGTTAGGTGTTCTTCCGCATTCGGTGGATCGGGTTGATTCATTGCGATTTGAGACGAAAGTATTGGTCGCCGAATACTGGCGCGATCAACACCTCATTGTGGCCGCCGACAACGAGGGGTGCAGTGGAAAAACTCAGCCATGCGGTCGTACTGACAGCCGAACTCTTCTGCAGCACAAAACCGAACGGGGAGACCGGCCATGAGAGGACGACAGTATTGGTAGTAGTGATTTGTATGCTCAAAGGCGGCGCGCCCGCCGTTTGCACTGTGGCGATTAGGCCCCAGAAACCGCCCGATACCAAATAGGAACCGCCTCTCATCGCTCCGGCATCCAGTTGGCCGATAGTGCCGCTAACTCGATAGGCACCGCCAGCGCTCGTGCCTCCGCCACCCGAAACTTTGAACCAATCGAGGCTGTAAGATTGGGCGTGAAGCGAATTGCACAGAGCAACCTTTAAAACTACGCCGAAGATAAGGAGAGGTTTCACGTTCACGATATGGTAGAAACGATTTTAAGCCTCGAAGTAAGAGCCATGTTTTTCAGAGCACCACACATGACGGTTTGTCGCCCTTTCCAAGCATCCACAAATAGACCGAAATCATCTGTTCCGCCAACCCCGGCCAGGCGAACTTCCTTTCAACAAGCCGTTTCCCACGGGCTCCCATTTCAGATCGTTCGGCCTCCGTGCGGCTGCAGGCGTCATTCAACGAAGCAGAAAGGGATGACACGTCCGCTTCCACCCACCAACCGCAGTTGTGCGTCACCAAATCTTCCCAGGGGGTTCCCTTCGTCGTGAGGACCGGAATACCACATGCTAGAGCCTCGGCCACTACCAAACCAAAGTTCTCCGAATAGCTCGGCAGGATGAACAAGTCGGAACCCCGATATAAGTCCCACTTAGCGGTGCCGTCAACCGGGCCGATAAACTCAAAAAACGGCTGCAAATTATGTTCGCACACCGCGGCTTGGACCTCGGCTCTGTGCCCAGCCTCATCGCCGCCGGCCACAATCATCTTCCATCGTGGCGGCCTGACGTTCGCCCAAGCCCGGACTAAAAGCAGCAATCCCTTCACCGGATAAATTCGACCCACAAACAAGGCCTTTCGCAATCTACCATTTCTTGACGGAGAATGATGACACTCCGGCACGTCAACCCCATTCGGGATGAGAGCTATCGGTTGGCGTAGCCCCAAGCCCCGCAACTCTCGAGCCTCGTTCGAGGAGGTTGCATGAAGAACTCGAGCTTGTTGAAGGTCACGTTTCTGGTAAAGGCACCAAGCGATACTCTTTTTCCAGCGTTTATGTCGGAGAGCCCAATTCGTCAACATCCCTCGAGGGCTGATGATCAGGGGTATGTTCAACTTTCGTGCGCTGAAAGATACGGCGTGATTGTTTGGAAGCCACAGTCCGTTGTCATGAGAGACACAATGCCCGGGAGCGGAACAAACTTCCCTCATCCGTTTGCTGAATCCATTCCCCCTAGCCAACCACCCGCTTTTCATACAAGAGGGCGGAAGCAAGTGTGTTCTGACCAGCCTTTCAGGGGGCGCCATCGGGGAGTCTTGCAGCGATGAGGCCTGACAGGTGACTATCTCTACCGATATCCCCGCCTGAGCAAGAGCCACAGCTAAAGACGGGATGCTCCTCGCGAGGCCTCCTTGCTCCGGAGAAATACCATGCACCGTTAGAATAACTTTTAGATCGCCTTTGACCATTAAACTTTGGGACGCTCTATAATTAGATCCGGCGGTTGAGCACTCTACCAAATTAGGTTGCTGGCCGTATCAATGCCTTTCTTTCTGTGGGGGCGCTCAAAGCGGCTGCTAACCAAAGAAAGCACAAACTAAGCACCCATGCCTTAAACGTGAAATTGAGTACTTCCGAGATACCTACTTCCATCAAAGCCACCCAAAGAAAAACATAGGGTATAAAGGCGAGAACCAAAGGGCGCTTCTTAGCACTTTTTACCATCATGACATACCCAGCACTAAAGAAGAGCGCGTAAAGGCCACAACCAAAGATACCCCCTCGGGCGCCAAAATTGGCGTACATTTCGCCGGCGTATCCAAGATTCATACTCGTATTGCCGACAAGCGGACGGCCAACAAAACGATCGAAATACTCCGCGCCGCCCGCTCGATGTTTTTGAACATCGACAAAACGCGGCAAAACGGCTCCCTTTATCGCGGTTACTAATGTTGAGCCGCGTGCGTAAGGTTCGTTGATGGGTACATAGCTCATGATTCGAGAAATAATCCATCCCTGATTGTATCGAACCAGACTTTCACCCAGAAGCTGGGAGTCCAGTTGTCCGGTCACAAGCTGGACGGTAATTTGCAGGACCTTGCCTAACCACACGAATGGTTTGTTTGATAGACTGGGGACAAATTCATGACCAAAAACCTCAATCGAAGCCTCCTCACCATACCAGCCAACATTCCGCAATTCGGTTTTGGCAACTTGAACCCCAATGAGTGTAATCGCGCCTGTGACAACCAAGCCCGCAAATAAGTGCGTTTTCATGGTCCAAAGGTGCGCATAAAAACTCACAATGCAAAGCGTCCATAACGCCAATTCGAGGAACAAGGCGAACCAGACAGCAAGAAACAATTCCAGAGACCAAATGAGCCACATTCGCATGCGCCAACCAGACTTCCGCGAAATCATCCAGCCGAAAAGACCCACATAGCGCAGCTTTGACAATAGGTGCACAACAAAGCGTACAGCAATCGGAATCTCGACGGGCGAAAAAATAACCAGCAATTCTAGCAAGCTCCCGCCGATGATGAGCAGATCAAAAAAAGGCAGCAGGCCAGGAACCGGATTCATGTTCCAGTTAATCTTGGTAATTTGACCGCCGAGGGGCAAAAAGGGCAACGCCCAGCCAACAGTTATCGCTAAAAATAAGGGGCCGCTATAGTGGAAATAAACTTCCACATCCAAAACCGAGTATTCGGGGTCCCCGCTCGGAAAATAGATTGAAAGCCAGGGAGCGATGACGTATCCCAAGCCGGCAAACAGAATGGCGAGGTGAGGAATTGGCAAAATATACCGAGCGCTCAAAATCATATGAGCAATTACAAGACTCATGATGAAGATTGCGACTCCAATCCAAATCGAAATATTCGCGTATGATGACCACAAGACGCCTGCAACCGTGAGCCCCGCTCCAGTGGCAAAAAGCCATTGCGCCTCGGTCAGAAAAAACAACCTGCCTTGCGTCAGTGCATTATGGGTTCGCATAAAACATTCTCCGACGAATACTTCACGCCACACTTGAAGGCGTTCACTTGGAGCCCAATGACACCCCCACGATTCAATTCATATACCGTGTAGAGCCATCCTCCAAAGTAGCCACTTAAATAAGGTTTTCAGTGCGCTCTATCTAAAAGATCTGGATGACCTGGGCGAGACAGGGATCTTCAAGAGATTTCCGCCAAAGTTTGGGACATCCTGTGACGATAGGAGTAGCCGGAATTCAAACAACGCAAATATCCTCGTTCAGCAATTTCTTCGCGAGCACGATCATTTTTAAGATAATATTGAGTTTTCTCGACCAATTCTTGCTTACTAGAAAAGAACTCTGCCTCCTTGCCCTCAACGAAAAACTCCTTGTGCTCGTCGGTGCGGTCCGCGAGCATCATGCTACGGCAAGCTGGAATTTCGAAGGTTCGGGTCGTATGCTGGTCTGGGCAAACTTTACGAAGAAAGCCGAGACCTATTTTCGCTCCAGAAAGCGCCCAGGCATACTCCTCGCCATAAATTTCAGTACCTTTCAGAGCCTTCGCGATAGATTCGTTGCGAGCGATCCGAAAGGACTCAATTCCTGCGTTTCGCGAAAGGCGACAAGCCCGCCGTATGCTCCACCGACCGTCGATTAGGTGATCCCAGGAATACCCCCAGATTTTGAGATCACAACCAGTGGAAGCCACAGCGGCAAGAAGTTCTTCGCGTCTTGGCTCCCAGCCTCCTAAAAACGCTACATCACTCGCAAAGTGCGAGCGCAGTTCGGGATCAGATGAAAAGGAAGGCCTGTGCATGTGTTCGCTGAACCCAAGCGGCATATAGAGGACCCTCCGAGATACGCGTTCGTAATCGGCGACTTCATAGCGTTTGGAGGTAACGACATAGTCCCAAAGCGGCATACACCGATCCATAATGCGCGTTCGTTTCCATTTAAGGGTAAAGTACGGATCGGGTGTGAAATGAACCGTTCTTATCTTTCGTTGTCTCAAGGCCTCCAAAGTGCGCGGATTGAGATATTCTTGCTTATCCGCCCATAACATGTCGGGGCGGTGTTCTTCAGCCAAGTGCATGACTTTTGAATTTAGACGTTTGATAGCAGGGCCAAAAGCCAGGCGCTTTTGTATATGTTTGGACAACCAAGAGCATGAATCCCATTCTTCTTTACTGTCTAATCCAATTACCTCATTTCCTAACTTTTCGAGTTCTTCCATTCGCATACGGCATGTTTGGCCTTGCGCGAGTTGCCCCAAATACAATATCTTCATGATCCAGCCGCGCTTACCATGCAATCCATGGTCAGCCTCATCTTGTTGACTATTCGCGGCCAGCAGAATTCCTCAATGCTCCATGCTCGAACCTCTTTGCGTATGAATCGATAAAGAGACGCATTCTGGAAAAGTTGGATGACCTTTGTTGCCAATTCTCCGATCGACGGGGGCGGCTTCAACAACAACCCTGTCGTGCCATCCTTCACCATTTCCGGGATGCCAAAACTCCGTGAGGCGATTACAGGACAACCGTAAAACCCAAGCTCGGGGATCACCAAAGGTGTCATGTCCGAGGTGGTTGGAAGAAGCAGAACGAATGCGCTGGCGAAACACGCTTGCAATTCCTTCAGTTCCTCTGGAGAGGTCTTGCGAAGAAAACCGCGCCAAAGAACTCCGGGTTGTTGTAAGGCCCAAGTGGGCGGTCTCTGCCCGATGATGATCAGGTTCGCTCCCGGAACGACTTCGCGTACTATTGCCAGCGCTTTGACACACAGCATTCCACCTTTGCGATAAAAATCGTTTGCCACGAAAAGAAGGTTTGGTTGGCCCTGATAACTGTCGGTGTCGGGAGTCTGAATGCTGGCACCCAGTCCTGCGAGATGCAAATGATGGCCACTAAAATCATAACGCCGGGCGGTTTCATCCAAGGCATACTTACTGCTGAAAAAAACAGCTTTAGCTTGAGCCAACCATTTTCTTTCAGTCTTTTCAATCCGTTGAAGATCGGATTCCAGGAATCGTCCGCGCTCGTGGTAGATGTCGATATAAGTGCCAAAGCAGCAATCGAGATAGGTAAAATAAGGGCGCAGCGGTCGACACATAATCCATGGAGTTGCGCCATGAAAGAAATCAAATGCCGCATTGGGATTTATCCGACCATCAATTTCCACGGCGGCGTTCCGCAATCGCCTCCTAGAAAAAGTGTGGAAAGGCCCGGGTCGGCCAGTCACTCGAAGCAACTTGGAAAGAAGTTTTGAAAAGTAGTCCGGCTTGGGGTTCACAGGGCCAACGTATTCAAGTGTGTAATATTTCGAGAGTTGTTCGGAAATGGCCCGGTTCATTCCGCTCCAACCGCCGCCATCCTCGCTTCTAATCTGATTGGTAATGAAGTTTAATGATCTCACCCGGTTAAAAGTCCAGACGAATAGATCGCGGCCAACCTAGCTGCTGACTTCTTGATCGCAAACGGCGATTCTGCCACAGTTCTATTGCACAGCGCACCGTCTGGTTTTGGGAGGTTCAGGAGTCTTTTGGCATGATTAGCCCAGCAGCATGGGCCGGCTTCGAGGGGCAGAAATGTGACCAACTCAGGAACAACTAGACACTCGCGTGGAACCCGATCGGAAGCCAAGATTCGGAGTCCCGCAGCCTGGGCTTCAACGGCAACCATGCCAAGCCCCTCCCCTCGCGACGGGAACAACAGCAGGTCGGAGGCGAGCATGAATCTTTCGATGTCACGCCTTATGCCTGCCGGGACGATCCTACCTGCACATCCTGTCGCCTCAATCCGGTCAAGGAGAATCGGCGTGGCATGGCTTGGCGCTCCGCACATGACCATGCGGACAAGCGAATCACGTTTGGCACACTCGATCCCCACCTGAACAGCGAAGCCAGAGTTTTTGTGGTTTAGGGGGTGCCCAAGATCGGGACAATGATCCGTGCGTCCCGCAAAGAGCAATATCTTCGCCTTTGCCGGCCAACCGAATTCCGCGCACACCGACGCCTTGTGCGCAGCCGGATCACCGATGAACCGGTCCGGCTCGAAGCCACAATGCAGGGCTCTGCGTGTAATCCTCTGAAAAGGCCTCGCATCGAACCCATATTCGCTCACAACTTGCCGGGAAGTACCCGCGATATGCGTTGCGTATATCCCCACCAAGCGCTTCCCAATCACGGCCGTGATTCGCCGGCCTAAAGTTACTCCGTAATTGTTCCGGATCTGGTAAACCGGATTATGGACATGTGTTATACGCACTAGCGGCAAGTGCCTCCCTCCCATCAGGAAGTGCCATCCGCTGGCATAGTCTTGGTGGTCATGGATCGCGGCGTAGCCGCCCGCGTTAAGAATCCGGCGCAATCCAAGCGAAAACGATCTGAGATGCCTCCTCCCATATTGGAGGTAGTGGATCCTTGCCCCAAGCGCCATGGCCTCGTCGTCGAAAATCCCACGCTCGCCGCTGGTGGCCAAAAAATCCATCTCTGGCGCAGTCTGCCCTCGAGTTCGCCAAAGGCGCAAGACCTCCATCAGCCAAGTTTCTGCGCCGCCCATGCCTAGGGAGCTGGTGACCTGCAGGATTCGCATTTGTACGAAAGCCTGTTTTGACTCTAATTCCGCAGCAGCAAGCGACAAGCTACTTACCGAATCTCGAAACAATCGATCGACGTACCGATCGCCCCAGAGCACGGAGTAACTTCACTGTTCCAAAGCGTGAGAAATCCTGCGCTTCAATCATTTTGGACTCCCACAGTTTAGGATGGATTCTTGTCAAAGATCTGGAAAATCCTTCGCATTCCTCTTTCGCATGAAGTCTAAACTCGTCGGTCCGCTCGGCGCTGACAAAAACGAACATGTTTTGAGCATAATAAGGTTCTAGTTCTGTGGAGAACCAAAGCTTCGGCCTCAAAATATCGAGGACTACGAAGCCTTCTTTTTCAAAGAGTTTTTCCCAATATTCTGGCCACTGTTCATTTAAGTGCCTCGTGCCACCCTGGTACGGAATCGCTGCGGAAAACACAACAATGCTGCTAGATGTCGTGATGGCTTCTACAAAACGGGGTGCAACCGCGTTTGGGAGGTGTTCCGCTACTTCGAGCGACAATGCGAGGTCAAACTGATGATCCACAAACGGCGCGCATGCAAGGTCGCAGCGTTGAAACTCAGGCTTGTCGATTAGAAGTTGATCCTCTGAGACCCACTCTCCATCAAACCCAAGGACGGTTTTGACTCCCAGGTCCTTGAAAATCGCAAGCCACGCTCCGTCTCCACATCCGAAATCGACAACACTATTGGGTTTGAATAGCTCGATCAGCAATGGTACAGTTGTCCGGGCGGACGACGCAATTTGCGTTTGTCTGCCTGCGAAAAAGGCACGATCATACACTTTTGACTTCATTGCTTCGATTTATCTATAAAACATGTTTGATGCGACCCACTGTCAGCAAGAAGGGAGGGATGAGTGCCTATTGATAAAGCGCCAACAAGTCTCTGAGAGCGATGTCCATGTCGAAGGGCGACCGGGCCAAGCTAATGATTACCTGGGCGTGACTAGGCCGAGCACGAGCTAAGAGATCGATGGCAGATCTCGCCCAAGCGGTCGGGCCGGCGGTGAGGGAGAGTCGCGCCACGCACGCATCGGGAAGCAGCGGGTCATCAGCGATGCCTGTGGACAGGATGAGCCTCAAGCCCGCCAATTGGGCTTCCACCACCGCTAGACCAAAACCCTCCATCGGCTGTTCCGGGTGCGGAAGAATGTACCAGTCACATGCGCTCATGATTTCCGGAATGGCGTTGCTCCAGCCCAAAAACAGCACCGCTTCCTTCACCCCGAGTTGTTCCGCCCGCTCCTTTGCGGGAATTTCTAGTGAGCCGGAGCCCACAAACACGCCATAAACCCGAGGATTCAGCCGATTTAGTTCGGCCAAAACTTCCACGGCAAAGACGGGATTCTTTTCCGGCACCATCCGTCCGGCAAAAAGCAGCAACAGTGAATCCACCGGTAAATTCCAGTCGCGTCGAAAACCCTCCCGGTCGCCTCGAACAGCCTGAAAACGGGTCGCATCAACTCCATAATAATGAACCACGTCACGTCCCAGTCGGCGCGCGCGTCCATTTAAAAAAGTGTCAAGCGTGTGCTGGGAAATGCCGACGATTCGGTCGCTCAGCGTCAGGCAAGTCAACCGCAGCGGCTCGAGAAGCAACCTTTGCTTCCATCGCCTTGGGGTGAGGACACTCTCGTCGGCATTGTGGACGTGCACGAGACGGAGACGAATCGGTAAACCGAACGATGCCGTGAGATAAATAGCACTTACAAGATCGTGGTGACAGTGAAGTACATCATAGCCACCACGCCGCAATTCGCCTCGTAGAGCCCGTATGAAAGCCAACTTTCGTCCAATGGGCACGGGCGAATAAATAATCCGTCCGCCAAGGGCAGCCACCTCGGAGTCCAAATCGCCTGCCATTCCGAGCGTGCAATAAAAAGTCCAGTCGAGTTGGAGGCCGCTCCGTTTTGCGTGCCGGAACATTCTAACGAGCCAATTTTCAACCGCTCCCCGATGCAAATACTCAATAACGTGAACGACGCGAGAGTTCCCTCGGACCGTTTTCAACGACATGCCGAATTGTTGTTCGGGAGTTGATGATGCTGGCCAACTCCCAACATTTGCACGGCTCGTTCGCGTCCTCGGCAGGCAGCACGAGCAATCGTGCGACAAGGAGGTGGCAATAGGAAAACCCGAAGGCAATCCGCGATCTTCCCAGCAATTCCTCTAGGCGAGGTTTCAATTCCCCGCGTGGAATCCAGCAGAGCAGACGAAAAGCTAATTCCTTCGCTTAATTTGGCGAGATACTCCAGTGTCAAACGCTCTGGCGGTATCAGATGCGTCAATTTCAACGAGGACACGAGACCTACCCCCATTCCAAGATCGCACGCGCAACCTGCAAGATCATTGTCCCCACCAGAGAGCAGAGAATCACCCGTGCGATCGAACTGAAATTGTCTCTGGCCACTCTGGTGCAACGCCGCGTAGTGCAAAGCCACATGGCGTCGAACACATAGTCCTGCTCCACACGGCATGGTGTCTGGAAGCCGAGGCAGGTTGGACCACCTATCAGCGTTGAATTCGCGGATGACCAAGTTCCCCCAATAAGGACGAGTCCATTCGGGCGGCGGGCTTTCGAAACACGCCCGGCATTGACCACTCCATGAACCAAGAAAAGGTAATGTCTTCGCCATCTTCAGGGCCGTCTCAAGAAAGTCCGGATCGAGCACGTTATCATCGTCCACAAATACTAGCAGCTCACCCCGTGCTTCCCGGATTCCTCGAAGCCTTGCCGGAGTCAGGCCAAGCAATCCCTCTTGGAGCAGCCGCGCATTGGGATGCCAAGAAAGATCAGCGTTAGGCGCAGAGGCCGGCGCACTTGCGTTATCAATTAGAAGATACTCCCAGAGCGTTGGTTGAAGACTTTGCGATGCTAAACCCTTGACTGTCAACTCCAAGTAATGTGGACGCGGGTTGTGAGTGCAAGTAATGACTGTGATCTCGATCATTCTTTGGGCAGGATTGCCAACATGTCCTCTGCTCCTGACGAAGCGAAGCGGTATCCGTGAGGGAGCAGGCGTTCTAGGCAACCTTCCTTTTCCTTCTTCGAAAGATGTTTGATTTCCCAATGCACAATTGCAGGGCGCAATACTTCAAATGGGAATAGCGATAAAATTTCGGCGTCGGCGCCTTCTGTATCAATCTGAAGGAGGTCTAGTTGATCGGCGCCACGCTGCGCAAAAATATCGGAGAAAGTAACGACAACAACCTGCTCCGTTCTAACGGCGTCCTGCAAACGAGGAACCAAGGAAACATGCTTAAGAATAGATTCCGTGTGAAAGGAAGCCAATCCTCCGCACCACACCGGCAGCCCTTCTCCTTGAACGGTGTAAAGTACGGCTGTGCCGGATTCCTTGCCAACGGCGGCATTGATTATCTGTATATTCGTGTTTCCAGCATGCAACCTTCTGAGAGCTTCACACGCGCGCTTCTGTGGTTCAACGAGGATGCCGCGCCAGCCGTGCTCGCGTATGTAGCGATGCAATGGGTCGCTCGTGATTCCATCAAATGCCCCGATTTGCAGGAAACTCAGAGATCGACGAGTATCAACCATCCTGCGGCATACCGCATCGTGAAAATCAAGCCGCGCCATGTTCGAGGTGTCGAGCATTTGTCGTGGAATAAAACGGATACAATCAACGCGGTACCCAAGTTTTAAAACTCCTTGTCTTATCTTTTTACGCAAAACTCTCATGACTTACCCGTTTCACCATCATGGAGAATCAATGGTTACGCAGCCCTTCTTTGAAGTCGCTGCCTTACCTTGGTCACGTACTCTCGTCCTAGGAACTTTAAAGCGTAACCGATCGCTCTGGAAACGCGGAGAGGCTCACCGCCGCCGTGCCGATTGTAATAGAACCTTTCAAAATGAACGAGCAAGTCCCCTCGTGACAGTGTCTCCAATCGCGCCGCCTTCAATCCAGCCCAATGAACGATCTTGCGGTAAGGAGAATTGACGCCTCGCGAAACCTCTGCTAGTTTAATATCACTGAGATCATAGCCCGGCCAACGCATCATCCTGCACCTGGTCACAAAGGCCTGGTTGATGCACACTCTTTGGTTTAAAACGAAGTTCAGTACTCCCTGCTCGCCCTGCCTGAAAATCTCAGGATGCCGCAGGGTTCGCGGGGTCGCCCAGTTAACCCAGGGTGAAAAGTCCTCGCGACGGATTAAATTGGAAGTGCCGATCCACTGTCCGGAATTAAAGACAAATTGAGGCCGGCTGGCGACCGGACAAATTGTCCGTAACTTCTCCCAATTGTAATATAGCCGACAAGTATCCGCATCGGACTGTCTCTCGTCATCGACAACAAAAGGTGTTCCATATTTTGCGATCGAGGTCAACACGGGACCCAGAAACACAGTGTCCGAATCCAGGACCAAAAATCGTTCGGGGCACTTCTGAAACAAAGGCTCAAGTTTTACAAACCCCCAACCGTAATGCCCCGGAGGCACCGCTGCCACTTCAACGCCCCAAATGTTGTAAAGTTCCTCTATCAACCCCAACGGAACCCTTCCTCCAATCAGCAACCGAATAGGGATCTCTGAATAAAAACAACGAATGCTCGCCACGCAAATGCGAGTGAACCGCGAATCGTGTGTGGAGGCGGCAACATATACACAGTCGATCATCTCTCAACAAACCAAACTCATCGCCTTCAAGAACACATTGTCTTCAACGCTTCGAATGCCCTAATTTCAATTCGCTGGTCTCCCTCGGGGGCTCGTTCAAGGTTTTCAAGTCCATTTAGCCGTGCGCAGGCAGGTGTGCGCAATCGACAGGATTTCTTTGCGTGCAAACTGTTTGATGCAGAGGACCTGAAGCATCTTCCGATCATGAACGAACTGCCGCCCTAATGCCGCAAACAATGTTAATCACAAATCTTTCGATTATATCTGACAAATCAGGATCGAAGACTCAAGGCCAGCCGCAATAATTGTTGTACATTTCCCACGTTTGGCTCCTGAAACAATGCCACAATCGACGCCGAGACCGGCGTTGATTGAGCATCAATCCAAGTGTCTGAAGGAGATGTTGCACCCAATGATAACGCCCAAGCAGATCATTTCAGTAACTCGGGATTTGTCCGTAGCCGCATCCATCCCTTCCATTTGTGAATGAGCCTCGTGGTTGGGGTCAGAGTTGGTGAGATTCGAAGTAAAGTCAAAAACAAAAGGCCAGTTATCCACAGTCCACGACCACCAAGTCGACGAAGGCGCATAGTGTGCCATGTATGAACAGCTTTTGATATGTTTTTATTATCTACCCAGCGCTCAGCTATAAAAAAGTAAAGACTGCAAAGAGCACGCTGACGAGTCCACGTCAAGCATGTTCTGGCGCGAAGCAATTTCTCAAACTTCTCGAATACATACATAGATGCTTCTAAATGTTTTGGGGAATGGCGCTGTAGGACACTAATCTTTGTCGCCTCAAATTGCCATCTAACATGGTGATCCACGGTTGCAAAGCGAAGGTATTTACACTGCGAAACAACCGCCCGGATGTGCAAGTCGATGTCCTGCCAACTCAACAGAAGTTCATCGAGTAAGCCAAGATTAAATAGAGTTGAACGTCTCCAGATAGGTGCAGTGATTATCCAGGGCACTTCAAAGAACAGAAAGCGCAATAGGTCATCTCCGAGCAAATCAGCGTCGAGAATTCGGCCCAAGTCATTTTTATGCTTTTGAAATAATGCGGTTTGGAAGGTGGCAAAATCAAGGTCGACATTTCGCTCCATGATTTGAACCCGTTCTTCGAGGCAACATGGCTCCAAAAGATCATCCGAATCCAAAAACATTATTAACGGAGCGGAGGTGGCGCGCACCCCAAGATTGCGACAAACATTGGCGCCAGCCTTATCCCCGTCCCGGCGGACATAACGCACACGCGGATCCACGGCGGCTTGACGATTTACCTCCTCAGCGGTATCATCATCAGACCCGTCATCCACAATAATGTGCTCCCACGCGCCAAAGGTTTGCTTTCGTACCGAATCCATTGTCTCGCAGAGCAATTTGAAACGGTTTTTTGTGGGCGTGATGATAGCCACAGAAGGATTCACTATGATCATCAGAAGAGAAATTACCGCGCTCTGTAACGAATCGAGCGTATCGTAGGAATCGACCCCGCAGGGCGGCGATTCAGCGGGCGTTCTCGAAATATCGAATACTATTATGCATTCCCCAGACCAAATCTGTCGCGTCAAAAAAAACAAACGATTCCTCCGATTCATTGCGCATAATTGACTGGTTCCATTCGAGGAGCACAGGAGGAAGCTTCTTCTCCTGTATAAGAACTGTGATGCTCAGAGCATACAACATGATGTCGCAAACTTTAGGCCGCTTTGCAGTTGAAAGCCATACGACAGCGTCTTTGGCGGAATCGATCTAATGGTTGTTCCACAAGCATTAAGATGACTGCGGAAAAAGCCAATGTAGCCGTCAACGCCGCAAGGCCACCTTTCACTCCTAAGCATCGATCAAGAAATCGCAAAATGGGTTCATGGATAATATAAACAGGATAGGAAAGATTCCCGACCCAACGATCTAACGAGCAGTTCTTCGACGCGTCGAATAAGAATGGAAGAGTCACCGACAAAAGAAGATACAACTGCCAAGAATAATTTCGGTAAAACGGAATATATTGCCGAAAAACCAACGAGGCAAGCATAAACCAAAAAACGACATGAACACGAGACCGGGTGGCGAAGCATTTATACCAAGCACTGCGATACGCGCGATAAGCGAGAATTCCCATTACAAAACAGCCTAGATTTGCAGGAAAAAAATAATAGGAAGACCAGGGCATGGAGAGTTCCATTAGGAGCCGAAGGGTGATCGACAAAAGGGCGATCACGACCAACGAAGCCGTCCGATAGCAAATCAAGAACGGAACCAAAAGATAAAACCACAATTCCAAGCCGATGGACCAGGACGGCGAAATGAGCAGGTATTGGCTCGTCCGTTGAGCATCGCCCAAAGCCGGCATACTCTCGCCAAACGTAAAATGCCATCCAGAATGAACGCCGTAATGAAACAGGTATGTGACGTCAGTGCCGATAAGAGTTAAATTTGGTATCGTTAGCAGACCTCGGCTAATCACGGACATGCCAGAAGGAAAGAAGGATCTTCCGTCCCGCCCAAAGCCATCGCTGTTCAGCCATTCATTCTGTGCCAGATATAACCGCACACTCAAACCGAAGACAAGTGCGATCAAATACGTTGGATAGAGCCGCAGAAAACGATTGGAGTAAAAGGGAAGAAAACGATTGCTTCCGACATACTTCTCGGTTCCAATCATTCCCATGTAAAAGCCAGAGATGATAAAGAAACAGGTTACAGCTGCGAACGATGGAATTCCGAAATAACCCGCAATGGTAGAACTGTGCGCGAATACAACTGAACTGGCAAGCAAAAGGCGGATCATGCCCATAATTGCAATGCGCTTTGATTAATCCATTGTAGGATGCGAGATGCTTGTCGGAAACGCATTGAAAAGAAGTCACAGCGATCACACAAAAAGTCTAGAAACAGTGATTGCTTTTGGGAGGCCACGGATTATGCATCAGATGCCAATGAAAGTTTTGAAGATGTTCAAAGCGCGCGGAGATTAGGTGCGGTTCATTTTGTCCTGACGCCGTTGTCAATGCCAAAGATTAATCAGACTGATAACACCTGGGCCAGTCGAGAGAGCCTTAGCGCAGTTGCTGCATTCCAATATACCTCTCGCGCGCTATGTAAAAAGCGACGAGCTGCATAGCTCGAGTTAATGTTTCGGTGGAGTGCGGCATTCGCCAAAGCCCGGTCGCGTCCGATCTTTTCATTTTTCGGTATTGATGTGGATACGAGAGTACATCTGACAAAATGCATTTCAGACCAACGAGTTAGGAGACTCTCGAATTGCTCTAATGAGATCCCTGCCAAGGTATGACCGCTTTCTTTGAAATCGTAATCATGGATCATTGTTCCAACAATATTATTTTCTCCCCACCACCGCGCAAACCGCAAAGCAGCGGTAGTATTACCAATCAGGGTTGAGCATGGCACTTGAGCGATTTCAAAAATTTCAGCGGGACCAGTTTCGGTGACCGCCCCGGAAAGCCAAAACCCTTCTTCGCGTAGAACGGTGGCCGTCGTTGCGGAGAGTCTGTTCCATGGTGGCACAAATAATCGCACAGGGATTTCAAACGTATCCTGCAGATGCTCTCTACCTTGACGCAGCAGGGCACGTTGTATTGCGGAAGGCATGGCATCAGAGAATTCTTGGTGTCCACGAACCGTCGATAGGGATAAATGTGAATAGCCATGCAAGGCAATTTCAGCAAGGCCGGCCTTTATAAGAGGTTCAAGCACTTTGGCATTTGATTTCAGAAATGGCCTGAGTCGCACTAGCCCACTCTTCAAAAGGTCGCGCGGATCGCACACAAAAGGAATCACTGCGATTGTACATGGAGTGTGGCATCGCAAAAGCACTTCGAAGAGTCGCTCCTCTAAGCCGCTGCTACTACAGGCGCAGAAGTCATCATAGCGTAAAACGTGAGAGACTGTCATAACCCTCCTTCTTGATTAGCGCCAGATCTAATCGTCCAGCCTAAACATTCAGGCATCCGATTCAGTTAAAACCGCCGGTAGCCGCGCATTCGTGCCATAGTTCTCTTGGATTTTCTAACTAAAGCCAAAGCAGTTCGCGCCACAGCCAGTCGACGAGGAGCACGTTGGACGCTAACCGAGAGGAGCTTGGAAGCATCATCTGTCCATCTAAATTTGTAATCCTCTGACCCAAACCCCAAATCCAGCCTCTCAACGCCTCTCCTAATCGCATCATCGATGATCAATGCCAAGTGGAGAGATCCGGGCGAGTATTGCGCGAACTTCCTATCATAGGTGAGCTTGTACCACAAAATTACCCCTCTATGCTCGAAACCCAGATGCCAATGCCAATGTTCACCACCAACCGTGAGGGATGAAAAGTGCAGTTTGTGTAGGCGACCGGCAATCATAGCGAGAGCCGTCCAAAACTCGCGAGTCCCGGGCAGTTGCAACATATGGGTATTGCCCTCACGCCCCCACTGCTTTTCATAAGAATCGCAAAACTCCTCCATGGCAGATGCAATTTGCGCAGGCTCAACCTGAATGAGGCGGTGGCACCCGCGTTCCCTGAGCAGTTTCAGACCCTTGGAAATGTGTTGCCGAAGCTTCTTGCTTCTCCGAGCCAAGTATGAGTCTAGACCGGTCTCGTTTTTCAACGATACAACTGGAGATATATCTGACTCAAATGCACCGATGTCATGTTTGCCCGCCGATGGCGACAAGCGATAGGCCAAAAACTCGCTCAACGCTCCAAATTCTAACAGCTTTCCGCGCAATTCCTTGCGGAAAGTGCGCCAAAACGATACGTCATGCTGGGGCAACATTTCGGCACCAGTGGAAAGAGCGTCCTGATAATCACAAAAAGACCGTCCTCCCATTGGTTCTATTACACCTCGTTTGAACCGCAGGGATTTGTCTGATGTAAGGAACAATGGATATACCATTTCGTGACTGTTAGTATCGTGCGCCACCATAAGAATGGGAACTTGTTGCCGGACCGGTGAGATAATCGTCTCCCAAGCCACGACGAACTCACGGCACTGCCATATGTTACCGTGATCTTCAAAAGCCGCGTCCCAGCGCGTGCAGAGGGCCGGTGGTGCCTTTCGGGCCCCACCTTGTATCCATTCAAAGCTCCAAGTCATGTCGTTCACTTCCTCACATTCTGCGTAATGAGCGAACAAGGTTATTACTCTTGCCTGGCACTTAAGCGAATCGCGTTATGACTATACTAAAGAAATCGAACAAGATTGCCTCAAGTAATCGGAATGTAACTTTAGACGTTCCAAAAGCAATGCATGCACCATTGAGCAATCGGGAACAAAAAGCAGAAAGCCTCGTTCGAGGTGGGTCCGACGTGCAAGCCCAATACGCTCTAAAAGAGCGCCGACTTCTCCGTAACGCGTCGGTGTTCTCGACTGCCGTCGGGACAAACAAACGCGTTGGTGTTGATGCTCATCAATAACGCGAAGTCGATCTAAGGTCCCATGTTCGTAAGCGCATTCGCTGCCCGACTGAAACTCGACAGTATGAAACAGCGTATAATGCTCAAAGCTAACTCCCAGCATCAATACGGACGCACGGAGCTGCACCAAACGGTCAAATGGAGTCCCGGTTCCGCAAGGACTGTCGCATTTATAGTGGTCCTTACAGATGGTTCCCGCAAGCGGACCGCACGCAACTACCGAGTGGGTAGCGTGAATGCTGCGCACTGCATCACTTCGTCGACGAAGCGCTTCCGGCAGAATTCCGGTTAATGATGGCGTTCGATGCGCATCGAACAGCGGAGCAACAAGAGGTCCCTCAGGGTAACAATATGTGTGCGTGGGCATGCATAATGTTCCGGAAAGTTTCCTCAAGTTGTCCAATACAGCGTCCCTTCCACTTACGAAGTATCCGCATTTTGATAATGACGAATGGACCATCAGCACCTCCGAGTAATCTCTCGATACATCCCATAATGCTTTTTGTAGTTGAAGACTTGAAATTCGATGAAAAATGCGGGACTGCAAACGGTCAGCTTTCCTTCGAGCTTTGGCCCCGATAGCCCGACGCCAATTACTAAGCCAGCTTCTTAATTTGCTGTCGTTGGTCAAAGCAAGTGGTGCTTAAGGTCCGATCAGGTGTGTTCCGAGGGGCTTTGGTCGTTTGCAGTCAAATCCCTTCACCGATTCGAGTGCGTCAGCGAATGTCGAGCCATTGTTTTAACCGGCTTCTTTCATGATTCCAAGAATACATCGAAACGGCGCGGTCGTACCCAGCCTTCCCCATCCCTGACGCGCATGAAAGGATCTTGAGCATAGACATTTTCATCTGTTGAACATCACCCTCAGTCACCAAGAGTCCTGTAACACCGTGTTGAACGGCCTCCGGAATTCCGGCATGGCGAGTACTAATGACCGCCATCGAATGTGCCATTGCCTCCTGAGTGGAAGCCGGAAGCCCCTCCTCGTTCCCATCCTCAGGGTCCACAATGCTGTGCTGGATAAATACTCCACACTCCAAGAATAGTCGTCGCTTCAGTTCTTCAGTTGCCAAACGATGCAAACAAACGCGCTTTGCCAGTCCGCATGCTTGCACAAACTGTTGGACTGCGGAGAACAGGGGGCCATCGCCGATGAAATCAAGAGTAATCTCGGGGTTCTCATTAGAAGCAAGACGGAATGCCTCAAGCAGATAGATGGGGCCCTTCTTTGGAACCATGCGGCCCAGCGCGAGAAATCGCGTGTTCGCGTCTAGAGCGCGTTGCGGCGGTTGAGGCGGAACATCAACCCCGCCCGGATTCACATGGATCTTTGCTTCAGGCAATCCATGTCGAATAAGCCTTTGCCTGTGAAATTCAGATCTCGTCAGGATCGCACGCGCGGAGCGGTAAGCGAGATATCTAGTGGCCATACCCTTTTCGCACAATGCGGCGCTCAGGTCGATCCCATGCCCTTGCACAACATAAGGAACCTTCATTTGGTCAAGTAGCGGAACATAATCTAGGAACTGATCAAGAAACTCGCCAAGTACCACGGAAACCCGATGTTTCCGAAGAAAGCGCCGCACTGTCCAATCGCGTAGCAAGGCCTCTGACGCTCCCGCTCGCCTCGCCAAACGAATTGAAAGACGTAGCTTCCACCGATCTAAATAAAGGGCAGGACCCTTTGCTTGCAAAGATCCGCCAAAAGCGTGTCCACTCATGCGGGCTACAACTACGGTTTTTCCAGGTAGCAAATCCTCCACATGTCGATCGATGAATGATACTCCGAGCTCGGTTGTAATGACGGCCAGCACAAAAAGTGGAAAGTGGGCCGGGCGTGTTATTAGTTCGTCAGCTTACTACCCTGCGGAAACCACATGGACGCTAGCCGTCGTCTCTGACCTGCCATAACCTTAAACCGGTTGTTGGTGATACGCGGATGGTCTCGCAGCAAGTCCGTGCCGAGATAGTCCAGACGCCCACTGGAATGGGTGTCATACTTTTTCAGGAGCCGCTTGAATCGTTGCTTCACTTCCGCTAGACGGCCACCCTTAACCGCTCGCAGGGCCACGTCAGTCAACAACTTATAGCGCCCCAGCACCAAATGAGCATAGTCCCCATAGCGCCATATGCCGACTTCCCGATAATATAGGATCTGGGTTCCTGTCTCCTCAGCCAGTGTGATAGCGTCGGCAAGAGTCACGTCTTCATCCACCGGTTGAATCCCCGAGGGTTGACTACATCGTGCGAAAAGTTGCAGGGCAGGTGTAGGAAACGAGAGGAATATCCTCGCCTCTTCCGCGACAAGTGATTTGAGCGCTGAATGAATGGACGGACGGTCACGAAGCGCTACGTGTTCATAAACGTCCATGAGCACTAAAAGATCGAACTTTCCGGTTAACGTTCCCTCGGAAATCAATCCTTCATGGAAATGAAGATTGGAGCGGCGAAAGCAAGCTCTCGCGACTTGAATGGAAAGAGGGCTGACATCGGCGCCAATTATCTCAGCCTCGGGCCAAGCGCGCGCCATGCGCCAGGCCGTCGCGCCGATACCGCAGCCAATTTCGAGTACTCGTTTTGGATTTGAAGGAGCCCATTCAGCCATTGTTTGAACAGCAGCTTCGATGCGAGGGTTGAAATTCGTGAAGTCACGCAACTTCCCCTCGATGCGTTCATCATAATAGGTTTTAATCAAATCTAGAGTGGGTGCCGTCTTCATGACCTATTTAGCCTTCTACTTGGCAGGTTCAAACTGGGGGGTCTCCCAACACTTGGAAGACCATTTAACATCTTCCACATATAGGGCATTATTTGGATACCAATAAAACTCCCGTATCTCGTCGAGCACAGCCACTTCGAAAGGACACACCTGTTTTGGAGCATCAAATATTCTTCGCGGCTCGCTCGCTCCAAAATAGAATACAAAATAATAATGGCCAGGATAAAGACGCAATTTTGGAAACCGACACGAGACCTTGTGGGTCCCAGCCTCTCGCAACATGGGCACTTCTGAATCAAGGTTTAGGACATGAAGAACGGGCTGATGGCTGCTGGTCATGATATGAAATGAAATGGCTGCATTCGGTATGGCTTCCGGGGTCATGATATCAATTTCGAGGGTCATCGATTTGCCAAAGTGTTGCAGGTTGTTCAGATCGCTTGTGTGTAATTGAACTCGGGTGATCTCGGGACGATCACCCCTCGCAGGGTGTTCGTAAATTCCATCGCCGGATGATTGCGCGGCTAGATATTGTTCAACTACGGCTGAGGACACGCCGTTGGCGGTAACGCGGCCGGACTGGAGAAGGACAGCACGCTCGGTAAGGCCGGTCACCGTCTGCATATTATGGCTGACGAATAAAACTGTGCGGCCAGACCGCGCCACATTTTGCATTTTTCCGAGGCATTTCTTCTGAAATACCACATCTCCGACCGCCAGGACTTCATCGATGATAAGAATCTCCGGTTCGAGATGGGCCGCCACGGCAAATGCCAACCGTACGTACATACCGCTACTGTAGTGTTTTACCGGAGTGTCGATGAATCTTTCCACTTCGGCAAATGCGACAATTTCATCGAACTTGTTTGTGATCTCCGCGCGGTTCATGCCGAGAATGGCGCCATTCAAAAAAATATTTTCTCGTCCTGTCAATTCGGGATGGAAGCCGGTGCCCACCTCCAGCAAACTTGCCACCCGTCCTCTGATGCGCACGCGTCCCTCTGTCGGCTCGGTAATCCGACTCAGGATTTTTAACAACGTGCTCTTCCCGGCTCCATTTCGCCCTATGATTCCCACCACTTCGCCCTGCTTGATCTCGAAACAGACGTCCTTGAGAGCCCAAAAGTCTTCGGAGGCGGCGCCAGCCATTTGGGAGCCGCGAGCCGACGGGGGCGAGAACATTCCGTTTTTGGCGAATACAGCACGAAAAGGGGCGGCGCACTTCTGCGCAATCACATCGCGCAGCATGGCGTATCGATGATTCCTCGATTGGCGCCCGATGCGATATTTCTTGCCGAGGTTCTCAACTGTGATGACCGCGTCAGACATGATGGCGATCTCGTGGCATATTAAAGCTCAATTCCGAAAAACGTTAAAATGCATCCACCACCACACGGCCATCGCACTTGTCATACGAATTAATGTCCGCAATGCATTCGAGAATATTGTGGACGCGTCCTTCGAATTGCTCGGAGGAAAAATTACTGAGCAAGATGCGTCTAGCCCTGTCCGAAACTTCTGACCGCGCCGATTCTTTTAAATTCTTCAACATAGCCGAAACGAGCTCCAACCGATCTCGTGGATCCACGAGATCGCCAAGCTTTCCATTCACCAACGCTTCGCAACTTCCATCCGCCTTACTGCCGATGGTGGGAATCCCGCATCCAAGCGCCTCAAGAAACACGATTCCAAATCCTTCTCCCGAACTCGGCATGACATATAGATCCGCCAAACGAAAATGTTCGACCTTTTCGGACTCGGAAATCTTACCGGCAAAGACAACTCGATCTTTTACTCCGAGCAAAAGCGCCTTTTGTTCCAATCGGCTGCGATCAGCGCCCTCTCCGCAAATCAAATAGCAGAGGTCTGGCATGTCCCGGACAAGTTCCGGCATCGCTTCAATGACTTCATCAAAACCCTTATAACGCTCTTGCGCGGAAAGCCGTCCGAGCGTCATTGCGACTTTTTTCCCTCTCAATCCATATCGATCGAGTAGCGCGTCAGATTTCGTTCCAGGTGAAAATCGCGAAAGATCAACACAGTTCGGCAAAACAATGCCTTGATCGTAGCGCAATCCAGACCAGTTCATAAAGCGCGTTCTCGTCACATTGCTGACCGAAATAAAACCAGAAACGCGCCGTCCACAGGCATTGGCCATCGACCCGGAGGTCGGTTTCCAAGCGTCCACTCCATGGACAATCAAGTGAATTTCGCCACGATACACTTGTTTGGCTAAAAATGCGACGGGCAACAAGTTGATATGACCGCAAATGATAATTGTTTTTGTTTGTGGATTCCGGCTGGACCTTTCTTCGAACGCAACACGAAGAACAGCGCGCAAGTACCGGAGCTTCCCACCAAGTCCTGCTGTGACGTAAACCAGTTTGGCGGGGAGAGGACCGATGGCCTCCGGCGCAAGGCGCGGTAAAGCGACCACCTTGTCAATCGCAAGATGCGAACACAACGCAGAGAGAAAATCACGATTGAATTTGGAGATGCCTCCGGAGCCGCCGAAAGCGTCGGTCACAAGCACGAGGACGCGCAATTTCGTTGTTGGCGTGGCGCCTCCTTTCACGCCCAGCCTTCGCTCTTGCTCCCGGCTTCTT
>Ga0206863_1053_pt4 | contig 33013 bp, 27 predicted proteins | sample Alteio_BWOrgCont_41_FD_152634 | JGI IMG/M metagenome (GOLD analysis project Ga0206863, IMG submission 152634) | Enriched cells from forest soil in Barre Woods Harvard Forest LTER site, Petersham, Massachusetts, United States -... | ecosystem: Environmental > Terrestrial > Soil > Temperate forest >...
GCCAGAGATCATGGGAACGCCCTGCGAGAGCATCAGCGTCGCCAGAAAATTCCGCATCTGGCGCTCGCGCGCGCGAATAATATCGAGGTTGTCCGTCGGCCCTTCGGCGCCCATATTCCAGGAAGCGTTATCGTTCGTGCCGTCCTGATTGTTTTCGCCATTCGCCTCGTTGTGTTTATCGTTGTAGCTCACCAGGTCGCGCAGCGTGAAGCCATCGTGCGCTGTGATGAAATTGATACTGGCATAAGGCCGGCGTCCATCATGCTGGTAAAGATCGCTCGATCCCGTGAGACGATAACCAACATCTGAGAGCTGTCCGTCGTCGCCCTTCCAATAGCGCCGAAGCGTATCGCGATATTTGCCGTTCCACTCCGCCCATTGCACCGGGAAGTTGCCGACCTGGTAGCCGCCTTCTCCCACATCCCATGGCTCCGCGATGAGTTTTACATCCGCAAGCGTCGGGTCCTGGTGAATGATGTCGAAGAAGCCGCTCAGCCTGTCCACGTCATGCAGTTCGCGCGCAAGCGTAGCCGCAAGATCGAAGCGGAAGCCGTCCACATGCATCTCCGTCACCCAGTAGCGCAGCGAGTCCATGATGAGCTTCAGCACCTGCGGATTGCGCACATTCAGGCTGTTGCCGGTGCCGGTGTAATCCATGTAGAAGCGCGGATGATCCGCCATCGTGCGGTAATACGTCAGGTTATCGATGCCTTTCAGTGAGAGCATCGGTCCCAGTTGGTTGCCTTCCGCCGTGTGGTTGTACACCACATCCAGAATCACCTCGATGCCTTCGCGATGCAGTGTCTTCACCATCGCCTTGAACTCTGCCACCTGGTTGCCCACATCGCCAGTCGAACAGTAGCGCCCATGCGGAGCAAAATAAGCGAGCGTGTTGTATCCCCAGTAATTCTTCAGCCCTTGCTCTATCAGGCGGCTGTCGTTTACGAAGTGATGGACCGGCATCAGCTCCACCGCCGTCACTCCAAGCCGCTTCAGGTGGCGAAGGCTCGCAGGCGAGGCAAGTCCGGCGTAAGTGCCGCGCAAAGGCTCCGGCACATCCGGATTCTGAATGCTGAAACCGCGTACATGCGTCTCGTAAATAATGGAGTCGGAGAGTGGTGTGCGCAGCGGCCTGTCCTGCTCCCAGTCAAAGTAGGGATTCACCACAACACTTTTAGGAATTCCCCGCGCGCTATCCCGTTCGTCAATGTGCAAATCGGCATCGTCGCCGCCGAGCACATAAGGGAAAATGGCCTGCGACCAATCGACGCGGCCCGTTACTGCCTGCGCATACGGATCGACCAGCAGCTTTGCTGGATTGAAGCGCTGGCCTTTCTCCGGCTCCCACGGTCCATGCACGCGATATCCATATCGCTGCCCCGGTTGAATCCCTGGCAGATAACCATGCCACACAAAGGCGGTGATTTCCGGCAGTGCAATTTTTTCTACTTGTTCGCCGTCCTCGTTGAAGAGGCAAAGTTCAACACATGTCCCTTGCTCAGAGTAGATGGCAAAATTTACGCCTGTTCCGTCCCATTTGGCGCCCAGCGGGTAAGGCTTGCCTGGGAGAAGCGTCATTGGCATAGGCAAATTCTCTTTCTGCTGATTGTGGTTGGTTCGTAGTTTCCCACTATCAGAGGCGCATGCGGCTGGAAACGTTGCCAGCCGTGGTCTTACCTTTTCCGTCGCGCAAACTTTAACCCTGACCAGCGCGTATCCACGGAGCAGACTTTATAGTCAACAAAGCCGCGCCCCAGGCCCAGTTCGCGTACATTGTTCTCGTTGAAATCTCGATGCTGATTTGCCGCTTTCTTAGGATAAATGATCCAGAACGAAGCGCCTTCGGGCAGCTTCGATTGGGCATGATCGACCGCGGCATCCAACTCGCGCAACGCATGCACAACGTAAAGAACCAGCTGTGTGCCGTCAACGATGCGTGAACTCAGCGACGCGCCCTCCGGCAGCTCGCCGATAATCTCTTCCAGCCCGTCTTCAGCGCCGCCGATCAGCGCTACTTTCATGTTTGCGGCGATGCCCAGCTTCTGCGTCAGGCTGGACCGATTCCACCGCTCCATGTGCGGTACTGGACGCACAGGCTCAATCGGAGGCGAAGCCATGGCTCGTTTCAGCGCGGGCGTAATTTTTTCCCATAGGGTGAATACGGCATCCGGCAGCTCGGAGCGCAGCCGCGCCACTTTCTCTTCCACGCCACCGGCAAAAACAATCGGAAGATGACGCGTCGTTTTGCTGCCGCGTAAGACGATGGCAACCTCGCGCCCATGGGACGGCAAGCGATCGAGATCGATGACGACGACATCAGGATTGACAGCACGAAAGTGGCTCACAAATGCGCTTGTGCCACGCAAGCTGGATGCGTCCACCCGATACCCGAGCCTGGCAATCTCAGCGGAGCGCTGCTCTGCCAGCTCGTCATTCCAGCACACCAGGCGAACCGTCTGCGTCGCGTCATGTCTGTGCTTTTCGGGCATATGCTTTCAAGCCGAAACGCGAAGCTCAGTCTCTTCCTGTTCCACAATCTTTTCGGCCGCAAACGGCAGAAAAATACGGAAGACAGTTCCATGCGTCGGCTGCTGCCGCGACCGGACCTGAACGAATCCCTGGTGTTTGCTGAGAATTTCCTGGCTGATCCAAAGTCCCAGCCCGGTCCCGGTCATGCCTTTTGTCGAAAAGAATGGCTCAAAAATATGATCCAGAATTTTGCGGTCCATGCCCGGCCCGGTGTCGGCTACCACAATTGATATACCGCGTTGGCCGGTCTTCCACTGCCGTCCTATGCAGGTGCGTAAGATCAGTTTGCCGCCATCTCCCTGCATCGCGTCCACCGCATTTCCCACCAGGTTGGCGAGTACCTGGCGAATCTCTCCATCATGCGTAACGATGCTGGGAATATCGCCGAATTCACGCACTGCGCAAATATTCTGTGCCCGCATGCGAATGTCGTAGAGCGCAAGCACCGTTTCAAACAGGTCATGGATGTTTGTCTCCGTCGCTCGGGTGCTCTGCCGGTAGAAGCGCAGCGTCTGCGTGGTGATGTGCGTCACGCGATTCAGCTCATGCTGCGCCAGTTCCAGATATTGGCGCGCCTTATCGTCCAGCTGGCATTGATGCAGCAGGTACATGCAGTTCGTCACGGCTTCCAGCGGGTTGTTGATCTCATGCGCAACAGACGCTGCCAGACGGCCGGCCGCAGCCAGCTTCTCCGTGTTGCGCAGCACCTGATGGCTGCGTTTCTGTTCCGTGAGATCGACCAGGAATGCCGCGATCTGACGCTCCTGCGGCGAAGCCTCTGGGTTCAACACCGCCGCGCCGATCAGAACCGTCACCGTGGTACCGTCCCGTTTCAGGCACTCGAGCTCATAATTCTCACCCTGGCCCGAAGACCAGATATGCAACAAGGATTCCGGAGTGTCCTCCGTCGTAAGCGAGCAAATCCGGTCCAGCGTGACGCTGCCGTCTTCAATCTCACGCTGCGAATAACCCAGCAGGCGCTCAACAGCCTCATTGGCATACACCACACGTCCGCGCATGTCGCTGATCAGCAGCGCCAGAGGCATGCCCTCCACCAGCCGATGAAAGCGTTCTTCGCTCGACCGCAGAGCTCGTTCCGCAGTGCGTTTCCGGTGACGCTCTTCAGCTTCCTTCAGTTCGCGTTCAATCGCCGGAACAAGCCGTGCGAGATTCTGCTTGGAAACGTAGTCATGCGCCCCGGCGCGCATCGCTGCGACTGCGGTTTCTTCCGACACCGCGCCCGACATCATGATGAAAGGAACGTCGTACCGTGTGTTTTTGAGGAGCCGAAGCGCTTCCGGCGCGCTGAATGTCGGCAGGGTGTAGTCGGCCAGAATGATGTCCCAGCCTTCCGCCAGTTGCTCCAAAGTCTCGACCATCGCGTCGGCGGTTTCTACCCGCGTGATCTGCGGCGTGTAGCCGGCCCGGCGCAGGTGCCGCTCCAGAAGAAACGCATCGTCGGCGTTGTCTTCCACCAGCAGTACGCGCAGCGATTTAACCGTTAGTTGCTGTTCGGCGGACATTCGTTTAGCACCAGCCAATACATCCCAAGCTGCCGCGTTGCCTCTGCAAATTCAGTAAAGTTCACCGGCTTGCGGATATAACTGTTCACGCCGAGCTTGTAGCTGCGAACAATATCGCTTTCCTCATCCGAGGACGTCAAAATAACGACCGGCAGCATCTGGGTACGCTCGCTCTCGCGTATGCGACGCAACACCTCAAGGCCGTCGACCTTCGGAAGCTTCAAATCCAGGAGGATGACCTGCGGCAATACCGCGTTCGGACCATCGGAGAAGAGCGCTTCAATCGCTTCTTCTCCATCCCGGGCTATCTTGATCTCGTTTACGATGTTCGACTTGCGCAATGCGCGAACAGTTAAAAGCTCGTGGTCCGGGTCGTCTTCCACCAATAAAATAACGCGCTGATTTTCGAGCATATCTCTCTCTATCCTAACGTAAACAGGAAGGTCGCACCGTCGCCGACTGCGCTTTCCGCCCGCGTCTTACCGCCATGCCTGCGCACCACCCGCGACACCGTCGCCAGACCAATGCCTGAGCCCTGAAAGTCCCGGTCGCCGTGTAAACGCTGAAAGGCGGTGAAGAGCTTTCCCGCATACTGCATATCGAATCCGGCGCCATTATCGCGCACAAAAAACTCGTTTGTCTCAGGGGACTGGCCGACGTCGATCACGGCAACCTCTTTCTTGGCGGTGAACTTCACAGCATTTCCCAGCAGGTTCGCGAGCGCTACTCGCAATAAGCGCGGATCTGCATCCGCACGCATTCTCGGCTGGATGCGAAGGGTCAGGTTGCGGGTGGGGTTCTGCTGTCGCAAATCGGCGGCAACCTCTTCCGCCAACGCCGTGACATCAATGTCCTCTCGTGTTAGCTCTGCTCGTGTGATGCGTGAAAGCTGCAGCAGGGCATCGATAAGCTGGCCCATTTTCTGCACCCCGGCGCGAATACGGCGCAGGAAATCGCGCGCCTCCGGCGTCAACTGTTCGCCATAATCCTCTTCGAGCGCTACGCTGATGCCGTCCACGCTGCGCAATGGCGCGCGCAGGTCATGGGAAACCGAGTAGCTGAAGGCCTCGAGTTCACGATTGGTCGCCTCCAGTTCGGCCGTGCGCTGCCGGACCCGCTCTTCGAGCTCCGTGTTGAGTGCCTGCACCTCTTCAGCACTGGCCTCGGCCAGCCTGCGTGCTTCGCGCTCCGCTTCATAGGCATTCACACGAGCCAGCGATAGCGCAATCCGGTCCGCCACCACCGTCAGCAGCTGTTGGTCGGTATCTTCAAACGCGTTTGCCGCCCTGCGTCCCGCCATCAGAATACCGACCACGCGGTCAGAGATCGTCAGTGGCAGCACCAGCACCGCGTGCATCTCGCGGCTTAATCCGTCCAGCGGCACATGTGCCGCGGACGTGCCCGTGAGCGTGACCACACGGTTTGCGGTCGCCGCCTGGTAAAGCGGATCGGTCGGGTCGAGCTTAATTCGCAGCCCGTGGTTTACCGCGATTCCATTCGCCGCATTCACCTCGATTTCGCCATCGTGCCACATGCAGAGCACAACGCCATCCGCGTGCGCAACAGTCCGTACGCGATCCAGCAACTCGTCCGTCAGCTCCGCCAGCGTGAGCCGCGTCAGCGCGACATCGCTGATGGACTGAAGTTCCTGCAGCCGCTCTGCCACCTCAGCGGCCTTGTAACGCATGGCGCGTTCGCGACTCAGATTGAGAAAAAGCAGGATCAGCAGAACGATGTCCAGCGAGCTTGCGCCAATCAACGTGGCGTCTGCCTTGTTTCGCGCCACCGCCGCCGCCTCTGTGCGTTGCTTTAGAAGGCTCTGCTCCGTGCTTTGCATGGCTGCGCTCAAACTGCGCACGTGGTCCATTTCCGTTTTTCCGGTTCCGGTCAGCACAAATAATCGAATGCTGTTTGTATTGCCTTCGCTGCGCTCCTTAACACCTTCGTCCAGAGTCTGAAGGCGCTGATCGATCACCGCTCGCATCTCGGCAATGCGTCCCTGCTCCTGCGGATTATCCGTAGTCAGCTGCTGAAGCTGGTTCAGCTCCTCCGGCAGCGCTGCTTTCGCCAGGGCATAGGGGGCAAGATAGGTGTCGTCGCCGGTAAGCAAATAACCGCGCGTCCCGGTCTCGGCATCTTTCAGCGAGCCGAGAACCCGTTCCACCGCGTTGATGACCTGCCAGGTGTGCGCTACCCAGAATTGGCTTTGCGTCAGCGTCTCAACAGCTCGATAAGCCACCCACGCATTCAGCGTGACAACAAGAATGGCCCCAAATAATAAGGATGAGATGATGGTCTGACTGGTTCGTGCCTTCATACGAATTTGCTGGAACTAGGATGCTTATGGGCCGATTCTTGCTGTATCGCCACCCGGATCAGCCATCCAGCCTGTATTTCGTCTCAGCCAATTTGTAGAGTGGTCGCCATACCAGCCGGTTGATCGTCACCACCATCAGCGCCATGATAATCGTCGCCAGCAGCAGGACCGGAAAATTCCCCGCATCGCTGGCTGCGCTGATCTGCGCCCCCAACCCAAGCGTATGCAGTGTCTTATCTTTTAAATGAAAATACTCAGCAATGATCGAGGCATTCCATGCGCCGCCGGAGGCCGTCACCATTCCGGTAATCAGAAAAGGGAAGATGCCCGGCAGAATCACCGTCGTCCACCGCTGCAGGCTGGTGAAGTGAAAGAGCGTTGCCACCTCGCGCAGGTCCGACGGAATCGCCATCGCCCCGGCAATCACGTTGAACAGGATGTACCACTGCGTCCCCAGCATCATCAGCGCAACGGCGCCGACGCCCAACCCCGCGCCCAGCTTCATCAATCCCAGCAGGATGACAGGGAAGAGCGCTGTCGCCGGAAACGAAGCCGCAATCTGTGCCAGCGGCTGCGCAATCCGCGCCAGCTTCGGGTTAAAGCCGATCGCCACGCCCGTAGGAATCGTCCAGGCAGCAGCCAGCAGCAATGAAACATTCACGCGAAGGAATGTGGTTGCCGCACCTTCCAGCAGCATTCCAAACTCGTTCCTCGGCACCTGTCGCAGCAGCAGGATCGCCTTGAAAGCCGCAAAGCAAATCAATCCCGCGAGCACCAGTACCAGAAGAACTGTAACGAAGGTAGCGCCTTTTGTTTCGCCCTTAGGCTTGAAATCATCGTTTTTCCGCTCGCGCCGCCGCGCAATCGAGCGGTAAAGTTGCTCGCCCAAAGGCGCAAAGGTCCGCTGATGAATGGCACCCAGCACATTTGATTGCCGCAGCGCCGCCAGCACCGGTGATTTCACCCGATCGGCCGCCTCGACGTTCTCAAACTTGAACTTGTCCGACCAGTCAATGATCGGTCGCCAGATCAGCTGGTCCGTGAGCACGATAATCGCCATCATCGTGATCAGGCCGTAGATCATCGCCAGCGTATTGCCCGTCGATGCCGCCGTCTGCAGGTACGATCCCAGCCCCGGCAGCCGGAAATTGCGGTTGCCTACCGGGAACATCTCGCAGATCATCAGGAAAAACCATCCGCCCGCAACCGACACCATCGAATTCCATACCAGGCCGATCGTCGCGTAGGGAAGCTCCAGTTGCCACAGTCTTTGCCACGGCGAGAAGCGGTTGATCGTGCAGGCTTCCAGCAGTTCCCGCGGAATGCTCTTCAGCGAAGAATAAAAGCTGAAGGCCATATTCCACACTTGGCCAGTAAAGATCAGCAGAATCGCGCCAAACTCAATCCCCAGCTGCCGGCTCGGAATCAGCGACATCATCGCCAGCATCACTCCCGGCAAAAAGCTCAGCACCGGGATCGATTGCAGGATGTCGAGCGTGGCGATCATCAGTGCTTCCACGCGCTTGTTGTAGGCAGCAATGTAGCCGTAGCCCACGGCAAACAGCAGGCTCAGCAGATACGCCACGCCAATGCGCACGCATGAATAAAACGCATAGAGCGGCAGCATCGTCGGAGACTGCGAGATCTCCACCTCCGGCACCGCTCCGCTCAGCCAGTACCGCGCAATCTGCAGCACGGCATAGAAGCCCGCGAGCAGCCCCATGGCCACCGTCAGGTCGAGAAAGAACGGCCAGGAGCGCTCGATGACCAGTGAGCGCGAGAGTGTGTAGCGCATCTTCACTGGCCTTCACTCTCCTCGATGATCGCCGCCGTCTCTTCCGTCTCCGGCAAAATGAACCGCCGCTTCGCCGCGTCGAAGTCGAACAGCTCTGCGTAGCGACCCCAGTTGATCGCCGTCTCCAGTTGCCGCTGCGTCTCCTCCTCGCTGAACTGCTCATCGAGCATGTCGAGGAAGAATTCCTCCGGCACCGTATGGTCCGATTTATTGCTGAGCGCGCGCGAAATCTGCCGCAGCAGCAGCACATGATCCACCGCCGCGACGCGGAACAGCTCCTTCTGCTTCAAAATCTCTGACTCGGCGTATTCGCGCCCCTCAGGTGTGATGGCAACATCGCCTTCTTCCAGCGTCAGGAATCCGAGGAGCTGCGCCGCATCCACAATCGGCAGCAGGTCGTCGATCTCGAAGGCAAGCTCATCGGCCAGCCGATACACATCGATGTGCCCACCGAAATCGATGATGAACTCGAGCAGCCCGGCAATGCCGCCCGGACGCGCATGCGGCAGCATCTCGTAGCGCATCGACCGCTGGTCGCGCACCGCGCGCCCGTCGGTGTGCAGGCGCGGCACATCCGGCGTCACATCAGGCCGTGTCAGGACCGTGTAGATGTAGTCCACCAGCTTCGTGAAAGCGGCGTTCTTCTTGTCGCGCGGATGCGGGATGGCCACCTTGAAATCGGTGCGCACATGTCCTGGGTTGCGCCCCAGCACGATGATGCGATCCGCCAGCAGCACGGCTTCTTCAATATTGTGCGTAACAATAAAGATGGCCTGTGTCGGAATCGTCTTCTTCTGCCACAATTCCAGCAGCTCGCTGCGCAGGTTCTCTGCCGTCAGCACGTCGAGCGCGGAAAACGGCTCGTCCATGAACAGCACTTCGGGTTCAACTACCAGAGCGCGTGCAAACCCGACGCGCTGCCGCATGCCGCCCGAAAGTTCCTTCGGATACGCCGCCTGAAAACCATCCAGACCGACCGTATCCAGAATCTTCAGGCTCCGCTCCCGCCGCGCCTCCGGCTCCACGCCGCGCGCCTTCAGCGGTGCTTCCACGTTTTCAAGAACGGTGAGCCAGGGAAAGAGCGCGAAGCTCTGGAAGACGATCGAGACGTTGATCTCCGTCGATTCAATCGGTTTTTCATGCCAGAAGACCTGGCCGCCCGATGGCTTCGACAATCCGGAGAGCATGCGGAGAAGCGTGGATTTTCCCGAGCCGGAAGGCCCAAGCAAAGCGACGATCTCTCCCGGTTGAATGGAGAGGTCCGTGGGGGCAATGACCTGAATGCGGTTCTCGCTCGGTTGAGCATAAAACTTTTCTACTTGCTGCGCTCGAATAATCGCTTCCGTCATCACCGGGCTCCGTCTACATTTCCTAAAACCTCTGAACGGGGGAATGCTCCGCTGCCAAATCCACTGATTTAGCTGTTTCCGTCCGGACCCGTCAAGCCTTCCGGAACGACGCGCCCGTTCTCGCGTCTAGTCTAAGTAGATAGGATTGCAGGAAGATGAAGCATCCTCCTGCACACAGCGTATCATCCTAGTAGTAGTTTTTCGGAGCGATTGATATCTGCCTGCCGTTGGCGGCAACTTTTGTGCAGTCGCAGGTTCCCCCTGCAAGCGTTTTACCTCACTGGAGATAAAGAGAGTCTAAGAATGCACGACAACAATCAGGCGAAGCCGAAAGTTTTAGTGGCAGATGACGAACGAGTCATCGCCGACACCCTTGCCATCATTCTGAATCAGAGCGGATTCGAAGCCACGGCCGTTTATAGCGGCGAGAAAGCGGTGGAAGCCGCCAAGACCCTCAAACCCGACATGCTCATCAGCGACGTCATCATGACCGACCTGAACGGGATCGACGCTGCCATCAAGATCCGCAGTCTGCTCCCGTCCTGCAAAATCCTGCTCTTTTCCGGACAGGCCGCCACCGCCGACCTGCTCGACCGCGCACGCAACCAGGGCCACGAGTTCGAAATCCTCGCCAAACCCGTCCACCCGCAAGACCTGCTGGCCAAACTGCGCAGCTGAAAACAGGACAAAACAGGGCACAGATGGCAGCGTAGAACGCACTCCACCACTAAAAGCTGTCATCCTGAGCGCAGCGAAGGATCTGCTTTTTCTTCACGCTGCCGCAACACTGAACCCTGTGCCGCTTAAACTGCCCTCAAAAGCCGGGTGCCCCATCCTTTCGCGCATTTTGCGAAAGGGTGGGAGAGCACAAAATCACATCTCCCGCCGACCCTCAAGCGCCCGCGTCATCGTCACCTCATCGGCATATTCAATATCGCTGCCCGCAGGAACCCCCGTGGCAATCCGCGTCACCCGTACCTGCGCCGGTTTCAGCATCTCCGCCAGATACCCGGCCGTAGCCTCGCCTTCCACCGTCGGCGAGGTCGCCAGAATCACCTCATCCACATCGCCGCGCGAGACCCGCGCCAGCAGATTACCCGTCCGCAGATGCTCCGGCCCCACCCCATGCAACGGCGAAAGCGTCCCATGCAGCACATGGAAGACGCCGTTGTAGCTGCGCGTCTTCTCAATGGTGCCAATGTTCGTTGGCTCCTCGACCACGCACACCAGCCGCTGATTGCGAGTCGGGCTGGAGCAATAAACGCATGGATCGACATCCGTAATGTTGTTGCAGACAGAGCAGAGCTGCAGCTTGGCCTTCAGATTGTGAATCGCATCGGCCAGCGCCTCCGCATCCTCGCCGCTTGAGCGCAGAATATGAAACGCCAGCCGCTGCGCATTCTTCGATCCAATCCCAGGAAGTTTGCGCAGCTCCTCAATCAGCCGCGCCATCGGTTCCGCAAATCGTGACAAAAACGTAAGCCTCTCCGCTGTTGTAGCAGGTCTCGCCCCGCTTTGCCACGCACCGAAGCCGTCATCTGACCGAGAATAGCCCTGTCTTGCGCCTGCTCTTACAACGCTGTATCCTTCCTGTCAGTCATTGACAGGAGAAAGACTCATTGAAAGCGATGGGTTAAGGGGGCAGGATGCGTAGAGCTCAGAGTCTGTTGATACGGATGCGGTCGCTCTTCACGAGAGATGCGAGCAACGCCGCGCTGAGCGAGGAACTGGAATTCCATCTGGAGCAAGCGATCGCAGACAACATCGCGCGGGGTATGCCTCTGGAAGAAGCCCGGTCTGCGGCCCTGGAAAGCTTTGGCAGCATGGCTGAAGTAACGGAGAGCTGTCATGAGGCGCGAGGCACAGCATGGCTTGAAGACCTGGGCCACGACATCCGTTACGGTCTGCGCATGTTCGCGAAACACCGATCGTTCACCATGCTCACGGTGCTGACCCTTGCCCTCGGAATCGGCGCGTGTACGGCAATTTTCAGTCTGGTCAATGCCGTGCTCCTGCGTTCGCTGCCTTATGGAGATCCTGAGCGACTGGTATACCTGTTCACTCCGAACCCTCAATATCATCTGCCTCCCGACATCATCCCTCCGACGAAAGCGGATTTTTTTGATCTGAAGAAACAATGCCGTTCCTACACGGCGATGACGCTCTTTGAGCAGGCGATGTACAGCCTCGCTGTTGACGAACAAACGCAGCGAGTTGGTGTCGCAAAGGTCGATGCCGATTTCTTCGGAACGCTCGAGGTGAAGCCGCTGTTTGGGCGAATTGTCGACACCGCAGATCAAGAACAGGGCAAAGAGCGAATAGCAGTGATCAGCTACTCGTTATGGCAAAACTCGTTTGCCGGAGCGAGCGACGTTCTGGGCAAAACCGTGCTGCTAGACGGGGCGGGTTATCGCGTTATAGGAGTCATGCCCCAAGCTTTCGCATATCCACACCGGAGCGATATGACCGCTGCCAACGGTCACATTGAGCGGACCGATCTATGGATCCCGTTGGCGCTGACGCCGCAGCAAAAGGCGCAGCGTGACGGCGCATGGGGATACGTAGTCGGTCGCTTGCAGCCTGGAGTCACCATTCGTGAAGCGCAAGCCGAGATGAGCACGATCATGTCGAGGTTGAACCCGCTGCATGCAACTGAGGATCGCGGCTGGGGAGCGTATGTGAAGTCTCTTCAGGAATCAGCGCTGGGTCCCACGCGTCCGCTTATGTGGTTGCTGCTGGGCGCGGTAGGGCTGGTGCTGATGATTGCGTGCGGGAATGCAGCGAATTTGCTCCTGGCAAGAGCGGCCAGTCGTACCCATGAGTTGGGAGTGCGAGCAACGCTAGGGGCAAGCCGGCAACGGCTGTTGCGCCAGATGCTGACGGAATCGTTGATGCTGAGCGCGGCGTCGGGCTGCGCGGGCGCGGCTCTGGCGTGGGTCTTTCTCCATGCACTGCTGCGGCTGAATCCAGGAGATATTCCGCGGATGACGGAGGCAACGCTCGATCTGCGGGTGCTTGGCTTTCTTGCTGGCGTAACGGTGCTTACCAGTTTGTTGTTTGGTGTTCTGCCGTCGTTTGCCGCGACTCGAATCAATCTTGCCGAATTTCTGCAGAGCAGCGGGCTGCGCGGTGTAGTAGGTGATGGACGGCGGGTAAGAAGAGGGCTCGCCATTGCGCAGGTAGCGTTGGTGGTGGTTCTGCTAACGGGCTCAGGATTGCTGTTGCGCAGTTATGCAAAGGTACTGGCTGCACCGGTGGGCTTCTCGCCTTCCACGGTGACTGCAAGTATCGTGTTCAGTCCGCAGATTGCGCAGATGCCAGAGAATCCGCTTTTCAACACGGCCGCAAAGCGCAGGTTGTTTCTTGATGACGCATTGAACCGATTCAAACACATTCCAGGAGTGCAGGCAGCAGGAGTCGTCAATGTGCTGCCTCTGAGCCATTGGGAAACCCTCACGCCGTTCGAAGCGGAGGGTTATCCCAACGAGAAAAGCCAGACGGTGGAATTGCGGCTGGTGACATCAGAGTATTTCTCGGCCATCGGGATTCCTCTGCTTCGGGGCCACGGCTTCACTGACAGGGATGACGCGGACCATCCCTTGGCAGTGGTTGTGAATGAGGCGTTAGCGCGAAAGTATTTTGGAACCATCGATGCGGTTGGACATCGTCTTCGCAGAGGGTCGGAAAACAAGTGGGCTGTGGTGACAGGGGTGGTTGGCGATGTGCGCACAATGAGCCGTGAAGCAGCTGCTGTGCCGCAGATGTATCTTTCCTTCTGGCAGGGAGACGTGGACGCCGCGCCGACGATTGGAGCGGACTTCACGGTGCGGTCAGTGCTTCCTGCGGACACAGTGGTGAAGGAGATGCGGACGGCCATGCGGAGTCTTGATCCAAATCTAGCGCTTGCGGATGTGCGCGCCATGAGCGACGTGGAATCGGAGGCGACGGCGAGACGGCGCTTCCAGACAACTTTGCTGACCGTGTTTTCCGCAGTTGCCATGTTGCTGGCAGTGATTGGTGTTTACGGTCTGGTGGCTTTTTCCGTGCGACAGAGGACAGGCGAGATTGGCATACGGATGGCGCTGGGCGCGACACGGCGTGGCATTGCCGTATTGGTACTGCGAGAAGGGTTGACGCTGCTCGCAGCCGGGCTCGCGATTGGTCTGGCAGCGGCCGTGGTGATGACGAGATTGCTGGCGGGATTTCTTTATCAGGTACCGGCTATCGATCCGGTGACGTATACACTGGTTCCTTTGCTGCTGCTTGTCGGCACGGTGATGGCGTGCCTGGTTCCGGGTGCGCGGGCCGCCAGCATCGAGCCCATGAACGCACTGCGTCACGAATGAGCCCAGTTTTTCACCTGTGCACAAAAATGGGCGCCCCATCCTTCGCGCATTTTGCGAAACCGGGGTCCCCATTGCGCGCGGTTTTCGCGTAATGGGGCGGGATAGGGTGGGAGATCGCGAATCTTAAATCGTTCTGCCGCGGTCTCCGCACTCTCAAATCAACTACGCCGCCACCTTCTCCACCGGCACCTGAATCTCCGTCACATACGACTCATCATCCTGCCGCACCGGCGTCGCGCAATAGTGATAGAGCTCGCGAAATGGCCCTGCAATGCGATAGTGGTTGTCTTCCACCCACCGCAGAACATTCTGGTATGCCTCAGTCAACCGGTTGAAGGCGCCATGGTGCATATAGCTGGCTACGGTCGCGCCGCCCATCTCATACATGTTGGTCGTGCCGTGCGCGGCCAACGGCTGTTTCAACAGAAATCCCGCTTCTCCATCCACGTCCCGCTCTTTGTGCTCCATGTCATGCCATATGGCTATGGGCAAACCCAGGTCGCCAGGATTGCCAACCTGTTCGATCACCTTCGGGTAAAGTGCCCCAACTGCCGGATAGTTCGCAATTGTCTCCCGAACCGACACGACCCATTGCGGTTCCACTTCTTTAATCACAACATCCACGCTCATCGTAGACTCCTGTTCCATGAATTTGATCAGTGTCTCCAATCGTGCGAGCCGTTCCTGCTCTTCGCGCACGCGGTTTTCCTGCTCCGCCCGCCGCAGCGTTACCATGCCGCGCAACTCCTGCAACGTAATGTTCCCATGCAGGGCCTTGCCGATCTGCTCCAGTGAGAATCCCAGGTCTTTCAGCGCGAGAATCCTGTGCAGCCGCGGTAATTGCTGAGCCGAGTAGTAGCGATACCCCGTCCAGCGATCGACATGGGCTGGACACAACAGTCCAGTCTCGTCATAGTAGCGAAGCGTCTTGACCGAAATATGCGTAAGGGCGGAAAACTCGCCGATCTTGAACACAGGTCAGTTCTAAGGCCTCCCGTAACAGGAGAGTCAACAGAAGAAAACTACAAAATTTACAGCGTGCTATATACCAGCGTCACAAACTGGTCCGGCGTCAACGATCCTTTGCCCCACGCAGCGTCGAAATCCGCCGTAGGCTTGGCCGCAATCGCCTGCTCCAGAGTCTGACCGCCCGACTTCAGCTTCTCTACGCGGGTCGCAATCGTCGCAAGCATATCGCGGTATTTCTGCAGCGCGTCTTTATCGCCCAGCGGACCATGCCCGGGTACAATCTTGGTTTTATCGTCCGCCAAAGCCAGACAGGTATCTGCCGCGCGAATCATGCCATTAATCGTTCCGCCCGTTCCGCCATCAATGAAGGGATAAAAGTCGTTGAAGAAAATATCCCCGGCGTGAAGCACATTTCCATTCACAAAATAGATATAGATGTCGGTATCCGTGTGCGCCTCCGGCATGTATCCCAGATCGATCTCGTCGTTATTGACAAAGAGCTTTTCGTTTTCCGTGAACGTTTCTTGCGGCAGGGAACTGGTAGGCGACGCTTGCAGCTTCAGATGATAGAACTGGACTTCCTGCGGAGTGGAAAGCCGCTTGCGCGTATTCTCATGCGCGATAATGAACGCGCCCATATCGTTATGCAGCGCCGCATTGCCGTCTGTATGATCGAAGTGCCAGTGCGTATTGATAAGCAGCTTCAGGGGATGCGGATCGAGCTTGCTCAGCGTATCCCGGAGTCGTGACGAGGCCGTAGCCGCGCTCGAATCGATCAGCAGCTTCCCATCCGGACCGATTTGCGCCACCATGTTGCCGCCCACGCCCTGCAGCAGAAACAGCGTATCCCGAAGCCTGGTCACCTTGATCGGCGTCGTCGCTCCGGCGGTGCGAAGCATCTGCAATCTGTCCGGCCCAGGAGGTGCGGAAGCAGGAGCTGCGGATGCAGGTGCCTGTGCATTCTGCGCATTCGCTGAAAACGCAAACGGTCGCGGCCGAGCAGCCAACGCCAATCCCGCTCCCGCCCAACCCGCCTGCTTCAGAAAACCTCTACGCGTCACCTGATCAGGCTGCATTGCGTTTCTCCGTGTCCTCTGTGCTCTCTGTGGTGAAGATGCTTTCCTTGGCGAACCTCAGCGCACCCTTGCGTCCTCTGCGGTAAAGTTTTTTCGCGAACCGCAACACGCCGCCGGCCTTCACAGGAGAAGTGAGCGCGCCGTACCCTTAAAACAACCCCGGTGGCAGATTCAGCCCGCCCAGCATCGCTGAAGCGCTCGACTTGATGACCTCCTCCGCGCGCCGTCCCGCTTCGTTGAAGGCCGCGGCAATCAAATCCTCCAGCATCTCCACATCCGCTGTGTTTCCGCTGAGGCTCGCCACCGCGCTCGGATCAATCGTCACCTTCAGCACCTGCTTCTGCCCATTCATCTTCACCGTGACCGCGCCGCCACCCGACGAAGCCTCGACGATCGTCTGGCCCAGCTTTTCCTGCATCTGCTCCTGCATCTGCTTTGCCTGAGCCAACATCTCCTGCATCTTTAACGGATTCATCATTTTCTTCAATCCTCAAATCGTTGTCATTCTGAGCAGAGCGCGAAGCGCGCAGCAAAAGAACCTGCAGCCGCTACAACTCCGGGTGCCCCATCCTTTCGCGCATTATGCGAAAGGTCGGGAGACTGCGAATCAAATGCCCATCTTCGCGCCTAGGTGCTAGGCGTCAAGGTGGGAAAGCGATACCATTGGTCCGCTCGGGCCAGTCATCACTTCTTATCCCGCAAATCCAGCACGCTCCGCACCTCTGCGCTGAACAAGTCCATCGCCTGCTTCACCAGCGGGTTTTCAAGCGCCGCAGCCTGCACCGACCCGCTCGCCGCGGTGCGCGGCTTGGCATTGGAGCTTGCGGCCGCGCCTTCTCCCGGAACGACGACTAGTTTCTGGGATGCGGCCGCCGCGCGCAAGGCATTCTTCGCAATTTTTTCCGCTTCGATATTCATCGTCAGGCTCAGCATCATCTTCTTGATACCAACCTCGACGCGAATCGTATCGCCTTCGAGCGTCCATTTGCCTGCATCCAGCAGCACCGCAGCCGTATTGTGCCCCTGGTCATTCAGTGCCGTGCATACTGTCTCGCGAATCGCATCGAGCTCAGTCCCTGCCTGCGGCACAGCCTCCGCGACCGCCTCACCACTTGCTTCTTCAAGTTCGCTTGCTTCTCGAACGTCAAAGACCGGCTCCGTAGCCAGCGCCAGCGCGCCATTCGTCGTTTCCACTGCCTCGGCCACTCCAACCACCGGAGCCTTCGCCCCTACCGTCTCCACCGCTCGCGCCGTCATTTCCAGCGGAGTCAGCGCACGTGGAGCCGCAACCGGCTCGGGAGCCGTCATCTCGACGCGCAGCGCTGCAGATGCTTCGACCACCGGCCGCGCCGCTTCGACCACTGGCACCGCAGGTGCCTCGATCACCCCCGCCGTCGCCTCACCCGTAATCTTCCGGTTCCGATCCGCCTCAAACGGAGAGAACGCAGGCTTCGGCGCTTCAGGAGCACGCGCTGGTTCGCCGGGACGAGCCGTCTCAGCCGCCCTTACCGGCTCGGAAGCTCGGACAGCCGGAGCCTTCCCCGCAGGCAAAGCCGTTTTCGGCAAAGCGCCACCCCCCAGCCCCGACTTGCCGCCACTCGGCAACTGGCTCAGCAACTCCTCTACCGGAATCAGCCGCTGCAGATGCACCAGCTTCACCAGCCCAAGCTCCAGATGAAAACGCTGCTCCTGCCGGTAATTCAACTCATCGAAGGTCCGCAGCATTACCTGCAGAAACCGCGTCAGGTCTTCTTCTGAGAACAGCACCGCCGACCGCGCCGCGCGCGCCCGCTCATCCGCCGAAACCTGCAGCAGTTCCGTACTCTCACCTGCAATCCGCGCCATCAGCACATTCCGCAGGTAGCGGACAAACTGCCGCGCCAGCGCCGCCGGACTGTTCCCCGCATTCAGCAGCGTATTGATCTCCTCGATCACCGCCGCCGTCTGGTTTTCGCTGATCGCCTCCATCAGCCGCTCAAAGACAGTGTTCGGCACCGTCCCCATCAGCTCGCGAATCTGCTCCGCATCCAGCTTCGCCTTGCCGTCCACCATCGGAGCCGACGCAATCGCCTGGTCCATGATCGACAGCGCATCTCTCATCGACCCATCGCCAGCCTCGGCCAGCAGCGCCAGAGCCGCATCGGCGGCCGTGATGTTTTCCTGCCCGGCAATCGTCTTCAATTGCCCCAGGATGTCGTCGAACTTCACCGCGTGAAAGCTGAAGTGCTGGCACCGCGACCGGATCGTCTGCGGAAAGTCCTCCGGCTGCGTCGTCGCCATCATAAAAACGACGTGATCCGGTGGCTCCTCCAATGTCTTCAGCAGAGCATTGAAGGCAGCATCCGTAATCTGGTGCGCCTCGTCCAGAATGTAGATCTTGTACCGGTCCCGCGCCGGACGGTACCGCGCCGCATCCCGAAGCTCGCGAATCTCATCGATGCCGCGGTTGGTGGCCGCGTCAATCTCGATCACGTCCACCGCATTGCCCGCACGAATCTCCGTGCACGAATCGCACACCCCGCACGGCTCCGGCGTCGGCCGCTCGGCTGACCCGATCTCCGTCCGGCAATTCAGCGCCATCGCCAGAATGCGTGCAATGGTCGTCTTTCCAATGCCGCGATGCCCGCTAAAGATATATCCATGCGCAATCCGCCCCTGCTCCAAAGCATTGAGCAGCGTGCGCGTCACATGCTCCTGGCCCACTACGTCCCCAAACCGTTGCGGACGGTACTTCCTCGCTAAAACCTGATACGCCATGATTGATCCGAAAACTCGATTGTAATGCGGGACTGGCCGTCCAGGCACACGCGCCTTCGGCGCCTCAAATAGTAAGGTAGGTCAGGGCTTTAGCCCTGACACTAAGTTTTCCCTAAAAGTTGTCATCCTGAGCGAAGCGAAGGACCTGCTTTTCTCTGGGAGAAGCACGAAAAGGGGTGTCCCATCTTCGGCGCGCGCATTTCGCGCCTAAGGTGGGAAAGCACGATCCTTTCCCGAAATAAAATCGTCATTCTGAGCAAAATGACGAAAGGAAACCGCAACCTACTGCGGACAGTGATCGCTCAACGAACCATCCAGATGCTCGTGATCCACCGTAAAAGTCAATTCCGGTTTCCCGCGCGTTTGCGTGATCTTAAAGATATAAATCCGGTCGTAATCGTCATTCGGCCAAGCCGGAACAACCGACGGATCCTTCCCATAGCTCTTCACCATCTCCTTTGCGAACTGGTTGAGCTTCGCATGCTCCCACGCAACAAAGATCAGCGCATGCGCATTGGCTGGCTGGGTCAACTCTTTTTGCAACCCCGCAATATCCGTTAACCCAATCTGCGCATTCACCGGCATCCCCAGTTGAATCGCCGTCGGCTCAATCGTAATCAGCGGACGAACATAGGAATACATCGTATTGCTGTGGTCGCTCACCTGCTCCGCTGGATTCGGCGCATAGATTAGGTCCGGCTTGCCATAGCGGGCCAGCACCTTTGGCAGCGCGAGGGCCCGGTTCAGGCCCTTGCACGTCAGCTGCCCCAGCCCCGTCGGAGGTTTCTCCCCATGCCGGACGGCCACAATCGTCTCCACCTGTGCCCCGGCAACCGCGCCGCCGAGGCCAAAAAACGCGGCAAAAACCACCCCCATCGTCACGCGACTTGACTTCACGAGCCATCCTCCATCCATCGATAAAGTTTAGTCTTCCGGGTTCATCGATTTCGTGGAACTCGTCATCCGGACACAAAAGCCCAGTTTTCCCCAAAGATGTCATCCTGAGCTTGCCGAAGGATCTGTTTTCCTAAGCAGGAGCACGAAAAGGGGTGCCCCATCTTCGGCGCGCGCGTTTCGCGCCTAAGGTGGGAAAGCACGATCCCTCCCTGAAATCCGCTTTTCCTGGCAAAAGCACAAATTAGGCTCCTTCATTTTGTAATTTGGTGCAGGCGATGCAAGCAGGCGTCTGCTATCTTGCGCATGGGCACATTCATGAGCAGAAACACGCTTCTGGTCGTCCTGACCGCGACGGGTTCAGCATTGTGCTGGTGGCCTGTAATCATGCAGCCCAATCTTGATCCCCCCTCTTGGTGGTTTCCCTTAGCATTGGTCGCACTCGGGACCGCCCTTTCCACAACCTTGTCCGACGAAGGCTGGCTGCAATTTATGATCGCCTCTATCGTCGGCAGCTTTGTCGGAATTTGCTGCGGCTTCTGGATCTGGTGGCCCACTGACGGGATCGAGGCATCCTATGTGCCACTGGTAGTGGGCGAGGCCATGCTGAGTGTCGTCCTGGTCTCGGTTGTGTCGCTTCTCGCGGGTCTCATCCTGCGCAGTTGGCCGGTATGGATTGAAAAGCGCCGACAGGCCATCTGGCTCTTATTCCTCTGCGGGGTTATATTGGGTCCGGTCACGGTCGCCTTGACGCCCCCACTCGTTGCCTTCAGGATAGCCCGCAACGATCGGCTGGCCGCAGAGAGAATCCAGTCATTGAACCATGCCGTGGAACAGACAATCGCCGAAGCTGACGGTCCCGCCCGTATCTGCGATGGGCAGGCCCTGAGACAGCATTATTCCGGCCCGCCACTGAGAGAGACCGACTGGCGCTATCTTGCCGCAAACTCCGTCAAGGAGGACGGCTACTTCTTCTGGATCAACTGCCACGACAAGAATGGGTATTCGATTGATGCCCAACCGGCCAGAGAAAAGGGCGATGGTACGCGCCACTTCTACGCCGGAAAGTGGGGCGTAGCCGGATGTGGCATCAGAGAAGATCGTGCACACTGCGTGCCCGGCACGAAATAACCTCAGCGTGAATGCGAGAATAGCAGTAGGTCAGCGCGTCAGCCCCAACAAAAGCCCAATCCTCCCAAAGTTGTCATCCTGACCCTGAGTAAAACGAAGGGGAAGGATCTGCTTTTCCCTCAGCAGAAGCACGAAAAAAGGGTGCCCCATCTTCGGCGCGCGCATTTCGCGCCTAAGGTGGGAAAGCACGATCCCTCCCCGAAAATAACAATTGTCATCCTGAGCGAAACGAAGGATCCGCTTTCCCTCAGCAGAAGCACGAAAAGGGGTGCCCCATCTTCGGCGCGCGCGTTTCGCGCCTAAGGTGGGAAAGCACGATCCCTCCCCGAAAACCCCTGAACGATTTGTCACCCTGCAATCTTCTATTCACATTTGCGAATTAAGCTAAGCCTCTCGCAAGGAGCAAGGAATGACCACAGACACGCAAGAGCTCGACCAGTTACAAGCCAACTACAAGGTAGCCGTAGAAGCATGGATCGCCGCCATCCGCAACGAAGAGACGCTGGCCTCCGGAGATCACACCGTCGCCGAAGTCGACAAGTGGGAAGCCGCTCACTTTCAGGAAGAAGAAGCCCGCGACAAAGCCAAAGAAGCAAAGAGCGACTACGAAGACGCGCTCCGCGAAAAATTCTTCGGTTTCTGACGAGGCTGCCTTTCTCTGAAATCCGTCATCCTGAGCGGAGCGAAGGACAGCCAGCAATCTCCCCCAAAGTCGTTCTTTGTCTCTATCAAACTGCGCTAGGTAATCTGGATCATCAGCTCCAGGCCGCTTGGAAGGGTGATCTTCTGCCGCCCACGAAAAGCAGTCGTACCCAATCCTGCCGCACCACCGGTGATCGTGCCGATTGCCGCCCCTTCACCGCCTCCGAAAACAGCTCCCAGCAGCGCTCCCGCCCCTGCGCCGAATCCGGAGCTCAACAGCGCCGATCTTCCACGCCCGCCGGAAAGAATGGCGCCTTCCACGTCGACCGACTCGCGCGATGGTGGGTGATAGAGCTTGATAATCTCCGCATGGATGCGGGCCGTACGCCCGTCGGGCATGATCAGTCGATCGAATCCTAATACCATCTCCGTGTGGCCCGTGAGCCGTCCGGACATATCAATCGACACGATATGGCCATAAACACGCGCCCCTTGATACTCGCCTTGTGTCAGTACTGTGGCACTGAAAGGGTCGCCTACCTGCGAATCGACACTCGTTAAGGTATCGTCCAGGCGAAGACGCAGAGCAACATCCTGCGGAATGGTGAACCCGGATGCGAATGCCAGAGCCGGAGCGGTGAAAGTGAGGATGGATAAGAGAAGCATCGAGAGTACAGCTTTAAGAGAAACGAGAGACTGCCGCTGCGCCAGTGGCTTCACAAGAATTGTCCTTTCCTATCTTGTAACTGCAACATCGTCGACAAATGCTTCGATATTCTGGCAGACCATCGCCTAAGTCAACAGTTATTGCGCTGCTTTTTCTATCGCAACTCCGGCCGGCAACGTTTGTCTTCGATCTTTGAAGAGGCACGCACAAAATCAGCGCGGCTTTAGCCGTCGAGGGATGGTTTCGGACTTTTTCCCCTCACGACAACAAACACTGTCCTGAATTTCTTTGCTCTGCTACGCCACAAACAGTAAGCTATACACACCCTCAAACAAGAAATGAATTTCCGGCCTTCAGATGATCACTAAGCCCAGGTACAGGCTGCTGCTCCTGTCCATCCCTCTTCTTGTCGCCGCTGGAGCCGCTTGTGCCTCCGATCCCGAGATCGTGGTCCCCAGTAATTTCCATGGCCAGGTGCACATTGCCTTCTGCTCCGATCGAGGATCGAGCACACCCATTCTCATCGATCAAACGGGTCAGGGAAATTCGGCCTTGTGTCAGAAATCGCTGACAAAATTCGCTCTGAAGCGGGCAAATGGAGAGTCCCTGGCTGCGCCAGAGATGCAACTCGTCACCACTGGAGACGGCATCGTCGTAGGCGCAAACTTCAGCGTCAAATAGCCGAAATTTTGGTATTTCCATAGTCCTGAGTACGGCGGTAAACTGAGTGCATGGGAAACAAAGATAAAGGCAAGCGCGAAACGAAGAAGCCCTCAAAGAAGCCGTCTAAAACCGCACCTGTGCGCAAACGCGAAGACTTTAATCAGGTGACTGCGCGGATCGTCAGGGAAAATCCAGAAAAGCCTTAAACCATTGTCAATCCCTTCCATGAAATTTATTTAGCAACTCGCTCATTCTAAAGCGTATTTTCGGGCTGTCTTCTGGCAGATCATTTCCCCGAAACTGCTAAAATAGAAACAGGACACAGAAAAGCCCGCCGGGGAGAAATCCACGGCGGGCTTTCTTATTAGGAAGAACAGAGAGGCAGCTGACAAAACCTTAAAATGCAGCCAACTCCCTGTCTTTGCAGGAATTTATCAAAAAACACCCCAGGGGGAGGGCTCAGCTTAAAACCGTCTGCCGGGACAGGGCTCGGCGCAAAACCATCTCCAGCGCAGCCTTCTGCTCGGCATATTCCTGTTCACTCAGCTTGCCTTCCAGCCGCTCGGTTTCGAGCGCAAACAGCTCCTCTTTAAGAGCCGCCAGCAGATCGCCGCGACCGTTGGAAGAGGGAAGCGGAGCCACCGGCGAAACCCCGCCGGCAACCGGACCGGAAGCTACAGCAGGCGAAGCTCCCGGCTTGGCCCGCAGTAGAAACGCCGCTGCAATCGCCAGCACCAGAGCCAGCCCGCTCAGGATCCACCACTTGTACTTGTTCAAAGGATCAGGCGTGTCGATGGGATTTCCCAACCCACCGCCCGGACGGGTATCGTTCGCCGCCGAATTGCCTTGTCCAGCGCTACTCTGCTCAGGCCCAGCCTGTCCAGCCTCAGGCCCGCCAGCGGCGCCCGGTTCATTCGGACCCTGCGCCTGCGTCTCGCGCGGCATCGAGCCGCTGCCGGAGACGCTGAACGCCATCGGCTGCGATGGCAGGACATTGCGCGCCAGGAAGGTCTGCGCATTAACATCGTCGTTGATCGACTGGAAAGAAACCGATCCGCCGCTCGTAAACTTCATGCTCTTCGGCAGCATGACGGCGAGATTCTGCGTCGGCATGGAGACCTTGGGCGTGAAGCTGAAGCTGCCGTTATAAGGGAGGTGAAAACTGATCTGAAACCGTGTCTCACCCGGGCGCACCGGGAAGACAAACGAGTAGTAACCTTTTTCGCCCGTCGGCACCGGCGAAGATGAAACCGGCATCCCGCCCGGCCCCATCGCCGCCGAGCCATCGATACGCGCATCCGGCGGCAGGTAGATCTCGTAAGCCCGTGGACTGAACTGTGTCTTCGGCGGATTGGAATCGTTCTTGACGAAGTAATTCTCGATCACGTGCAGACCCTGCGGATCGGTCTCGATCCGCATCACGTCGGCCTCCGTGCTCACGCCTTCTACCTTAGGCAGCACGTCATATACGTCCACGTCGGCGCTGGTCGATCCCGGCCGCAGCGGCTGGAAATACGCCGCCTTCTGGTGGTCGACGCGGATCAGGTGCATGCCATTGTCCGGCACCTCGATCGAGTAGTGGCCCTTGGCGTCGGTCTTGGTGCGTCCCGCCTCCTGCATGCCCTGCCCAAAGGCGATCAGCACCACGTCGTCGCCGCCGGCAGGCTTGTTGACCGTCTTATTGGTAACCGTTCCGGTTACAGTAGCCGCGAGCACCGAAAGGGGAGCGGCAAAAGCAAGCAGCGCCACAGCGCTAAAACGCAATCGTGAAGTAAATGTCATCCAATAGCTTCCAATCTTGTCATCCTGAGTGTAACGAAGGATCTGTTTCCTGCATCGGTTGCCGCAAACCAGGGTGCCCCATGTCTCGCAGAGACGTGGGAAGATCAACTTCAGACAGCCCCCACGCCCCGCTCCAACAGATCCATCTCAGCCAGCACCTCAGCCGCCTCGTTTTCCATGGCTGCGCGCTGTGCCGCGTAATCTTCTTCCGGATACTTGCCCGCGCGATATTCAAAATTCAAATCGCGCAGGTTGTCGTAAAGCATCTCTTTGCGCTCGCGCAGAAAATCGAGCCGCGTCTTCTGCACCTGCGCCTCTACATTGCGCTCAGGATAGAAGACATAAACAAAAATGCCGATCAACAGCAGCCCGCAGGCGATCATTGTCATAGTTCCGTCTCCCTGCGAATGCGATCCCGCGCTGTTTGAAATGTAGTAGTCGTCGGAACAACCGGCATCGCAACCGTCCGCAGCCTCCACTTGCGCACCAGCGCAATCGTGGCCGCAATGCCGATCAGCAACACCACCGGAGGCACAAACCAGGCCGCCAGGTTGAATTTCGTAAGCATCGGAGCAGCCAGCACCGTCGGACCATACTTCGCCTGGAACAGCTCAAGGATCTCGGTATCGCTCTTGCCCTGGTGCAGTGCCATCCGCAACTCGGTTAGCTCGGCTTCGGAATACTGACAGCCCAGATGATTGCACTCAATCAGAATCTGGCCGCAGCCGCACACGCACATCATCTTGTGGCCAAGATCGTTGTAGCGAACAGCATTGTCCGCCGACCCCATCGTGAAGATAGCCAGCAAACCCACCAGCCCCAGTTGTAAAAGACGCAGCCCGGAAGAACGAAACAGCCGACGCATCAATCTCCACCTTTACCCATAGCCATCGCAGGAGCCTCGCTCACGGGCACGCGAGTGCGGCTGGCAGCAAACGCCGCCGTCATATTCGGAGTGAGCGCGACAAATGTGCCCAGAATCACAATCAATACGCCAATCCAGACCCACGCCACCAGCGGATTCAGGAAGACCTTGATGATCGGCTGTCCGTTGTCCGGATCTTTCCCGGCATAGATCACATACAGGTCCCAAGCCAGCGTCGAGTGGTTCGCCACAATCGTCGAAGTCGTCTGGCTCGCCTGGTAAAAGCGTCTTTCCGGAGAAAGCTGCGTAATCTTCTTGTCGCCGCGGTAAACATCGAGAATCGCGTACTCGGTGTCGTAGTTCAGATTCGAATCCTGCGAGTAATCCTGGCATACAAGCCGGTACGGGCCCATCTTCATGCTCTGCTTGAAGTTCAGCTCCTGCTCCGTGCTCTGATTAAACGCCGAACCCGCAAGCCCGATAAAGATGACCACCACGCCAAAGTGAACAATGTATCCGCCATAGCGCCGCGTATTGCGCCGCATCAGCTGAATCATCGAAGCAAAGAGATTCTGCCCTGTATGCCGTGAAATCACGCCCGCGCCGCGCAGAAACTCCGAGCCAACTGCCGTGACTACCAGCGCGCCCAGCGACCACGCCATCAGCGAATAAAGCGAGCCCTGTCCTTCACTCCAGTCCTGCCATGGGCGAACGCCGCAGGCCATCAGCACAATCGCCGTCACCACCGCGGAAACCGCAGGCAGAATAAAGTTCTTGCGAATGCTTTTGAATGAGGTGCTGCGCCACGCCAGGATCGGGCCAATGCCCGTCAAGAAGAGCAGAAACAACCCAATCGGTATGGCTACACGGTTATAGAAAGGAGGACCCACCGTGACCTTGTTGCCCTGCACGTATTCAGAGATCACCGGAAACAGTGTTCCCCAAAGGACTGTAAAGCAGGCAGCCAGCAGGACAAGGTTGTTAAACAGAAAGCTCGACTCGCGCGAAACCAGCGACTCCAGCTTGTGCTCGCTCTTCAAGTGGTCACGCTGCAGGATATACGTAAACAAGCAAACCGCCAGCACGATCACTAGAAACGTCCAGAACCAAGTTCCGATCGCAGATTCAGCAAACGCGTGAACCGAACTCACCAGTCCCGAGCGCGTAAGCAGTGTTCCCAGAATCGAAAGCGCAAAGGTCGAGAAGATGAGCCACACATTCCAGCTCTTCATCATGCCGCGCTTTTCCTGCATCATCACCGAGTGCAGAAACGCCGTGCCCGTCAGCCACGGCATCAGCGATGCGTTCTCCACCGGGTCCCAGCCCCAGTAGCCGCCCCATCCCAGCACCGAATACGCCCAGTGCGCGCCGAGAAAAATCCCGCACGTCAGAAAGAGCCACGTCACCATCGTCCAGCGGCGCGTAATGTGAATCCATTTCTCGCCCGGATAGCGCATCATCAATGCGCCCAGCGCGAAAGCAAACGGAACGCTGAAGCCCACATAGCCGAGGTACAGCATCGGCGGGTGAATCACCATTTCCGGATACTGCAGCAATGGATTCAACCCGAAGCCGTCTTGTGGAACCGTCCCCGCAACCAGTGCGAACGGGGGAGCCGCGAAGTTCAGCAGCAGCAGAAAGAAAATCTGAATGCCGGCAAGAATCGTCGAAGCATACGCCGTGAGCTTCACATCCACTTTGTGACGTAAGCGCAAAACAAGGCCATACGTCGCCAGCAGCCACGCCCACAGCAGCAATGAGCCTTCCTGTCCTGACCACAAAGCTGCGAACTTGTAAGGCCCGGGAAGGGCCCGGTTCGAATGATGCAGGATGTAGGAAACAGAAAAGTCGTTGGTGAACGCAGCCCATACCAGCGCGAACGCAGCGCACGTCACAGCAAAAAAACTGCCGATTCCGGCGCGTCGGGCAGTTTCCGCCAACCGCTCCGGCGACACGCGCCCGCGCGCTCCAGTTGCCAGTTGGCGTAGCGCAATCGCGCCCGCAAAGAGGTTGTAACCGCTGAGGGCCAGAGCAAGCAGGAGAGCGAAGCTTCCAAATGCAGGCATAATGCTGATTAGCAGGACCGTTTCCTGGAGAATGTTCGGTGAACTCCTATTGTCGCACTCCATTTCATGGGCGGCAATCAGGGCTGTGCACAATCCACCCAGGTTTCTATGACAAGGTCAATCTTTGGGTGGAGTGCGTCCGATTGTTACACTTTCTCGTCTACTTCAACATTTCCTGAAAGGATTTGAATTGTGGGTATTAGCAACAGCCTCTGGAAGCTCTTCGCAACTACGGTAATCTTTGCCGGCATCGCACCGGCAAGCGCAATCTTCGCTTCAACGAAGGGTATTCCAGCGCATGGCCCTGCCGCCGTTTTGTTCAACGGTTCTGACCTGAGCGGCTTCGACACATTTATCCAAAGCAAGGGCTTGAACAACGACCCCGACCATGTATTTCAGGTAGAGCATGGTATGGTCCACGTCTCCGGCAAGGAGATGGGCTACATCATCACCAAACAGGACTATCAGAATTACTACCTCAAAGCCGAATTCAAGTGGGGTGAAGGAACCTTTGCTCCGCGCGAAGGACAGGCGCGTGACAGCGGCATTCTCTACAACATTCAAGGCGAGCAGAAAGTGTGGCCGCGCTCTGTCGAGTTTCAGATCAACGAAGGCTGCACCGGCGACTTCTGGATGACTGACGGCGCAGCTCTGACTGGAAAAGACGGTCAGCGCGTGACCGGTCCCGATGGGAACGCTGTGAAGATCGACCGCTTCAACAAAGGACCGTGGAAGAATGTCGTGGGATATCGCGATCCCGTGAACGAAGTAGAGAAACCACACGGTCAATGGAACGTCCTAGAACTGGTCAATCAGAACGGCCACGTAAAACAGTACGTCAATGGCAAACTGGTGAATGAAGGAACCGATGCCTTCCCATCGAGTGGAAAGATTCTCTTTCAATCCGAGGGTGCTGAAGTATTCTTCCGCAATATGAAGCTGTATCCATTGAAATAACCACGACCTATGAAAAAGAATTTTGCTGGAATCATCGCACTTCTCAGTCTTGCCACTTTCGTGCACGCGCAAACAGAACGAAAAACCACACCCGGCAATGGCCCGAATGGCGTTCCGCAGGCCACTTTCTTCGTTCATCGGCTCGGTACGGATCACGCCGAAGGCGTCACAACGCTCGACATGAACGGCGACGGTCGTCCTGACATCCTCAGCGGAGCCTACTGGTACGAGAATCCCGGTCCGCAGGGCGGCGAATGGAAGCAGCATCAGTACCGCACCGTCGGCACCCATGAAGAGTTTGTCTCAGACTGCGGCGAGTGGACCGTCGATGTGAACCACGACGGCGCGCCCGACGTGGTCACGACCGGATGGATCAGCAACGGACTCTGGTGGTACGAAAACCCAAAGAAGCCCGGCGTTATGTGGGAGCGCCATCTCATCACCGACAGCTTTGACACCGAGGGCACCTGGATGGCTGACATCAATGGCGATGGCAAGCCCGATATCGTACTCGCGCACTATAACCACTCCGGCATCATCTGGGTCGATTTCTCCGGCCCGCAGCCGAAAGTCCATCACGTGATGGGCAAAGAACAGGACGGCCACGGCACCGGCGTCGCCGACGTCAACGGCGACGGCAAGGCCGATATTCTCACCCCCACAGGCTGGCTCGAAAACATCGACGCCGATCACGATCAGTGGAAGTGGCACCCTGACTGGGACCTCGGCGACGCAGGATTCCCCATCATCGGTTATGACGTAAACAACGACGGCAAGATGGACATCATCTATGGCCACGGCCACAGCTACGGCCTCTACTGGCTTGAGCAGCAGGTCAATGGAGCAAACCGTCGCTGGGTCAAGCACACCATTGATGAATCTTTCTCGCAGGCGCACGCCCTCAAGCTCGTCGATCTCGACGGCGACGGCCAACCGGAGCTGCTGACAGGCAAACGCTATCGCGGCCACAATGGCAACGATCCCGGCTCCTACGATCCCATCGTCGTCTACTACTACAAGATCGACCGCAAGACTGCGCAGTTCACGCGCTATGCCATCTCGGTGAACAGCACAGCCGGAGCAGGCACGCAATTCGTTACCGAAGACATGGACGGCGACGGCGACATCGACATCGTCACCGCAGGAAAAACCGGAGTCCACTTCTTCGAGAATCTGAAAATCAACAACGTTCCCAAAGAACAGCGCGAGCGCGAAATCCTGCTTAACAAAGACTGGCCATTTCCCGGCGAAGGAAAAGAAGTGCCGCAGGAAAACGGCCCAAAGCCCGAGTGATAGAGAGCGCAAGCTCTCTATCGCCTATGCTGTCATCCTGACACTGAACGCAGTGAAGTGGAAGGATCTGCTTTTCGCATCAGTTAGCGCGAAAAGGGTGCCCCATCCTATCGCGCAGTTTGCGATAGGGTGGGAAAGCACGACCTCCGGCTACTTCCCAATCAACCCCTCAAACTCGGGATGCTTCTCGACATAAGCCTGAGCAAGCGGGCAAATCACGTCGACCTTTAGATTGTTTTCACGCGCATATTCAAACGCCGTTTGCGCCAGTGTCCCGGCAATGCCGCGTCCACGCAGCGGAGGCGGCACTTCCGTATGCCAGAGCGTCATCCACCCATGCCCATCCACATCAAATTCAAGATAGGCGGTTTCGCCATCTTCATCGAACTCAAACCTGTTTCTCGAAACGTTCTGTGGTGTACCGCGTGAAGGATCTGTCATGCTTTCTCACAAGCCTTAGGTGAATAAAAATTCCTTGGTCCGCAATTCTTTCACTGTATCGCGCAGCTTGGCAGCCTTTTCAAACTCAAACTTCTTCGCCGCCTCGCGCATATCGGATTCCAGCTTGCCAATATAAACATCCAGCTCCTGCTGCGACTTGAACTCCGGCATCTCATCCGATTCTTCCGTCAAATCCGCATAGTCGGCCTTGAGTATCTGAGCGAGCGACATATCCGACGCGCGAATCACCGAAGTAGGCGTAATGCCATGCTCCTCGTTGTAGGCATGCTGGACCTCACGACGCCGCGAAGTCTCATCCATCGCCTGTTTCATCGAGTCCGTGATGCGATCGGCATACAGAATCGCGCGCCCGCTTACGTGGCGCGCCGCTCGTCCCATCGTCTGAATCAGCGATCCAGCCGAGCGCAGAAATCCCTCTTTGTCCGCATCCAGAATCGCTACCAGCGAAACCTCCGGCAGATCGAGCCCTTCGCGCAGCAGGTTGATGCCGATCAGCACGTCATACTCGCCCTTGCGCAGATCGCGGAGCAGCCGCACGCGCTCCAGCGTCTCAATCTCCGAATGCATGTAACGGCAGCGCACGCCAACCTCGGTGTAATAGCCGGCAAGATCTTCGGACATGCGTTTCGTCAACGTCGTTACCAGCACGCGCTCGTTCTTCGCTGCGCGGTCGCGAATCTCCGCTAGCAGATCGTCAATCTGCCCGCGCACCGGGCGTATCTCGACCTGGGGATCAATCAATCCAGTAGGACGAATAATCTGCTCAACCACAACCCCCGCCGACTTCGTCAACTCATAGGGTCCCGGAGTAGCCGACACATACACCAGCTGGTTCGTCCGAACCTCAAACTCGTCGAACTTCAGCGGACGGTTATCCATTGCCGACGGCAGCCGGAACCCATAGTCCACTAGGTTCTGCTTACGCGAGCGGTCTCCATGCCACATCCCATGCAGCTGTGGCACTGTCGCATGCGATTCATCAATAAAAAGCATATAGTCGCGCGGAAAATAATCGAGCAGTGTCGGCGGAGGCTCACCCGGCAGCCGTCCGGAGAAATGCCGCGAGTAATTCTCAATCCCGTGACAGTACCCGACCGACTTGATCATCTCGAGGTCGAAGCGCGTGCGCTGATGAATGCGCTGTGACTCCACCAGCCGCCCCTGCGATTCCAGCTCCTTTTCCCACCACTCCAGCTCTTCAAGGATCGAAGCAATCGCGCCATTCCGTTTCTCCGGCTTCACCACATAATGGCTCTTCGGATAAATCGGCAGCCGCGCAAACTTCTGCTTCACCGTTCCAAATAGAGGATCGATCTGCGCCAGAGACTCCACCTCATCGCCAAACAACTCGATGCGATATGCATTCTCATCGTAAGTAGGGAAGACCTCGATCACATCGCCGCGCACGCGAAACGTCCCGCGCCGGAAATCCACATCGTTACGCTCGTAAAGAATCTCCACCAGCTTGCGCGTAATATCTTCGCGTCGCACCTTCTGCCCTTTTTCGAGCAGCAGCAACATGCCGTAATACGCATCCGGATCGCCGAGGCCGTAAATGCAAGAGACAGACGAGACGATAATCGCATCGCGCCGTTCAAACAACGATCGAGTAGCCGAAAGCCGCAGCTTGTCCAGCTCTTCGTTGATCGTCGCCTCTTTTTCGATGTAGAGATCGCCCGAAGGAATATAGGCTTCCGGCTGGTAGTAGTCGTAATACGAGACAAAATACTCCACCGCATTCGACGGGAAAAATTGCTTGAACTCGTGATACAGCTGCGCCGCCAGCGTCTTGTTGTGCGCCAGAATCAGCGCAGGCCGGTTCAGCTCCTCGATGATCTTAGCCATCGTGAACGTCTTGCCCGAGCCGGTCACGCCCAGCAGCACCTGGTGCTTCTCACCCGCGCCAATACCCGACACCAATTCTTCAATCGCACGCCCCTGATCGCCGCGCGGCTTGTAGTCACTCACTAACTGAAAATCCATCGGTCCCTCAACTCTTCATGGTAACGGATGCGGCATGTCTAGCCTCGCGCCACAAAAATTGTCATCCTGAGCGGAGTCGAAGGACCCGCATGAACAAAGTTCATGCGCTGATTGCCTTGCGAAGCAAGGCCTTGCATCGAGCAGCACGAAAAAGGGTGGGAAGCAATACATCTGGTCTAGTCCCAGGCCATCAAGACAATTTATCCTGAAGAGTCATGAAACAAAGCGTATTTGCTTGCCTTTTGTCATCTGCCATCGCTTTTTCATCCTTTGCAGAAACCCCCAAGCCCACTACGACAGCAGCACCAGAAGCCACCTACAACCCCGTAGCCAATCCGCAAGCCGTAGTCACCCAAGGTAACGCGCGCTTCACTGTGCTCACGCCACAACTCATCCGCATGGAATGGGTTGCTGACGGAAAATTTGAAGATCACCCGTCCTTCGTCTTCCTCAATCGCCGTTTGCCCGTTCCCAAATTCACGCACCTTTATGAGCAGGTCGGCAATGGCAAGCATCTGACCATCCAGACCAGCGCCCTCCAGCTCACCTACACCGGTACAGACAAATTCAACGCCGACAACCTCACCATCACCTTCACCCTCGACGGCAAGCAAGTCACCTGGCACCCCGGCACCCCCGACACCGGCAACCTGCAGGGAACCACCCGCACCCTCGACGGCGCACTCGGCGGCAAAACGAAAGAGCCCATCGAACCGGGCCTTATCTCCCGCGACGGCTGGACCGTAGTCGATGACTCGACGCGCCCGCTCTTCGACTCCGACAACTTCAACTTCACGCAGGGCGAAAACAGCCCGTGGCCGTGGGTCCAGCTGCGCTCCGCCGGCGACCGTCAGGACTGGTACTTCTTCGGCTACGGCCACGACTACAAACAGGCCCTGCACGACTACGTCGAAGTCGCTGGCCGCATCCCACTACCGCCGCGTTTC
>Ga0206863_1076_pt1 | contig 32823 bp, 33 predicted proteins | sample Alteio_BWOrgCont_41_FD_152634 | JGI IMG/M metagenome (GOLD analysis project Ga0206863, IMG submission 152634) | Enriched cells from forest soil in Barre Woods Harvard Forest LTER site, Petersham, Massachusetts, United States -... | ecosystem: Environmental > Terrestrial > Soil > Temperate forest >...
ACTGCGGTTGCGGCAGCTTCACGCTGATGACCGCGACCAGACCCTCGCGCACGTCATCGCCAGAGAGATTTTCCTTCACGTCCTTGAAGAGCCCCATCTGCTGCCCGGCAGCATTGATGGTGCGCGTCAGTGCCGTCTTGAAGCCGGAGAGGTGCGAGCCTCCGTCGACGGTGTTGATGTTGTTGGCAAAGGTAAAGACCGTTTCCGAATAACCGTCGTTGTACTGCAGCGCGATCTCCATATCGACGCCGTCGCGCATCGCTTCCATCACGATCGGCTTATCGTGCAGGATCTGCTTGCCCTTGTTGATGTGCTTGATGAACTCGGCAATACCGCCCGCGTATCTGAATTCCGTGCGCTTCGCCTCGCCCGTCTTCGGGTCCGTAGTGCGCTCGTCGGTCAGCGAAATCTCAAGCCCCTTGTTCAGGAAGGCGAGTTCGCGCAGCCGCTGCGCCAGCGTGTCGTAGTTGTATTCGAGGAAAGTGAAGATCGTCCTGTCGGGCAGGAAATGGACCTTCGTGCCGCGCTTCTTCGATGTGCCCGTCTGCCGCAGCTTCGACACCGGGATACCGCGCTCATAGTCCTGCTCATAAGTGTGGCCGTCGCGCCAGATCTCAACCTCGAACTCTTCGCTAAGCGCGTTCACGCACGAAACACCGACACCATGCAGGCCGCCAGACACCTTGTACGTCGATGAATCGAACTTGCCGCCCGCATGCAGCTTCGTCAGCACCACCTGCACCGCAGGCAGCCTCTCACCCGTAGGGAGGGCCATCTCGTCGACGGGAATACCGCGTCCGTCATCGACTACGGTAATCGAGTTGTCTACATGGATGACGACTTCAATTCTTTTGGCATATCCCGCCAGCGCCTCATCGACTGAATTATCGACGACCTCATAGACGAGATGGTGCAGGCCCATTTCGCCCGTCGAACCGATATACATGGCGGGGCGCAAACGTACGGCCTCCAGCCCTTCCAGCACCTTGATGTTGTCGCCGGTGTAGCCATTTTCCTGACCATTCGTTTTTTTTGGGTCACCCTTTTCCGGGGAAGATGGAACCAGTTCATCGAGGGAAGTATTTGAAACGGCAAGCTCTTTGGTGGACATGAAACTCCGGCAAGACAAAGCCTTCGATCGCCTCTCAGCCAAGGCCGGCTGGATTGGACTAACAGATTGAAAGCGAAGAGGTTTTTGCCTTGATTCTCATGTCAATTATAGCATGCAGGCGACCCATAAAGACGGACCAGAAGGAGGTGGAAATCTGGTTCCGGTAAAGCTCATCGTCTATGAGGGATGAGGGGGTTGCAACCATCACAGCCAAGGCGATCATGCTGACGGGCAGGCGTTAGCAATGTTTATGAAAATAGATGACTTGCTCTTAATTATTCGGGATTTATTTTTTCGACAAGCAATGCCCACTTCTCGCACGCACTCAGCCCGCGAATTTACGAATCAAGCAGACCCCTCATTGAGTCGTTTCAGGCAGAATAAGCTTGCAACCTTGCCCCCGGCTTTTGGCCAAATGAAACTCTTACTTGACCAGGTCAGCATAATTTAACGAAATTACCTAGCTTTAGTAACAGTTTCGGTGTTACTACTTAGTGGGAAAGACAGTCTTGTCCTGCGGGTGCGATCAGACTACTCTCAATTGAGTGGTCCCCCGAGTCGCGCATGGTCTTTTCTCCCAGTCCGAATATCTTGACGTATGCCGAACCCCTTCTGTGGATATTGGCTTTTGTTGCGTATGTTCGCTTAAAAGAGCGCGCTCGTTTTCGGGCATTCGGTGTCTACGTCGGCGTTAGCATGGTCAGCACAATCCTGCTCAAGGGCATTTACCACGCCAATCTGCTTGTACCCGGCATCGATGGACAGCTGGTCAATAACGCCTACTTTTACATCTACTGGATCGGCTTCTTTGCAGGCTGTGTCGCTATCTTCTTCGCTCTGCAGGGCTTATTCCGTTACGCCATGTCTTCGCTTCCGGGACTGAGCAGGCTCGGCCTGCTCGCTTTCCGCTGGGCGGCCGTGGTTTCATTCCTGGTAGCTACTGCTGCCGTCGTGACCTACTATTCGCGAGTCGCAGAAGGCGTACGGGTTTCGTTCGTTTTTACTGAGATCGCACGTTCTCTATGCGTGCTGGAACTCTGCCTGCTGGCGTTTTCGATCATGGCAATCCGGGCGTTGCGCATCGATCACCGCAGCCGTGTCTTTGGCATTTACCTTGGCTTTGGAATGATCGCAGCGGTTAACGTGGTTGTCTTCGCGCTGCATAATGCAAATCTGTACAGCTGGCAGAATCAAATCTCCGACCTCGCGGCCATCGCGGCATTGGTTACCTGGATCGGCTATCTTTCCATGCCGGAGCCGGTACGCAAACAGGCCCCTGCACCGATCTCCGCGGCCTTGGTCCGCTGGAACGACCTCGCCGGAGAGCTTGGACCGCACGCCCCACAGGCTGCCACGCCACAGAGCGGCTTCCTGCAGAATGTGGAAAGCGTTGTCGATCGCGTCCTTGCGAAGAATTCTATGAACGCCGGCTAGCGCCAAAGTTTTGGAAACGACACAGCCCCGGAAAGATTCCGGGGCTCTTTTTTGCCTGTACCGCCCTTATGTCGTGTCGAGGACCCCACCTAATCAGAGTGCTGTCCTGAGCGCAAATGAAAAAGGCCCGAGCGCGATGCTCCGGCCTTCTATCTTGGATGATCCTGAGTTACTCAGCAGCAACGGGCTCGATGGCTACAAAGCGCCCCATGCGCCCGCGGTCGACAAATTTTACCTTGCCGGTAATCTTCGCAAAGAGCGTGTCATCGCTGCCACGGCCAACGTTGAGGCCGGGCTTCAACGGGGTGCCACGCTGCCGCACAATGATCGATCCACCGGTGACAAGCTCGCCACCGAAGGCCTTCACGCCCAGCCGCTGTGCATTTGAATCGCGACCGTTACTGGAACTTCCGCCGCCTTTTTTATGTGCCATTTCTCAATTCCTCACACCGGCCACGCCGGCTTTCGTAAATTTTGCGGGCCCTGAACCATGCCCTTAAGCGCGAAGCGCGTATGCCTGAACGGCCGGCTTACTTCTGTGCGCTGTAGGTCGTTCCATCGACCTGGATTTCATTGATGCGAACCTCGGTAAACCCCTGACGGTGTCCCTGCAGCTTCTTGTACTGCTTCTTCCGCTTGTAGTGGAAGACCAGGATCTTGTCGCCGCGTCCATCACCCAGAACCGTGGCAATCACTTTAGCCGACTCGGGCTTCGTCACCGAACCCGTATCGCCGGAAAATGCCAGCACATCGCTGAATTCGACGGTGCCGTTATCATCCGCAGCCGCCCTCTCAACCTTCACCACGTCGCCCGGAGCGACACGATACTGCTTACCACCTGTGCGGATCACCGCGTACATAAATCCTCCAGCGCCTCGACTCGTGGCGCGTAAACTGATTGAAGCTGGGCAGATACATGCTTGCCTGTGTGCAGAGTGCTCAAACCAAAATTCCAGTGAGCCGGGTGCACCGCTAAGAGCAACGGGCAGGATCGCCAAACTTAATTAGTCTACTAATTCTCAGGCGCAAGGTCAATGAGAACGCCCACCTTTGACAGGGGGATGGTTCAATTTCAGGGGCCAGCCGTCATCGAGTAGCATCGAAAGATTACCGATGCGCCTCCTATCGCTCCATATTGGCCAAATCGCCGATCTCCCGCACGGGAACGTGGTCGTGCCCTCGGCAATCGTCAAGTATCCGGTCGAAGGCCCCATCATGCTCGGCAAAGAAGGCTTGGAAGGCGACCAGCAGGCCGACCGCATCAATCACGGAGGCCCGGACAAAGCCGTCTGCGTCTACCCCTCCGAGCACTATCCCTATTGGAAAAACCGCACCGGCAAGCCTTTTCCCCGCGCCGCGTTTGGCGAAAATTTCACCACCACCGACCTGCTCGAAGAATCCATCACCATTGGAGACACCTTCCGCATCGGCACCGCCACCGTGCAGGTCTCGCAGCCGCGCGGCCTCTGCTACAAGCTCGCCGCCCGCAATCAGCTGCCGCTCCTCACGCTCTGGGCGCAGCAAACCGGTCTCACTGGCTTCTACCTGCGCGTGCTCGAACCAGGCACGGTCGAAGCCCGTACCGACTTCGAATTGCTCGACCGTCCCGGCCGGGGCATCACCATCGCCGAGTTGAACCGCGTCATGTGAGGCGATATTTCAGATTATGAGACGATGCGCCAATTTGTTGCGGAAGACCTGCTCGCTTCCTCCTGGCGGGACGCTTTCCGTTCTATGCTGAACAAATCCCGACATGCCTGAATCGCAGAAGATCACCCGACGCGACTTCCTCAATGGCACGCTGCTCGCCTCCGGAGCCGCGCTTGTCACCGCCGCCTGCCCTTTTCAACTCATGGCTGCCGAGGACTGGAACGGCTACCCCGGCATCGGTGATTACGCAGCCGCCAACGGCAACACGCATCAGGTCATGGCCGATGGCCACATGATCCGCGACCACGCCTTCGACAAGGCCCAGCCGCCCATCACCGACACCGGTGAAACCCACGACTGCGTCATCATCGGCGGCGGTATCAGCGGCCTCTCCGCAGCTCTCTTTTACCAACGCGCAACAGACAGTAAAAAATCCTGCCTCGTCCTCGAAAACCACCCCATCTTCGGCGGCGAGGCCAAGCGAAACGAATTCCACGTCAACGGCCAAAGGCTCATGGCAAGCCAGGGATCGGCCATGTGGTTTCCGCCCATGCCCGGCAGCTTCCTTCAGCATTTTTACGACTCCGTCGGCATCGATCCGCGTCAGTTCCAATACCAGCAAAATGCCAGCCGCATCCCAACCGGCGTCACCCCTTACGCCGGAGATGGCAGCAACTTCGGCTTCTTCTTTGGCGCAAGCTTCGGTCACCCCGAGGGCCTGTGGCTCACCGATCCATGGGGCAAGAAGCTCGAAGGCGCGCCCATCCCCGCACCGGCAAAGCAGGAACTGCTTGCCATGCAGACCACGTCCGCCCACGGCCCCATGCCGAAGCGCCACGGCGACACCGTATCGCGTCACCTAGACTCCATCACCCTCGAAGACGACCTCATCGCCCGCCACAACCTCAGCCGGGACACGGTCCGCCGCTATCTCTCGCCGGTTGCCGGAGGCGGCTCCGGCATTGGCGCCGACGCGCTCTCTGCCTACTCCGACTACGCTCCCGACCTGCTCTTTCCCTGGCAGAAAGACCAGGGCCCGCAAATGTTCCCCGGCGGCAATACCGGCGTCGCCCGCCACATCGTCAAAGCCCTGCTGCCGAATGCCATCAATGGCCCAGCCTCGATGCCCGGCATCTGCCAGTCCTCCGTAAACTTCGCCGCGCTCGATCAGCTGCAACAGGCCACGCGCATCCGTCTGCGGTCCACCGTGATTTCCATCCAGCACGAAGGCGACCCAGCCAACGCACCTTACGTCAACATTGTTTATTTCCGCCTGGGCAAGCTCTACCGCGTACGCGCAAAATCCGTCATTCTCGCCAACGGCAACTGGACCATCAACTCCATCGTCCGCGACCTGCCCTCTGACTACCGTCACGCGTACGCACAATTCTTCCGCGCTCCCTGCATCATGGCGAATGTCGCTGTGCGCAACTGGCGCTTCCTCGCCAACATGGGCATCAGCCAGGCCCAGTGGTTCGATGGCATCGGCAACTACCTCGCCGTGCGCCGCGTCGCCGCATTCGGCGGAGGCGCGCCCGCGCTCTCGCCCGACAGCCCCACCGTCTTCACGCTGAAAATTCTCTTCGCCAATCCCGGCCGTCCGCCCATCGAGCAAATCAACACCGGCCGCTACCAGCTCATGACCACGCCTTACAGCGTTTATGAGCAGCGCATCCGCGACCAGTTCTCGACGATGTTCGGAAAGCAGGGCTTTGACGCCCGCCGCGACCTCGCCGGCATCATCCTCAACCGCTGGGGACACGCCTATCTCGCCCCACAGCCCGGCTTTTTCTTCGGCAAAGACGGCAAGCCCAGCCCCGCCGAGCTGATGCGCCACCACCCCTTCGGACGCATGGCCTTCGCTAACTCCGACCTGTCAGGCATCATGGACCATCGCGCCTCCATCACTGAAGCACACCGCGCCGTGCAACAAGTGATCGCCCAAATCTAGAGAACGGAGTCATTCTGACGACCAGCGGGAGGAAGAATCCATGCGATGCTTCATGCGGCAGAAGTGTCAGACCCTTTCTTACCCAATAATTCGATGTAGAGTAGCAACGCTTCATCCCACCGAATAACTTAGAGCCGTCATCCTGAGCGGAGCGCTGCAGGCGCGTAGTCGAAGGACCCGCACGAACAACGTTCGGGCGAAGCCTCGCGCAAGCGAGGCCCGTTTGAGAGGATCACAATTGGCGAAGCAAAGCCCCCGACAAACGATTCAGCCCAAGAAAAGAAGGGTAGCGGCGGGCTTCAGCCCGCCGAATACTCGCCTTTGTTTTAGAGTTGTCATCCTGACCCTGAACGTAGTGAAGGGGAAGGATCTGCTTTTTGCGTGCCTGTCGCAGAGGCAAAATCAGCGCCTCAAGCCGCAAACCACCGCACCCGCCAGCTCTTCTCCGCCGACTGGAACAGATACACACTCAAAATCGCAATCAACGGCTCCAGCGGATGCCGGAACCGCGCATGCACAGTCACGAAGTAATACACCAGCGGTAGCAGAAAAAACGCCCAGGCAAATAACACCGCACCGGGAATACGTCGTCTCAACGCCAGCGCCAGCCCCAGCAATCCGGCAATGCTGGTGAATTGAAAGTTCAGATTCCGCCCATATTCCGCCACCGCTCCTTCATCAAACGGATGCGGCACGCTGAACCAGAAATAGTAGACACGCTTCAGGCAAAGAATCAGAAAGTGCTTCGGATTTTCACGGATCACAGCCTTCGCCAGATCGCCCCGCAGCTTCGCATATCGCAGCTCACCCATCTGTGTGTAGAGCCGTAACTGCACCGGGTCTTGAAACGGATGGTCGTACTCCATCAGCAATCCAACCGCGCCAGGACCATTCCCCAGATACAACTCTGCGCCAAAGTTTCCGCGCATCGGCACAAAATGGTGGAAGGCAGCCCAGTTGCGGTAACTCCACGGCGCAATACAAACAAGAAACACCACCGCTGCCAATAAGGCTCCGCGAATTTGTAACCGTAACTGTGCTCTTTGGGTTTTAAAGGCTCCCCACACAATCCACAATCCGCACACCGGCAGAAACAACAACAAAGATGGATTGCTCAGCGCAATCAGCCCCCAAAGCAGTCCAAACACCGCCCAGCGCTGTGGATTCGCCGCGGTTGCCTCATCTTCCGGCGCTCCGCCAACATTCCGCATCCGCAGAGCCAGCACCAGCACCCACGAAAACAGAAACGCCGTCAGCGACATCTCCCAGATCCACTTCACCGCGTACTGCATCGCCGCCGGATACAGCGCCCAGATCCACGCCGACCACTTCGCCACACTCGTGTTGAAGGACCGCGCCGCAATCTCCCATGTCGTCCGCACCATCAGCGCATTCAACACGCAGTTGATCGTGATCAGAACCCACGCAGCAAGGGGACTGAACACCCCAAACAGTTTGAATGCCCCGGCAATCATCAGCGGATAGGCCGGTGTCACCCAGGTCGTCGGCCCTGTATGCCCGCGAAACGGATCGGCATAGCCATAGTCTGTCGCCAGAGCGCGCGCGATCCGGCCCATCTCCCACCCAAAGCCGAAATGATCGTCATAAGGCCGCACGCGATACGTATGCGCCAGCATCACGTAAGCCAGCCTGACAGCGAAAGCCACCCAGAAAATCATCCACGGCGCAGAAAATGCTTTTCCCGTGCCTGTTTTTTCGTTTTCTGTCTTTTTATTCCCCGTTTTTCCGCTCAAAGAACTCACCAGAAAAATTGTACTTGCCTCAAATTTCTCGGCTTGACACCGCCGCAACACGTCATCCTCGAAGACCACGAAAAGTTGTCAAGCCCCGCGAGGGCTTAATTATCGCGTAAATCATTTATAAATAAAGGCTTATATGCATAAGAAGCTTGGCATAGTATTTCGCTTCCATTTGCTATGCTTGATATAGGGAATTTTGCGATCAGAGCTGTTGGCTAATCATTCCCAACCCTCCCGTATGTGATTGAAAATGCTGGAACAGGCTTAAAGTCTTTGAAATCATGGCGTTAACAGGGGATCATCCCCCGCCAAATGATTGAAAACATTGAGAAAAGCCTGACAGACCGGGGGAGGGGGTATCCCCCACTGCCGGGAGTACCTTGCCTACGCTCCCACCTTACGTTAAACTAGAAATTCGGCACCAGTACGGGCATCGGTCTGTCTGCTTGCCCGCCCTCCTCGCACAAGCGAAGAATGCAGTTTCAGCGGGTTCTGGTCTGCGCGAAAGTTCAGGATTTTTGGAGTGAATCATGGCTCAGGTCTGCGCAATTTGCGGCAAAGGCCCGCAATTCGGTAACAACATCTCGCACGCGCACAATATCACCAAGCGGCGCTGGAACGTCAACCTTCGTGCGGTCAAGGCAAAGGTCGAAGGCGGCGCAAAGAAGCTGCGCGTCTGCACCAGCTGCATCAAGAGCGGCAAGGTCGTTAAAGCTTAATTCGCGGTAAACCCGCGCACAACAAAACCCCGGCCGTTGGCCGGGGTTTTATTATCTAAGCCGTCTGATGGAAGTACCGAACCGAACACATGCCGTCATCCGCCTGCAATGGCTCTCTGTCCTGTGGATGGCCATTGAATTCGCCGTTGCGGTTGTTCTCGGAATCAAAGCCAGCAGCCTTGCGTTGGTCGCCTTCGGCGGCGACAGCGCGGTCGAACTGTTCTCAGCTGCCGTCGTTCTCCACCGCTTCTACGCTGGTGAGCACGCGGAGAGGAATGCGACCCGTATTGCGGCGATTTTGCTCTATCTGCTCGCGGCCTTTGTTTTCCTCAGCTCGATAGCCTCGCTGTTCAACGGTAATCTGCGGGCAGAGCCCTCCTATCTGGGAATCAGCTTCTTGATTGCGGCAGCGGTCATCATGCCGTGGCTGGGCCGAAGGAAGCGCGCGCTGGCAGCAATCACCTGCAGCTCTGCGCTGAAAGCCGACGCGGCGCAAAGCTCCATCTGCGCTTACATGTCATGGATTGCGCTCGGTAGCCTTGTCGTCAACGCCGTCTTCCATTTGCCTTGGGTGGATTCAGCCGCAGCGCTTCTCCTTGTACCGCTCATCCTCTACGAGGCCAATGAAGCCCGCAAAGGACAGGCGTGTTGCTGACGATGTCGTATTAAGGCTTTGGCAGGACAACTCCGGTTGCCGGTGTTCGCGTAATGGCCTGGCGTACTGCCGCCAGCAGCGCATGATCGTCAAACCGCACGCCATCACCATCGCGAATCACGCCAAGTTGTTTCCATAGAACGGTGAGATCGACTGGTTTCGGTGCGTCGCGCATTGCATCGTAAAGCTGCACAAGAACATGCGTACCAGTTGCGCTATCGCCAACCTCGAGCGCCTTACGCAGCGGCCAGTCTTTATCGATCGTGCCGCCAGCATTCACAATCGCCCGAAGCGCGTCTTGTAAGCCTTTCCGATTCTGCGTCTGCTGACGGATCATCACATCAGCCTGCAGGCAAAACTGCGCGCCGCCCCAGTACGTCCGTCCCCAGGTGTGCGTGTTGTCGAGACCGCGATCCGAACTCTCAGGATCACCCTTCGGCATGTCGTGCATCATATCGGCCCAGATCTTTTCCGGGCGCAGGAAGCCACGCTGCACGCGCGCAATCGGCTCGATGTAGGTGGCAAGCCCTTCTTCGATCCAGGAGTGGTCATCGTCCATGGACGGAAAAGCCGTGTGGGTGAACTCGTGCGTCATCTCCCAATCTTCGTCGAGATCCTGCTGGGTCGTTTGCTTCCCCAGCACGATGCGCGTGAAGCCCTGAAGTCCGTCCACGCCGCCCCACGTTGTGCCGCGCAGGATGTCGCGCCCATCAGCAGGCTCAATCAACACGCGGTCGTTCGTAACCGGGAAGCGGCCATAGTAAGTCGCGACAGAGCTGGCGGAGTTCCTGACCCACTGCATCACCTGGTCATGCGCCAGATCGAGCGCGCCCGGCCCGAAGTCCACCTGAATCACCGCGCCGCCTACATGGAAAGATTGTGAGGAAACCACTGGATGCCGCCAGGGAGGACCGTTACGGAACTGTGCCACCAACACAGCCGCAACGGCTAAGGAAGAAGTGGCGCAGACGAGAATCATGCTGCGCCATTTCATAATGCAATTATGCTTTCTTTTCCGGACTCTTTTCCCCGCCCTTTTCAAAATCGAGCGAGGCCGAATTGATGCAATAGCGAAGACCCGTCGGTTGCGGACCATCAGGGAAGACGTGCCCCAGGTGCGCGCCACACCGGGCGCAGGTCACTTCCACCCGACGCATGCCGTAGGTGTTATCTTCATGCGTCTCGACAGCTTCCGGGCTTACCGGCAGCCAGAAGCTGGGCCAGCCGCTGCCCGACTCGAACTTTTTATCGGAAGTGAACAGCCCCGCGCCGCACGCCACACAGCGGTAGATGCCGTCGTCGTGGTTGTAATACAGCTTGCCGGTAAAAGCCGGCTCCGTACCCTTCTCGCGCGTGATGTGGAACTGTTCCGGCGTCAGCAGTTGGCGCCATTCTTCTTCCGTCTTGTGGACTTTTCCAACTTTTGTCTCAGCCATCGTTTTCAAGCTCCACCAGCATTGGATGAAAAATCAGCCGGAACGTTACACCTTCGCGATGGCCTCAATCTCAACCAGAGCATCCTTTGGCAGACGTGCCACTTCGACCGTCGAACGAGCCGGAGCGACTACGCTTTCCGGGGCAAAATATTTGCCATAAATGGCGTTCATCGCAGCAAAATCGCCCATATTTTTGAGAAAAACCGTCGTTTTGACGACATGCGCGAAATCAGTTCCGGCGGCTTCGAGCACTGCGTTCAGGTTATCGAGCACCCGCGTCGTCTGCTTTTCAATGCCGCCCTCAACCAATGCGCCGGTTGCCGGGTCGAGCCCCACCTGTCCGGAGGTATAAAGGAAATCCCCAACCTGCACGGCCTGTGAATACGGACCTATCGCCGCTGGAGCGCTTTTCGTTGAAACAGCCTTCTTTTCGTTCATTTTCGTCTCAATTCTCGAAGTTTAGTGACCTGACGGCGGAACGTATTCCTTGGGCAACTCGGAACCTTCGCCGAAGAAGTAGCGCTCCATCTGCTCGACGAGAAACTCCTGTGCCTGCGGCGTCCACGGCTGCAGACGGTATTCATTCAACAGCATTTTCTGGTGCTCAAGCCACTCCTGCCAGGCCTTTTTTGAGACGTTGTGATAAATCTTGTGTCCAAAATCGCTGTCAAAGGGAGCTTCGTCGAGCCCCTCCAGCTCTTGCTTATAACGCGAACAAAACACCATATGTGCCATCGTGTCGAAATTACCTTTCAAGTCCATTGTAAGCAGCAAGGCAGCAAGTTAGCGAGTCAACATACCGGCCGGAGGAAGACAGGATTACTGTGCGGGTGTCGCCTCATCACTTGCGTCGCTTTTTCTTGCCTGCAAACTTCTTTGGCTTTGTACCTTGCTGCTGCATGCTGCGTTTGGCCTTCTTCTGCTTGCGTGATTTCTTCCCGACACTTTTGGTGCCCCAAAACGGGACTCGCTTTTCACCCTGTTTGGACTCTGATTGACCGGCAGTTTCGTCGTTGAGGATCGAAAACTGCAGCCTGCGTTCCACGGCATCGACGCGGTCGAGTACAACGCGCACTCGCTGTCCGAAGGTGAATTTGCGTCCCCAGTGTTCGCCGATAATCTGCCGCGTGTTCTCGCGGTAGGTGTAATAATCGCCATCCAACTGGCCGAGGCTCTGGATGGGCACCAGGCCCTCGACAAAAAGATCAGCCAGCTCGACGAACAGGCCGTACTTCGTAGCGCTCAGAATCATTCCGCCGAAGTCTTCGCCGACGCGGTCGCGCATAAACTTCGCCTTCTTCCACACGACCAGTTCGCGCTCGGCATCGGCGGCGCGGCGCTCGTTTTCGCTTGACTCCTGGGAGATATTCGCAAGTTCCTGTTCCGGAATGGGAGATTCATTCTCTGAGCGTCGGTGTTGGATTTTGCTCTCATTCCACGGCGACGCATGCACAGCATGCGGTTCGCCCGCGACGAGCTTGCCCTCGCCGCTTACGCCCACTGCCAGCAGGGCCTTGGCGATGCGGTGGACGATCAGGTCAGGATATCGCCGAATAGGCGAGGTAAAGTGCGTGTAGCAAGGAGCCGCGAGCGCGAAGTGGCCTTCGTTCTTCTCGCTGTAGCGAGCCTGCTTGAGCGAGCGCAACATGAGGTAGGAGAGAATCCGCTCCTCGGGTTTTCCAGCGATCTTGGCGGTTAACCGCTGATACATGCGCGGCGTCACGGCGATGTCTTCCGGCACCTCGTGCTGGCGCGGATTGCGGCCCTGTCCACGCTGCTCGCGGCGCTCGGATTTCATCTGGAATTTGCGCACAGGCAGGTTGCCGATGCCCAGTGAATAACCAAAAGTCGCTGCTGTCTCCTCAAACTCTACGACGCGGCGGGGCTCCGGCTTTTCATGAATGCGGTAGATCGAGGCCATGCCGAGTTGCTCAACCCATGAGGCAACGCACTCATTCGCGGCGAGCATGAACTCCTCAATGAGGCGGTGCGCCCAATTCCTCGTCGAACGCGTGACGCTCTTCATCGCACCAAACTCATCGAATTCGATGATTGGCTCCGGCAGGTCGAAGTCGATCGAGCCGCGCCGCTCACGTTTTTTATTCAGAAGGAGTGCTAACTGCTTCATCCGCTCGAAGTCCGGGACAAAAGCCGTAAATTCGCTCCGGAGAGCCTCGTCGCCTTCAAGAATCGCGTGCACCTGTGTATAGGTCATGCGTCGCGCCGAGCGAATGACGCCCTCGGTAACCTCGTAGCCAACCACATCGCCTTGTGCGTCGATCTGCATCAGACACGAGAGCACCAGCCTGTCTTCATCCGGCCGCAGGCTGCAAATATCTGTCGATAGCTCCTGCGGCAGCATGGGAATCGCGCGGTCGGGGAAGTAGACGGAATTGCCGCGCAGCCGCGCTTCCAGATCGAGCGCTGTTCCAGGCAACACATACTGCGCCACGTCGGCGATGTGCACCTGCAGCTCGAATGTGCCATCACTGTGCTCGCATACCAGCACGGCATCGTCGAAGTCGCGCGCGGTCTCGCCGTCGATGGTCACAATCGGCAGATCGCGGAAGTCGCGCCGCTCGGCCACTACCTCCGGATCAAGAAAGGCGACAGCCCGCGCTTCTTCGACCACATTCTCCGGAAAGATATGTGGCAGGTGGTGCTTGCGGATCACAATCTCTACATCCACTCCAAAAGCATCTTCATCGCCCAGAATCTCAATCACGCGCCCACGCGCCGCGCGGGTTGGAGTAGGCCATTCGGTGATTTCGACATCAACGACGAGACCCTCAAGATCGTCGAAATTCTGCCGCTTTGCCTCTTCACCGAGAACGCGATGCGGATTGCTTTTTACGGATTCAGGCGAAGGCAGTTCCTGTCCAAAAGGGATCAAAATCTGCTGGGTCATACGCTCGTCAAAGGGAACGACGGTATGCCCCTGTGCGCTTTCGCTTCGCGCGTAATGGAATGTGCCGACCACCGTTGGGTTGCTGCGCGTCAAGACGCGCGCAATGCGTCCCAGCCTGCGTCCATCGGCACGCGGAGGAGCCAGTTCCACCAGTACCTGGTCACCCTGCATGGCGCCGTTCAGCTCGTTTGGCGGAATAAAAACGTCGTCTTCCCCACCTTTTGCTCTGTCTGTGGGGCGAACAAAGCCGAAGCCATCGCGATGGAGATCGAGCCGCCCGGCCAACAGATTGTCCCGGACGGCGACTGCCTTTGGGATGCCCCAATGGTCGCGGTCCAGCTTGACGAGAGCGCCGCGCATGGTCAGCCGTGCCAGGTGTTCGAGCAGCAGACGGCGCTCGCGGCCTCCGCCGAGGCCAAATTCACGGATGAGTTGTTTATAGCCTGCCCGCTGACCGGCAGAGCGCTCGATGTGGCGTATCAATTCACGGTCAGTCATAATGGCGGCTCAGGAAGCGGAAAACGTTCCTCTTTGAACCATATCAAGTCACACACCCACAGAAAAGATTTTGCGAATAGGGTGCAATTTTCAAGCAACCATGTTTAAGATGCAGACAGGCAGCGCCGACTGCGCGGATTCGAAGGTGTGCACGATTCCCTCGAATGGGACTGAGTTCGACGTTACTACCAGGTTTAAACTTCCGTCGCGGAACAGTAGTGAGCGGGCGAGGGATTCCCGCCGTTCCTTCCGGAAGTGATATAGAGGAGAAGAAAGGAAACCCCAACAGATGTGGAAACCAAATCAGACCGGAAGCTCTTCGCCAACCCCAAGCGAGCCAGTTCGGCCGGCCGCCCCTGCAACCCCAAGCTTTGAACCCGCCGCGCGCAGCAGTGCTCCGGCGGCAGCCGCACAGCCTGCTTCATCCGATCAGGCAACCATCGGTAAAAGCCTCATTATTAAAGGCGAAGTGACTGGTTCCGAATCGCTCTACATTGACGGCAAGGTGGAAGGCTCCATCAACCTGCCCGGCAATCGTGTCACGGTTGGCCGGAATGGCCAGGTCACCGCAAACATTTCTGCTCGTGAAATCGTGGTTCTGGGCAAAGTGCGCGGCAATGTGAACGCCAGTGATCGGGTAGATATCCGCAGCGAAGGCTCGCTCTCAGGCGACGTTGTTGCTCAACGCATCTCAATCGAAGACGGCGCCTTCTTCAAAGGCGGCATCGATATTCGCAAGCCCGGCAGCGAAAAATCCTCTGACTCTAAGCCGAATTCAGTGGCAACCCAGTCAGAAAACGCCAAGGCAGTTACCGTCTAGGCTCTCTTTGTTCGCGGTTGATTGCAAAAGCCCCGGCTTGCTGGGGCTTTTGCGCGCATCGAGCGTCTGAGATGGAACATGAGCCGGGAAATCCTCGACTTTTATTGCGGTGGTCAAGACGACCAGGGTCGCACGTTGGATGAGATTCTTGCGTGGCCCGATACTGAGCTCGAAGCAGTGCACGATTTCATCCAATGGCTGTTTCCGCTGCCTGATCGAAGCGGCGCCAATCCAAGCGCACCAGTCCTGGACAGAGAAACGATCGCAGCCTTTCACGCGTCAGAGGAGTTGCAAGGTCGACTGAGGCAATCCTTCATGCGCATGCTGCGTTTTTACGGAGTGGAATTTTGCTCGGAGAAAATAGAGCTCGCAGAGAACTTCGCCGTACGTTCGTCCAACTGGCTTACTCCTGGCAATCACAATCACCTTCGCCTGACCCGCATCCTGCGTTCGTTGCGCCTGCTCGGGCTTGAACCTGAAGCGCAAGCGCTCTTTCGTGTCCTATCGCAACTCTATGAAAGCCACCCAGGACGTATTACATTTAAGACATACGAGTTCTGGAAAAACGCGGGCGAGATGCCTTGTTAGTTTCATGTTGCGAATAGTAAGTGCCAGGTAAGGGCCCATAGCTCAATCGGTTAGAGCAGCGAACTCATAATTCACTTATTTACGGTAAACTAATCTCTATTACGCTTCCTTACGCTCGATTGCGGCCGTGAGAAGGTCTTCGGTATAAGGGCCTATAGCTCAATTGGTTAGAGCAGAGTGCTCATAACGCTTTGGTTCCAGGTTCAAGTCCTGGTGGGCCCACCAGATCTCATTTCCTCCTTCTCAGGTGCACTGACGGGTACCAGCGCCGGATTCGGCCAGCAACACCTGCAACTTGTACCGGTCCTGTTAGATTGGTCGGCCGATAGTGGAAATCTCGCGTTAGCGAACTGATAAGTCGCCTCTCGGCGACTGCGCTTCCACGTTCTCGCCGTCTGAGAATTCAGTGGGCAAATCCGAGACCTCGCATCCGTGTCCCAACCCGTCATGCCATATCAAGTGACAACGGTCCAAAGTGGTCCGGCCGATTGCTACAAAGACTTCCTTGCGCTGCAAGGGAAGGCGAACAGCGACCTAGTCCATGACTTGAGTCATCGTTCACCAATGTTTCAAAAGCATCATTTCTGTTTGGGTGGCGTCTTAGAAGGTGGCTTTGTAGGGCCCCGTTTCGCCAGCTCTTGTTGCGATTGCCCCGTCTGAGGCACTTTTCCACTTTCATTTACAGGTGCCTTCAGCACAAAGCAAGGGATAATAGCTATCACAAACAGGCCCATTCCGGCCCACGTAACCCAATCAGGCAAATTGCTGATTTGTCCCCCCAACGTATCGTCATCAGCTTTGCCTTCGGAGGCGTAGTTGAAGATGACTGCAACAATAACAAAAATTATCGCCAATATCCCAAAGCCCAAGAACCTATAGTCTTGCTGGTAGATACTCATTCCGATGATCAGGCCTCCGGCGCCCAGGATCATTGCATATCCCAGCCATTTGTTCATGCCCTTTCCAAGATAGGACACAAGCGCGGCAATAATAGCCACAACCAGCTGAATCCAATTCCACACTGACATTTTGATTCCTCCTCGACCAACTCCGAATTTGACAATTTAGTTTCTGTGACCTGGGTCAGATCGCATCTCGTGCGGCCAGCCAATGGGCCTAGTCCATCGATATCTCAGCGCCGTCTGTCACGGACACTCCGGCTTGCAGCGGGCCATCTGACCGCTGATATTTGATTTGACCGTATATTCCATCGCCGCTGTACACAGGAAGTGCGGCAGTAACATCGTTTGGTGCGAGGTATCCATCGAAAATCACAGGTGGGGCATTAGGGTCACGCCCTTGATCCCATATTGTCCAGTGCCTGCTTTCTCCATAGTTACTTCTAAACGTGGCGCTAAGTTCAGACATATTAATTCTCCTCGGATTTAAAAGCTCCTTCGCCGTGTTTCTTCGCGACGAGTAAAGTGAGATGACTATCTGGCGTCTAACAGTCGCGTTATGGTTACTCCGGCGCCTAGATGAAATCAATGGTGCTTGGCTGGCGGGGGCGCACCATGCGGCTTGCTCTGGGGCTGGGACTTAGGCTTCTGCGCCCCAGCGTGAGCCTGCGTCGCGACGGCGTTCATTCCGCTATCTACCCAAACAGAATTGACTACTAGAACTGCCAGTGCGGTTGCAGCCAGGAAAAATGGAATTGACCAAGCGATTACCCATTTGGGGGGCCATATGAGCTTCTTATCATCTTCAGTTACCCCCTCGATGTTAGTACGCTCTGGACAGCCCTGAACGTTGTAGGCCCAGGTCTCCCAAGGATTGTTGAAGTAGCACCAATCCTGGGCTCCACGAAAAATGTTTGTGAATCCTATCTTGATGGTCGCTGCAAAGAACGAAGGAATAATCCAAGCGGCCATCCAGCCTACATAAGTCAAGGTGTACATTGGGCCGAAACAGCGGTTTTGCCATACGTGGGTCTTTTCATGACGGTATAGGTCATCTCGCGGGCCGTCTTTCAGATTGCTCATCACTGCGCCTTGGGTGAAAGCGTAATCAGGCTTTAGGCCGAAAGATTTCTTTTCATAGCGATGAGCGTTCTTTCTGATCTCGGATGCATGCATTCCCCAAGTGCCATCCCCAAGCAACCGCGACAGTCTAAATCCCAGGAAATTTACAAAATGGAGGAGGCAGCCAACGGTGTTGCCAGCCAGCGCCCACGTCACGTCAAGAGGAAAGGCGATCCAGCCTAAGCCGTCCCACCTATAAATACGCCAGAGTCCGCTCACCATTCCAGACATTCCCCCCACTGCCGTCGCGTACATCAGCAGATTTTGTGGAGTGCTTAATAGTGGATGGCCATGCGCACCGGTCAAAAATTGAATGATGTAAACGATAGTGTCGACGATGCCAGGAATCAGGAAAAAACCCCAGCCAACAACGAATCCGGCAACTTCAGAATCGTTAGCCCACCCTAACAAGAAGCTGATCAGACTCCGTGCCAGCAGTGCACCAAGCGCCGACAAGACCAGCCCTTCGAGGCCGCGTAGAAGCGCCCCGCCCATCGATGTATCGGTGTCAAAGTCATCCTTGAAAATTAATGAAAGCGCGAACGCCAAGACGCCGAATATGCCAAGAATCCCCCACGCAAGTGGGTCATTGAAGATACGCTCAACCATTGAAGTCTCCTCGGGAAAAAGAGCAGCCGCCTCAGAGGCGCGCTCATCAAAACAATTTGTTCAACATCAATGGATTCGACGCCAAAGGCACATCAGCTTTAGAGAGGGAGTGCTTTGCTCGAATCGGCTGTGCATTCGTGTGTTGGCACAGCATCGGGCCCGTCGTCTTGAAAGAATGGTGAGGTCATAACTGAAATCGTTTCGCACGCTGCCACGACGACCATCACTTAAGGGGCGAAAGCCAAGCGCCTATTTAGAAGATCTCTCTCGCCGCGCGATCACTATATACCTATCCCGGAATTTCCGCACTTCATTTCTCCCGCCGCACCCAAGGTTGATCGCGCGAGGGCACTAGTCGTATTTCTTACGTTTGTATCTTCGTCCAAGCCGGAGCTAAGCGAATGCGCATGAGGGCCTTAACGCTTCTTCCGTGTCAGCCTGAAGTACGCAGGTTTCCCTGCCGCCTAACCATTTCTAGGAGTAAAGGCGCGTATCAGACAATAGGCCGCAATACCCACGGGGCCGAGAATAAGTAGAAGAGTGATCTTTGCTGCGATTCCAGCTGCCAGCAATGCAAAGAGCGCTGTATAGCCTATGCTGACAACGAACCAAAGAAACCACATTCCCCAGTTGATGTCGCTCCCCGATGTGGATCCTGCCGTATAAGCCCAGTCTTCAAAGCAAACCCTGTAGTAGGCCTCGTTGCCAATCTGCGCAACCTGCCCAGTGATGAGACGAAACAGCATGTTCAGCAATAAGCTGACTCCGTACAGCAGCAAGTATGCCGGCCCAAAAATGCGCGCCTGCCAGACATGTGTCTCTTCATGCGAGCACCAATTTCCAGCGATGACCGTTCCGATGGTTGTGACCCATCCGGCACCGCGCGGATTCTTGTCGAAGACCAGAGTGCCGGATCGCTGGGAATCGTCTGTAGAGTCGAGCGAGTTTGCCCCGATAATCAAGCAGGCAGGCGCCCACACCAGCAACCCCGCCATCGTGTTGAGTAGAGACCAGGTTATGTCGAGGAGATAGCCAAGGATGCTGAAAATGCCGAAAGTGTAAGCGCGTTTGCCGAAGGCGATGGCGCTATAAATGGCGGAGAGTGCTCCGCAGACTAGCGCAACAATCAACGGCGCACTGCTCTTAGCTGGAGGTTTTCCGGCCGGCGCGGCGCCCTTATTTCCTGCCCCTTTGTTTTTGTTGGGAACGGGTTTTGTTCCCACTCCTTTGCCAGTGTGCGACGCTGATCCGGCACTAGTCGGAATGGAGCTTTGAGCCGGAGGCTGAACGACCCTGTCAAGAATCAGGTAAAACACGCCGAAGGTGATGCCGAAACCTAAAACCAAACCGAGCAGAACACGAAGCACGGCCATATGAGACTCCTCTCGATGTAACTTGGCCCGTCACAGTCACTTCCAGAGTTGCGTGCGAATCAGTGTATGCAGACTAACTCTCTCACCAAGCAGCGCTTCATGCGAGGCCTTACTTCGGCAATAATTGACTTGACAGGTGATACCTATCATGACGATGGTGCGTAACTGAAGCTGAACATTTCACCAGCTGGCCGTATTTCTCCCCATAAGTGGCTCCGGTCGGGAGTATGTCGTTAGTTAGCTGAAGAGCCCAGAGGCCTCTTCACTTGAATTTACGGCATTCACTATATACTCAGTCCGGAGTTTGCGCAGGTCGTTTTTTGGCTGGCTCCTCGTTGGCCTTAAAAAGCATTAGTTGTATTTATTGTCCATATCTCCGGCAGTCGAAAACCAGCATTTCGTCTTGCAAAGTCGCTAAACAAGAGTAGAATTCGGTCCTGCCGGGTAATCCATATTGATCCTGAGAGTAAGAACTACGAGGCGGGATGCCGGCTTTCACACGATCACAAGAATCACGGTCCACGTCGCTGTGATGGTCATTTGACAGGCTTCTTATTCTGCAATGTCGTTCGGGTCAGGTACTAAATCTTAAAAACATGAGTTGCACGGAGGCAGGTTAAGTGCTGGACAGCATGCGCAAACCGATCTTCATAATTGCCCTGATCGCTATTGGGCTCACCGTCTTGGTGGAACTATCGTCAATCGCATTGATAAGCAACGGTTCCTCCTCTGCCAATGCACTAAATGTGTCTGTTACAGGACAGGCGATCCCTTCGATGGCTTATCTGGACGGATTGATCTTCTTTGCGGCTTTGATCATTGCCATCGCTTTACTGGTGCCGGAACGGGTGCAAAGCAAAGTGCAAGGGATTGTGACGGTAATCGTTTCTTTCTCTCTGCTATTGGGCTGCATCGTCTGCATTTTCAAGAATCTGACAATGCTATTTCTGATGATCAGCTTGCTGCTTGCGGTTCCATTTGGGACGATTGTTTACTTTGCGGCCTGGGCTCATTTCGACACAAACACAGCGCGCATTGCACTGAGCTTAATCATGACGCTGAAGATCGTCTTTGCCGTTTGCCTTGTGCTGGCGCAGCAGCGGTTCCTGCAAAATAAGGGTCTTGTCTTGATTATTCTGACGTCATTCCTTGAAAACCTTATCATTGCATTCCTGTACGGATTGGTGCCGGGCTTCCTGGTGAACCCGGTGGACAGGATTGCCGCGATCGTTTGTGGAGTGTGCGGGGCAATATGGGCAGTCGTCTATTTGATTGGCGGAATCATCTCTGTCGTCAAGGTCATCGTGTAGTGACTTGAGATGAATTCGGGTGTATTTGTTCACGGACTACTGGAGGCTAACAAGACAGCCAACAGGTGCAACGGAAGATCTTCGTGCTACGGTAATTGTTCCTCCGCCAGACAGGACAGTGATCGAAATCTGGTGTTTGGTTGAATTGCCGCCGCCGGTCGAACTCTGATTTGTGATGGTCGACGGTGTGTTCTTCGGTGGGTTTGATGCTTGATAGGAAATGCTTGCACAAGGAGTGCCGGAGGCCGGCTGGATCACGAACTTGGCCGTGCGAAACTGATTGCTCGAATCGGCTCCGACGCTCACAACATACGTTGGTTTGGTCTGTAAATTGAAACTTGTGGCAGATGGCTTCATCTGATTGGGGCTGAGCTTTGGGCCAAATTTTGCCAGCACTGGTCCTAAGCTGCTCGTCAGAGAATAGGAACTGGAATTGAAATTATCAGCAGTTGTGCTGGAATCGCTCTTATTCGTCTTCACGCCCATCACTGTGAGCACGATGAAGGCGACCACAATCACCACGAGCACTACTAACAAGACTTTCGTTCCCGACATTGCCGATCTCCCTTCCGCGATGTGAGGACAACCCTCCCCGCGCGGGGAAGGTTTTATTTGGGGCGAGCTTGATACAGAGGGTTGATTCCTAAGGTTTGCATCCGTTGTGTAAGCGCAGCACCGCGATAAACGCAGTTGTTGGGGGGCGCACAGGCCGCGGTGGACTGGGTCGTTAACGTGACAGAGGAGCCACTCTCAACTGTCGTGCCCGGGGCCGGGGCTGAAGAAATAACAGTGGTCCCATCACCTTGTATGAGTCCCACGGTCAGATTGCTTGTATGAAGTGCGTTGCTTGCTGCGCTCAAAGTCATGCCCGCTAAGCCATTTGGAACTGTTGTCTTAGCCGGTTTCGTGCTACCGGCGGATGTCGAACTCCCTGACGTAGAGTTGTCGCCGGACGTGGTGCCTTTTGTAGAATGTCTGGTGAGCGCCCAGACAAGCAAACCGATGCACACCACCACAACTGCCGCAATGGCGGCGATCAAGCCCCATTTGGGACGTGGTTTCGGAGCACTTGTAACGGTGAACTTCAAGGGCTGGCTAGAGTCTCCCTCATCCGTCTTGGCAACCGATACGACATCCAGGCGAAAGCTATAAGTTCCCGGAGGTGCCGGGTTCTTTTGCATGGGAATAGCTATGTTGACCGTATAGGTGCAGGCTTTGTCTGCCTCCATATGCTGATCGGTAGTGCCAGTGACCTTAATCCAACCCTTGCTTACGGGATGATTCGGATCAGGAGGATTGCTCTGCGGCAGGGGGACCAAAACGGCGCGGGCGTCGATGGGACGCGCACTCTTATTTGCCACGTTGTATTGCAGCGTCGCTCGCCCTTGACTGTCGAGCTTTAGCTCGGACATTCCATCAGGAAGCGTAATTTGAAAGAGCTTTGCCATCTTATTCCTCCACCTCGGAACTAAAACTCCAATTCGTAAGTCACATAAGCGGGTTTCTCGAGTTCAATGATCTTTTCAATTAGTGACCGGTGATGGACGAGCGTTTCAGGCGCCTTGACCTTGATATGAAACGGTCTGGGTCTGCCGTCCGGTCCAGTCACCTGTTCGTCGACCTGAAAATCATTCGCACCTGTGGCTATTTGCAGGAAGAGCTGCAGTCCCTTTCGTGTGCCGCGCCACTCCGACAATCTTGCAGCTGAGGCAGTCAGTTCTCGAAGACGCCCTAAGCCTGTAGACAGGGAAACGGCTGCAGGTGAACTCCCTCCCCGTATGTCCTCTAAAAGTACACCGAGATCGACCCAGCCAGCAAGATAGGGAACGAAACTATCTGGAGCCCTGCGCGGATCGAAGATAACATCCAGACAAGCGAGTATTGACTCTGGTGGATCATGCAAAGCCTGCATGACGCCGAGAATAGCGAGCAGGGGCGTACCCGGATTCGCCGCCCTTTGGAAAACATCAGGGAGGAGCCGCTTAATCTGTTCCTGTTTCATCCTCTGATACGACCTCGATTTCGTGTTCGCCGGAACAAAACAGCCAGTTCGGCGGAAGTGTCACTTTGTCGGTAAATACTTTACTGGAGCAAAATTGAAAGGTCTTACCCTCGTCGTTAGTGCGATAGATTCCAGACTTTGTGCCGGCAAGGAGCACGGAGCTGCGAGGAGCAGCAGCGAGTGCATCCATGCGCCGGAAAAGGTGTTGCTTGGAGGCCGCTGGAAGGCCGCAGCCAACATCCGGAGCCTGCCACGAATTCCGCTCGCTTCTCTCTTCCAGGCTGACGACTCCTGCGTCATAGGTACCGGCGAAAATCTTCGACCCGGAAAATGCCAGGTTTATGCAACTTCCGCCCGACCAGTCCTTGTTGAATGTCTGCCAACCATCTGCAGGGTCTTCCGCGCCTAGCAGTTGCCAGACACTGCATCCTTTTCCCGTGTCACCCACCACCGGGGCGGCTAAGCCGGCCCATAGGAATGAAAGAGCACCATCTTTTTGTACGGCGAGAATGCGGACATCTTCTCCAGCCATACCAATATTGCGAAAAGTGTTTCCCTTGCCTCCCTGGCTGGAGAGGAAAATCCCCCCGCTATTTCTGGCGGCGACGGCAACGCTGATATCGCCTCTGAAATCTTTCGCAGCTACAACTGAGTAATATCCGACAGATTCATCGCCGGTGCGCACAAAGACCTGGATAGGCGAGCTATCGGCTCCCATTACTAGCTCATAGAGTCCAACGTCGGTTGCCATGAACAGAACGGGCGATCCATCGCGCATCGTCCACGCGATGTCCTGCACGGAGAACGTACCTCGAGCTTTCTCGGTCCAAGTTTCGCCACAATCGATGGAGACGTGGATCTGTGACCCGCGCTGGTCATTCGAGCTTTGAGTAGACACTGCGACCAGTCCCGGCAGGTCGGGATGGGCTTTGACAGCATAGACAATCTGGTTCTCGAATCTTCCGGCCGCGGCCCAGCCTTCACCATCATCGAGAGAGCGATAAATAGTGTCATCCTTGCCCGCGTACCATGTTTGCGGCTGGAAGAAATCCGCTTGGAGGCACGTGACATCCTGTTCCGGGACTTCTTCCACGATGAACTGGGCATTGTCGACGTAACTTACTCCGGGCTCCGCGAGCGCGGCGTCATATACGTTAGAGATTCTGAGCGCCTGTCCAAAGCGCCAACCATGGTAAATCCCAGCGGGAACTGGATTGATCATTTGATAGAGCCGGTGCAACACCCGCTTCTTGAGTGCGGTGCTATCTTCCTCAGCGTGCCTGACGACGCGTGCTTTGACTTTGACTGGTTTGTATGAGGCCCACGTCACAAAGCAGGCTATGCCCAAGGGCCGACGCTCATTGAGTGCTTGCTGGATCTGGTCCCGAGCTTGGTCTGTCTGCAAAGCTCGGAGCTCCGAGGCACTAACACCAGCATCGCTCTTCGCCTCTTCGACAAAAGGGACCAGAACCACTTCTACAGTGCCAGCTGGTGCGTACGTCCAAAGCGCGGCCTTCGTAAAAGCTCGGGTTCGTGAAACCGAACCTGACCGTGCGGCGACAAGTTCGAAATCGCGTGCGGTGACAGCTCTTTGCAACGAATGTAATTCCTGCGGTCCACGCAACAGTGCATTATCGAGAGTCTCTGCGGAGCGGCCGCCTACGCCCGGTTCTGGATTTGTAACGGAGACCCCAGCAATAGGGTCCTTCAATACCGTCAGCGTATTTGCCGCAACGTTGCCTTGTGGCCCAGCTCCACGTCGATACCATGCACGAATTTCCTGATTCAGAGGGGGGACTGCAGCCAATGCGCGAGCCACTTCTTCCAACGATCCTTTTTCGTTGCGCATTCGGATCGCGGGAGCAAAGGTAATCGTCCCGGACATACGGTCTGCGACGTATACGAAGTTGTCCGAGCCCACCTCTGTAAAGTTCTCGACCTCTCTCCATGTCCGGTAAGACTTGCCTCCAAACTCCCTGCCAGCGGATCGTGCTGTCAGGTCCATCTCGCTCGATTCAACTCCCACAATGAGATCTAATACGTCTTCTGTTGGAGCGATGATCGGCGGCCGCGCGACCTGAAGGGAGAGGCCGGGCGCCCCCGTTCCTTTGCCGAGCAGCTCTGCTTCAACCAAGTCACAATGAAGGGCAGTCGCATCAACCTCGGTTTTCTCCGCGGGTATTACGACGCTCTCAGTTGTGACAAAAATCGGAACTGAACCGCTGCTGTCAGCACGTGCAACAGTCACGCGAGTGCCTTGTGGGATTTCCAAGGGCCTCGCTGCGGGTGTCCTTAAGCTGAAGACGAGGCGCACGCCTGCCGCTGCGGGTGGCAGCAGGTTCACGCCGAGCAGCTTGAGGAATTCGACGTATGCTTTGTGTGGAACTCTATTGAGGCGGTAGATCAACGTTTCAGTGTGGAAAGCGAAGGCCTCGATCAATGCCATTCCCGGATCACCTACGGACAGATCCGTCCACGCCGGACAACTGGCCATGATTCTCTTCCGCGCATCCTCGACCAGTTGCGTGAAGGTACGGTCATCCAGGTTTGGAGAGGGAAGGGCCATCAGGCTCGTTCTCCCATCAGATCGAATGGATATGTAAGGCGATCCGTCCGCTGTGTCGACAGTACTTTGTACTCGAAGGTGATCTCGAGGACCGCAGATGCTACCACCTCCGCAGCTTTTGCTGCATCGATACGGAGCAATCTAACTCGCGGCTCCCATCGTTGAATGGCCTGCTCCACGTAATGGATTGCTAGTCCGGCTGTTGTCTGATCATTGGGCGCGAAGACGAGCCGGTGGAGATTGCAGCCGTAGTTAGGACGCATAATCCGTTCTCCGGGACGAGTCGAAAGCAAGAGAAGCAGCGCCTGTCGAACCGACGCATGTTCTTCAACCATGTCGATGCTGCCGCGATTTGTAAGTCGCAAACCTGCCGCGTTCTCCGCCGAATCAAAATCGGGATGCACAAAGCGCCAAGCTCGGTAACGGTTTATCACCCTATCTCCGAAACAAAATCCTGCCCTGCCGATCTTACTTCGTACTTAACTACGCCCGGCGGAGTGCCGTCTGTAAAACCTGTAACGGACTGCAGGCAGACTCTACGGCCATCAGCGCGGATAAAATCTGAATAGCCGGTGATTACTTTTAGCGTCACAAGACAAGGCTTAAACGGTACGGTGCTAGGACAACCAGAGATCGGTCTGCCTTCGGGATCAATCTCGACCAGGATTCGTCTCCCGACAATTGTTAGCCAGTCCTGACTGGGTTTATTCGAAACCTTACCCGGTCCGTGCTTGCAAAACACTCCTGCATCTTCTGTAATGATGAGCATTTAAGCGCGCCTGAAGTCAATGGTCTTGCCAGTAATAACAACTTCCCGGCCTGGTGCTTCGATTTCCAGATTGACGGCCGAGTGTAGTTGGACCTTCGTAGGAGACATGTCAACAAAGCTGCCTCCCTTGTTCTCTATACGAATCGATTGGCCAGTATCATCGAGGCGGATTTTCTGGCCACCCGGAGTGGCAAAAGTGTAGCGCCGAATTGATGAGCCCTCCACTCCGTAGTCGTCCGGACCATGCATGCCATAGAGGCCGCCAAGCACCACTCCCGAAGATGTTTCGCCGTCGACAAACAAAATAAGGACTTGATCGCCAACGTCCGGCATTGCAACAATGCCTTTGCCCCCTCCCGCGCCAGCGGTAAGTACTCCCATCCACTCTGTTTCAACGTCGCCGAGAGCCGGAAGAGAAACTTGGACACGTCCCAGATGCTCAGGGTCGTCTACCTGGGTAACACGTCCCCAGGTTGCAGATGCTGGCTTCGCATTGCTTTTAACTGTGGGCGGCATTGACGAAATCTCAGACGTGAAGCCAGCTTGCCGATTGAAACGGTGAGTTACTGCTGTGAGCGCATATTGGCCCTCAAGAGGCGACGCTACGCCCGAGACATTCACACGGGTACCAGGCATAAGTTTGGGGTCACCCTCCGCGATTCCCCAGAAGATGACTTCTTTCGCAGTTCGAAGATCCAACTCAGCCTGCGCAATCGCTTCGGCATGAAGATCATTAGGGATGACTTCACCGGCTACTGTTCGCTTGCCATCTTCTCCGAAACTGCTAGGAGACGCTTGTGCAGTCACATCGCGTCCAGAGCGGGCCTGTTGGGCATGGCCCTCGTGCTCTTCCACTCTCCCCGTATCCCATCCGCGGGCCACAACGGAGCGGCAGGCCGACTCGCCGTTCACTTCGACGCGTGTCTCGAGCAACGTACTGCCAAGCGCAAGGGCGACTGAATCGTTCAAGCCCTCGAGCGTAATGAGATGGAGCACATTACTGCGCAACGTGAGATAAAGGCCCATTCGCCGTGTTACTTCAACGAGCATTTCAAAGTCGGACTGTCTATGTTGAATGATCCGGGGAATCACGGGTCCGGGATCGTCTGCGCTTACCGTTAATGACAAGTCTGAGACCAGTTCACGTGACAAGTCCGCAGGTGTTATCTGTACATGAACTCTTACCGGTTGACGCTTTCGCAGGCGATGCAATATATCGTAGCCTCGAATGCGAATGACTCGTTGATAAGCGGGCTCATATGCGTATTCGATCGCGGTCACTTCGCCATCAAAAAGAAGTGCGGTGCTTGGCGCTACGGTGAGCCGAAGATGCGTGCCTGTCGAAATGTTAAGAATTCCGGGTAGTGGGTTGCGGCCGATCTGAAAGGTTAGTTCACATATACTAGGTTGCGACAATGCCTGCTGTACGCGAACCTCGGTTAACGCTTCTATGGACTCATGCGGTAGTGAACTGCCGTCGAGTTCGAGAGTGAATTGCGGAAGGGCGGCAACGCTGCTCATGCGGTTCCGCCCGCAGCCGAATCCGGCGGAATACTGATGAGTGTACCGGGCGTAATCGACCAAGGATCATCGATATTGTTAAAGTTAGCGATGCGCCGCCACCATAACGGATTTCCGTAGACCTTCTGGGCGATTTCGTCAATGCGCTCCGTTGTGCCTTCCTCTTGGCCAGTTCTCTGGCCTGTGCCGATCATTTCGTAGAATTTAAGATCTTCAACGGGAACATCAGCGCTGTTAGGCAATTCAGTGGAAGAAACATCATCAACCCAATTGTCTCCCGATTCCTGAGAGGAACTGCTCACTCGCACAAAACGCATACGCAACCATGACCGCTGAGGAGCACCGTCCGCATTAAAGTATTCCAGTCGTTCGGCCAAAGCGGTTACAACTCCGAGAACATTCCACGCCTTACCCCACACGAACCGAACTAGAGGTAACTGCTCACTGCGATCGTCTGTCTCAATGCCCTCAGCGAGCTTGGCTAATGGGAGGGTCAGGTCACGGACGTCTTCAGAGGTTACCGAAGAAGTAGACAGGGAGGTGTCAAACAAAAGATCAAGGAGAATTTCTGTGGTGCCACCGCCAGTGTAGAGAAGGGGATCATCTTTCAGGCTGCCTCCAGTGAGCGGTCCACTTGACGAATGTCGGTGCTGGACTCCGGCGAGACGACGAACGACCACATTTTCTGGATTCAATAGGCAATCAATACGTTCGCCAGTTTTCTCGACGAGGAAGGATGCCCGCTCCATCAGTACTCTCCTCGCTGCTCGCTATCGAGCCTTCTGTAGCGTTCCCATTCGCGCGCCGCAGTTTCAACACTCTGATATTGAAATCTCTGATCTTCCGGCAACTCCGGCCAAAGATCTGGCGTAATGTTTGACAAGGTTTCAGGCCGGGCACCATGAGATTCGCAGGTATTTGCCTGATGTTCAGACGGCCTGCCATGAGGACGCGAGAGGATGAATTGGGGCGATCTCCGGTCAACGAAGGCAGAATTCAGCGCTTGATTCTGTTTTACTCCATCGACATTTCTGAGAGCTGGGTGGGCTCGACGTTCCCATTGAAATGAGGTCGGCGAGTCAGGTTGATCGAACTTCGGAGGAGTTCGTACCGTTTGGCCAGCCTCGTTTACTGTTTTGTCCAGAGGGCGCAACCCGCTTACTCTTGAGGACGATTTCGACTCTGAAGGCACGATGACTTTGGCAAACTTTGACTGGACAGTAGCAGGACTGACTTCCAGAGCTTTGGGACGCGGATTTAGCTTTGGAATGTTGTTATCTGCACGGTGATGATCAGTAGTGTCTTGCCGCTGTGAAGCTAAGTTCTCGGATAGCACCTCACTTTGCTCAACTTTTGGTCGCGACACCTTCACAGCCGCACCGTTTTGTTCGAGGACTCTCCGATTCGGACTCGATTGGCCGCTCGCTGGAGTTGCTCCTGAAGGTGCCGGTGTTCTGTTCTCGGGATAGGGTTTGGTTTTGACATGTATTGCGTCAGTCTCTTTGAGTTTCGGAAAGTTTCTTCGAGAGAAAGATGTCAATAACTGCTTAACTGCAGCATGCAATGGTAGTTTTTTCCGTTGGATGGGCTCAATGGGTTTTTCTTGTTTGCGAACTCCTGGCGGCGCGATTGATTCGTGGGAAGACAACGCTGGACTCACATCAGAAGGAACCGCTGTTGGGGGCGAATTTGAAGGAGCCACGGGTGTGCGCGCCGGAGGAGTTTGCATATACGCCGATTGATATGGAGTACCCCCATCACTTGGATGAAGCAGTAACTCAGGAGCACCTTTGCGGACCAGTTCCAGCCAGTGCTCAGGAGGTCCGTCTGCCATCTCGCGAAGGTAAGTTGTGCGCAACGGCGGCGACTCCTCACCTTGAGCGACAGGGATGTCTTCCGGAGCGGATGGGCGCTGAGTTTCGTTACCGGCGAGCTGCCCTACCTCATGGGGTTCGCTCTTCATGAGGTAATCGTCCAGCCAGTTCCTAAGTTTGCGCGCAACTGATCGCATCCGAGTTTCACGCCATACGGCGTGCTTACGACCGGTCGATGGACTCATAAACCAACGTCAACTCCTCGATGGCAACATCGCGGCCGAGAGCGTCGAGAGGCGCAGCACGCCATGCCGAAGGCCAAGCTTTTCCCAGGCTCCAGCGCATCTTTTCTCCGACACCATCTGCATCGAGCATAACGATGTGGACATCCTTTCGTTCGACTTTGCCTTTGACTGCACTCATCATCCAGTTGAACAAATCGGACGAATTCGTCAGCCCATAGCGAAGCGTGATGTCGCTGTAAGTCACCTGTCCTGGTAGGCGATGCACAATTTGCGCTGTGCCACCCTCCCGGTATGAAATTGCCTCGACCTGAACGGCCATATCACTACATTGGGTGAAATGACCCTCGCCGCCGCCTTGTATCAGGAGCTGAAAATTATAAGAGCGAATTGGGTCAAGAAAAGTGCCTGGCTGTGCGCCAGACTCGTTTTTAGGTGCCCCTTCAGCAGCTTCAGCCATTGCTGTCTCCTTGCATATTCATTACACAGTTTCCGCAGTACCGCCGCCAGCGTGCTGCCCGATTCGGAAGATCACGAATTCCGCGGGCTTAACTGGCGCTACGCCAATAAGAATGACGAGTTGCCCCGCATCGACTACTTCGGGCGGGTTCGTTTCAGCGTCGCACTTTACAAAGAAAGCTTCCTCCGGCGACGCACCCATGAGAGCACCATCTCGCCAAACAAGACGCAAAAACTGTTCGATTTGAAACCGGATCGACTTCCATGTAGTGAGGGTATTCGGCTCGAAAACTACCCATTTTGTGCTGCGAAGGATCGATTCCTTGATCATGTTGACCAGTCGTCGAACATTCACGTAACGCCATTCACTCGCCTCTTCAGCCAGAGTGCGCGCTCCCCAAACCGTGTGTCCCTCACGTGAAAAAAAGCGGATTACGTTGACGCCGGCGGAATTTAACCCTCCCTGTTCCTCGTTTGTAACTCGATAGGTGAGATTGAAGACACCTCTCGGCGAGAGTCCTACGCCCGCGGGAGCCTTATGACATCCCAGTTCTGCGTCCGTGCGCGCCCAAATCCCAGCCATATGTCCCGAAGGGTGGACCGCAACCAACTCTCCTTTTGGAGAAAGCGCATCAGCCACAATAATGCAAGGAAAATAGAAAGTACCGCAGCCCTTAGCGCTGACTCGAGGACGGAGTCCAGTTGGCGGTGAAGGATTTGCAGGCCCGGCACCAGGAGCATCGTTGCTTCTGTCGGGTTTCTTTGATGCTGGAGCTGTAGCGACTATTTTCAGAAGATCCGTATCCGGAACTTCCAGAGGAGGATCGCAGATTGCCATACAGTTATTAGAGCCTTCTGCAAAAGAGATCAAAGCATCATGGGATCCGGCATCTGTGCATCCTGGAGCCGCAATGATAGAAACCTCATCAATTTCCTGCAGCAATTTAAGTCCTGTACGCCGCGGCTTTTCCATTCCAGCAATCGAGTCTCCGGCTGGCATGTTGATGATGTAGCAGCGCGATCCGCCGTTGAAAAAGAAGCCTGCAACAGCGTGAGATAGAGGCGTGCTGGTACCGCCGTCGAGGGGTACAAACTCCTTCACAAATTGTGACCAATTGTTGATTGGCGTCGCCTGGTTAAGATGAGCACCTGCGTCAGGGGCCTGGCCTACGAAGGCAGCGGTACTCATGTTAACCGCCTGGATTGGCCTCGCTCCTGTAGAAACTTCCTCCATATAGAGGCCGGGAAAAGTGTATTTCGACAATGGCATCTCAACTCTCCAACGGGCTGAAGTGGATAACTAGTGGGTTATTCATGTCAGAAAAGTTCTCATCGCAGCGGATCGAGAGTTCACGTCCGCGGGCTCTCACTCGCAAAAGCTTCGAGCCCTCTGCGGGCACAGCAGGGAAGTAAAAGCGGCCTTTGTAGTTAGCACTCGCCGTAAGTCTCATCGAAGGTATTTCCACGCGCGACTCAGCGACCGGTACGTCGCCCGGGCCAAGGACAATTCCATGAAAGGGAACCATGGTCGAAGTCGCAACCTGCACAGGTTGACGAACGACCTTCGCTGCCACTTCCGGGCGCGTTTGCCTAACAGGGACACTCAAGATAAATGCCGGCATCGGCGGTATGCCGAACGCTGTCCACACCGTGAGAGGAACTGCTTCCATTTCCATTTGAGGGTCGGAACAAGAGAGGGCAGCAAATGCGAGGTCAATAAGGATCTTGTGCGCATCCTCAGGCGAGTCTGACCAGGATGTCACTAAGTATTGCAGGCTCAACTGTAGTGGGGGCCGCTTCGTGGAAGATGGCGACGGAGTGTGTTGCAACTCAAGCAGATACAGGCCGATACCGCGCCCCGACATTTTTTGCGTTGGCGGAACTAGAGACACAGAGATTCCCGAAAGCACTTGAGTGGCCCAATCCATCAACAATCTGTCCGGTTGAGCATCCATATAGTTTCTCTGATGGCCTTCCGAAAACCGATTTTGACCTACTTGCGTCTTTGTTGCGGGCCTTTGGTTGGGCCGAGAAGTTATCCGCTATCGCGCTCAGGCTAAATAACACATTACGAGTGAATAGTGTTAGTGCGGCAAAAGATATTCTGGAGCGAGTTTAATGTCAAGACAAAATCGCCTTGCTCCACGCATTGCGTTACCCGCCAAGACTATTGCCTGGAACTGACTGGCTCACGCGAGCAAATCGATCTTGCCTTCGCCGACCGTCAGGTGTAATTTTGTGGCCTGTTAGAGTGCAATCGCGCACCGTATTAGGATTCGCTGGAAATGATCCCTGGGCACCGGTCGATATTGTAGGCTGCCGCGCATTTCTGATTTTCATGGAAAATCTGTCGCTTTGAAACAGGCCCAGTCTGGTTTGACCTGATCAACTGGAGGTTACCTTTGGAGAAGATGAGTACATCCGCTGGTTTTGGGTGGTTCTTTGGCGGCGTTGCATGGTTTCTTTTGTGGACCTCTCTTGCGATCTGGGGCCCATGGAGTTCGAAGGTGACACCGTCCAAGACGACAAAGCAGTTTTTTACCCCAACCCAGTCCACCATCCTCAACCCGCCCCGTGGAGTTCCTAAATTCGACGCACAAAATCCGA
>Ga0206863_1084_pt1 | contig 32714 bp, 23 predicted proteins | sample Alteio_BWOrgCont_41_FD_152634 | JGI IMG/M metagenome (GOLD analysis project Ga0206863, IMG submission 152634) | Enriched cells from forest soil in Barre Woods Harvard Forest LTER site, Petersham, Massachusetts, United States -... | ecosystem: Environmental > Terrestrial > Soil > Temperate forest >...
ATCGCCACCCCCTGCCTAATAGTAGCCATCCCCTTCCTCGCCATCGCCCTGCTCTTCAAGAGCTCCAATCTCCAGCAAATCGTCTATTACGGAAAGGACCTCTCGATGGACCCATGCTCGGAAGCATGGCAGGGCTCCATCCGCGTCCGCGCTTTCGAGACCGCATGGGGTTTTGGCGGGGGCAATGGAATCTGGGTTCGTCAGGAAATCCGCTTGTTTCCCGGCCTCCTCCTGGTCCGCGACCTTTACGAAAACGACGACTCCCTCGGAGGCACTGTCGCCTTTAGCGCTCCCGGTATCGTCCACATTGCCCCCTACTCGAATTCCGACATCCAGCCCTTCGATTTGAAACTCCGGAGCTTTATTCCGTTTTGCACCCTTCACGTGCCCCCTTCCCAAAGAACCCGCTCCTACACCGCCACATTCTTCGCGCCGCTCGCGGACTCGAAACAGTAAGTCCAAGGCAAAACCAGACCCATTCTCCCCCAAGTGGTGTATTCCTCCACCGCTTCGGATCAAAAAAAATCTCTAGGTACCGCACACCTCCATCTGCTCACAATGGATAAGCCCATGAGCAAGATGACATCGCATTGGTTCCGAAATCCGGGAAAGGCTCGCACCCCGTTGCGTTCGATTCGTTTCAAACTCAATCCAACCAAATCCAACCAAATCCAACCAAATCCGACCAAATCCGACCTAATCCGACCTCCGGTTTATCGAAAACGAGCCCAAATCTGCGTAATCTGTGGCTAAAATAAAACCCCTGTTTTTCCCTCACCCATCCCCCGTAACCCACTTTTAGCTTGTAAAGATTTGCGCCTACGCTTCCTTGCGCGAGGTTCGGTACCCCTCACCATCATCTATGGCCAAGAGCCTCATCATCGCGGAAAAACCCTCCGTCGCCGGCGATATCGCCCGCGCACTCGGCGGCTTCAAGAAGGACGGCGACTTCTTTGAAGGCCCCGATTCTGTCATCTCCTCGGCCATCGGCCACCTCGTCGAGCTCTGTGCCCCGGAGGGCGTGGAGGTCAAGCGCGGCAAGTGGAACCTGGAGAACCTTCCCGTCCTCCCGGAGGACTTCGATCTCCGCCCCATCGAGAAAACCGAGACCCGCTTCAAGCTCCTCAAGCGCCTCATCAAGCGCGCCGATATCGACTCCCTCGTCAATGCCTGCGACGCCGGCCGCGAGGGCGAGCTCATTTTCCATAACCTCGTCAAACTCGCCGGCTCCCAGAAACCGGTCCGCCGCCTTTGGCTCCAGTCGATGACTCCGCAGGCCATCCGCACCGCTTTTGAAAACCTCCGCTCCGGCGAGGAGATGCAGCCCCTGGCAGATGCGGCCGTCTCGCGCTCAGAGAGCGATTGGCTCGTCGGCATCAATAGCACCCGCGCCCTCACCGCCTTCAATTCCCGCCACGTCGGCGGTTTCCAAAAGACCACCGCCGGCCGTGTCCAGACCCCCACGCTTGCCATTCTGGTGGAGCGCGAGGAAAAAATCCGCGCCTTCAAGTCCCGCACCTATTGGGAAGTCTTCGCAGATTTCGGCGTCGCCGCCGGCGCCTATCGCGGTCGCTGGTTCGACGAGAAATTCAAGAAAGGCGCCGAGGAAGACACTCGCGCCGAGCGCATCTGGACCCGCGAGCGCGCCGAGGAGATCGAGGCCAAGTGCAAGGGCAAAACCGGCACGGTCACGGAGGAGAAGAAGCCCCAGACCCAGATCCCGCCCCAGCTTTACGATCTCACCACCCTCCAGCGCGAGGCCAACTCCCGCTTCGGCCTCCCCGCCGGACGCACCCTCCAGATCGCCCAAGCCCTCTACGAGCGCCACAAGGTCCTGACCTATCCCCGTACCGATTCCCGCTACCTGCCCGAGGATTACATCCCGACCACCAAGACGGTAATGGGAGGCTTCACCGATCCCTCGCTCTCCAAGCACGCCATCAAGGCGCTGGAGAACAATTGGGTCCACCCCAACAAGCGCATCTTCAATAACGCCAAAGTGTCGGATCACTTCGCCATCGTCCCCACTGGCGTCGCCCCGCAGGGTCTCGATGAAATCCAGGCGAAGGTCTACGACATGGTCGCCCGCCGCTTCATCGCGGTCTTTTTCCCGCAGGCGGAGTTTGAGCTGACGACCCGCATCACGACGGTCGAGGAGGAGAAATTCAAGACCGATGGCAAGGTCGTCGTGAAGCCCGGCTGGCTCGAGGTTTATGGCCGTCAGACGGAAGGCGAGAACGAGTCCCTCGTCGCCGTAGCCGATGGCGAGCACGCCCGCGTCGATGCCATCGAGGTCCGCGAGAGCGAGACCAAGCCCGCCCCGCGTTTCAACGAGGCCACGCTCCTCTCCGCCATGGAAGGCGCAGGCAAGATGGTCGATGACGAGGAACTCCGCGAGGCGATGCGCGAGAAGGGTCTCGGCACCCCCGCCACCCGCGCCGCCATTATCGATGGGCTGGTATTCGAAGGCTACGTGGAGCGCAAGCAGCGCGACCTCATCGCGACCGCCAAGGGGATTTCCCTCATCACGCTGCTGCGCAATGTCCGCGCGGAAACGCTCACCAAGCCGGAGATGACCGGCGAGTGGGAGTTCAAGCTCAAGCAGATGGAGCGCGGCCAGCTCTCCCGCAGCACTTTCATGCACGAGATCCGCGGCCTCACCCGTGACATCGTGGAGAAGGTCAAGGGCTTCGGCGAAAACCCGATTGAGGGCGAGTTTGTCACTCTCGAAATCACCTGCCCGCAATGCGGCGGCGGCCCCTTCAAGGAGGACTACCGCACGTACACCTGCGCCACCTGCGCCCTCCGCGTCTGGAAGAGCATGGCCGCCCGCGAGTTTGAGCCCGGGGAAGTTACGGAGCTTCTCACGAAAGGCCGCGTCGGCCCGCTCGAGGGCTTCCGCAGCAAGATGGGACGCGCCTTCTCCGCCATCGTAAAGCTCGGCGCCGAGAACAAGCCCGAGTTCGAATTCGAAAACGCAAACGGCTCCAACGCCGCCGACGAAGCCGTGGACCTCACGACGCTCACCCCGCTTGCCCCCTGCCCCGTTTGCAAAGCCGGCAACGTCTTCGAACTCGAAAAAGCCTACGTCTGCGAAAACCACCTCCACGTAAAGCCCGGCCAGAAAAAGTGCGATCTCCGCATCGGCAAGGTCATCCTCCAGAAAGCCATCTCCACAGACCAGATGCGCAAGCTCCTGACCGAAGGCAAAACCGGCCTCATCGCCGGCTTCGTCTCAAAGAAAGGCAAAGCCCGCCCCTTCAGCGCCTTCCTGAAATTAGACGCCAAAGGCAAAATCAGTTGGGAATTCCCCCCCCGCGAACCCCGCGCCAAAAAACCCGCCGCGCCCAAGCCCGCGCCGGCAGGCTAGTCCTTGATTGATATGGCGACTCGCGTTGTTAGGAACCCACTTCGCATTCTTCGCGGCCTTCTGTAATATTCTCTCCCATCTTTGTTACCTTCGTTTCCTTCTGTTCAATTCTTCCACCTCGCAAAGGTAATTTGACAATCCCCCCTCCCTCGGAAAACTATCCTCCGCATGATGCGGCCCATTTCCACGGCGCACGTCAACCTCGACGGGGCATGGCCGAACGGGATTCTCGACCAGCATCTCCATCATCTCGACTTGCGTGAGTGGGGCCCCCGCCTCCGGTACAGCTCCACCCCCCAGCTCCTCGACGAGTTCTACGAGACCGTCCAGCCCGATCTCGGCGCGTTCACCCTCTACGGCTCAGGCGATTTCCACCACCTCAGCGCCCTCTGGCTCCGCAATCTCTCCGCCCCCGTCTCCCTCGTCTCCTTCGATAATCACCCGGACTGGGACACCCGCCCCCCGGATTGGGGCTGCGGCGGCTGGATCAACCGCGCCCTGGAGCTGCCGAATATCACTCGCGCCTCTGTTTGGGGCTGCGGCAATTTTGAACTGAACTGGCCACACCGCCTCTTCGGCAATAAGGACGCCCTCGCCTCCGGCCGCCTTGAGGTCTTCCCGTGGCACGAGCGCATCGGCCGCTCCGCCCGCAAGCGCTGGCCCAGCCTCGCCTATCACGACTGGCGCGCGCGCTTCTCCGCCTTTGCCGATTCCCTCGCCGGCCAGCGCATCTACGTCACAGTCGATATGGATTGCCTCCGCTCCGGCGAGGCCGTGACTAATTGGGAACAGGGTCTCTTCACCGCCGGCGACATTGCCTGGGCTCTCGATCAGCTCCACGCCAGCGCTGAGGTCGTCGGCGGCGATGTCTGCGGCGCATGGAGCATCCCGCGCCACGCCCGCTTCAAGCAATGGCTCAGCAGCCGCCTCGATCACCCTCGCCAGCGCCGCGTCGATACCGCTCAGGCCGCCAGCACCAACGAGCGCTCGCTGCGCCTCATCTGGCGCTCGCTAACTGGCGGATACCAGCACTACGCCGGCGCTGATCAGCAATACGCCCACCCATAGATTGAGGGTCATTTTCTCTTTCAGGAAGATCCACGCCGCCAGCACCAGCACGATCCTGTTCAACCCATCGAACGGGTACAAATAGCTGAGATCGAATTGCGACAGCAGCCCGTTCCAGAGGAAAAATTCCACCGCCTTGGTCGCTATGCCAGCCGTCAGCTTCGCCTTCTTCCCCGGCGCATCGCCGCCCATCGCGTGCTTGAAGAATATCTGCCCCACCACCGAGCATGACTCCGCCACCACCACCAGCCCAAATGCAATCGGCGTCATCGTCATTGCCAATTCCTCCTCACAGCTTCTCCTCCACCCGCATCAACGGCCGCGCCACCACGTACACCCCGGTCAGCACCAGCACGATGCCGCACCACCGCGTCGCGCTGATATTCTCTCCCAGCAGCAGCCACGCCGAGAGCGGCACCAGCACCTGGATCAGCCCCGCCACGTTGAACGCGATATTCAGCGGCACAAACCGCAGGCAATACAGCCACGAAAACAGGCTCGTCACCATCGCCAGGATCCCCAGCCATCCCCAGCCCGATCTCAGCACTTCGACGCCCAGCCACAGCGAGGTCACCGATTCCGTCGCCCCCTTCTTCAAGCAGACCTGCGCCGTCGCCGACATTACGATGCTCACCCCGATGTGCACGTACGGGTTGAAAAACCACCCCTTCCGCGGCTTCTTCCCCGTCTCATGCGTCGTCACTTCCATGATGGAGAAATATCGTAGGCAGCCACAACTTTTGGGAGCCGCAACCTACCCCTCACTTCCACCCCTTGCACAGCACAAATCATCCATTCCCCGACCCGCTCGCCCTGAAAACCCTGTTTGAATCCCCATCCATCCCGTGGTAAAAGGCCCCTTGCCCGTCATGAAGAAAATCTTCGCATACTCAAAGTGGGACGCTGTCCCGGTCATCTGCGCCCTGCTCCATTCCGCCTACATCCTCTCGATCTTCATTTTCTTCCGCCGTCTCCCCCTCTGGTCGCTCCCCATCCTCGGCCTGATCTATTCCATCAGCATCTCGTGGAACATCAACGGAATCGCCCACAATTTCATCCACAACCCCTACTTCAAGTGGAAACCCGCCAACAAAGCCTTCAGTTGGCTCCTCTCGGTGACGATGGGCTTCTCGCAGCAATTTTACGAGCTGGTCCACAATCGCCATCACCAGGGCAATAGCGACCGGCCCGACGAGACCGGCGATACGGTCGATTGGCTCTCGATCTACCGCCACGGCCACGATGGCGAGGCCGAGAGCGCCTGGACCTATACCTTTTTCGGGTACTTCCGCGACGATCCCAAGATCATCTTCAACGAGATCAAGCGCCGCAACCCCTTCAACGCATACTGGGGCGTCTTCGAGATCGCCTCATGGGTCTGCCTTTGCATCCTCGGTTTCATCCTGAACTGGAAGTTCATGTGCTTCTACCTTCCGTTCTACTACTTCGGCCATTGCCTCTCATACCTCAATGGCTACTTCCTCCACTACGGCGGCAATCCCGATGTCCCGCTCGCCTGGGGCGTCAGCAGCTACCACAAACTCTACAACTGGATCTGGTTCTACAACGGCTACCACGCCGAGCACCACTTCAAGCCCCGCCAGCACTGGACCAAGATGGTCGAGCTTCACAAAATGATCCGCGAGAAGCAGCGCGAAGCCGGCGTCCGCGTCATCAAGCCCCCCCACGCCCTCGGCTTCCTCGATCCCGATCTTCCCGATAAGAGCCGCCCGGTGACACCGCCCACCCAGGCGACTCCCGCAGGTGCATAGCGGAACGCCGTTGACGTCGTCAAAACGGAATCCATTGTTTAAATAATAGTGTAGCCTATCGCACTCCGCGCATGGCCCGCGCCGCCGTCAGCATCCACGCAAACGGAAGCAGGAACGCGCATCTCTGCCATGTCCCATTGTAATAGTGCGCCCGGTAAGTCATTCCCAGCAACTCCACGGTCACGGGCAATAGAATCAACCCCGCCCAACCGAGCACCTTCAGCCTCCTGCCTTCCAGCAGCGAAAGGCTTACCAATAATATCCCGGCAAGCAACAATCCAAACGCCACTCCCGAAGCCACGTAGTGCAGATGGTTGCTCCTCATCTCCTCCGTGGTATGCACAATCAAGGCCCCGCCAAAGTTCCCCTCGTGCGGCGTGTAAATCGGGTACACACCCACCAGCAGCATAGGCAGCGACCCCATCGCGATCAGCACCCCTCCCAGCTTCGCTAGTTTCCCCTGCTCGACACTCGCCCACGTCAATATCCCGAACAACAATAGGCACAGCGCAAATAATCCAATACCCGCGGTCACATAATTCCCTCCGTACCTCGAAGCCGCAAACGTGCTGATCCTGTTCCAAAGCGGATCCAACGGCCTTGGAGAACTGACACGATTAATCACATGCCCCGCCACCAGCGCCCCCGCGGTAACATAAAGCATCACCTCAACAAAATAACTCAATCTGCCCCGCCCATTCATCATTCACCTCCGCCTTCCCTGCTCCCTTTGTGATCTCCGCCGGAGGACGGACCTGTCCCCGCCACAGGACGGGCCTGTCCTCAGGCATGGCTTTGGCATGGTTTGCGGCCTACTGTAAAAACACCCACTCACAGCTTTCCCGCATTCTCAAACTTCGAGATGATCGGGTCGTGCCGCACCGGGTGCATGTACTGCATCGCGATTTTGAAGAAAGGATTGATCCATCCCGCCACGTGCCGCGCGTACAGGTCCTGCGGCGCCAGCGTCAGCTTGAGGTGCAGCTTCGGGTCATAATTCAACGGCCCCGTGTGATACATCCGCAGCCCATTATCGATGGACCACTGCACGATATCCCGCCATGTCACAAAGTACATGTGCAGCTCCAACGCCACCGGGTAGTCCATCCCCAGGTCCAGGTCGTAGATCACCCCGTCATGGACCAGGCACACATTGAACGCGATGATTCGCCCCTCCTGCCGCCACACAAAAAACCGCACCTTGTCCGGCATATCCCGTCCCAGCCGCTCAAAAAACTCCTGGCTCAACACTTCAAACTGAAACTCCGACCTTTCAAACGTCTGCCAGTACAGCTTGAATAAATCCCCCGCGATCTCGCTCGCGTCCTCCATCACTTCCATCGTGATCGGCGCCGCCCCCTCCAGCTTCTTGAATTTTCTACGCAAGTTCTTGCGATACACCTTCCCCACCCGCCGCTGCAGGTAATCCTCAAAACTCGCATACCCCGTCAAATCCAGCGTAGCCGCCGGCAGCCCAGGCACCCTGCGATAATCGCGCTCGAACACCGGCGCCAGCGCCTCCCGGTATTCCCCCGGCACATCCTTCATCACGATCACCGATGCTCCAGCACTCCGTGCCAATTGCGGCAGCGCCTCGTGCAGCGCACGCAGCGCCCATGGCTCCGTGCTCCCCAGGTATCCCTCCCCCGCCGCGCATCCCACCATGAGCAATTTCATCCTCAGCAGCCGCGGATAAATCTTCCTCAACCCCGCCACCACGCTCCGGACCCGTTTCGGCAATCCGGCCGCCCCATCCTGGTCCACGATCAGTGCCGGCTGCAGCGCCGCCTCGCCCGTGGTCCCATTGCGCGCCACCAGGTAGCGAAACGAGAACTGCTCCAGCAGGCAGTCCTCCGCGATGTGGTAAAAGCGCCCATCCTTCGCCAGTCCGCCGAAGCAGGCCTCCCACAGCTCCGGCTCCACTTCGCGCGACCAGGGATACACCTCAACTGTTCCGACTGAGGTGCGAATCACCTCCGGCGCTATTTTCGTAAAGACTGCCTGCAACATTCGAGTTACAAAAAAGCATGATTCGTCCGGCTCGTGCAATTACGTAGTTTCGCATCGGGTTTTTCCTGACCTGTCCTTGCTGTCAGATTCCCGCGCAGTCCTTGCATTTTCCTCACGCCCGTTTGATCCTTGGCATTCGTTTAAACATTCACTAACAACCACAGACCTATGGCCTTCGAGTTACCACCACTTCCCTATCCCACCAACGCTCTCGAGCCCCACATCGACGCAAAAACCATGGAAATCCACCATGGCAAGCATCACGCTGCGTACGTCAATAATCTCAATAATGCCCTGAAGGACCACCCCGATCTCCAGGCAAAATCGGCCACCGACCTCATCCGCGACCTCGCGGCGCTCCCCGAGGCCGTCCGCACCCCGGTGCGCAACAATGCCGGCGGCCACGTCAATCACTCGCTCTTCTGGACTCTCATGACCCCCGGCGGCTCCAGCAGCCCCGCCGGCAAGCTCGCCACGGATATCGACGCCAAGTTCGGCTCCTTCGCCGATTTCAAAACGAAATTCGAAGACGCCGGTGTGAAGCGCTTCGGCAGCGGCTGGGTCTGGCTCGTGAAAAAAGGCGGCGCTCTGGAGATCATCTCTACGCCCAATCAGGACAACCCCATCATGGCCGAGTACGGCGCCACCCCCATCCTCGGAAACGACGTCTGGGAGCACGCCTATTATCTCAATTATCAGAACCGCCGCCCCGATTACCTCAAGGCCTGGTGGAACGTGGTAAATTGGGATCTCGTCGCCAAGCAGTACGCATAAGCGGACCGGCCACAGCCAGTCACTTCCAAAGAGCAGAGGCGGGCACCCCCCGCCTCTCCTTTTTCCGCCTCATTTTTTGCTTTTAATTAAAACCATAGCCTGCACGCACAGCCTTTCCCCTCTTCCGGAAAATATCTGCGGAAATCTGCGCTAATCTGCGGTTAAAATAAGAACCTCGTGGCCTTCCTAAACGACAACTACCTCAAGCTCCGCGCCGGCTACCTCTTCCCGGAGATCGCTCGCCGCGTCACCACTTTCTGCGAGACCCATCCCGATGTTGCCAGGCGCGTCATCCGCTGCGGCATTGGCGATGTCACCGAGCCCCTGCCCCAAGCCTGCATCCAGGCTCTTCACAAGGCCGTGGACGAAATGGCCGTGCGCGATACCTTCCACGGCTACGGCCCCGAGCAGGGCTATCCCTTCCTGCGCAAGGCCATCGCAGAAAACGAATATCGCGCCCGCGGCCTCGACATCGCCGATGACGAAATCTTTGTCTCCGACGGCTCCAAGTGCGACTGCGGCAACATCCTCGACATCTTCGGCGGCGAGAATCAGATCGCCGTTATGGACCCCGTTTACCCGGTCTACGTCGATACCAACGTCATGGCCGGCCATACGGGCCCCGCCGACGAGTTCGGCGGCTTTGAGGGTCTCCTCTACCTCCCCTGCACCTCGGCGAATGGTTTTGTGCCCGAGCTCCCCGCCGAGAAAGCCGACATCATCTACCTCTGCTATCCAAACAATCCCACCGGCGCCACGGCCACGCGCGACCAGCTCACCGCCTGGGTCAATTACGCCCTCTCCCACGAGTCGATCATCCTCTTCGATGCCGCCTACGAGGCCTACATCTCCGATCCCGCCATCCCCCGCTCGATCTTTGAGATCCCCGGTGCGCGTGAGTGCGCCATCGAGTTCCGCTCCTTCTCGAAAAACGGCGGCTTCACCGGCCTCCGCTGCGCCTTCACCGTCGTCCCCAAGACTCTCACCGCCCTGGCCCGCAATGGCGAGCGCCGCCCGCTGCACCCCCTCTGGCAGCGACGCATGACCACCAAGTTCAACGGTGTCAGCTACCCCGTCCAGCGCGCCGCCGAGGCCATCTACAGCGATGCCGGCAAGGAGCAGGTCGCCGCCCTCATCCAGCATTATATGGGCAACGCCCGCATCCTCCGCGACGCCTGCGCGGAGATCGGCCTCGACGTCTTCGGCGGCACTAACGCCCCCTACATCTGGGTCAGCACTCCGCCCGGCATCGGCAGTTGGGACATGTTCGACATCATGCTCGAGGATGCGAACATCGTAGTCACCCCGGGCGCCGGCTTCGGCTCCGCCGGCGAGGGCTTCTTCCGCATCTCCGCCTTCAACAGCCGCGCCAATGCCGAAGAGGCCGCCCGCCGGATCATCGCGATGGACTTCGAGAAAAACGCCTGAGCATTTCACGGGCACTTCATTGACCGCCACGCCACGCCGGTACAGTCTTCGCGTATGGAACAATGGCTCGCCAAACACATGGCTGCCGACCTCGATGACATCTCACGCCTCCGCATGCCTTTTGGCAAATTCGGCCCCGCCGCCTTCCCGCCGCTCGGCATCCCCATTTACGATCTCCCGGCGGAGTATCTCGCGTGGTTTGAGCAGCACGGCTGGCCGAAGGGCGAGCTGGGCAGGCTGCTGCGCATCGTCTATCAAATGAAAGTCGACGGCAGCGACGCCGCGTTTGACCCCATGCGCAAAGCCGCCGGCGGCAGATCCGCCCTTCGTCACGAGCGCCAGCGCGATTTCAAACTCTAGCACCCAAACACACCCCCATGCTCCTCCTCACAGTCATCGGCCAGGATCGCCCGGGCCTCGTCGAGCTTCTCTCTCGCATCATCGCCTCCCACGGCGGCAATTGGCTCGAAAGCCGCATGAGCCGCCTCGGCGGCGAATTTGCCGGCATCATCCGAATTGATGTCCCCGCCGCATCTCAGCCTGCGCTGACCGCCGAGCTCACCGCCCTCTCCGCACAGGGCCTCACCGTAGTGGCCCACGCCGGCCGCGCGGACGCCGTGCCCGCCCACCGCTTCGCCGCGCTGGAGCTCGTAGGCCTCGACCGCCCCGGCATCGTCCGCGATATCTCCCAGGCGCTCGCCCGTGCGGGCGCCAATGTCGAGGAGCTCACTACCACCTGCGAGAGTGCGCCAATGTCCGGCGAGCCGCTCTTCAAGGCCGTCATCAAGCTTGGCCTCCCGGATGCGTGCGACATCCCCGCCATCCGCAAGGAGCTCGAGCAACTCGCGGCCAATCTCCTCGTCGATATCACGCTCGAGCCGCTCGGCGACCCCTAGCCTCACTTCCCCCGCGCGACCTCATATGCCCGCTTGATCGCCGGCAGCTCCGCCGCATCATACCACGCACGGAAGAACAGGATGCTCCCCTTCCGTATTTCCTGTACCAGCTCCGGCCACGTGCTCGTCATGCTCTCGATCGTCGGGTTGATCACGCTGAAACTCGCCCCGCTAGGATAGGTCTCGCGCACGATCTTCGGCGTGATGTTTTGCGCCGAGAGCATGTTCAATTGCCGGTACGGCGCCGTGGCCCCGTAATACCCGAGCGAGCTGTGCTCCGGGATGATCAGCACGTCGGGAAACTCCGCCGCCAGGCTCCGCATCACGAGAAATGACACCGGGCTCCCGATTCCTCCGTTCGAGTCCACATAAAACAACGTCGCTCCCCAGCGTTGCCGCGCAAACCGGATCTTCCCCTCCATCTCGTGCTGCCAGAATGCCTGCAAATCCGCCGGCGGGTCGCTGTTCTCCTTCCAGTCATCCTCGTATTCCCACTCGTTCGTGATGTGCCCCTGTGCGTCCCGCTGCAGCAGCACACGCTGCGGCCGAATCGTCACCCCCACCCGGTATCCCGCGTCCCGGTATAACTTGAAATACTGGTCCGCAATCGCCGCCATCTCCGGCGCCACGCTTTGCGCCGGGTCCGCTGTTGCCAGCTTCGTCGGGTCTCCCATGTAGGTCGCGTTCGGAAACTGCGCCCCCTCCAGGTCCCACGTGATTACCCCCTGCGCATTCATCGCCTTCATCCGCTTTAGCGCATCGTGCGCGCGCTCCATCACCAGTTTCTGGAACCGCTTCACACCCCCCGGTGTCGTCACATCGATCTTTGTGTCCGCGTCAAACCACTTCCGCGGATTCCGTCCTCCGTTCGTATCATTCGATTCAAAAAACACCTGTGCGATCGGCCTCCGGTCCTTCCAATTCCGTATCCCATCCATCACCGGGTACTGCTTTGCAAAGGCGGCAAATAAATCCCCGCACACCGCATTCGCATCCGGCAATACCGCCGCAAACCGCAGCCCGATCCGGAAATGCGCCGTCCCGTTTGCCGGCACCGGCCAATACGGGTACGGCGACCCGCCATCACCGTAATCGTGATGATTCATCACCTTCAGCACCGCCCCGGTGTCATTCGCATTCCCCCGCTCCAGCTTCATCAGCAGGGCATGCGATGCATCGACATCCTCGATGTCGCACACCAGCGCCCCAGGCTGCGCCCCGCCATAATTCGCAAACAACATTCCCGGCCCCCCCATATTGAACGCCCGCATATTCGGATTTCCATCATTGGCCGCGATCGGCGTCGGAAACCGCAGTTTCAGCATATCCAGCTCAAATCCAAGGATCGGCTCGGGCAGCGAATTCACAATAGTCACGTCCGCGTACACCCTGTTCGCCGCCTCCCCGCTCCCTTTCATCCATCTAACGCCCACAGAAAACTTGCCCCCATAATTCGCGACGATCGCGCCGTTCGACTCCGACAAAACCGGCGCCTCACCCCCATTGTAAATCATTCCGTGCGCCCCATAAGCATTCATCCGGAATGGCAGCCCATCCATACCGGGGGCGCCATCTTGAAAGTTAAACGCCATCTCCGTCCTTCCCAGTTCGTTCACGCCTTGCGTGCCCGAGATCCGGAGTATTGCATCCCCCAAAACATGCCCTGCGGCGAGAAAGCCGCCGACGATCAAAACCACTATTTTCTGCTTCCGCAACATCGCTTCAACTATTGCACCACACCGATCATCGTCCCCAGATCAATCTTCCGGTCATCCCGCCCGAGGCTTGGCGCGTAAAGGCTGGACACCGTCCCATCCAGAAACAGCGCATCCGTGCATTTCAGGCAATCGCGAAAGAGCGTTGCAAACTCGTAAAAATTCACCGGTCCGTCGCTGATCGCGAAGATCACCCGGCCGGACCCAGTGACTCCCACTCCATTGCGAAAGAGTCGTGACACCGAGTCCGGTTTGAACGCCGGGTGAACCCTTCCATGGATTACCAGCATCGGCCCCGATTGCGTGGCAAGCATCACCCGATCCGAAACCTCGCGATACCGCGCAGACTCCACGATCTCCGCGCCGCCTCCCGTGATCACGAAGACCCCGTTCGGCTTCAAATAGAAGTTCCCCGTCCCCGACTTCAGATTCGGAGGGACAAGCTGCTTTCCCTCCGAAACAAACAAACCCACCGGCGAAAAGTCCGCCTCATACATCCCTGCGTTCATCGCAAACAGCAATCGCTTGCCACCACTCGCCTGCCATTTTGCCAGCGAATCGAAGTTGCGCAATGGCTGTCCCGCATCATCCCTCCAAAACAACCCCAGCCGATCTGTGGCAAGATCCACATCGCAAACAGTCGCCTTCTTTCCGCCGCAAACAACTGTCCGGAAATCGAGCGCGTATGCCGATCCTGGCAGCAGCCGAATGCTGAGCAAAAAGCAGAGAATAACCGTGCGAACAGATGGAAAATTCATGTGGATAACTTGCGTCGCTCAATATGAGGCGTTCAAGGAAATCAAGCGAGGGGTATGAATGCAGAATGCCGAGCATTCGCTATTTTGATTCAATCTCTTTTGGCTGATACCCATTCAGTTACACTACTTTATACGAGTTTTAAGTTCTTGAATAGCCTGACTCAAATCCCTCCGGCGGGAAGTCCGGCTTATTCATAGCGACCACAAGAAAACGAAATCTTGTGGTGGATAAGCTGTTTTCATTGCTCTCGTTTTCGTGTGAACAACTTTATCCGCAGCCGTGTGAATAAGTGCGCCCGCATCTCCAAGGGAGGAATCGCAACCGGATGGTCCTCATCATGCTTCCCCTTCCTATCCACACACCTCTTTGCTTAATCCTCGCGCCTCGTCGATAGTGGCTGATACATGACCGCGCGCCCGCAGAGACCCAATCGCTGGATTCCCGTCGTCTGCTGGATGGTCATCATCTTCCTGGCCTCCACGGATGCGCTCTCCACCCAGCATACCGGGTCCTGGATCATCCCCTTTTTCCAGCGTTTCTTCCCGCACATGACGTATCATTTCATCGACATGATCCACTTCGGCATCCGCAAGTGCGCCCACCTCATCGAGTACGCGATCCTCGGCGGCCTCCTCTGGCGTGCCGTGCCGGAGTACAAGGCTCACCCGGAGGTCGCCGATTGGTGCCGCGCCGCGATCGCCGTCCTGGTCGCGACATTTTACGCATCGACCGACGAGTACCACCAAAGCTTCGTCCCCTCGCGGGGTCCCTCCTTTCATGATGTTGTCATCGATGCATGCGGCGCAACTGTCGCCGTCATCATCGTCTGTCTCGCCAGCCGCCAGCGTACCCGCCGCGACCTCATCCCGGCCCGGACAGTCTCCTGAACATCCGCGCATTTCAATGCCCTGTCACGACAGGGCCGGCCTCCAGCTGCACGCAGTCGTACATTACCCCTACCGAGGGCAGCTCCGGCATCTGATCGGCTGCCACGGCGATAGGCGATGCCGGCGAGCCATCCGGCGACGCAGCAGCCGCCGCCTGCTGGGCCCCCTTTTTCCAGCCTCCTCGCGTCTCGATGTGAAAGCTGATTTTGTTCTCTCCCGGTTGCAGCAGCGCGGGATCGAACTGGATCTCGTTGTGCCGGAAATTTGCCGACCGCACCGCTGAGCGGTAAACGCCCGAGTCATTTGGTGAATTGATGTCGCCAACGGCATGCCCATTCACGGCGACCTGCAAATGATTGCTCCCACCCGCCGCGCCCGCGAGGTCCACCGTCAGCACGCAAGGCCCGGCAGGCGGCGCCCCTGCCACGTTGAAGTGAATATTCCACGTCGGGCTGAAGAGTGAGCCATCGGGCATCGGCAGCACGCACTGCGCATAATACCAATCCCTCGCCGGATCGCTCTTGCCGATGGTGAAATTGACATCCCGCGTCCCCATCTCCTTCAAGTACTGCCACCAGAGGCCAAACTGACGCGGCTCGTTCCCGAACCGAAACTCCGCCGTGGACCGATCCGGTGTCCCCAGCCTCCAGAGCAGTTCGCTCCGCACCGGCGCCGTCCATGGGACACTGCCCATTTGAGTCACCTGGCCGGCTCCGACGTTCACGTCCGGCACCTTTATTTCGCCCGTCAGCCCCGGCACGCTTGCATAGAGCGCATAATTCCCCGGCCGCACCTTCGATATCGAGAATCGGCCCGCCGCATCTGCGCGCGTCCAGAACTCATACCCCATCGTTTGTGTCTGCCAATCCTTCTCCGGGCTCGCCAGCACCACTAGAGCATTCGGCAGCGGTCCCGGCAGCCTTAATGTCCCGGCCACTGTCCCGCGATTCTTCGGGTACAGCGCCTCATCCTCCGCGACCCACGCATAAGGCCACTGCGCCTTCTCCTGCTGCCCCCGCCGCCACGCATCAGCCCAGAGCTCGGCCGGGCTCGCGCCCTTGTTTACATACACCAGCCACGGCCCGACGATTTGCTGCCATTGCTCTCCCTCGGTGAAATGATCGCTGATCCCATCGCGGATCAAAAAATGCCCCGCGAGAAACTCAAGGATGCAGACCGGTCCATTGTGAACCGTGAGCACGGCGTGCGCTGGTCCGCCGTTGCAATACTCGACACTCGGCTGGACCATGAATATCCCTTCCGTATTGGACGAAAAACCATGCACGACGTGGTTCTCCAGGTAATCGCTCCAGTCATACTTCGAGTAAACCGGCAACCCCGCGTAGGTATGCCCCACAGGCTCCGTGTAAATATGCTGCCCTACATCCTGCGTCAGCGAAAACGTCGCATCTGCGATAAACTTCGACCCGGCAAACGCATCCTGCTCGACCATCTGCCCTTGCTTGGTCGCGGATGCGTACGCGCGTGTCAGCAGGCGCGCATCCCCGCGAAAGACCCAGCGCAACTGCCCTACTTCCCCCGCCGGTAGCCCCGGCCCATGCCTCATCACCAGGTACTCATAAACTCCCGGCACGCCCCGCCGCATCACAAAGTGCATCTCGGCGGCCATGAGATTAATGAAACCGGGATCCACAAACTTCACCTCCACCATGTCCGGCCCCTTTGAGACGATCACCGGATCGCCTCCGCGAATACCCGCCTCATTTTTCCCGCGTCCAAACGCCTCCGCGTCAAAGGTCACGCCTCCGTGCGAAACCAGGTTATGCCCGCCTGGCAGCGCGATCGAAACCACCTGCCCCTTTCGCTTGTCGATCACCGCGGTCGCCAGGCCGTTGCTCAAGGTAAGCGACCCGCCATCATCCCGGATCTGGACATCCGGCGCAGTCGTATCCTGTGCATTGGCAATTGCCGAAGAAACCATCAGTGCGGAAACTACGAGGCGGGAAAGTATTCTCATTACATGGGAGTTGGTAATGAGATTGAATCGATTTCATTTACCCGCAAATAGAATTCTTAGTTGCAAAGGAACCAAGCAAATCGCCGCGTAACTGAAAATAGCAACCTACACTCCCCACCGGAAGGCCTGCACGCTCCGCACAAAATCATCCGGAATCCCAAAGTCAAACCGCTCCGCGTTTTCCATTTCGAGCGCAAGGTATCCTTCGCGCTCCCGTTGCAACTCCTGCGCGCGGGTAAGCTGAAACTCCCCGTTGTCGCGCACGTCATCGCGAATCATTTCCTCGAGGATCGTGTAGATCGATGGCGCGAGGAGATGCATCCCAAACCAGCCGAGGAAAACATCATCCGGCAGCCCATCCACCCGCAGCTTCTCTCGCGCTGTGGTTACATCCGGCTTTTCAATAATCAACGAGACATCGATGAGCCGCGGATTTTCCACACGCCGCTTCCCCGCAATCGTCCCATATCCCTTCAACTCGTCCGGCACGATCGCATTCACCGCGGACACACTCTTCCCTCCTGATAATGCCGCCATCCCTGCCAGCTCCTTGCAGGGCGACGCCGGATCCCCGCGGAACAAATGATCGCCCAGGCAGAGCAATACCATCGAGTCTCCTGCAAATCCCTTGGTCTGGTAAACCGCATGTCCGTATCCTTCTTGCTCATGCTGCACGGCAAATGTCACGCGCGCCGCGAGGTCGCGCATCTGCCGGGCCTCGGACAGCAACGCCGGGTACTTGGAAAGGCGCTTTAGGTACGCCTCGTCCGGTCCTTGCAAATACTCCCGAATCGGCCGGTCATCGCCCGGCTGTACGATGATGCAAATCTCCTCGATGCCCGCCTGCACAAGCTCGAGCAGATGGTAATGGATCAGCGCGCGTGCGATCCCATCGCGTCCCACCACCGGGAACAACTCCTTCTTGACCGCATGCGATGCGGGAAAATGCCGCGTCCCCAATCCCGCTGCCGGGACAACAGCCTTGCGTACCTGCAAAGAACTACTCATGGCGTACTATATATAAGCAAAATCTCCTTACACCTGCGCCCCGCGCCAGCCTCCGGCGCTGAAGTTGTACCGTCGCGCTCCGAATTCCATCGCCCCCGGCGAGGTTCCCTGGAAAATATCCGGCATATCTCCCACGCGCCGCGAATACTCCACGGCGATTTGCGGGATATGCTCGTCCAGCGCCGCCAGCTTGCCGAATACCGCGACCGTACCGCCGGTTCCTCCACCGGTAATCTTCGCGCCATACAGGCCGGCTTTCGGTCCCCGCTTCCTCACGGCCTCCACGAGAAAATCGACTTCATCGACTGACAGGTGGCAATTCGTCCGGTAGCTCTCGTGCGCCGCGTACATCATCTCGCCTGCTTTCGTCAGCGCCTTTTCATCCCCTGATTTTGCCGCCTTGATCGACTCCATGAATTTCAGCACCCGCTCGTTCTCCTCAATCGGATGCCGCGTCGGCCCCGCAACTCGATAAGTCGCATCCGGGTGGATCGTCGTCACCGGGTCATCGTGCGTCTTGTATTTTGCGAGAAATTCGGACCCCAGGATCGTTTCCGGAATCTTCGGCAGATATTGCTTGCCCAGTTCCTCGACGGAAATCTCCGTGAGGTAATCCAGCGCTCCGCGCCCCGTCTCCGCGCGGATCGCATTGACCATTTTCTTGCCGATGAAGGCCCCGATGCGCGTGTCGCTGTAAGGATTCGCCCCCACCGAGTGCCGCACCATGGAATTGATCCCGACAAAACCCGTCCCCGACGGTATCTCCACCTCGCCCAGCACCGTGCCGGGCCGGCAGAGGATGTGCGTCATCTTGCCGCTACGCCCACTGGTGATCGCAATTTGATCCATGATGCCACAGGGCGCGCCGACGACGTGATTCTCCGCCATCTGTCCGAGCTTTGCGATGCGCGCCGCATCCAGCGATCCGCCGAGGTAGGCATTAAGACACGTCAGTGTGCCGATCTCCACCGCCGCGGAGCTGCCGATTCCCACATTCATCGGCACCGCGCTCAGCAGCAGCAGGCTGAATCCGTATGGCATCTTCACCGATTCCTCCTTGAGCATCGTGAAAATACTGCCACCGATGTACGCGGCCCACGATACAAGCGGGTTCGTATGGCACAGCGTCCGCATCTCGGCGTAACTGCACAGGCCATCGCCCGAGGTGAAATAATCCAGCGGGATCCGCGTCTCGACCGGCAGATTCGCCTTGCCGACCTGCAGCGTGCGAATCCGCAATGTGCGATCCGTGCGCGGCTGCAGCGCCATCAGCATCCCGCGTCCCAGCACCGCCTCGCAGACATTCGCGCCCGAGTAATCCGCAATACCCCCCATGACATCCAGCCGCGCAGGCACCCGCGCCACCCAGATCTCGCCGCTATTGAAAAAACCGGAAAACCCGGTCGGGTCGCTGTTCGGCCGCTGGAGCAGCCGTTCGAATTCTTCAATCTCAAAGGGGAGTTCTTCTTGCGGGGTCATGCGTAGCGGAGGCTACCCACTTCCCCGGGGGAACGAAAATGGAATTTTGCTGCAGGAACGCTGCCCAACGCATTTTGTAGCCCAAAACGAAACCGGCGGGAAGATCCTAAGATCCGCCCGCCGGGGTGTGATTTACGATGGCCCCGCTCTACCTGGTAGTGCTTCCGTTCGGAGGAATTGTGCTCCCCTGCGGCGTTGTCGGCGTTGCGCCCGTCGGGTTGGTCGTCGTCGCGCCGGACGGATTGGTCGTGGTAGTCCCGCCCTGCCCGTTGTTCGTCGGATTGATCGTCGTACTATCCGGCATATTAGTGTTGGACGGATTGGTTATCACCGATCCCGACGGACTTACCGTACTCCCCGTGGGGCCTGTACTTACCCCGCCTCCTCCGGCATTGCCCGCAGCATTACCCACGGATGAGCCACCCATGGATGATTGATTCGCACCCATCGACGAAGAGTCATTGCCGGTCGCGGACCCATTTCCCATCGACGATCCGCCACTGACTCCGCTGCCGGTGCCTGCTCCACCAGTGACTCCGCCTCCGCCACCCGCCGCACCGCTGCCACCGCCGGCTCCGCCCCCTGCGCCACTGCCTCCACCCGCTCCGCCTCCCGCGGCAGCCAGCAAATTTCCATTATCAATACTTCCAGCTTTGATGCTGGAAAGAGGAAGGCTCACCACCGCGAGCCCCGCGATCCAATAGAAAGAAGTTCTCTTCATAGTACAAGGGCTTCGCGAAGCAGCATCGCCCCGGACGCCATTAGTGAATAGCTAGGCGTTTCGCCGACACACGCCGTGGGTTGCAAAGAAAGAGCCGGGCTCCCGTTTCCAAGAGCCCGGCAGAAAGCAGTGCGGTACCAATGAGCCGCACCGGTTTACATTTCCGCGATCGCCTGACGGATGTCTTCTTTCTTCTGGCCAAGGCGCTGCTGAAGTCGGCCGAGCAGTTCATCTTCCTTGCCCTCGGCAAAGGTAAGGTCGTCATCAGTTAGCTGCCCGTATTTCTGCTTCAACTTACCCTTGATCTCGTTCCAATTTCCTTTGATATCCAATTTTGTACTCATATGACCCCTTTCGGGGTTGACGCCGCATTTGGTTGTTTGTGCACTTAGGGCTAATTTTAATAAGTAAGTCCGCGGATATCTTCACAAAATGCTGGCTACTTTCCACGACGGGTTTCGAACTGACTCCTTGCTAGGTCGATCACTTACATACACCCAAATATAAATCCTTGGAGGATTCTGGACGTGATACTTAGCGGAATTTTTACGTAGCATTGCGTATCAAATACTGCCGCACATTATTTTTGGTCTTTCAAAGTTAATGTCCGTGAAACTTTCCGTTTCGTTTTACGATAGGTTGCGACTATAATGGGCAGCGTTTTTGCCCCCGCATTTCAAACGAACGCTTCACTTGCCATGATAGAAAAGCTAAGTCCTGCCATTGAATCCCCCAAGCTACCCGCCAAGAACGGCGGACCCTCTCACAAGAAAGGACGGCGCGCCGTCCAGGAAGATACTCCCGAAAGCCGCGCGCGACTATTGCTCGCCGCGATCATCGCGTTCCGCGATGGAGATTTTTCCGCACGCCTCCCCTCTGATTGGACTGGCACCGAGGGCCGCATTGCCGAGGTTTTCAACCAGACCATCGGACATGAAGACCGCATCACACGCGAAGTCCGCCGGCTGAGCGTCAATGTCGGCAAGGAAGGCCGCCTCAAGCAGCGCATGTCGCTTCCGGGCGCGGTCGGCGAGTGGGCGACCAAGGTGGAATTGATCAACACGCTCATGGACGATCTCGTCCGCCCCACCTCCGACGTGGCGCGCGCCATCGGCGCCGTCGCCAAGGGCGACCTCGGCCAATCGATGGAACTCGAGGTCGATGGCCGCGCACTGAAGGGCGAGTTCCTGCGTTCCGCCAAGCTGGTCAATACCATGATCGAGCAGCTTTCCGTCTTCACCTCGGAGGTTACGCGCGTCGCGCGCGAAGTCGGCACCGAAGGCAAGCTCGGCGGCCAGGCCCAGGTGAAGGGCGTATCCGGCGTCTGGAAAGACCTTACGGAATCCGTCAACCAGATGGCCGGCAATCTCACCGCCCAGGTCCGCAACATCGCCGACGTGACCATCGCCGTCGCGAATGGCGACCTTTCGAAAAAAATCACGGTCGATGTGCGCGGGGAGATTTTGCAGCTCAAGGAAGCCATCAACACGATGGTCGACCAGTTGCGCTCGTTCGCCTCGGAGGTCACCCGCGTCGCCCGCGAGGTCGGTACCGATGGGCGTCTCGGCGGCCAGGCCGTGGTGCCAGGTGTCGGCGGCACATGGAAGGACCTTACGGACTCGGTCAACGCGATGGCCTCCAACCTCACCGCCCAGGTCCGCAACATCGCAGCGGTCACGACCGCTGTGGCTCGCGGCGATCTCTCGCGCAAGATCACGGTGGACGTGAAAGGCGAAATTCTCGAGCTGAAGGAAACGATCAACACGATGGTCGACCAGCTCAACGGCTTCTCCTCGGAGGTCACCCGCGTGGCTCGCGAGGTCGGCACGGAAGGCAAGCTCGGCGGCCAGGCCGCGGTCCCCGGCGTCGCCGGCACCTGGAAGGACCTCACCGATTCGGTCAACTCGATGGCCTCCAACCTCACCGCCCAGGTCCGCAACATCGCCGAGGTCACCACCGCCGTCGCGAACGGCGACTTGTCCAAGAAGATCACGGTCGACGTGAAGGGCGAAATTCTCGCTCTGAAAAACACGATCAACACCATGGTCGATCAGCTCAACGGCTTCGCATCGGAAGTCACCCGCGTCGCGCGCGAGGTCGGCACGGAAGGCAAGCTCGGCGGCCAGGCCGCGGTCCCCGGTGTCGCGGGCACCTGGAAGGATCTTACGGACAACGTGAATTTCATGGCCTCGAACCTCACAGGCCAGGTCCGCAATATCGCCGAGGTGACGACGGCCGTCGCAAACGGAGACCTTTCCAAGAAAATCACCGTCGACGTGCGCGGAGAGATTCTCGAGCTCAAGAACACGATCAACACCATGGTCGATCAGCTCAACGGCTTCGCATCGGAAGTCACCCGCGTCGCCCGCGAGGTCGGCACGGAGGGCGAGCTTGGCGGCCAGGCCGAAGTACGCGGCGTCGCCGGCACGTGGAAGGACCTTACGGACTCGGTCAACGCGATGGCCACGAACCTCACCTCGCAGGTCCGCAACATCGCCGAGGTGACGACCGCTGTCGCAAACGGCGACCTTTCCAAAAAGATCACGGTCGCCGTCCGCGGCGAAATTCTAGAGCTCAAGAACACGATCAACACCATGGTCGACCAGCTCAACGCCTTCGCCGGCGAGGTCAGCCGCGTCGCGCGCGAAGTCGGCACGGAAGGCGCGCTCGGCGGCCAGGCACAGGTCCCCGGCGTCGCCGGCACCTGGAAGGACCTCACCGACAACGTCAACTCGATGGCCTCCAACCTCACCGGCCAGGTCCGCAACATCGCCGATGTCGCCACCGCAGTCGCAAACGGCGACTTGTCCAAGAAGATCACCGTCGACGTGAAGGGCGAAATTCTCGAACTCAAGAACACGCTCAACACGATGGTCGATCAGCTCAATGCGTTCGCCTCGGAAGTCTCCCGCGTCGCCCGCGAGGTCGGCACGGAAGGCAAGCTCGGCGGCCAGGCCCAGGTGCGCGGCGTCGCCGGCACATGGAAGGATTTGACCGATAACGTCAACTCGATGGCAAACAACCTGACTTCGCAGGTCCGCAACATCGCCGACGTGACGACCGCCGTCGCGCGCGGCGACTTGAGCCGCAAGATCACGGTAGAGGTGAAAGGCGAAATCCTCGAGCTGAAAAACACCGTCAACACGATGGTCGACCAGCTCAACGGGTTCGCCTCGGAAGTCTCCCGCGTCGCCCGCGAGGTCGGCACGGAAGGCAAGCTAGGTGGCCAGGCTGAGGTGCAGGGCGTCGCCGGCACGTGGAAGGATCTCACCGATTCGGTCAACGCGATGGCCTCCAATCTCACCGGCCAGGTCCGCAATATCGCCGAGGTCACCACCGCCGTCGCGCGCGGCGATCTCAGCCGCAAGATCACGGTGGACGTGCGCGGAGAAATTCTCGCGTTGAAAAACACGATCAACACGATGGTCGACCAGCTCAATGGTTTCGCATCGGAGGTTTCTCGCGTCGCTCGTGAGGTTGGCACCGAGGGCAAGCTCGGTGGACAGGCCGCGGTCGAAGGCGTCGCCGGCACGTGGAAGGATCTAACCGACAACGTAAACTCGATGGCCTCGAACCTCACCTCCCAGGTCCGCAACATCGCGGAAGTGACCATCGCTGTCGCCAATGGCGACCTTTCCAAGAAGATCACCGTGGACGTCCGCGGAGAAATCCTCGAACTCAAGGAAACCATCAACACGATGGTCGATCAGCTCCGCTCGTTCGCCGCCGAGGTCACCCGCGTCGCGCGCGAGGTCGGCACGGATGGCAAGCTCGGCGGCCAGGCCGCAGTCCCCGGCGTCGCCGGTACGTGGAAGGATCTCACGGACAACGTCAACTCGATGGCCTCCAACCTCACCGGCCAGGTCCGCAACATCGCCGACGTGGCCACCGCGATTGCCCGCGGCGATCTCAGCCGCAAGATCACGGTCGACGTCCGCGGTGAGATTCTCCAGCTCAAGGAGACCATCAACACCATGGTCGATCAGCTCGGCGCGTTCGCATCGGAAGTCACCCGCGTCGCCCGCGAGGTCGGCACGGAAGGCAAGCTCGGCGGGCAGGCCCAGGTGCTCGGCGTCGCAGGCACATGGAAGGATCTCACGGACAACGTCAACTCGATGGCCTCCAACCTCACCGGCCAGGTCCGCAACATCGCGGAAGTGACGATCGCCGTCGCGAATGGCGACCTTTCCAAGAAGATCACCGTGGATGTTCGCGGCGAGATTCTCCAGCTCAAGGAAACCATCAACACGATGGTCGAGCAGTTGCGCTCGTTTGCCTCGGAGGTCACCCGCGTGGCGCGCGAGGTAGGCACGGAAGGCCGCCTCGGCGTGCAGGCCGTGGTACCCGGCGTCGCCGGCACGTGGAAGGATCTCACCGACTCGGTCAATACGATGGGCGCCAATCTCACGGCCCAGGTCCGCAACATCGCCGAGGTCACGACCGCCGTCGCCCGCGGCGACTTGAGCCGCAAGATCACCGTCGACGTGAAGGGCGAAATCCTCGAGTTGAAGAACACCGTCAACACGATGGTCGATCAGCTCAACGCGTTTGCCTCGGAAGTCACCCGCGTCGCGCGCGAGGTCGGCACGGAGGGCAAGCTCGGCGGCCAGGCCCAGGTCTCCGGAGTCGGCGGCACGTGGAAGGACCTCACGGACAACGTCAATTTCATGGCCTCGAATCTCACCGATCAGGTCCGCGGCATTGTAAAAGTCGTGACCGCCGTGGCCGATGGCAACCTCCGCCAGAAGCTTACGGTGCAGGCCAAGGGCGAGGTCGCCGCACTCGCCGAGACGATCAATAACATGACCGACACGCTCGCGACATTCGCCGACCAGGTGAACAATGTCGCCCGCGAGGTGGGCGTCGATGGCCGCCTTGGCGGCCAGGCAAATGTACCCGGCGCCGCCGGCATGTGGAAGGATCTCACCGGCAACGTCAACCTCCTCGCTGCGAATCTCACCACGCAGGTCCGCGCCATCGCCGAGGTGGCCACAGCCGTGACCCAGGGCGACTTGACCCGCTCCATCCAGGTCGATGCGAAGGGCGAAGTCTCCGAGCTCAAGGACAACCTCAACACGATGATCGCAAACCTCCGCGAGACCACGGAACGCAACCGCGAGCAGGACTGGCTGAAGACCAACATCGCCCGCTTCACCAGTATGCTCCAGGGCCAGCGCGACCTCTTCACCGTGGCCAAGACACTTCTCGCCGACCTTGTACCGCTCGTGCAAGCCGAGCAAGGCACGATCTATCAAATGGCCGCGGCCGACGACGGTACGCCCACGCTCCAGCTCCTCGCCGGTTACGCCATCCAGCCCAATCAACGCCAGCGCATCCCACTGGGCGAAGGCTTCGTCGGCCAATGCGCCGTTGAGAAGCAGCGCATCCTCATCAACGAACTCCCGCCTGATTACACGCGCATCGCCTCCAGCCTCGGTGAGTCCTCCCCCTCCAGCATCGTCGTGCTGCCGCTTCTCTTCGAGGGCCATACCAAGGCCGTCATCGAGCTCGCCTCGCTCCGCCCCTTCACTTCGACCAACCTCATTTTCCTCGACCAGCTCACGACGAGCATCGGCGTGGTGCTCAATACGATCGAGGCCACGATGCGCACCGAGGGCCTCCTCAAGCAATCGCAGCAGCTCACCGTCGAGCTTCAGTCCCGCCAGAGCGAACTCCAGGAGACCAACGAGCAACTCGGCACGAAGGCCCGCCTCCTCGCCGAGCAGAACGCCGAGGTGGAACGCAAGAATCGCGAGGTGGAGCAGGCCCGCGGCGCACTCGAGGAAAAAGCCGCCGAGCTCGCCCTCACCTCGAAGTACAAATCCGAGTTCCTCGCGAACATGTCGCACGAGCTCCGCACCCCGCTCAATTCGATCCTCATCCTCAGCCAGCAATTGGCCGAGAATCAGCCTGGCAACTTGATTCCCAAGCAAATCGACTTCGCCCGCAATGTCCACTCCTCGGGCTCCGATCTCCTCAATCTCATCAACGACATTCTCGATCTCTCGAAAATCGAGTCAGGCACGGTCTCCGTGGAAGCCGAGGAAATCTCCTTTGCCGGACTGCGCGATAATATCGACCGCAACTTCCGCCACGTCGCAGAAAGCAAAAGCCTCCCGTTCAATGTGGTGTTTGGGGCCGATCTCCCTCGCGCCCTCACCACGGACCCCAAGCGGCTGCAGCAAATCTTAAAGAACCTCCTCTCGAACGCCGTAAAGTTTACCTCCCAGGGACACGTGGACGTCCGCGTAAATTTCGCCACCAGCGGATGGAGCACCGATCACCCCGTCCTCGCCAATGCGCCCCAGGTGGTCGCCTTCGCGGTGGAAGATACCGGCATCGGCGTCGCGCCGGAGAAGCAGCGCCTCATCTTCGAGGCCTTCCAGCAGGCTGACGCCGGCACCTCGCGCAAGTACGGCGGCACCGGCCTTGGCCTCGCCATCAGCCGCGAGCTCGCCGCGCTCCTCGGCGGCGAGATCCGCCTCCGCAGCGTCCACGGGGAAGGCAGCACGTTCACTCTCTATCTGCCCCTCCATTATACAGGGCCCACCGCGGGCGGCGTCACGGGCGTGGGGGGCGGCAGCGACGCCCGGCCCCATCTCACGGTGCTCCCCGTCGCCCGGGAGGAATATATCGAGGATGATCGCACCGAAATTGTCGATGGCGACCCGGTCATGCTCATTATCGAGGATGATCCTCACTACGCACGCATCCTCCTCGGCCTCGCGCGCGATCATGGTTTCAAGGGCCTTGTCGCCGGCAAGGGCTCCACCGGCCTCTCGCTCGCCCGCCAGTTCCATCCCTCCGCTATCTCGCTGGATATCTTCCTGCCGGACATGCTCGGCTGGACGGTTCTCAACCAGCTCAAGCTCGACCCCGCCACGCGCCACATCCCCGTCCAGATCATCACGCTGGAGGAAGAGCGCCGCCACGGCCTCGCCCATGGCGCATTCGCCTACCTCATCAAGGCGCCCACGACAGATGGCCTCGAGGCCGCTTTCGACCGCCTCAAGACCTTCACCGTTCCCCGCAACAAGCGCCTCCTCATCGTTGAGGACAACAAGATCGAGCAGGAATCGATCATCGCCCTGCTCGGCCACGATGATATTGAATTGCGCGCCGCCAGCACCGGCGAGGAAGCCCTCGAGGCGCTTCTCGACGAGCCGTTCGACTGCGTGGTCCTCGACCTGCGCCTCCCTGATATGACCGGCTTCGAGCTCCTCGAGATGGTCCAGGCCGAGCCTGCCCTCAACGAGATCCCCGTAGTGGTCTTCACCGGCAAGGATCTCTCCGCCGAGGAGGAGCTGAAACTCAAGGCGATGGCCAAGAGCATCGTTCTCAAGGACGTCCAATCCCCCGAGCGTCTCCTCGATGAGACCGCGCTCTTCCTTCACCGCGTCGTCACCGATCTCCCGCACGAGAAACAGGCAATGCTCGACAAGCTCCACGGCTCGACGGAGGTCCTCCACGGCCGCAAGGTGCTTGTCGTCGATGACGACGCGCGCAACATTTTCGCACTCACCTCCCTGCTCGAGAGCCAGGATATGGAAGTTATCAGCGCCACCAATGGCCGCCAGGCCATCGAGATGGTACAAAATACTTCCGACCTCAGTATGATCCTCATGGACATCATGATGCCCGACATGGATGGCTACGAGACCATGCGCGAGATTCGCCAGATGCCGGAGTTCCGCACCCTTCCCATGCTCGCCCTCACCGCAAAGGCCATGAAGGGCGACCGCGAAAAGTGTCTCGACGCCGGAGCATCAGATTATATCGCGAAACCCGTCAATACCGATCAACTCCTCTCCCTGATGCGCGTCTGGCTCTTCCGTTAAATCACCGCTTCCCCCATAACAAACATCGCACATGAATCCCGACCAGCCTGCCAAACGTGAAAACGAGCAAGGCGTCGAATCCTTGCATGGTACCAACGGAGCAGGTCCCATCGTCCTGCCGCATGCAGACGAGCCGATCAACATCCTGCTCGTGGATGATGAGCCGAAGAATCTCGTCGCCCTCGAGACGGTGCTCGACGATCCCGGCTACAGGTTGATTAAAGCCTCCTCTGCGGACGAGGCATTGCTGGCACTCGTCGCGGGAGAGTTCGCGCTGCTCATTCTCGACATCCAGATGCCGGACATGAATGGCTTCGAACTCGCGCAGATGATCAAGCAGCGCAGGAAAACCGCCAGCGTCCCCATCATCTTTCTCACCGCCTACTTCAGCGAGGATCAGCACGTCCTGGAGGGATACAGTAGCGGCGCGGTCGATTACCTCCACAAGCCGATCAATGCCGCGGTGCTCCGCTCCAAGGTCTCGGTCTTTGCCGAGCTCTATCGCAAGACCCGCGAGAGCGAGCTCGCCAACCAGGCCCTCCACGCCGAGATCGAGCAGCGATACCAGGCGCAGTCCCAATTGCGCGAGCTCAATGACGAACTCGAGCGCCGCGTCATCGCCCGCACCGCCGACCTCAGCGAGAGCGAGGCCCGCTTCCGCGCCCTCGCGGAGGATATGCCCCACCTCGTCTGGGAGACGGATCCCGCCGGCCGCAGCACTTACCAGAATACCAAATGGCGCGGCTTCACCGGCCTCGCCGGCGCAGTCAGCCGCGAGAATTGGGCCTCCCTCATCCACCCGCACGATGTCGATGGCGTCATGGGCATCTGGACCCACTCGCTCGAGACGGGGGACGATTACAATACCTTCTGCCGCCTCCGCAGGGCCAGTGATGGCGAGTTCCGCTGGTTCCAGATCAAGGCCGCACCGGTTCGCAACAACGTCGGCAGGATCATCCGCTGGGTCGGCACTTGCACCGATGTCCACGAGCAGCGCAAGGCCGAGGAGGCGCTCGTCCAGGCCGACAAGCGCAAGGACGAGTTTCTCGCCATGCTCGGCCACGAGCTCCGCAACCCCCTCGGCGCCATTCGCCATGCCGTGCGCATCAACGAGGATGCGCTGGATGATCCCGCTTCCCGCCAGTGGGCCAGCGGTGTCATCGACAGGCAGACCGCGCAACTCTCCCGCATGGTCGACGATCTGCTCGATGTCGAGCGCATCAATCGCGGCCGTATCGAACTCCGCCTCGAGCCGCTCGACCTTGCCACCGTCCTTGGCCGCGCCATCGAGGGCGTGCGCCCCACCATCGACCAAAAGCACCAAACTTTCTCCAGCCAGATCCCGGAAGGCGCCCTATGCATCCGCGGCGATGCCGCGCGCATGGAGCAAATCTTCGTCAACCTCCTCAGCAACGCCGTCAAGTACACCCCGGAAAACGGTTCCATCCAGCTCATCGCGCGCTCGGAGAACTCGGAGGCCGTCGTATCCGTCATCGACAACGGCGTCGGCATCCCGCCCGACCTTTTGCCTCACGTCTTCGATCTCTTCACCCAGGGCAAGATGTCGCTCGACCGCGCCCAGGGTGGCCTCGGCATCGGCCTTACGGTCGTCCGCTCCCTCACGGAGATGCACGGCGGTCGCGTCGCCGTGGAAAGCGGCGGCAAATTGACCGGCAGCACCTTCACGGTGAAACTCCCCCTGCACACGCAGGAGAATCATTCCAACGGCGCCGAGATTCATCCTGCAAAAACTCTGGAGGATATCCCGCGCGGTTTGCGCGTCCTCATCGTCGATGATCACATCGATGCCGCGCAGGCGCTGGCCCTGCTCCTCACACGCCGCAGTTGCAATGTTCGCGTCACGCACGACGGCCCCAACGGCATCATCGCCGCCAAGGAATTCAACCCAGAAGTCCTGCTCCTCGACCTCGGCCTCCCGGGCCTGGACGGTTACGAAATCGCCACCACGCTGCGGGCCGATCCAAATTTCCGCAGCGCCCTCTTCATCGCCATCTCCGGCTACGCCCAGGATAACGACAAGGCCCGCTCGCTCGCTGCCGGCTTCGACATGCATTGCGCCAAGCCCGTCGATCTCACCGGCTTGCTCTCGATCATCCGTTCCAGGTTCTCCCAGGTCCCTTCCTGACCCGGATGGATTTTGACGAAACTCTGGCCGTCGGCGTCCCGGCCCTCATAGCCTTGATGGTCGTGACCGCCGCCGTCCACGCGTGGCGTGGCCGCCATGCCCAGTTCCACCCCGGCTGGCGCTCCGTCATCGCTCCCCTCATCCACCTTCTTCTCGCAGGCACCGCCTACTGGAACCTTGCAAAAGCCGGCTGGCTCACCGCCACCTATCATTGGAACGATCCCGACGACATCAACCTTGTGCTCGCCCTCTTCGAGGGCCTCTGCGCCCTCGCCGTATTCGCATTCGCCGCATTCAGAACCACCTTCCTTTCAAAACTCCTCAACGGCTTGCTCGTGATCCAGCTCATCCTCGCCGTCAGCATCTTCGCCCTCGTCATGTACGTCGTCCTGACCTGGAAACCGCGAATGATTTAAATCCTGCCTATCACGAACCCACAAACGCTTCGACCTCCGCCTCATACGTATCAAACGGATCCGGCATCATCAGGTATCGGTTGCTTTCAAGCGCGATCGAATCCCAATTGATCAAATACGGCTGCCCGTTCTGCTGGAAACTCTCAATCGCCTTCCCCCTCCCATACGCCCGCGTATTCGCCGGCGGAGCCCGCATTGCCTCAGGCCGTAGCACGGAATCATTGAACTCCCCGATCCGCTTTGCCGGCGTCAGCGCATAGAAGAGCCCGCTCTCCCGGTTGATGTTGTGATACTCGAGGTCGATGCTCTGCAGCCACGGGTCCTGCCATGTCAGCCCCTCTTTCTCGCGAAACATATCCAGCAGCCACTTCTTCGAGATCCAGTCCACCCCTCCCACCAGCAGCTCCGGCTTGCTCTCCAGCGCATCCAGCGTAAAGGCCCAGTTCTCCAATATCCAATCCGTCTCCTCGTCATCTCCTCCGAGATGCCGCGACGCGTGATCCAGGAAGGTCCGCTGGATATCCAGCGCCGAGCGGCTCCGCCCATCCTCCATCTTGATCTCCGCGCGCCCCGTCCCCTCGCGCGAAACCTCGCGCGTGCTCATAACCGCATCGCGCAGGATCACATCATGCGGCAGCTCCCGCCGCTCCAGCAGCGTCAGGATCAGCGAGGTCGTCCCCACCTTTAGCGCCGTGGCGAATGGGCTCATGTTTGAATCCCCGATCAGCAAATGCAATCGACGATACTTCCGGTAATCGGCGTGCGGCTCATCCCGCGCATTGATGATCGCGCGGTTGAATTGCACCCACTGGTAGATGTCATTCACGATGTGATCCGCCCGCTGCGACAGCTGAAAATCTACCGGCGAAGTCTCCGCACTCGACTCCCAGTCAAACGAAAGCGGGTTCGCCTGCCCCACGCGTCCCGCTCCGGTGAATAACTGCCGCGTCGCGAGAAACGAAAGCAGCGTCCCCAGGATCGGCGCGCTGAACTGCACCTCCCGCCGCATCAGGTAATTCTCGTGGCACCCAAACGTCGCCCCCGTGTGATGATCGATGTTATTCTTGAGAAACGACACATGCGTCGCCGCCCGCATGGAATCGAGCGCCGCCTGCAAGATCGAATCCCCTGCAATGTCATACGCCACCGCATCGCGCAGGTTCACACATTCCGGCGACGCATATTCCAGGTGTCCCATGTCGATATAGAGCCGCCCTCCATTGAGCAAAAAACCACCATTTCCCGGCGGCTCCTCATAATCCCGGTAGTGCAAATCGATCGCCCCCAGCTTCGCTTTCCGAAAAATCTGGTTCTTCACCCGCACCGGCCATGAGTCGGGCGTCCCGGTCGCCTGGTCGTCATTGACCAGGCACCCGTACTCGGTCTCGATGCCGACGATTCGGTTCATACTAGGATGCCAAGGTCGGCCATGAAACGGGGTTGGACAAGGCCGAATCCTTCGCCCCCTCACCACAAGTTTTTTTGCTCCCTATTTCTGCCGAAAAAGTTTCAGCGCCACTTCCCGCTCCCGCGCGTGATCCACGATTGGCCCCGGATACTTCGCGCAAATACCCCGCCCAGCCTGCGGCGCCGTCGCCAGCTCCGCCGCGTGCGCGTCGCGCAGCTCCGGCACCCATTCCTTGATGAACTCCCCATTCGGATCAAATCGCGCGCTCTGCGTCCACGGATTCTGAATCCGGAAATATGGCGCCGCGTCCGCCCCCGTCCCCGCACTCCATTGCCATCCGCCATTGTTGCTCGCGATCTCCCCATCCACCAGCCGCTGCATGAAATAGCTCTCCCCAAGTTTCCAGTGCAGATGCAAATCTTTCGTCAGGAACATCGCCACGATCATTCGCAGTCGATTGTGCATGAACCCCGTCGCATTCAGTTGCCGCATCGCCGCATCGACAATCGGAAACCCTGTCTCTCCATTCTTCCACGCCTCAAAATCCTCCCCCGGCTCATACCACCGCACATTGCGAAACTCTCCGTTAAAGTCCTCCTCCAGCACCTGCGGCCAATGCCACAACACCTGCATGTAAAATTCACGCCACACCAATTCATTCACAAACTTATCCACACTCCTCGCCTCCTCCGCGCTCGCCCCTATCCGCACCGAAATCGCCCTCACATAAACCTCACGAGGCGAAACCAACCCGAACCGCAAATCCTGCGAGAGCCGCGAAGTCCCCGCCTCCACCGGAAAATCCCTCCGCTCGCCATAATGCCGAATCGGCCCGCGAAGAAACTTTTCCAGCCGCGTACGCGACGCATCTTCCCCCGCCTCAATAACCTCCGCGCCACTCTTCAATCCCCACATCCGCAAAGTCGGCAAAGCCATCGACTCGATCCCGCCCGGCGTCTTTATCCGGCCCGGTGCCGATTGCACACACGGCTTCGCCAATTTATGCCACGCCTTCGCATACGGCGTGAACACCCGAAACGG
>Ga0206863_1085_pt1 | contig 32693 bp, 32 predicted proteins | sample Alteio_BWOrgCont_41_FD_152634 | JGI IMG/M metagenome (GOLD analysis project Ga0206863, IMG submission 152634) | Enriched cells from forest soil in Barre Woods Harvard Forest LTER site, Petersham, Massachusetts, United States -... | ecosystem: Environmental > Terrestrial > Soil > Temperate forest >...
AAATCATGAAAAAAATATTCACAGCAGGATTAGTTGCAGGGATTGTTTTATTAATCCTTAGTATTCTTGGACTATATATAACCATTTGGTTCTTTCCAAGCCTTGCCATGCAATACTTCGATCCGGCCTTCAGCACAGAGTCGAGTAAGATTTTGCTTTATTACATACACCCTTTTGTAATAAGTTTAGCGCTCTCCTGGTTTTGGTCTCGTTTTAAAAGCGTTTTAACAGGTTCCTTCTTTACCCGTGGCATTGAATTTGGGTTAATATACGCCGTGGTTGCCTCATTTCCAATGATGTGGCTTATTTACAGCGCCATGAATGTATCACTAACCATGGTTGCTACATGGTTTGTATTGGCAATGATACAGGGAGTAATTGCCGGATTGGTTTTTGAAAAAATGAATCCCTAAATAAATCAAACAAAAAATGAGAACCTATAAAATATTCCTGCTGATGGCGATTGCCGCATTATCTGTTTGCGCTACTAATCCTGTCACAAACAAATATCTTCTCTCCAAAGATTATACCGTTACTATCCTCGGTACCTCCAATTTACATAACTGGAATGAAACAGTTGCAACGGTATCGGGCGACGGTTCTGTAACTTGGAATGAAGATGGAACTTTTGACTTAAATACAATCAATCTGAAAATGGACGTGCATTCGATTAAAAGCGATATGGGTTCTATTATGAATAATAATACATACAAAGCGCTGAAAGCGGACAACAATCCTGAAATTATTTTTGTGCTTGCCATCCCTGATAAGGCTATAAAAGCCAATTCTGCTGCAACTACAGTTTCTGTAAAAGGTACGCTTACCATTGCCGGCAAAACACAACCCATTGAGATGCAGGTGAAGATATCGATGCAGGGACATAACTTATTATCCTTTACAGGCTCGCAAACTATAAAGATGACAGATTATGGCATTAGCCCGCCAACTGCGCTACTGGGGACACTAAAGACGGGTGATGAAATCACCATTCAGTTTAAAACAAACTTTGTGCTAACAACCAATTAATTGAACCTAAAACTATAAAAGATGAAAACCCCTATTAGACTACTAAGCCAACTGATATTGGCAACTGTCAGCTTCTCGGCAATGGCCCAGGAACAAGAAATGCAATATTTCCGCCCTGATAATAAGAATGGGCTCAATGTTTTTGAGACGACAAAAAATGATACTACTGCATTTAAGAAAATGAAAGTACAGGTTGGTGGTAACTTTGAAATGGCATTCCAGGGATTAAAGGATCAAAATTCGGCTATACCGGTAACCCAGGCTCCTTACATTGGCAATGTAAATAAGCTTGTGCCACTTACCGACGGATTTGACCTGCCTATGGCTAATTTGAATATTGATGCGCAATTGGCCGATGGAATCCGGATGAATTTGACTGTATACCTGGCTTCAAGGCATCATGAAGATGCATGGGTAAAGGGCGGGTATATTCAGTTTGACAAATTACTTTTCCTGAATAGCGATTTTATAAATAATATTATGAAAAGTGTCACTATTAAAGTAGGGCAGTTTGATGTGGATTATGGCGACCAGCATTATCAACGTTCAGACGGAGGAAATACAATCTACAACCCGTTTATAGAAAACTATATCATGGATGAATTTGCCACAGAAATTGGCGGCGAGATTTATTACCATTCAAAATGCGGATTCTTTTTAATGGGTGGAATAACCAATGGAGAACTTGACCCAACGGTTATAGCGGCATCTAAAATCGATTCAGCAACGGGCAAAGTGAATTCGTACGACCCGGCATTTCATGGCAAAATTGGTTACGACAAACAACTGAGTAAGTTATTCAGGTTTAGAGTAAGTGCGTCAGGCTATACGGATAAAAGTGCAAATAGCAATACACTATTCGGCGGAGACCGCACAGGCTCGCATTATTTTGATGTCATGTCAAGCCAAAGCATAGCAAACGGTACAACACTCAATGATGAGAATGATTACAATGCGTTTTCCGGAAGATATAATCCCGGATTTACGGAGCAGGTAAACGCCTTTATGGGTAACCTGTTTTTGAAGTTCGGAGGACTCCAGTTCTTTGGTACTTATGAAATAGTACAGGGCAGAGAGATAACCGAAGTAAATAATCGCCAGGCAACCCAATATGCCGGAGATTTAGTTTATAGATTTCCATCGGGCAAAGAGAATTTCTGGGTTGGTATCAGGTATAACTCGGTAACGGCGGCAATGATAGGCGTCCCTGCTGATATAACTATCAATCGTGAAGCAGGTTCCATAGGATGGTTTGTTACTAAAAATATTACGATGAAGGCGGAGTATGTTGTACAGACTTATCTGAATTATCAAGATACAAGTATTCTTAATGGCGGAAAATTTGATGGCTATATGCTTGAAGCATCCATAGGATTTTAAATAGATATCTGTGAATGATGTAACTTTTTCAAGGATTTATGTAAGGCTATTCGGCATAAATGAGCGCATTTTTGCACACAATTAAAACATAAATTAAAATCAATAAAATATGAAAACAACAGGATATACTATTATTCTTGCAATGCTTGTCTTTGCCGGATGTTCGAATTCAGACCAGGTGAAGAAACTGACAGATGTAAACAAACAAGATTCAGTATTACTTGCCCAGGCAAACCAGAAAGATTCAAATGTAAGTTCCTATTTGAGCGAACTAAGCCAAATACAGGATAATTTAGATAGGATTAAGGCACGTGAAAAAATGATAACCGTTAATTCCGGCGAAATGGGTTCAAATAAACAATCTGTACTTGCGGAAGTTAAAGAATTAGACGAGTGGATCGTTACCAATGATAAGAAAATGAATAGTCTTCAGGCAAGACTGAAAAGTATGACTACTAAAAACGCAAACCTTTCAGATATAGTGATGCACCTTTCACAGGAAATTTCCATGAAAGACACTGAAATTTATGTGTTGCAGAACAATCTTATTCAAACCAATAATGCTTTGCAAACCGTTAACGCCAATTTCGATGATAGCATGAATGTAATATACAAGCAACGCGCACAGGTAGCAGATTTAACAAACCAAATAAATACTGTTTATTATGTTAGCGGAACCATGAAACAATTAAAAGACAATGGAGTGATAGATAAACAGGGCGGATTTATTGGGATAGGACGCACAGCCAAAGTAAACTCGCAGATTGATAATTCAAAATATACACAAGCTGACCTTACTACTTTGAAGGGAATAAATCTGAATGGGAAATTTAAGAAGTTTATTACAACCCATCCTGATAGTTCTTATACCGTCACGGGTGACGATAGATCGGATTATGTTACCATAACAAACCCATCTGCATTCTGGAGTGAAAGTAAGTATATGGTTGTAGCATTAAAATAGTTAATTGATAAGCGTGTGGTTAAATAAGTCCCGCAGAAATGCGGGGCTTTTTTTATGCCTTTTTTTAACGTGGGATATGTGTAACATCTTTTCTTCCATATGTAACGCTTTTAGGAGCATAAGGGCAGACTTTTGCAGCGTAATTACTTATAAAATCAATTAAACCAAAAAATCATGAAGAAGAGTATCAAAAATCCAGTAAAAATAGGATTGCTTATGGCATCCTTTATGCTGGTCTGTGGCATGTCCTCCGGGACAATATACACAGCATCGGCATCAGGCAATTGGAGCAGTGCAGTAACATGGGGAGGTAGTGCACCACCATTCACATTGCCTGTAGGCGACATCGTTATTGTCCCCTTGACCTATACTGTAACCATGGACCAGAATGTTGCAGTTGATGGTACTGTAAATGTACTTGGAACCCTTTCAGCATCTCCTTATGTTGTGTTGAACGTTAATTCGAGTGGTTCTGTAATAGGGGCGGGAAGCATCAATGCTGCTGAATTTATATTAAACACAGGAAGTACGTTCACCTTTACAGGCGCAGTTACAGCTGATACTATAATCAATTCTATGGCTAGTCTTGGTACATCAGCTCAAATGACATTTTACAATGAGCTTAACTTATCAGGCTTACTTACAATGGATGCAGCAGGTGTGTTAACTGCCGGAACCAATTCTAATATTACTATAGCCGGAGGAAGCATTGTATTAGCAGGCGGTACGCTTGCTCTTACTTCTCCATATAGTGTGAATTATATTACTGCTTCCGCAATAGCGGGGTTAGAATTAACCGGCACCGGATTAGGTGTTGTAACGATTAATGTACCAAGCGCCGATACAGTAGTATTAGGTTCTAATGTGGTAATGGATGATTCATTGAAGTTTGCCAGCGGCATATTAAAACTAGACGGCTTTAATCTGACGACCAGCAGCCAAATAACAGGCCAGGTTGCAATAGCCGGTAATGTCCTTTCAAGTCTTACAGTAAATACAGCTATCGGATTATCAAACGCAATTGGCTTTGTAAAGGGATTTCAAAATTTGGAAAACCTAACAGTGAATGTAGGTGCTGGTAATTCAGTAACCATTTCATCCGGACTTATGCTGAATGGCAACCTGGTAATATCAAGCGGCAGTGAGCTTAATATCAGTAACGAAGCTCTTACCATAATGGGAGATTTAACTGGTACTGGTTCCATAGCAGTAAATTCGCTTTCGAAATTAGCCTTCACAGGTATTAACTCTATTACCGGAAATCTTTTCCTCAGTGGCATTGCTATGGGTAAATTTACAGAGAATATCGGGGCTACCCATACTTTAACATTGGCAACAGCCTTGAATGTCGATACCCTTGATTTAGCGAGTGGAATCTTGGTTCTTAATGGTAACAATCTCTCGGTAAATGCTGATATTTCTGCATTAGGAGTGGGGACGGTTTTTTCAACCCATGCTTCCAGCATTAGTGTAAACACGTTGGCTGCCGTTACAGATTCACTTATGTTTTCACCTTTAGGCGATACCATAAAGAATTTAACTATGAATGTAGGAAATGCAGGCTCATTGAAATTAGGTTCGGACCTTGTAATTGACGGAGCCTTAAATTTTGCACATGGATACCTTGATATAGGAAGCAGCAATTTAACGATGGCCTCCACTGGTTCCGTTACAGGAGCAGGTAATACTTCTTATATAATTACCAGCAATGGTGGGTATTTAACCATGAATGACACGATAGGTAAAACGATAACATATGAAGTAGGTACTTTGGCCAACTATTTACCTGCCACTTTAAATCTCAATCCCGGTTCTGCAATTGGAACAGTAGGCTTGAGCGCTATGCCGGTAGTTTATTCACAGGGTACTTCAGGTGTTGTAATATCTGCCTATCAACCGATGGTTGATGCCACCTGGTTATTTCAAAACAATATAGGTGCAGGTATAAATGCCGATATGGAATTATCATGGTCTGCTGGGGCTGAAGTAAACGGATTTTTACATACGGACTACGATTATATTTCGCATTACTCATCCATGTGGGATGATATTGGCGACAGTATGATAGCAATAGTATCAGGAAGCATGTATAGTGTTGTACGTGCTAATGTTACCTCTATGAGCCCCTTTGCAGTATTCAATCAGCAAACTATTCCAACTTCAGTAAGTGAAGTAACTGAAGCTACAGGGAACATTTTAATATACCCTAATCCGGTAACAGGAAACCTGAATATACAAAATAACACAGGTTCTACAGGTCTTTTAAATGGAGAGATTTATAATACGCTCGGACAGGTAGTTTCAACTTTTCAGTTTCAAAGTGCGGCAACCATCGTTCCGGTTTCCGGCTTAGCTGATGGTGTTTATTTCCTCAGGCTTTATAATGATAACATGCAAGTTGTAAGGAAATTCAGCAAGATATAGTATTAGCAAACAATAAGCTTTTAATCAAAGTTTGAAGGGTCCCTGGCATTATGTGCCGGGGACTTACTTATTTATATACTTCTACAATATGGGGCGTGGCACACCGTGTGATATATATAATATTCTTCCATTACGGTGTAATGCTTTACTGGTTCAATAGGCCGACTTTTGTACGGTAATTATTTAGTAATTTATTCAAACAACAATAAAATGGAAACAACGAAAAACAAAACCGCCGAAACATTCAAGATGACCGGCAATTGGGATACCCAATCAAAGCAACTTAAGAAAAACTACAGCCAACTAACAGATGCTGACTTGAAGTTCGAGCCAGGTAAAGAAAACGAATTACTCAGCAGGATACAAACCCGGCTGAATAAAAACCGTGAAGAGGTAATTGGCATTATTAAAAAAAGCCTGCCACAAAAGGTGGAAATTGCCCCCCGTAAGCCTTCACGCAGTATTTAACAGGTTCGCGTACTTACTTTAAAAGAACAAAAGGGTGGAGATTCAACGATCCATCCTTTTTTATATTCCGGAATTCGATCCGGTAACCTGTGAATTATGTAACTATTTTCCCGGGTTGTGTAACTCTTTCTATTTACAGTTGTTCAACTTTGCATATTACCCAGATGCCGATTAATCACCAACTAACATTTTGAAGCTATATATAAAATACATGGTAAGTAACCGCTGTAAAATGGCGGTGAAAGAAGTATTAAAAAAAATGGAACTACATTTCATGGTGGTTGATTTAGGAGAAATAGAAATTATGGAAACCCTCTCTTTAACGCAGCTGGAAAAATTGAAAGGTGAGTTACTATCGTCCGGATTTGAGTTAATGGATGATAAGAGGGCCGTATTGATTGAAAAAATAATAGGAGTAATTTCCGAAATGATTCATTATTCTGATGATATGCCTAAAATGAACTATTCTGATTACATCAGTGAAAAGGTTCATCACGATTACACTTACTTGTCCAACATATTTTCTGAAGTGAAAGGTATCACCATACAACAATTCATTATTGCGCATAAAATTGAAAGGGCAAAAGAATTACTGATCTATGACGAACTTAACCTTACAGAGATTGCATTTAGGTTGCATTACAGCAGCGTTGCGCACTTATCCAACCAATTTAAAAAAATAACAGGGCTTTCTCCCACTCAATTTAAGCAATTGAAGGACAAAAAGCGCAGCCCTATTGAAGAAATTGGAAATTCAAACAATATAAAATAAATTCATCGGGAGGACGTATGGTTAAAATAAAAAAAACAGAACAAGATGAGTTGCTTAATGCCCGTAAAGAAATTGCCCTTCAAAAAGAGGAGAATGGCAAGCTGGCAGCTGAATTACTCATTGCCCGTCAAAAACTTACTTTTCAGGATGATGAGAAAGAAAAACGGGCAGCCGAATTAGGCATTGCCAATATAGAACTTGCTTTTCAAAACAAAGAAAAGGTAAAAAAGGAGATTACTCATAAAAAACTGGAGGCATTCAGTTATTCGGTTAAGTTGACTTCTCAATATGCGCGGAGTTTGATAGAAGCCACTCTTGATCCTTGGGTTACGCTCGATTTAAACGGTATAATTACAGATGTGAACGAGGCGATGGTGAAAGCCACCGATAAGGCGCGTGAGAATCTTATTGGTACCAATTTTGCAACCTATTTTATCGAAGTTAAGAAAGCTACTGTTGTTCATAAGGAAATCTTTTCTAAAGGTTTTATATTGAACTACCCTCTTACTATAATTGACGGTGTCCTTACAGATGTGTTATTGAGTGGGGCGGTTTATAAAGATGAAAATGGTAAAGTACTGGGCGCGGTAGTGGTGGCAAGGGATGTAACCGATTTGAAAAGAATAGAAAAAGAGTTGATAGAAGCGAAAGTATCGGCTGAATTAGCGACAGGAATTGCCCAGGTTGCAAAAAGCAAGGCCGAAGCTGCCAGGCGAATAGCGGAAGACGCGGTGAAAGCCAAACAGCAGTTTTTGTCAAATATGAGCCATGAGATACGTACTCCTATGAATGCCATTATCGGATTTACTAAAGTGGTATTGAAGACAGCGCTATCAGCTAAACAAAAGGAATATTTAACAGCAATAAAAATGAGCGGCGATTCATTGATCGTACTTATTAACGACATACTGGACCTAGCAAAAGTGGATTCGGGTAAAATGACATTTGAGCAAGTGCCTTTCAAAATGGCATTATCCATATCCGCCATGCTTCATTTGTTTGTAACAAAAATTCAGGAAAAAAATTTGGAGCTGATCAAGGAATACGATATACAAATTCCGGAAGTATTGGTTGGCGACCCGGTGCGTTTACATCAAATTATTTTAAATCTGGTCAGCAATGCGGTTAAGTTCACATCAGAAGGAAAAATTACGGTAAGTGTGCGTTTGTTGGAAGAAGATGATAAGACAGCGACAGTACAATTTTCTGTAAGCGACACAGGGATTGGGATACCGGAAGGTAAGATAGATAAAATATTTGAAAACTTTCAGCAGGCATCCAGCGGTACTTCCAGGTTATATGGTGGAACCGGGTTAGGACTCGCTATTGTTAAACAATTAGTAGAACCGCAGGGGGGAAGTATTAATGTAAAAAGCAAGATTGATGAAGGTTCTACCTTTAGTTTTATATTAAGCTTTCAGAAAACAAAAGAGGAAGCCCCTTTTGAGACAGAATTGTTAGAACTGGATACGGATATGAAAAACATTAAAGTATTGGTGGTGGAAGACATTGCGCTTAACCAATTATTGATGAAAACACTATTGGATGATTTTGGGTTTGAACGTGATATTGTATCCAATGGAAAAATGGCCATAGAAAAGCTACAAACCAAATCGTATGATATTATTCTGATGGATTTGCAAATGCCCGAAATGAATGGCTTTGACGCGACAGATTATATCCGTAACAAATTGAACTCTAAAATCCCCATCATAGCCTTAACTGCCGATGTAACAACGGTTGACCTTGAAAAATGCAAGGCAGTAGGGATGAATGATTATATCGCGAAACCCGTTGATGAGCGATTATTGTATAGTAAAATAGTCGCGTTGGTTAAAAAGCCCCAGGCAATGAAAATTATTGAAAGTAAAAAAATTGGAGGTTTTAGAGGAGACGAAATAAAATGTACTGATCTTGCTTATTTGATGAGCCGTACAAAATCCGATAGCAAATTGATGATGGAAATGATCGCGCTTTATCTGAAACAAACTCCGCCCTTAATTGCAACCATGAAACAAAGCTTGCGCGATAAAGACTGGCGTTCATTATCCGGGGCTGTTCATAAAATGATTCCTTCATTTGCCATAATGGGTATAAGTGTGGACTTCGAAAATATGGCCAAAAAAGTGCAGGAATATGCAAGCACTCAAGAACAGACGGATGGAATACCGGACCTCGTAAGGCAGATTGAAAACATTTGCCTCCAGGCATGTAAAGAATTGGAAATAGAGCTTAATGTAATTAAAAATACCCCTTTATGAATGCTGAAAAAATAAAACTTTTCCTGGTAGATGATGATGCCGTATTTTTAAAATCCCTCGAAATTGAATTTCTGCATCATGCTGATTTTATTATTGAAACGTATGCCACAGGAGAACTTTGCTTGGATAATCTATCACATAATCCGGATGTGATTATTTTAGATTATTTTCTTAACGGGATTGATAAAGATGCCATAAACGGAATGCAAACATTGGATAAAATAAAAGCATACAATCAGGATATTGCTGTTGTAATGCTATCCTCGCAGGATAAAATTGAGGTGGCCGTAAACTGTATGCACCACAGGGCTTTTGATTATGTGGTGAAAAGCGAAACGGCTTTCACACGTTTGCAAAAAATTATTACCACTATTTTCCAGTATAAAAAAATGGAAAAAACATTAAACTGGTATATGGAGCGGATGTAAGCCCTGCTTCCTCTAAAAATAAAAACAATTATGAACTTAAAAAGAATTTTTGGCGGATTACTTACCATACTCGGGATAGCAGGGCTTATATACGTTGCCGTTCTGTTTGTAAATACCACCGGTACTACACGTGATATTAAAGCGATAGCCATTTACGGCATACTTTGCGTTGTATTCTTTATAGCCGGCATTAGCCTTATAAGAACTACGAAGGACGAGGCATGATGTAGGATTTATGTAACTCTTTTCCATAGTTATGTAACGCGCGCTGCAATCAAAGTGCGCAGTTTCGCATGGTGAAAATTATTTCACAAATAATATATAAAAAAATGAATGTAAAATGCCTCAGCCTATTAACAATATTACTATTCTTAATACCAGTTTTAAATTTTGCACAAGCTCCCACAATGGGGACTGCTGCCAATTTTGTTCTCTTTTCTTCCAATGGGGCTGTAACCAATACAGGCATTTCGCAGCTTACAGGTAATGTTGGGACAAACAATGGTTCCAGCACAGGCTTTGGAAATGTAAACGGTGTAATGGACAATAGTAATGGCGCCAGTGCGCAATGTTCGGCAGATTTACTGGTTGCGTATAACCAATTGAACAGTGACATTCCCGCATTCTTTCCAGCATCCACCCTGGGAAACGGAGATACCCTTGTGGCTGGTGTTTATTCGATAACCAGTGCCGCGACGCTGAATCTTAAACTTTTTCTGAATGCGAAAGGAGATGCGAATGCAGTATTTATCTTTCAGATTAAAGGTTCTTTTTCCGCCAATGCCTCTTCTAAAATTATATTGATTAACGGAGCATTGGCCTGCAATGTATTTTGGAAGGTAGAAGGTTTGGTAAGCATGGCTTCAGGCACTACCATGAGGGGAACCGTTATTGCAAATAACGCCGCTATTAAAATGAATACCGGGGATACCCTGGAAGGAAGGGCGCTTTCTACTGACGGGGCTGTAACTATTAATGGTATATTGGCATATACACCCATAGGCTGTGGAAGCCCTGCACTTACAGGGCCAACTGCGCCTTCACTTGGAGCGGCAGCCTGCTATGCATTATTTTCTTCTGATGGAGCAGTTTCTAATTCAGGTACAACGTATGTTACAGGGGATGTTGGAAGCAATAACGGTTCTGCCACCGGCTTTAACCCTTCTTTTGTAACGGGTACTATTCATGCTATACCTGATGGTTCTACAGCAGCTTGTGCAAGAGATTTGTCAACCGCCTACACGGATATAAGTACATTGCCCTATGACATACAATTGTTATATCCTGCACAATTTGGAAATGGCCTTGTTCTTACGCCGCATACGTATCTTTTAAATGCCGCCACCACATTTACAGATTCACTTTATTTGAATGCGGAAGGCAATGCCAATGCTGTATTTGTTATCCAGATATATGGCGCATTGTCTACAACAGTATATTCTAAAGTTATCTTGATTAATAGAGCACAAGCGGAAAATGTGTATTGGCTTGTTAATGGAGCTGTGAAAATAAATAACTATTCTGTTTTCTGTGGAACGATAATTTGCAACAACGGCGCTTTAGGCGCATTAAACACAGGCGTTACACTTAATGGCAGAGCGCTTACAACAGATGGAGCTTTAACAACCACTGCGATGACTGATATTGCTCCCGTGATACCCGGCGATTGTAAAACTTTGGGAGTTTCTTCCATCAGTGGGGAAAATGCGGCCGAAGTAGTTACCATTTATCCGAATCCATTCCGTAAGCACGCCATTATTACCATAAATAATGCATTGCAAATAAACAACGCTCAATTGAAAATGTATAATGTTTTAGGGGAAAACGTAATGAACGTAAATATTACCCAACAATCAACTACACTTGAAACGGGTAATCTTCCTTCTGGAGTTTATTTCTTTCAATTCATAAATGATAATACGTTAATACAATCAGGTAAGCTGGTAGTACAAAACTAACTTGACGAATGTGTGAATCATGTAACTATCGCGTGATCTTATGTAACGCTTCCGGCATCAGAGTCGCTCACCTTTGTATCCTGATAATTTACAAACAATAAAAACAATGAAAGCTCAAATCAAAGATATCATCACGGCCTCGACACAGAAATTGATTAAGGTACGTTTAGATTACAAAACTCTTATTTATCTGACCAATATGGCATCACTTAAAACATGGCTCACCAGGTATCCCGAAGCAACTGTAATAACTTATTAAACCCCCATACATTATGAAAAAACAGATTATGATAGCATCAGGCATTGTTCTTCTTTTTGCTGCCTGCGTTCCTAAAAGCGAATTGATAAGTGAACAAAAGAAAGTAAAAGGACTACAGAAGGACAGCAGTAATACCCACTCGCAATTAAGCGACTGTAACACACAAGTGGCCTCGCTTGAAAAAGATAAGGGCGATTTGAAAAATTCAATCAATGACCTTTCAGTCAGCTATCAAACGAATGAAGCCAATTCAAACATGACCATAACGGATCAGGCGAAGCGCCTGAAAAACCTGGAAGGGCTTATCCAGGCTCAAAAAGATGTGATGACTAAACTGAAAAAAACAGTGGCGGATGCCTTAATCAACTTTAAGCCCGATGAATTGACAGTTACCTTAAAGGATGGAAAACTGTATGTTTCACTCCAGGAGAAACTCTTGTTTGCCTCAGGCAGCGCTGTAGTTAATGCTCAAGGTAAAGATGCATTGAAGACTTTGGCGAGTGTTCTTAATACTACTTCCGGTATAACGGTAGATGTAGAAGGACACACGGATAGTATCCCTATGACCGGAAAATATGAAGATAACTGGGCGCTTAGCACGGCGCGCGCTACTTCTATAGTTCGCATTCTTATTAAAGACTATCAAGTGAATCCCAATGCTATTATCGCTTCCGGCAGATCGAAATATATACCGGTGGCTACCAATTCAACTGCTGAAGGAAGGGCCAGCAATCGCAGAACGGATATTATTTTATCTCCTGACTTAACAGAACTCTTCAAATTACTTAACCAATAAATTCAACTAAGCAGAATTTTAAAATCCCCTTACTATGAAAAAAATACTCGGTTCCATTACATTATTTGCTCTTGCCGGGATATTGTTTTCCTCATGCAGCAATTCATCTAAACTTTCAATTACCAAACGGCACTACAGAAGCGGTTATTGTATTGACTTTAGCAAAAGAATACCTACCGCAACAGTGGCTAAAACGGTATCGAATAGCAGGCATAAAAGTGTGCCTGTAATTATTGCCGCAAACCCGGAAAATCAGGTTGCAGTAAATACAACAGCAATGGCAACGCCTGTAAACTTTCAAAACACTCCAACTCCTTTGAAATTGCAAGTAAACAATACTAAAACTACTTCTCAGATATCTACGGACAAGAATATGTCTGTTGCGAATAATAATAATATTAATGAAAGCCCGGTTTTGCAAAATGAGCATACTTTATCTGAAGGTAACGGAGGAGGGGATAGGGCTTCTGAAAGAGATGCGCTAAGCTTATTATGGATAGTTATAGTTGTGATATTAATTCTCTGGTTGATTGGTATTATAGCGGGTGGCTTTGGCCTGGGCGGATTGATTAACTTATTACTATTAATTGCACTTATATTATTTATACTATGGTTGTTAAGAGTTTGGTAGTCATAGAGTATTCAAACTAGAATATCTTTAAAAAATAAATAATAATGGGAAACTTACTTTAATATCACAGCAGTATTATTAGTAATACATTGGGCCATCCGGCTACCTCGGTTATAATACCGGAGGGCTAATTCATATACTTTTGGTACTGGCTGTCATTGCAGTATTATTCAGAATTATTCAAGGAAAAATAATAGACTAAAAAGTCGATTTTTTCAGTAATTTAGCTGTAAAGCAGTATATGATCATGTGGATACTTGGAAAATATTTAAATTAATTTATGTCGAATACTTATGCCAGAAGACTTAAAAGTTTCAAATAAGGTGATAATGGAAAAGGTCAGTAAGCCTTATGAAATTCCTTTTGTGAATGGATTAAAAGGTTTTTTTGAAGAAGTTACACAATTGACAAGGTTTACGTTCCATTTTTTCAAAGAATTAGTTAAACCCCGCTATGAATTTAGTGAATTTGTCAGGCAAGCCTATTTAATTGGGTATAAGTCATTTCCTTTAGTAGCAATTACAGGGCTTATTTTAGGGCTGGTAATGACCATACAATCTCGGCCAACGTTGGCTGAATTTGGAGCGGTGTCATGGTTACCCGCTATGGTATCAGTTTCCATAGTCAGGGAGCTTGGCCCAACCATTTTTGCCTTGATATTTGCCGGAAAAGTGGGCTCGGGTATTGGAGCAGAATTAGCCTCTATGAAGGTTACGGAGCAAATAGATGCGATGGAAGTTTCCGGAATGAATCCCTATAAGTATATTGTAGTTACACGGGTATTAGCCACTACTCTGATGCTTCCGTTATTAGTTATAGTGGGCGATGCTATTTCCTTATATGGAGCATACATCGCAGTAAATTTAAAGGGAGATGTTAGTTTTAACTTATTCTTCTTACAAGTCTTCAAAAGCCTTGACTTCTCTGACGTTTTTCCCGCCTTTATTAAGACTTTCTTCTTTGGGTTTGCTATCGGGGTGATTAGTTGTTTTAAAGGCTACAATTCTACTAATGGAACTGAAGGAGTAGGAGTGTCAGCCAACAGCTCTGTAGTTCTCGGGTCATTATCAGTATTCATTATTGATATGATAGCGGTTCAAATAACCAGTATGTTATATAGTTGAAAATGGAGACCACAGTTGCGGAAATAACACACTTACGTAAATCATTTGGAAATAATCACGTACTGAATGATATAAATTTGAAGATAAACCAAGGAGAAAATCTTGTTGTCCTAGGTAAATCAGGAAGTGGCAAATCGGTACTTATAAAGTGTCTTGTTGGCCTAATTGAGCCGGATGGGGGAGAAGTATTCCTCTTTGGTGAAAACATAGCAGGATTAGAGGAAACAAAATTAAATATACTGCGGAAAAAGGTTGGATTTCTTTTTCAAAGCGCCGCTTTATATGATTCTATGAGTGTGCGTGAAAACCTTGAATTTCCACTTCGTGATCTAAAATCAAAATCAAAAGAAGAAACAGGCGCCTTGGTTATTGAAGCATTGCGGAATGTGGGACTCGAAAACGCGATTGATAAAATGCCTTCTGAACTTTCCGGTGGAATGAGGAAGCGAGTTGGCTTAGCACGTACATTAATATTAAAACCTGAAATAATACTTTATGACGAACCTACAACAGGTTTGGATCCAATTACATCAAGAGAAATTAGCCAACTAATATTGGATATGCAAAAAAAATATAACACAGCTTCCATTATTATTACCCATGATATAGAATGTGCCCGCATAACAGCCAATCGTATGCTCATAATTAAAGACGGAATAGTATTGGCAGAAGGAACTTATAAGGAAATTTCAGAATCAAAAGATGAGTGGGTACGCTCGTTTTTTAACTAATGTAAAGAATAAAATTATGGAAAAAAAGACAGGAAATAAAGTAAGACTTGGTATTTTTGTCGCTGTTAGTGTTGTTCTGTTTATTGCGGGAATTTATTTTATCGGACAAAGGCAGCAGATGTTTAATAGCACATTCCAGATAAGCGGGATATTTAAGGATATAAGCGGGCTTCAGATTGGTAATAATGTACGGTTTTCTGGTATTAATATTGGTATTGTTGAAGATATTCAACAGGTTACAGATTCAACCGTAAAAGTAGATCTGCAAATTGATGAGCACGCAAGGAAGTTCATAAAGAAAAATGTGAAAGCCGTAATTGGTTCTGATGGACTGATGGGAAATAAGATCATTTCAATTATACCTGGAACACCAGGAAAACAAGAAATATCAAATGGCGATAGGATCGAAACTATTCAACCTGTAAGTATTGATGATATTTTAGTGAATGTAAAGACAACGAGTAGTAATTTGGCAAGCATAACCGGAGACCTTTCTGCCGTTATGAAAAGTATTCATGAAGGAAAGGGAACCATAGGGAAATTATTAATGGATAGCACAATGGCGCAAAATGTAGGTCAGGCTATGGTAAATATTAAACAAGGAGCGGGCGGCTTCAAACAAAATATGGATGCCGCAGGTCACAGTTTTCTTTTAAAAGGTTATTTAAAGAAAAAGAAAAAAGAAGACAATAAATAAAATAGGATATTTTATGGCTTCCAACGCAAATATTCCTGTTCTATTAGGCATAGAAATCACTGATTTTTCATTTTTTTACTCTAAATAATTCCCTGATAAAGGATTATCTTTGTTCATATTTCCTAAACAGAGTAGATTGAAATTATATATCAAATACATGGTCAGCTTGCGGTGCAAGATGCTGGTAAAAGAGGAACTAAAGAAGCTGGGATTGCAATATGTATTTGTCGACCTTGGAACCATCGAGATTCTGGAAGATATAACATCTGAACAACACACGCTGCTAAAGACAAACCTGCTTAAGTCAGGCTTGGAATTACTGGACGATAAGAAGAGCATTCTGATTGAAAGAATAAAAAATGTGATTACTGAAATGATTCATTATTCCGATGAATTGCCTCATGTGAATTATTCAGATTATATCAGTGAAAAACTCCATCTCGATTATACCTATCTCTCCAATCTGTTTTCGGAGGTGAAAGGCATAACCATACAACAATACATTATTATCAATAAAATTGAAAAGGTAAAGGAACTACTGCTGTATAATGAGCTCAATCTCACTGAGATTTCTTATAAGCTTCATTATAGCAGTGTAGCACACTTATCAAATCAATTTAAAAAAATTACGGGCGTATCTCCTTCCTTCTATAAGCAGCTTAAGAGAAAGCGGCAGGCAAACCTGGAAAATATGTGATATGTGTAATATCCATAAGCCAATATATAACGCCTGATTAACTGAAGAGCTCCACCTTTGTACTGTTGTGAAAATTCATTTAAAATATAAAATTAAATAAAGATGAAAAAAATAAAATTAATGATCGGCGGATTATTATTACTTCTTGCCGGAACATTACAGGCTCAAGTCGTGGTTACAGCTACTGTCGGTAATCCACCGCCTTGGGGGCCAGCCGATGGAGTGGGCGTAAGATTCTATTACATTCCGGATATCCAGGCCTATTATGATGTAACGGATGCAAACTATGTGTATATGTCGGGCGGAAGATGGATTCATTCGTCTAATTTGCCTCATAGGTATAGGAATTATGATCTTTATGGCGGACAAAAAGTTGCACTTAGAGATTATCATGGAGAAAGACCCTATGAAAATTATAAGGACCATCAGAAAAGTTATCCTGTAGGATATCATAAAGGACAATCTCAAAAAACTTATGGAGAAAGACCTGATGGGCATAATGCTGATAAACATTAGTTTATAAACAGTTAGTAGCGTTGCTATACTAAGTAAACTATAGCATCTATTTATTAGATTTTCAAAAGGCACTGTGCAAAACATAGTGCCCTTTTTATGATAAATAATGGGAAGTATATTTTCAAAATCTGTAATATATGTAAGGTTTTCTCAAATATATGTAATACCTGAATAGTTCTATAATTACACCTTTGTACCAAGCATATTTTTTAAATAACAATTCAAAAAGCTAAAAGATGAATACTAACGAAATAAAAGGAAACTGGAATGAGCAGAAAGGTAAACTAAAGCAAAAATTTGCTGTCTTAACAGATAATGACCTTATGTTTGAAGAAGGTAAGAAGGATGAAATGTTTGGAAAACTTCAAATCAAACTCGGTAAAACAAAGGAAGAATTGCGCAAAATCATTGCAGGGCTTTAATAAAATACCAGAATGGGATACTATTCCATTAAAAAATAATTCGTTTTATGAATACAAATTGTCTTTCAAAAACTCTTACTGCCGCATTAAATATGCAAATGACGAAAGAAGCTCATGCCTCGCAAATATATTTATGTTACGGAGCATGGGCCGAAAGGCAGGGGTTTAGTGGGGTAGCTAATTTTCTTTTCAGGCATTCGCAGGAAGAGCGTAACCACATGATGAAGATATTAGAGTATATTCTAAAGAGAGGGGCGGAAGTAGCGGTAACAGCTATTCCTGCTCCCCCTGAAAATCCGGCAAGTATAAATAATTGTTTTGAAAAGGTATTTGAACACGAAGTAGATAATACCAATGCTATTTATAAGTTGGTAAAAATGAGTTTGATGGAGGAAGATTGGGCAACGTGGAACTTTATGCAATGGTTTGTAAAAGAACAAATAGAGAAAGAAACACTTGCATTAAACTTATTGGATAAGATAAAAATTACAGGAAGTAAAAAGGAGAGCAGCAATGCTCTTTATTCATTGGATAGGGACCTTGAAAAGATGCCTGATGAAGCCAAGTCAGCCCAGGATGTAACCGTTGAAAATCCTTAAATTTACATTTACCTGGCAGTATCGTATTTATACGTATACTTGAAATATAATACAGAATAAATTCTATAAAAAAGCAAGAATATGAGCGCATTAACCAACCTGTTATATTATGGTCAAAGTTATTGGTTAGATAACCTGACAAGAAAGAAAATCATAAGCGGTGAACTATCAAAAAGAGTATCGGAGCAAGGGTTACGTGGAATTACATCCAACCCAAGTATATTTAACAAAGCTATTACTAACAGTACCGATTACGATGAACAAATTACTGCATTAGTAAAACAAGGCAACTCAGCCCAACAAATATACAATGCTCTAACTATAAAAGATGTACAGGACGCTTGCGATATTTTGAATCCGGTGTATGTTGAGTCGGGCGGAACTGATGGTTTCGTCAGTTTGGAGGTATCTCCTTACTTGGCACGTAATACACAGGAAACGATAAAGGAAGCACGTAAATTAGCAACAGCAGTTGGACGAGCAAATTGCCTTATCAAAATACCCGGCACACCTGAGGGTATTCCGGCTATTGAACAAATGCTGTATGAAGGAATAAATATAAATGTTACACTCATCTTTTCTGTTAAAAGATATGTAGAAGTTGCACAAGCATATATTCGTGCTGTTAAGCACAGGGTTGCTGAAGGTAAGCCAGTAAATGACATCATCTCTGTTGCAAGTATATTTATTAGCAGGATAGATGTTCTTGTAGATCAATTACTTGGTATGTATCCTTCTCCATTGCGCGATGGAGAGATTTACCGTCCAACGTTACTGGCAGGTAAAGCAGGTGTGGCTACTGCCCGCTTATCATATCAAAGCTTTAAAGAAATTTTTAATAGTAAAGACTGGGAAAAGCTTAAAAATAAAGGAGCTCACGTACAAAAACCTTTATGGGCAAGTACGAGCAACAAAGATCCATTATATAAGGATATTCGTTATGTAGAATCCTTAGTTGGTAATAATACAATTAATACCTTACCCGATGAGACTATTACGGCTTTCGCTGCTCATGGAATTTTAGAAAAAGATGCTATTGAGGGTGATATCAAAGAAGCAAAACAGTTTTTTACTGATTTGGAAAAAGTTGGAATAGATATTGATTTCGTAACGCAGCAATTGGAAAATGAAGGCATCCAAAAATTTACAGATGCGTATAATGAATTAATAGGTAATCTGGCGAATAAAAGATTAAGTATATTGGGGGAAGAAGCTTCTCCGCAAGAAGGTAATTGTGGTAGCCTGGAAAAGGAAGTAAATGCAGCTTACAAAGCTATAGATGAAAAACAAATTGGCAGACTTCTTTTTGCAAAGGACCCGTATCTGTGGAAAACCGACCCCGAACAGGTAAAAGAAATAAGCCGGCGATTAGGTTGGTTAAACTTACCTGATGATTTTACAGAAAACGTAGAAATGCTTATTGCGTTTGCATTAAAAGTGAAAGAAGAAGGCTATACAGATGCTGTTTTACTTGGTATGGGCGGAAGCAGTTTGTGTTCAGAAGTGGCTCGGGAAACGTTTGGCACGACGAATGGGTATCTGCAATTATTCGTATTGGATAACACAGACCCCGCTGCAATAATAGAATTAGAAAAGAAAATTAATATAGAGAAAACACTTTTTATTGTTGCAAGTAAATCCGGTAATACAGAAGAAACCTTAAGTTTTTTCCATTACTTCTATCAGCAATTGAAAAAGAAAAACGACAATAATCCCGGAAATAATTTTGTAGCCATTACGGATGATGGTACTCCCTTAGTAAAAGTGGCAGAAAAATATCAGTTTAGAAAAGTATTTGTCAATAACCCGGACCTCGGAGGGCGTTATTCGGTTTTGTCTGATTTTGGATTAGTACCCATGGCATTGATGGGAGTAGATATTAAAGCTTTATTATTAAACGCCAAACAAATGGAGGGCAGTTGTGATGGAGTTCCTGCCGCTGCTAATCCCGGAGTTAGCCTGGGAATAATTTTAGGTATTTGTGAACGGCATGGGCGCGATAAGGTGACATTTATTTTATCTTCCTCTATAAGTTCTTTTGGCTATTGGGTGGAACAATTGCTGGCAGAAAGCACAGGTAAAGAAGGACGCGGATTAGTTCCTGTAAATGGTGAATTGCCAGGCAATCCAGATGTTTATGGCACCGACAGGATATTTGTACACATGTACCTCCCTTCTGATAATAATGAAGCGGATGAAACTAAACTAAAAATGCTTGAAGAAGCAGGCCATCCGGTGGTTAGAATTAAAGTAGCAAATAAAATTGCATTAGGCGGTGAATATTATCGCTGGGAAATAGCCGCTGCTATTGCGGGAGTAATAATAAGTATCAATTCTTTCGACCAGCCAAACGTTGAAGAAAGCAAAGAAAATACAAGTCAACTGCTGAAAGGATGGATTAAAGACGGATCTTTTAAGAAGGTTGAACCTATTTTAAAGGTTGAAAATATCGCTATTTATGGCAACGAAAAGGCAAAGCAGTTTACTTCGAGTCATCATGAATCAGTTGGAGATTTCATCAATAGCTTCACTGCACAGGTAAAACCGGGCGATTATATAGCTCTCTTGCCTTATTTTCTTATGACAAGCTATCGTACAAAAGTTTTGCAAACGTGGCGACAACAAATGAGAGATGAATTTAAGGAAGCCACCACATTACTAAATGGTCCGCGTTACTTACATTCTACCGGGCAATTGCACAAAGGCGGCCCCGACACAGGTTTGTATCTTATACTGATTGGTGAAGAAGAAAAAGATTTACCAATTCCAGGCGAAAAATTTGGATTTACTACCCTACACCAGGCGCAAGCCCTTGGCGATTTTCGTTCACTCAATGACAAAGGACGCAGAGTGATTTTTATTCAGTTGGGGAAAGACATTGATGCAGGGCTTGAAAAATTGTATCAATCTTTCAAAGCATCTAGCAAGAGGCATTTTATTCGGGAAGTGTTATGAAAAAGGAAAAAATAAAAACCTTATTCCTTGATATAGGAGGGGTATTGCTTACGAATGGGTGGGACCATTTGGCACGTAATAGAGCCATAGCATATTTCAAACTGGATGGTGATGAAATGAATGAACGGCATCATTTGACATTCGATACCTTTGAGGAGGGTAAATTAACCCTCAATGAATACTTGGAAAGAGTTGTTTTTTATGAAAAAAGGAAGTTTTCAGAAGAGGAATTTATACAATTTATGTTCCAGCAATCAGTTGCATATGAGGATACTATTGACTTTTTTAAGAAACTGAAAAAGGAGCACAGGCTTCGTGTAATTGCCATCAGTAATGAAGGCCGGGAACTGAATGCCTACCGGATTAAGAAATTTAAGCTGAACGAATTGTTTGATGCTTTTGTTTCGTCTTCATACGTACATTATAGAAAACCGGATGTTGATATATTCCGTATGGCATCGGATATATCTCAAACATCACCAAAACATTCTCTGTATATTGATGACAGACCCATGTTTGTTGAAATTGCAAAAAGCTTGGGTATGCATGGGATACATTATAAAGGATTGGATGAAACAAAAACGCAATTGAAAAAGTTTAAATTTGCAATAGAATAAAATTTTAAGACACATTAAAATGAATGAAAAGGAATATCAGTATGGAATGATAGGTTTAGGTACTATGGGGCGTAACCTTGTTCTGAATATGAACGATCATGGGTATAGCGTTGCAGGTTTTGATAAAAGTAATTCACAAGTGGATCTGCTTAAAAAAGATGCCGGCGAAAGAAAAATATATGCCACTTCGGATTTGAATGAATTTGTAAAATCATTAAAAACCCCGAGAGTGATTATGTTACTTGTTCCTGCAGGAAAAATTGTGGATGAAGTCATTCAGGAATTGGCCCCTTTATTATCTGAAAACGATTTGTTGATGGATTGCGGTAATTCCCACTTTACCGATACAAACAAGAGGATTGAGCAATTAGCAAAGTCTACAATCCATTTTATGGGGGTTGGTGTTTCAGGTGGAGAGTCAGGTGCTCGTTACGGGCCAAGCATTATGCCGGGCGGCCCCAAGGATGTTTATAAGCGAGTATCTGATATGCTTGAAGCTATTTCAGCTAAGGTGAATAATGAACCTTGTGTAACCTGGCTTGGACCAGGTTCTGCCGGGCATTATGTTAAAATGGTACATAATGGTATTGAATATGGATTAATGCAACTTATTTCGGAAGCATATCATTTGTTAAAAGAGGCGGGTGGTATGAATGATAATGAACTGCATGATGTTTTTTCCAAATGGAATAAAGGAATACTTCATTCGTTTCTTATTGAAATTACGGCTGATATTTTCGCCCAAAAAGATGAACTGACCAATAACCGTCTTATTGACATGATTTTGGATAGCGCTCATCAAAAAGGAACAGGTGGTTGGACTTCTGAAGATGCGATGGGGTTACAAGTACCCATTCCGGTTATAGACATAGCTGTTTCTATGCGAGATTTATCTGCATATAAAAAAGAGAGGCAGCTTGCACAACAAAAGTTGGAAGGTACCGGGAAAAAATTTAACGGCGATAAAAATGCTTTAGTAGCCTCACTTGAACAGGCACTTTATTTTTCTATGATAACAACTTACGCACAAGGGATGTCCCTGTTGTATTTTGCATCTAAAGAATATAAGTTCGATTTAAAATTAGAAAATATTGCGAGCATTTGGAGAGGCGGGTGTATTATCCGGGCATCTATATTGGAAGATATTCGTTCTGCTTTTTCCAGGCAGCCCGATTTATCCAATATGATGGTGGATGATACGGTTGGGCAAAAATTAATGCACTCACAAATGGACGTTCGTAGAGCAATTCAAATAGGTATTGAAATAGGTATCCCGCTTCCTGCCATGATGAGTTCATTAGCTTATTATGACAGCTACCGAAGTGGATGGTTGCCAGCCAATTTAATACAAGCGCAACGTGACTATTTTGGCGCACATACCTATGAACGTAACGATCGGGACGGAGTTTTTCACACACACTGGAATCAAGAGAATAAATAAAATGAAATCAAAAACAAAAATAAACCCTACAATTATTGTTATTCTTGGCGCAATGGGAGATTTAGCCTGGCGGAAACTGCTCCCGGCTATTTATAATCTCTATTTGGATAAATGGATACCCGATGAGTTTGCTGTAATTGGAGTGGGGCATGGAAAATTGAATATCAAGGAATTTAAAAAGCATTTGCATGATGGGGTAGATAAATTTTCCCGACGAGGCAAGTCAAAAAAGAATGAATGGAATAATTTTGCAGAATGCCTTAGTTATCAGTCGGGTGAATTTAATGCAAGTTCTACCTATTCGGGTATAGAAAAGCAAATAAAAGACCTTGAAAAAAAATGGAAAGCTACTGCGACGTGCATTTTTTACCTGGCTGTTCCTCCCAATACTTTTGAGGAAATTGCAATGAAGTTAGGCGCCTCAGGCCTTGCAAAAAATAAAATACAAAGCCGTATTGTAATTGAAAAACCTTTTGGACACGACCTCGATAGCGCTAAGCATCTGAATGATTTATTACATACCATTTTTGATGAGTCCCAAATATACCGCATTGACCATTACTTGGGTAAGGAAACGGTACAAAATATTCTTGCTTTTCGCTTTGCGAACGCACTGTTTGAACCTACCTGGAATCGCAACTACATAGATAGCATTCAAATAACTGTTTCGGAGCAATTAGGGGTGGAGAATAGGGGTAATTATTACGAAACTGCCGGTGCCCTCCGGGATATGATACAAAATCACCTTCTACAATTGTTTTGTCTTATTGCGATGGAGCCTCCCGTTTCATTTGAAGCTGATGAAGTACGCAACCGCAAGGTAGATGTGCTAAATGCTATACGAAAGATACGTCCTGAGGAAGTCCATCAAAATGCAGTACGCGGACAATACGGCCCAGGATGGATACAAGGTAAAAAAGTGATAGGATATCGCCAGGAACCGGATGTGAGTAAGACTTCTACAAAAGAAACGTTTGCTGCAGTAAAGTTATTTATAGATAATTGGAGGTGGCAGGGTGTTCCCTTTTATCTTCGTACCGGTAAGCGCATGAATGAAACAATTTCCGTTATCACTATACAATTCAAGCCTATTCCTCATCAGTCCTTTCCGGCAGAGGCAACAGGTAACTGGCAACCCAACAGACTTATTTTAAATATACAGCCTCACATGGGCATTCGTATGCGTTTCCAGGCAAAACGCCCGGGGCTTAAAATGGTTCTCTACCCGGTTGATATGCAATTCAACTATAATGAATCCTATTCTTCCGGGACTCCGGAAGCTTATGAAACCTTATTATTGGATATTATGGAAGGCGACTCAACTCTTTTTATGCGCGCCGATCAGGTGGAAGCTGCCTGGAAGGTGCTTATGCCTATTATCAATTCATGGGATATTAATCCCTCGGTAAACTTTCCTAATTACGATGCCGGTATGCAAGGGCCAGAAGATGCTGAGGCCCTTATTGCAAGAGATGGACATAGTTGGAGTATAATACCTCCTGAAAAATCATGAGAGCTAATCCAATGCGCAATCTCCGGATTTTTCCCGTTATAGATGACTTAAATATATCGGTTGCGGATAGTATTATTTTTATTGCCAATAAAGCCATTAGAGATAAAGGCAGATTTACCATTTCACTCTCCGGAGGGCAAACGCCTGTGAAGCTATATTCCATTCTTGCGACACATCCTTACCGTGAATATATGCAGTGGGAAAAAACATTTATTTTTTGGGGAGATGAGCGTTGTGTGCCTTTAAATGATATCCGAAATAATGCTCACCAGGCAAAATCAATATTATTAGATAAAGTAGATATTCCGCTATCTAATATTCATATTATTCCGGTGAATTTATCGCCTGACAAAGCAGCCGATAAGTATGAAAAAGACCTAAAAGATTTTTTTTGTGATAAGCCTCTACAATTTGATATGATGCTTCTTGGTCTTGGAGAAAATGGACATACTGCTTCTCTTTTTCCGGGAACAAAAGTGCTTAATGAAAAAGCGGAAGGCATCAGAAAAGTGTATGTTAAGAAAGAAAAAATGTTCCGTGTTACCATGACAGCACCCTTGATTAACCGCGCGCACCATATCTTTTTCATAGTGACAGGAGAAGATAAATCAAAAGTTCTGCAAAAAGTTCTAAGTACTTCCTATCAACCGGAAAAATATCCGGCACAACTGATTAAACCTACAAAAGGTGAATTATGCTGGTTTGCTGATATGGCTGCTGCACATAAAGCAATACTTAAAAACCCGTAAACTAAACTAAATATCATGAGCCAAGATAAGATTATCACACTTTACACATTCAGCGATATGCTGGAAGCTACTTTAGCCGTAGAGAAGCTAAAAACGAATGGAATAGATTCTTTTCTGGAAGATGAGACTACTGGGGGGATAAATCCTTTGGCAGGAGTTGAATTAAAAGTATTTTTAAAAGATAGAGAGAAGGCTGATAAAATCATAGAAGAATTCAAGAATTGAACTGTTCTTATTTTACGTTTATACATTAAGTACGGTATGAAAACGCATAGAAATGCAGTAAAAATCCATCTTCTAAGAAGGTGGATTTTTACTTGAAGAATAGACTCTTACTTATTTCTTTTACTTGACAGTTCATCCTTAATGTCTTCCTCCACCGCCACCTGCATGTCCTGCACTACCACCACCCATGTGACTTCCTCCTTGTGCACCTCTGCTCGGCTGGGCTTGTCTTTGAGTGGTTCCATTTTGATGTTGTGGTTGTAGAGCAGGTCTGCTTGGTGTAGCACTGTGTTGTTGCGGTTGAGACCTTGGAACGCTTGCATGAGAAACGTTTGCAGGATGCGCTACAGTATGATTAACAGTTGCAGCTTGGCTGGTACTTTTTGCTGAATGTATAGTGCTTATAGAATGTCCTGTTGAATTGAACCTGTCTCCGCCAACCTTACTCCTTGCCGTTGTGGCCGGGTGACCCCCATTGGCGGTAGAAAGTTGGTGCTTATTTGCGGTTGCCATTTGTTGATGGCTTTGTTGTGCTGCGGTAGGTTGCACGTGATGTTCACTCATAGCGGCTCTTTCTCCGGTTGTAGGTTGTGCTTCCACACCACCATGGCCATTAAAGCTACTTCTATTTGAATTATTATGAATTACTGTTCTATCAACGTAAGTATTACGGATTCCACCACCAACATGCCAAGCAGCTGTATTATATTGAAACCGGCCACCTTGCCACCTTCCGCCGTAAAAGCCCGAACCGCCGTAACCATATCCATAACATACTCCACCATAAAAGCCCACATTTTCTCCCCAATAACCGCCATTCCAAAAATAACCGCCATTTACAAATCCCCAATAACCGGGAGTCCAAAGAAAGCCTACTTCAGGAGGAGCTACCCACACGCCGGGTATCCAGTAATATCCATCAGAACCATAAGCCCAATAACCCGGTGACCATAAATACCCATCTACAGGGCATGGTGGTTGTGAATAATCAGGAAGCTCCGGAGGTGCTATCCCTACACTTACTCCAACTGCAACTTGTGCATCGGCTTTTTTTACCCCAAAGATAGAGGATACTATGATAATCAATATGGCTAGTTTTTTCATTTAATAAGTAATTTGAGGACGGTTATAAAAGGTCATTATTTCCCCTTTGCAGGGTATTAATATTTATAGCGCAAAGGTGGGCAGGTATCTTATATAAACTGTTATATGCCGAGAGATGAATCTTACATATATCCCACTTTAATAAAATGTGTGAATGGTATAAATATTTGCGTGCATTTTTGATATGCTTATTAATACTGTACAAAAGAATAAGCGGAGAAAATAGACTACCAAGAATGGATGATGAAGCAAAGTGTAAGACGAATTTATGTTATTTAGAACCCTTCTTCTCCACAAAATTTGCTAGCTGCGCCTCTTTTTTAATACCTCTATCACATCCTTTAGGTTTCTGTCCTTTGCTGCAAGCAATACTAGGTAATGAAATAATAAGTCGGCGGATTCATTTAAAAAAAGTTCATTGTTGTTATCTTTGGCTTCTATTACTAATTCCACAGCTTCTTCTCCCACTTTTTGGGCTATTTTATTTATGCCTGCTTTAAATAGCGATGAAGTATAAGACTTTTCAGATGTTTCATTTTTCCGTTGTTGTATAATACCTTCTAATTTCTTTAAAAAATCAGGCTCATTTTTTTCATTCCAGCAAGTATCAGTACCCGTATGGCAAACAGGCCCTGTAGGGATAGCCTTAATAAGAATAGCATCATTATCACAGTCGGCGAGTATTTCTTTTACATGCAGGATATTGCCCGATTCTTCTCCTTTCATCCAAAGACGGTTTTTACTTCTGCTAAAGAAAACAACCTTACTTTCTTGTTGTGTTTTGGTGAGCGCTTCTTCATTCATATACCCCAGCATAAGAACTTTTGCTGTTTCGGAATCCTGTATGATAGCGGGCACCAATCCTTTTTCAAATTTTCCAAAATCTATTTTCATGCTTTTATATTCTTACGGATATGTTATTAATGGCAAGAAATTCTTTAAGTGCGGGTATCTCTATCTCTTTATAATGAAATACGCTTGCAGCAAGGGCTGCATCTGCTTTTCCGGTTGTAAAGGTATCAACAAAATGCTGCATTGTTCCCGCTCCCCCCGACGCAATTATTGGTATATGAAGCGATTGTGAAATGGTTCTTGTTATTTCATTTGCGAAACCAGTTTTTGTTCCGTCATTGTTCATGGATGTAAGTAATATTTCTCCTGCGCCCAGTTCTTCTGCTTCTTTGGCCCAACTCAAAGCCTCCATAGAAGTTTTTGTTTTACCTCCATTCGAATATACAAACCAATTACCCTGTTCGTTTTTTATATCAAGGGCAACGACAATGCATTGGGAGCCAAAGCGCTTGGCAAGTGTAGTAATTAGTGCCGGATTTTTAATGGCGGCTGAGTTAATGGAAACCTTGTCAGCACCGGCGTCCAATAAAGCGGACACATCATCTATAGTAGAAATGCCACCACCAACGGTAAAGGGTATATTTATAGTCTCTGCTATTTCCCGCACCAACGACAGAAATACTTTACGATTTTCATTTGTGGCTGTAATATCCAGATAAATGAGTTCATCGGCGCCTTGTTGCGCATAATAAGCGCCTTGCTCCATGGGATCACCTACTTCTTTTATAGCAAGAAAGTTAATTCCCTTCACAATTTTGCCATCTTGAATGTCCATACACGGTATAATACGTTTCGTAAGCATTTTTATAAAATAAAAGGGGTTAGCTCGCCTAATTTTATCCTGTCTTCATACAAAGCTTTGCCTACTATTACTTGCTGGCAACCTACTTGTTCTAAAGCTGTAATATCGTTTAAGCAACTGATGCCGCCACTGGCAATTAACTTAAAGTTACTTACATGCGATAATATATTTTTATATAAGTCTATTGCAGGCCCGGCAAGGCTTCCATCTTTCGAAATTTCTGTGCAGATAATCTGAGTAACGCCGTTATCCAGTAAATCGGTTAAGCAATCGTAAATGGATATGCCGCTATCTTCCTGCCAACCCGATATGGCTACTTTTTCATTTTTTACATCGGCGGCAGCTATTATTTTTTTTGCTCCATATTTTACAAGCCACTCTTTAAAAAGTGATTTATTCTTTATTGCGATGCTACCTGTCGATATCATCGAAGCCCCACTATTAAAAGCGATCCGAATGTCATCATGCGTTTTTATTCCTCCTCCAAAGTCAATAATTAGCTTTGTTTGCGAGGCAATATTTTCCAGTACAGGGAAGTTTATCGTTTTACCTTGTTTTGCTCCATCCAAATCAACCAGGTGTAATCGTTTTATTCCCGCATCTTCAAAACGTTTAGCCACTTCACACGGGTTTTCATCATATATTACCTTCTTTGAAAAATCGCCATAGGCAAGGCGTACGCACTTTCCATCTATAATATCGATGGCAGGAATTACACGTATCATAAGTTTATGAAATTCTTTAAAATAGCTTCCCCTACTGTTCCACTTTTTTCAGGGTGAAACTGTACAGCATGAAAATTATTTTTTGAAAGCGATGCGCTAAATGAATTAACATAATTGGTTTCCGCACGGGTTTCTTGTCCCATTTCGGCATAAAAGCTGTGAACGTAATATACATAACTATTTTCTAAAATGCCTTTAAATAGGGAGCCTTTTAGGTTTTGGATGGTATTCCAACCCACATGCGGAACTTTAATGCCAGGTGCAGGAATAAATTTCTTTACTGCCAGATCAAAAATGCCAAGACAATCAGTATTCCCTTCCTCCGAGTGTTTGCACATGAGTTGCAACCCAAGGCATATCCCCAAAAATGGTTGTTTAAGTTCTTTGATAAGTCTGTCAATACCAGATGATTTCAATTCCTTCATTGTACTGGATGCTTCCCCCACACCGGGAAATATAATTTTATCGGCTTTTGATATAGTTTCCGGTTCAGAAGAAAGAATAGGATTTATTCCAATACGTTGCAATGCAAAAAGCACCGATTGAACGTTACCTGCCCCGTATCGAATTACAACTACATTCATCTATAAACTTCCTTTAGTAGTAGGTAAAATCATGTTGGCTGCATCACGCTTGATGGCCATTTTTATTGCTTTTGCCAATGCTTTAAAAATAGATTCTATCTTATGGTGTTCGTTATCGCCTTCGGCTTTTATGTTCAGATTACATTTTGCCCCATCGGAAAATGATTTGAAAAAATGGAAAAACATTTCGGTTGGCATATCTCCGATTTTTTCTCTTTTAAATTCAACAGCCCATTCAATCCAGTTTCTTCCACCAAAGTCAATTGCCACTTGTGCAAGGGAATCATCCATAGGCAAGCAAAAGCCATACCTTTCAATTCCTTTTTTATCGCCCAATGCTGCTGTAAATGCTTCGCCAAGAGTTATTCCTGTGTCTTCAATGGTGTGGTGTTCATCTACTTGCCTATCACCTTTTGCCGAAATACTTAAATCAATGCCGGAATGCCTGCCCAGTTGTTCGAGCATGTGGTTGAAGAAGTTGATCCCTGTTTCGATATTGGTTTTCGCTGTTCCGTCTATATTTAATTCTACAATAACATCTGTTTCATTTGTCTTTCTTACTCTCCTCGTAATTCTGTCAGGTAATTTTAGGAAGTTATAAATGGCTCTCCAGTTTTCAGCTTTCAGTGCCAGATAGGGCTTTAGTTCATCTCCCACAGGTTTTGGACTGTTGATAAAGATAGCTTTGCAGCCCAGATTTTTTGCCAGTTCTATATCCGTTAGCCGGTCTCCGATAACAAAAGAATTTCTCAAATCATATTCAGGGGAGAAGTATTTGGTGAGCATACCGGTTCCCGGTTTCCGGGTAGATAAGTTATCATGTGGAAAAGAACGGTCGATATATATATCCGTGAATTTTATTCCTTCGCCTTCCAGTATTTTGAGCATTGCCTCGTGGGCCGGCCAAAATTTTTCTTCTGGGAAAAAATTGGTTCCCAGCCCATCCTGATTTGTAACCATTACAAGTTCATAATCAGTTTCTGTTGCAATTTTATACAATGATGTAATGGCGCCGGGTAGAAATTCAAGCAATTCAAGCGAATCAATCTGCTCAGTTACTGGAGGCTCAACAATTATAGTGCCGTCCCTGTCTATAAATAAAAGTTTTTTCATAGAGTGTAATTCTTTTCAAAAATTGATAAAAGCGAAAGTAGTTTTTTATTTTCATCGGGTGTTCCTACGGTTATTCTTAACCCGCCTTCACACAATGGCAAAGAAGAGCGGTTGCGCACCACCACATGATGTGAAACGAGAAATTTATACAATTCGTCTGGAGTATTTGTTTTTACTAATAGAAAATTTGATTGGGATGGGAGAATCTCTTTTATAAACGAAAAATCCGATAGCTTTTTTGATAATATTTCCCGTTCCTTTTTTAATGTGTCAATCATATCATGAACCTTGTCTTTATTATCCAACGCTTCTAAAGTGAGCCTTTGTACAAGAGTTCCTATATTGTAAGGTGGTTTAATTTTATTCATAATGCTTATAATAGCATTGCTTGAAAATGCCATACCAATCCTCAATCCTGCAAGTCCCCATGCTTTTGAAAATGTTTGCATGACAACTAAATTAGGATAGTGCTTAATATCCTGAAGTGTGCTTTCAGCATTGGCAAAATCCATATAAGCTTCATCTACTACTACTACACCATTAAAGGTTATCAATAGTTTTTCAATATCCGATTTTGATAGAGTATCTCCCGTTGGATTGTTCGGACTACAAACAAAAATAAGTTTGGTGTTTCTATCAATTACAGAAGTTATTTCCGGCAAATCAAGTTGCATGTTTTTAGTCAAATTGACTGCCTTCACAGCCACATCATTGATTTGGGCAGCTACTTCATACATGCCGTATGTGGGGGGAAGGATAATAATATTGTCCTTGCCAGGATTACAGAAAGCACGTATTAATATGTCAATTGCTTCATCGCTCCCATTACCCAAAAAAATAGCAGATGACTCAACACCTTTCATTTTTCCCAATTTTTCTTTCACCTTTACTTGCAGCGGATCCGGATACCGGTTAAGTATATGGGGCGTAGTTGCAGAACCCAGTGCATTTTCATTAGCATCGAGAAATATTTCCGCTTCGCCTTTAAATTCTTCGCGAGCGGAAGAATAAGGAGTAAGTGATGCAATATTGGGACGCAATATATTTTTTAAGTCGAACATTATTTTTTTCTTTTTATTTCGTTCATACGAATTGTAACGGCATTTTTGTGTCCTTCCAATTGTTCGGCTTCTGCCATTATTTTAATGGAAGGGCCAAGGTTCAATAGTCCATCAGGTGTTATTTTTTGGAAAGTAACTTTTTTTACAAAACTGTCTGCTGAAACACCGCTATAAGCCCTTGCATAGCCGTTTGTAGGTAGCGTATGATTAGTTCCTGAAGCGTAATCTCCAGCGCTCTCGGGCGAATAGTTGCCAATGAATACTGAGCCTGCATTGATAACCTCTTCCGCTATTCTTTCAGCGTTGGAGCAAGAGAGAATAAGATGTTCAGGTGCATATAGGTTAGAGAAACTGATCGCATCATCCAAGCTTTTAAGAAGAATGGCCCGGCTATTGGCTAAAGCCTTTGCAGTAATAACTTTACGCGGCAGGGTTTTTAATTGAGTGACGAGTTCTTTATTTGCAGATTCAATTAGTTTTTTACTTGTTGAAACAAGTATAACCTGGCTGTCGGGGCCATGTTCTGCCTGACTTAGCAGGTCAGCGGCTATAAACTCCGGATTAGCAGAATCATCCGCTATGATAAGCACTTCTGAGGGGCCAGCAGGCATATCTATTGCTATTCCACTTAGCGAAACAAGTTGCTTGGCAAGCATTACAAATTGATTTCCGGGTCCGAAAATTTTATCCACTTTAGGGATGATTTCAGTTCCCATTGCCATGGCTGCAATAGCTTGTGCGCCACCCACACGGTATATTTTTTTTATTCCGCATATTGCCGCAGTATATAATATAGCAG
>Ga0206863_1086_pt1 | contig 32626 bp, 30 predicted proteins | sample Alteio_BWOrgCont_41_FD_152634 | JGI IMG/M metagenome (GOLD analysis project Ga0206863, IMG submission 152634) | Enriched cells from forest soil in Barre Woods Harvard Forest LTER site, Petersham, Massachusetts, United States -... | ecosystem: Environmental > Terrestrial > Soil > Temperate forest >...
TTATTACGAGCGATTGCTGAAGAGCCAGCAACCCGAGAAAATGCTGGCGAGCGGGCGTCAGACGCTCACGTCCCATGAACCGGCCATCGATAGTCTGAAAAACCCTTATGTGCTGGAGTTTCTCCAACTACCGGAGGTGGCCGCTTTGCACGAGTCAGATTTGGAGAAGGCCATCCTTTCTTATTTGCAGTCGTTTCTGCTGGAGCTGGGCAAAGGGTTTGCCTTTGTCGCCCGACAAAAACGCCTGCGTTTCGACGAGGACGACCGGTATGTGGACCTTGTTTTCTATCACTGTCAGTTGAAGTTTTACCTGCTCATCGACTTGAAGCTCGGCGAGTTGACCCATCAAGATGTGGGGCAGATGGATGGCTACGTGCGGATGTTTGACGATCTGTGCGTTGCTGAGGGTGACAACCCCACCATCGGCCTGATTCTTTGCACGGAAAAAAACGAGGCGGTGGCGAAATATTCTGTGCTGAAGGACCGCAAGCAAATCTTCGCGTCCAAATACATGCTCTATCTGCCCACCGAGAAGGAACTCAGCCAGGAAATCGCGCGCGAGCGGAGGCTGATCGAGGACCGGTGGGAAGCGGCCTTGGATAAAACCAAACCCAGCACGAAAACCTGAGAGTGAGGAGAAGGAGACTAGGGAGCGCGCGTTACTTTATGTGGCCGTGAGCCGTGCGAAGCGCTCGGTTTTGATTTCTTCGCATGGAACGAAGAGCTCTTTCTTAAGCCGGATATCGTAGCACCGCCTGTCCGGAGAACATATTGCTGATAAATACTGGTTGACAGTCATTAAATAATATGGTTTTCTGTTCCACATGTTCTACATGAACACGAAACATGCAGGGCGGCCTGCCTGCCTGCCTGCCCTCCGTCCTGTCCTCCGTAGGCACGGCGGAGGAGGAAGCCTTGGCGAAGGAGTGTCCCGGCGAGCCGCTGGTGTCGAAGGGAAAGGTACGGCGCGGCTCACGCCAAGCCTTCCCCATCCGGTTTTCATAATTCATAATTCATAATTCATAATTTCCACCGTGGCACTCCATCTCCCAAACTCCGTTCACTCCGTTAACTCCTGTTCAAAATTCTCCAGCCGGTTCCCATCTGCATGTCCCGCCGTAGCCTCGGCGAAGGGGGATGCCGATCTGTGAAATCTGTGGTAAAAGTCCCTTGGTTTCGCCCTCCGATTTCAACTATGTCTTTCTCACAATCCCAGGCAATCCCAGGCAATCCCTGCTGATCCCTGCTGATCCACGCTGATCCATGCTAATCCATGCTAATCCATGCTCTTGAAAAAAAGACCCGTCCTCACCTTGTTTCTGCCGGGAGAGCGGGCGTCCCGCCCGCAGCCAACCTCGGCTCTTGAAAAAAGACCTATGCTCAACATTTTTCCCTCAGGTCGGTCGCGCTGCAACGTCGGGCGCGTTCCCGATTCCGAATCGGGACGAGCCGTCGGCCCTCAAGTAGCGCGGTCGTCCCGACTGCGGGTTACGGTGGCGACCCGCCACAAGTCTCCTCCCCTCCCAATTTCAGCTTTCAGCTTTTGTCCCCGAACCGCTTTGCATCCGGGCTCCTTCGGGCTTGTACGGGCTCGTACGGGATAAAATGCCGGGGGGGTGCCATTAAGAAGGACATGCGTGCCGTTTTCGGATCGCCGCCGCCGGCATGAAGAAACGGTTCCGGTTGGGGTCCCATCTGTGTAAATCCGTGAAATCTGTGGTTAAATTCCTTTGGCGGGGGCTAGCGGCTTATCGAATTCGCGTGAATTTGCGCCTGCCTTCCATCTTGTCCGGCACAGCTCGGCGCGACGACGGAAGCTCCGCGGAGGAGCGACGCCGGAAGCCCATCCGTCCCATCTGTGGTTCAAATTGCTTTGATTGGCCCCCCTTTCTACTGGACGCACCCGCTGTCCATGTTAAGGTTTCATTGGAATGTCAACTGAAACGCAAACACCAGCCGTCCCTCGCAAAATCAATCTGCGCCGACCGGACATCATGGAAGCCGTCCAGGCTCAGGTCTTGTCCCATTACCGCAGCGAATTGGTGGACCGCATCCGTGCCAACGGGCATGTTCTGTCCGCCGACGGCCTGCTAACGGTGAAGTTGGCGAAGGAATTCGGTTTTTGCTACGGCGTAGAGCGCGCCATCGACCTGGCCTACGCGGCGCGCAAAGTGTTCCCCGACCAGCCGATTTATATTCTGGGGGAAATCATTCATAACCCCGAGGTGAACGACCAGATTCAAGCCATGGGAATAAAATTCCTCTCCGGCAAAGAGAAGAATGCCGACATCGAGGACTTGAAAGCAAAAGATGTGGTGATCATTCCCGCGTTTGGAACCGAAGTGGCCACCCTCCGGAAACTGGAAGCGAAGGGCTGCGAATTTGTCGATACAACCTGCGGCGACGTGTTGAGCGTCTGGAAGCGGGTGCGGAAGTACTCGAAAGAAGCGGTTACGAGCATCATTCATGGCAAGGCCTTCCACGAGGAGACCAAGGCAACGACATCGCAAGCCACAGCTTATGGCACCGGGCATTATCTCGTGGTGTTCACCCTCGCCGAAACCGATTACGTCTGCCAATACATCCTGGATGGAGGAAATAAAGAGGAGTTTCTCGCCAAGTTCAAAGGGGCGTATTCGGAAGGCTTCGATCCGGACCAACATCTGATTGCGATTGGAGTGGCCAATCAGACCACCATGCTCCGAGGCGAGACTGAGGAGGTCCAGAGGCGTCTGCGCGCGGCGATGTCGGCCAAATACGGCGAGGCGGAACTGGATAAACATTTCCGGTTTTTTGACACGATCTGCGGCGCGACCCAGTCCCGGCAGGACGCCCTCGAAAAACTGTTGCGGGAGCCGATGGACTTGTTGCTGGTCATTGGCGGCTATAATTCGTCAAACACCTCGCACCTGGCGGAAATGGGCGAAGCCAAGCTGCCCACCTTTTTTATCAAGAACGCCACCAAGATGGTTTCGGACAAAGTCATCCTGCACTACAATCAACACCTGCAAAAGGAAGTGGAGACCAACAACTGGCTGCCTCCGGGCCGCATCACGGTCGGCATCACGGCGGGCGCGTCCTGTCCCAACAACCTCATCGAAGACACCATCCACCGTCTCTTCGAATTGCGGGGAGTTTCCGTGCGGGAATTGATGGCGAACTGATTCCTCCCGGCCAAGCCGCCACTCATGCCGTGCATCCGATCGCAATTGGAGACCCGCGAACGCGATACCCTCGCCTGTTACGCCCAATTTAGCGCCGACTCCCGGGGGAGAAAGTATCCGGAACCGCCTCCGGATTGGCGCACCCAGTATCAGCGGGACCGTGACCGTGTCATTCATTCGAGAGCGTTTCGCCGGCTCGAATACAAAACCCAGGTCTTTCTTAATGGCACCGGAGACCATCTCCGAACCCGTCTGACGCACACGATGGAGGTCGCCGCCATTTCCAGAAATATCGCGCGCGCCCTGAGGTTGAACGAGGACCTGGCAGAGACGATTGCGCTGGCGCATGACCTTGGCCATCCCCCTTTCGGACACAAGGGGGAAACAGCTTTGAACAATTTGATGAAGGCTCACGGCGGCTTCGAGCATAACCGCCACAGTCTGCGCATCGTCGAGGAACTCGAACAGAAATACCCTGATTTCAACGGCCTCAACTTGACCTGGGAAGTTCGCGAAGGGCTCGTCAAGCATTACACGGCCTACGATCACCCGGGGAAACGTCGCGGGTTCAACGCCAAAACGCCATCACTCGAAGCCCAAGTGGCGAACTTGGCGGACGAAATCGCCTACTATAACCATGACTTGGACGATGGTCTCGATTCCGGCTTGCTCAGTGAGGAGGATTTGGAAAAAAACGTGCGACTTTGGCGGCACGCCGCGAAATCCGTGCGCGAGGAACACGGAAAGCTGCCCGATGAATGCAGGCGTTACTTTATCATCCGCTGCCTGATCGACAGCCACGTCCGCGACGTCGTCCACACCACCGAGGCCTCGGTTCTCAAGGCCGGAGTGGCATCCGCGGACGACGTCCGCTTGCAACCGCGGGCCCTCGTCCAATACAGCGCTGAACGAAAGACGCTCAATCTGGAATTGCGGAAGTATCTTTACCGGAATCTTTACTTCAATCCGGAGGTCCACGGTCCCAACCTCAAGGCGGTGCGATGTTTGGAGGAGTTGTTTCGATACCTCCTCAAACATCATGATGAAGTCGGGGAGCAATCGCGTCGGCGGGCGCGAAAAACCGGATGGAATCGCGCCATTTGTGATTATCTCGCCGGGATGACGGATCGCTACGCGATGAGCGAGCACCAGCGGCTTTGCGGTCAAAAGATTGCGGCCTGATTTCCAAAATTCGCGCGATGACGCACGCCTTCTCCGTCCGCGCTGAATCAGAGCATGGTTTTCAAAAGGCCGAGTATCCCGACGGCCAGGGCGGCCAAAGCGTCGCCAGCAATCAGACCGCCGCCGACGAGGGACATCGTGCTCATGTCCTCGGGCAATTCGTTTTCGGCGGGCTTTCCAGAGCGCGAAGGGGCGCGGGCGGTGGCCGTGTCAAAAAGCGAGGCAGTCACGCCGCCCGCCGCCCACCAAGCCACCGTGATGAACTCGACAAACCCGCCGAAGGCGAACGCATACGGACTCGGCAGAAAAAGGGCGTCCACGAGGAAATTGGCGGCGCGTCCATGTCGCGAACCGTTGGCAAAGTCGTTGTAAGGTCCAAACTGATTGAGGAGTTTGCGCGCGATTTCTATGGCCAGGCCGATGGCGATTCCGAGTTGCAGAGCTTTCATGACGTGCGGCTGCGAATGGGTAATCCCCCTGAGCGCGCCCACCATCTTAAAGGTGAACGCGGACTGCCATTTTTGGGCGCCGGCGAGGTGCGGGTTGGCGAACTGGTCCTGGGTTAGAATCGGATAGGCGCTCATGAAAAATTTTGCGAGTACCACGGACAAGACCGCGCCCGCGGCGATGCCGATAACCTGGTAACGAAATTGCACGACGCGATTGGTGCCTAGCCGCCAGCCGGTCGAACGGTCTTGTTGCATGTCGCCGCCTTCGCTGGTGGCGATGGCGAGAACGGCGGCGCAGAGCATGCCCACACCGGGATCACGCAATCCCACGGCGGCCAGGATAAACACCGAGACCACAAACGCGCTTGAAATCGGGTTGAAGTCCGACACGCCCAACGCAATGCCGTTAACCAGGACGAACAAAAAGCAAAGAGCAACGGCGACCGAGAGAAAAAACAGGGGCTGATGCAGGACCGAACTGCCGACCCAAACTGTGCCCGCCGCCCAAAATACGACCCAGAGCACCAAACGCAGGAGATTAACCCGCTTCCAATCCGGCGCGGGCTCGGATGGCTTTCCCTTATCCACGCGCAGCCGGCGAAACGTTTGAAAAAGGATGACCGTGAGATCGACCATCGCGGCGCCCATGATGGCGCCGAGCGAAATGATAAAGCCGATCTTGCGGTAAGGATCATTTTGGCCGAGCCAGCCGATAGCGACCAAGTGGGGCGTGGCCAAACGTCCTATAATCGCCACGAGCAAGGCCGGAATGGCGATGCGCGCCCCGACGATCATGCCTCCACCGAGTGTGGAGGCCGAAAACCCGGTGGCCGCCAGAGCGGTGATCTTGACCGAGACCAGGGCTCCGATGAAGCCGCTCAACATGCTGCCTCCCAGCTTGGCAATCGAGCGCTTGAGGAGGCTCGGGTCGGTTAAGGCCCGGAGAATGTTGGCCACGGCCAGACCGGAGGGATAGGTCAATCTCAGACGATCCACGAGGATCGGCGTGTAAAGCATGCCGACGCCGACCCCAAACATTCCGATACAAAGAAAATAGAGGATGAGTTGCCAGACGGGTGGTTGCGGCAAACCAAGCCAGACCATGGCCTGGACCAGCGGGCCCATGGCGCACATGCCCGCCACGGATGCCGCCATGGTTTGCATGTAATTCGCGCCGTGCTTTCCTTCGGGACCGTAGGGCAGGGTGACGACGCTGCCGAGAATTCCCGCCAAGACCTGGCCGGCGACAAAAAAGCCAATCGAGAAATTCATGAACGCGGCGGAAATCCCGCCAAGGGGGCCCAGGATCAGGATGGCCACGCAGGAAAGAAGAACATGGTAAGCAGGGGAACCGATGCGGGGAAGAAAGCGGCGGAGCCCGGATGTGTTTGCGTGATATTTTGGCGCGGGAGGAGCTTGAAGTTGGTCCGGCATCATGCGGTGCTGCCACCGAGGATGGCGAAACGTCGCGCCAGTGTCAAAGGCGATGATGACGCACACATCTCCTCTGTTTACGGAGTCGCGTTCCGCCGCTATCCTTGGCTGACATGGCCGAGATCGTTATTGCCACTTTAAACGCGAAGTACATTCACGCGGCGTTCGGTTTGCGCTACTTGCTCGCCAATCTCGGCGACCTTCGCCCGAGGGCGGCTCTGGCGGAATTCGACATCCAACAAAAGCCCATCGAAATTGTAGAATCCTTGCTGGCCTCGCAGCCGCGCATCGTCGGTCTTGGGGTTTATATTTGGAACGTGACGCCCACCACGGAGGTCGTGGCTTTACTTAAGCGGCTGCGGCCTGATCTCACCGTGATTCTCGGCGGCCCGGAAGTGAGCTTTGAAACAGATCAGCAAGAGATCATCCGGCTCGCCGATTATGTCATCACCGGTGAAGCCGACCTCCAATTCGCCGTGGTTTGCAGCCAGATTCTCGGCGGCGGACGTCCATCGGCCAAGGTGATTCCATCAGAAATCCCCGACCTCGCGCAACTAGCACTCCCCTACGATCTTTATAGTGAGAATGACATCGCCCACCGGGTGATCTATGTCGAGGCTTCGAGAGGCTGTCCTTTCACCTGCGAATTCTGTCTCTCCTCGTTGGACGTGCCCGTCCGTCAGTTTCCTTTGCCCTTGCTGCTGTCGGCGCTGCAAAAATTGATCGACTCCGGAGTGAGACAATTCAAGTTCGTTGATCGCACATTTAACCTGAATCTGCAAACGAGCCGGGCGTTGCTGGCGTTCTTTCTTGAACGCCTCCGGCCGGGGTTATTTCTGCATTTCGAGATGATACCCGACCGTTTGCCCGACGGTCTGCGCGAGTTGATCGCCAAATTTCCGCCCGGCGTCCTGCAATTCGAGGTCGGCATCCAGACCTTCAACGAGGAAGTCTCCCGAAACATCAGCCGCCGACAGGATTATTCGCGATTATCAGACAACTTCCGTTTTCTTCGGGGTCAAACGGGAGTGCATGTCCACGCCGACCTGATTGTGGGATTGCCGGGGGAGGGCATGGAAAGTTTTGCCGCCGGTTTCGACCGGTTGTTGGCGCTTCGACCGCAGGAAATCCAAGTGGGCATTCTCAAACGACTTCGAGGAACGCCAATCGTCCGCCATGACGCCGCGTGGGAAATGGTTTACAGCCCGCATCCGCCCTACGAAATACTTCGGAACAAAACCATCGATTTCATCGCGATGCAACGCTTCCGACGTTTCGCGCGCTACTGGGACTTGCTCGGCAATAGTGGGAATTTTGTGGAATCACTCCCGCTGCTCTGGGCCGGCGGCGCCTCGCCTTTTTGGAGTTTCATGGCCCTCGCGGACTGGCTTTATGCCGAAGCCGGGCGTCAACACAGCATCGCCCTAAACTATCTGGCCGAATTGCTTTTCCGCTATCTGGCCGAATCGAGCGTTCTGCCACGCGAGGCGGTGGCGCAAGCGATTTGGTCGGACTATCAGCGTTGTGGTAGGCATGAAGCGCCGCTCTTTTTGCGCGAATTTGTTTCCCATGAGGAAACCCGTGCGGCCCGAGCGCGGGGGTTAGCCCCAAAACGGCAGGCACGCCACCTCGCCAGCCTGCCCTCCGCTGCTTTGGATAATTGCAAATAACCAATTGTCAAGGATGGACATCCCGTTGCTCGAAGTCCGCGATCTGGTTCTCGAAATGGGTCAGGGCTCGGAAAACGTCCGGCTTTTGAACGGAGTTTCATTCACTCTGCGCAAGGGCGAGACTCTCGGTTTGGTGGGAGAAAGCGGCAGTGGCAAAAGTCTCACCGCCTCAAGTCTCGCGCGACTGACACCCTCGCCTCCCTCCCGCTATCGCGGACAAATCCTTGTGAACGGACACGATGTCTTCGGCATGACCTCTCGTGAATTGCGCCGCCTGCGCGGCGGCGTGATCAGTTACGTCTTCCAAGAACCCGCCTCGGTTTTAAATCCGGTCTTGCGCGTGGGGACACAGATTCTCGAGTCTTTGCGGTTGCATCACCCCGAAGCCGCCAGACCCGCCGAGGTCCATCGCTGGCTGAAGCGGGTTGGCATACCGAGCCCGGAGAAACGGGCGCGCCAATACCCGCACGAACTCTCCGGCGGAATGCAGCAACGCGCCGTCATTGCCATGGCGCTCGCCTCCCAGCCCGACTTGTTGATTGCGGATGAGCCCACCACCGCTCTCGATGTCACCATCCAGGCGCAAATACTGGACCTGCTGCGCGATCTCCAGCAACAGTTCGGCATGGGCATCCTCTTGATCACCCACAACCTCGGAATCATCAGCGAAATGGCCGGTCGGGTCCTGGTCATGTACGCGGGTCAGATTGTGGAGAGCGGTGCCGTGGGGGATGTCCTTGGAAACCCGCAACATCCCTACACCCGCGCTCTTCTGGCATCAGTCCCGAGCTTGCAAGGAAACCGCGACCGTCTGTTGACGATCCCGGGCCAGGTTCCGTCCCCGCGAGAATTTCCATCGGGCTGCCGGTTTCATCCCCGTTGCGTCCAGGCTCGACCCGACTGCTCGGAACGCATGCCAATTCTCGAAGAACTTTCAGGCTCGCGCCTCGTGCGATGCCCTTACCATGGGGTTCCAGCATGAGCTTGCTCGAAGTTCAGGGGCTGAAGGTTCATTTCAAGCTTCGTCGCGGATGGTTTCGCTCTGCCTCGATCCTGAAGGCTGTGGATGACGTGAGTTTTCAAATTGATCCCGGTGAAACACTTGGGATTGTCGGCGAGAGCGGTTGCGGCAAAACCACTCTGGCGCGCGCTATAGTTCGATTACTCACGCCCACTGCGGGACGCATCTTGTTTGAAGGGACGGACCTCGCCATTCTCAAAGGCGCCGCTTTGCGCCTGCGCCGACGGAAACTACAAATGGTGTTCCAAGACCCCTACGGATCATTGAACCCGCGGATGACAATTCGCCAAATCATCAACGAGCCCCTCGGCATTCATCGCGTGGGAAAAAACGCGAAAACGCGGAGCACGCGATATTCGGAGCTGCTTACCGCGGTGGGCTTGGACGCGGGGGCGGCGGATCGTTACCCGCATGAGTTCAGCGGGGGCCAGCGCCAGCGCATTGGCATCGCTCGCGCCCTGGCCTTGGAACCTCGAGTTGTCGTGTGCGACGAACCCGTCAGCGCTCTTGACGTTTCCGTGCAGGCGCAGGTCGTCAATTTGCTGCGGGATTTGCAGGAAACGCTCGGCATGGCGCTCGTCTTCATCGCCCACGATCTCGCGGTGGTGCGCCACATCAGCCACCGGATCATGGTTATGTATTTGGGAAAAGCGGTGGAAACCGGCCCGGCGCGGACGGTCATCGATCATCCCAGTCATCCCTACACCAAATCGCTCGTGGCCGCGGTGCCCGCTATTCGGCGCGGTGAGAGCGTGCCGCGAATAGTTCTTCCCGGCGAAATGCCCTCTCCGATCAACCCGCCGCCGGGGTGCCCGTTTCATCCCCGTTGTCCCGTGGCGCAGGATCTCTGCCGCGTCGAGCCTCCATTGCTACGCGAAATCCAGCCCGGCCATTGGGCCTCGTGCCATTTCGCGACCGTATAGGACCGTTCTCGCGGGCCTCACAACAGCGGAATTGTGGTTCCATTGGGAAGCGTCGCTTTCGTGATCACGTATGTGGCCGAGCCGTCCAATGAGCACGAAAACTTACCGTGCAGGACGATGGTTCCGTTGGTCTGAACTTCTTGGGATTGGCGAACCTTCGCCATGGCGGCCTCCTGGGCCTTGAGGATTTGGCGGGCAACCTGGGCGGAGGGAGCAAAGTAGAAAACAACTGTCCGCATGCCCGAATTACGTAAATTGCGTTGGATTTCTGGTAAATCCCCGTCCGTTGAATTGAGCCGCAAGCCGAGATTCGCGAGCTCCTGCGTGTCGCCTCTGCCCCTCAATTGGTAGTTTCCTCCCTCGCGATGCAATACAAAAGTGGATTCCGGCGAACCGGGCCGGTGGCAAAGAGCCAGTAACTCGCCGCGTTGAGTTTGAATGCAATCGAGGATGGCCTTCCAGTCGTAATCCACTTCGATGGCTAGACGCGGCTCTTTATTGGTGCCTTGATCCGAGGGCGTCGCTGCCGCTTTGGCGGAAACAGGGGCGTTCGCGACTATGGCCACAGTGGAATTCGTCAATGCCTCATCCCGCGGGATGTCTGCCAACCGGCTCGCCGGTGGCGTTGGCGCCGATGTTCCGACTGGCTTTTCGGAAGCGGCAATCGCGGGATGGGACTGCACTTCGGGCGATGGTGGTGGCGCAACCAGGAGCGGGGCCATCATCTTCACGGGGATGGCGGATTCCGTCATCAGTTCGCCGGCAGGTCCCATTTCCAGGCCCGGTGAATTGCTGGAAACGGCCTGACGCCCGACAGGATCCGGATGCGGCTTGACAGCGCGACATGCTTGGGACTGTTCCGGCGCCTTCCGCGGATAGCCGGCCACGAAGCAAACTGCCAAAGCCGCGAGAACCAAGAGTGCGATGGAAGCGAGAGCTTTGAGCCGGGCGGTGCGACCCAGGTTATTTGTGGACGAGTTCATAATTAGTTCGTGATCCGCCAAGGGCAACGAGGATTTCGGAGTTGGTCGCGAGGCGAGCCACGCTGAGGCCGGCCTCCACCAGCGCCTTCGCCAGCGGATTTCTGTCCGGCAGGCAAAGGGCCACCGTCAGAGTCTGGCCCTGGGCGTTTCTAACCGCGTTGGAAATGACCACCGGGAGATCCGCGGACGCCGATTGGTTACCTCCGGGGGGTTCCGTGTGAAACGACCCATCGGTATCCAGGAATAGCGTGAGGCTCGGTTTTGGCCCGGAGGCCGCTTGCGCCGCCGGAACCGCTTTGAATTCCGAGGCCATCCGGGCGGTGGCAATGAGTTGGGCCACCAGCAAAAACAGGCTCACCTTGGCGAAGAGATCCCCGCGAATCTGGTAGAGGCCGAGCGCGCCAGTTCCATTTAGAACTCTACTTCGAGTGCGCATCTTGCAGTTCCGTTCTTGATGGGTTTTCGGACCAACGCGTTTCGTTTTCCATTTCTTGGGCCGGGTGCTGAGAGGCCCAGAGATCGAGCATTTCCCGCCCGTGGAATTCCAAATGCGCGGCCTCGGTACTGAGCCGGGAGAGCGTCCAGCTCTCGATGGTGACCAATAGCAACGCGGAGAGCGTCATGCCGAGCGCCCCGGAAAATTCCCGGAACATTTCCTTCAGATCATGCCCTCCGCTGGTCGCGACGAGGAACGCCAGGATAGTGCCGCCAAAACTCACGTTCAAACATAAGGCGCGAAGCAATTCACCCTGGCTAATGAGCCGGCCGAACACGGCATTGATGTGGCCATCCAACCAACGATAGGCGCGCTCGGGAGGCGCCCCGGGATTCTCAGCCCATTTGTGGATGGCAACAATCGCGGGATGAAGCGCGATTTCTGCTCCTGCGATTTCGTTCCCGGCGGCGCGCTGCTCCTCCAATCGGTGCCGCCGGGCGAGACTGCCGCTAACGAACCATCGGTAAAGGCAAAGATAAAGGCCATAAGCTGAGAACGCCAATAAGACCCAAACCGGCATCGATACTTCTTTCAGGAGAATATAAATTTTCATGCGCAAAGGAAGGGCGGTGAGAATAATCTCACCGCCCTCCGGTGGGTGACGGGTTACTTGGCCCCATTTTTCAGGGCCTCTTCGGCAAGCCTGGCACGAACGGTCCCGAGTTCCGCGATGGCGGCGTCCAACGCGGCGACGGCGGAAGGCGGTGGCTGCGATTTGCCGGCGGGAACCACGACCACGGTTTTGGCAGGGCTGGCTTCAACCGCAGCGGGACGAGGCTTGGCCGCAGCCGCCTTGACCTTGCGCTCGGCGATGGCGAGGAACTTCGCCTTCTCGGCGGCGTGCCGCGCGATTAAATCGTCCAAGTCATTTTGAGGGACCGGCCCGATTTCAGCCGCCGCCGCCTCCAGAAGTTGGGCGCGGATCTCCGGCGCAACATCCAGGGCCAGATGCGAGGTCGCGACGCCCGTGACGGTCGCCGAGTTTGTTGAAGTTGGGACATCTTGTCCAAACACGGCGCCGCTGCAAAGAGCGGCCGCCACTAATGCTATTTTTGTTTTTGTCATCATATTTTTTCGATTTTTGACGGTTAATTTTATTGAGGTTTGACCGCCTCGCTCAAGAGTTCGTAGCGACGGCGTTTTAGTTCCAGCCATTGAGTTTCTTCCGGGGTTAGATTGCGCCCGTGGGGGTCCGCGGTCGCGAGCGACCGGGCACCACCATCCGCATCGTGGAATTTCCCCGAGTTGGCGCCGCCCATGGACCGTAATTCCCTGGCCAAGCCTTTGAACGAAGGGAGCCTGTTGGCCAATTTCGGCAACTCAAAATGCAGTACGATCCCAATGGCGATGATCGCCGCCACCACTTTGATGAATCTCAGTATTCGCATAATCAACGCTCCGGTTTGAAGGTTTCGAGGCTCAGGTCCTGGCTCTGTGGCGCGGGCCCGCGCGATTCGAGGACCTGTTCACTTTTGGATCGAAGACTGTCGTAGGCCCTGACCATTTTACCGAAATGCTGTGCTTCGCGATGCACCTCTTCCGCCGCCGCCTGGTGTTTGTGCTCGGCGATCGCGTCCTCCGTAAAGCGCCTCACGACCCGTTGCAGCATTTCCATGCGGGATATGTTGTCAGCCAGGCGCGTCCCGTCCACGGCAAGCTGTGCGCGGTCGCGGGCGACCCCGCCGATGATCTGGTCCAGACGGTCCAAATGGAGACGGGTTCCCTGCGCGGTGAACTTCACCTCGTCACTCATGATGGAATAGTCGCGGAGTTCGCGGAGTTCGCCCGGGGTTAACTCCACATCCACAAACTCAGCGGGGATCTGGCGCGCTTCCGCCAGACGCCTGGCCGCCTCGCGGCGGGTGGCGATCCGGGTCCCGAGCATCGCGGAAACGCGATCCGCCTTGGCCGCGATTCTTTGATGGATCGAGAGCGCTTTCGGGCCGTTCTCCACCGCGAAGCGCAGGGCCTCCGAGGTGACACGGAAGGCTTCCATCTCAAGCTGCTCCACTTCATTGGACGCTCCGGGAGAGAATTTAGACCCGGCCTCGTTAATGGCGGCCCCCAGATTGTTGATTGCCGCGGTGATCTGTCCCACCTGCTCGTCAAGATGGTTGCCAATGGCCTCAATCTCCCCGATGGTGGCGTTCGCCGGGGCGGTGTTCCTCATCCCCGAAGAGGGGATTTGTTCAAAAAACGACGGGGACGAGTTCTGCGCTCCGACCGCGGAACTGAAACCAATCAGCAAGGCGGCAAAAGCGGAGAGCCGGATCCATGTTTTGTTGTTGAGGCGCGACGCGCCTGGTGGTTCCACCGGGGCGGACGCGCCAATCGGTGGAACTGTTGACGGTTTAACTGTTATTTTTTTTCGTTTCATAATGTTTATGCCTTTCGAGTTGCGATTCTGAGATCAATCAAGGCGCCCGACCGGACGAACCAGCCCGTGCGCCTCCGGCTTTTTCTCCCGCCATTGTAGTGTTGCAACAGCGGCAACTGGTGAGCCATGTCTCATTACGTGAGAAAGTGCGCTACAAACGAATTGTTGTCAAATCTTTTTTCATAAGTTTTTGTTTGCGGTGGAAGCCGTTTTCGGTGATGGTGCGATTCGTATGCGGAAAACACCACTCCTGCGGCTCGACGAGCATCTTCGGGCCTTGATCAAACTGAAATTCGGCACCATCAACGCCATTGCGGCTAAAATCGCGGAAAAACCGTCCACCTTTCGCACCTGGCTTGATCGCAACACCTACCCGGACCGAGTTCTCGCCAAGCTCCATAAACTGGCGGTGATTCCAAAGGCGGACGAACTTGCCTCCAGCTATGAATTCGAAGTGGCGGAGGAATATCAGCGGGAGCACGCCCTTGATTTGCCAACGCTCGACGATGTTTTCCGCCTCCTGGATGCGCAGGCCGCGCGCCTGTCCCGTTCCCAGGGCGATTTCGACAAGATTCTTTCCGCCCTCTTCCAGGCCTTGGGGCGGGGGGATCAATTCGTTTACCTCACATTGGATCAAATCCCCATGGAATGGGACGCCATCGGGTGGCCTAAAATGAAAGGCGCCATCAGCCACGCTTTGAGGGAAGGCGCCAAATTGACTTACGCGGTGCCGAAAAAGCTGCCGGAGGAATTGCCGATGCAGCCAAATTTCAAGTGGCACTTCGATTCATTCGCGCGGGAGGCCGCCAAGGAATGTCCCCAGAGTTCCCAGCTTCTTTCGTTGATCCAGACCGACCTCGGCCTGTTTCATTTTCCCCAGACGAAAATTGTCTTGTGCAAAACCTCCGGTGCAAATGTCCGAGCTTTCATCACCTTTAAACAAGACAAGGAACGATGGATCTCCCTGCCGATGGACCGTCCGCTCTGCGCCTTTTTGGTGGCCTGGTTGGAAAAGCAGGGCTGCCTCCTCCAATGAGCCGGATGCCGGAAGGCTCGCGCAACTAGCTTCATGAATTGGCGCTGAACTCGCCCCTTTCCAACTATTACCGGCTTGATTTAGGGAGGAATGCCGTTGAGAGTTGGGCGCGGAATCAACTCATGATCTTGCTTCTCGATGTCGGCAATACCACCACGCATGTCGCGTTGTCCAGCACCAGGCGCATTCTCGAGCGCGCCGAGTTTCCCACCACATTATGGAAGAGAGCCCGTGTCCCCCAACTGTTGGCCGCTTTTTTATTCGGACATACGGTAACGGGAGTCTCCTACTGCCTCGTGGTCCCCGGGGTGCTGCCCGCTGTATGCAGATTCATCCGCACGCGGAAGTACGATTCGGCACAGGTTACCGCGACTAGCGTGAGCGGCCTCAAATTCAAATACCGCCAACTCCGCACCCTCGGCGCCGATCGCGTCGCCAGGGTGCTGGCCGCCACCCGGCTTCATGGCTCACCCGTGGTGTGTGTCGCCTTCGGCACGGCGCTCACCATCGAGGTCGTGGATGCCAAGGGTCGTTTCATTGGTGGCATCATTGCTCCCGGCATTGGCGCGTTCCGCGACTATTTGCACGAGAAGACGGCGCAGTTGCCCGCCATATCATTGCGTCCGGTTTCGCGATTCATCGGGCGCGGTACCGAGGAAGCCATGCGAATCGGTTGCGTGCGCGGTTTCCACGGAATGGTCTCCGCACTCATTCGCGGCGTGCGCGAGGAATTAGGGACGGAAGCTCTCGTGGTGGCCACGGGCGGTTACGCGCGGTTGGCGGCCGCGAAGGTTGCCGAAATCAACACGGTGCATCCGGACCTGACGCTGGAAGGTCTCCGGTTGTTTTGGAACGAGCGTGCGCGGTAAGTTTTGCTCCTCGACGCGCAGTGACATGTTTGGCACTCTGCGCCCCCATGAATCGCATCGAAGAATGTTTTGGCCGTCTCCGAAGAGAGGGCCAAAAAGGGTTTATTGTTTATATCGGGGCGGGCGATCCGAACCTCGAAATGACCTGTCAATTGGCGCTGATGCTCGATAAGGCCGGGGTGGACATTCTCGAGTTGGGCGTGCCGTTCAGCGATCCTCTGGCGGACGGTCTGGTAAATCAACTGGCGGCTCAACGCGGTCTCGAATCTGGAACCACTCCGCCCGGTGTTCTGGAAACGGTGGCCGTAATCCGCAAGGAATCCGGTATTCCCATCATCCTTTACGCTTATTTTAATTTGCTCCACCACTACGGACTCGCGGCCTTCATTCGCGACGCGGCAGCGCGCGGAGTTGACGGGTTGCTCGTGCTCGATCTGCCGCCGGAAGAGTCCGAGAATTATGAGAGCCTGATGAAAGAACACGGCCTTTGCACGATTTACCTCGTCGCCCCCACCACTCCCGAGGACCGCGTGAGCTATATTGTCAAACGAGGAACCGGTTTTATCTATTATGTGTCACGGGAAGGTGTCACCGGCATGCAGAGCAAGGTCTCGGAGACGATCGCGCGGATGACCGCGTTGATTCACAAACACACGCCGCTTCCAGTCGCGGTGGGATTTGGCATCTCGACTCCCGAACAGGCCGCCCTAGTGGCCTCCAACGCGGAGGCCATTGTCGTGGGCAGCGCGATTGTTGACCAGGTCGCCCGGCACAACCGGGACCCGCAATTACCCGCAATAATTCGGGCGTTCGTCCAACCGATGCTCAAAGCCGTCAAGGGTTAAAGCTCGCTCGCGCCCCTCCTTCTATCATGTATCCAGAACATCATAAAAACCGCTACATCATCATCATGGCCGGAGGAAAAGGAGAGCGTTTCTGGCCCGTTAGCCGTCAGGCCGCGCCCAAACAGTTGATCACTCTCCTGGGGGATCGCTCCTTTCTGCAACAGGCGGCGGACCGTGTTCTACCGCTGGCCCCGGTCGAGAACATCCTCGTCATCACCAATGCCGTGCAAGCCGCCGCCGTGCGCAAACAATTGCCCCAGCTTCCGCGCGAAAATGTGATCGGAGAACCTTGCGGTCGCGACACCTGCGCCGCTGTTACTTTGGGGGCGGCTTTGGTTGCCGCTCGGAATCCCGAAGGCGTGATGGCCGTTTTACCCGCCGACCATGTCATTCCTGATGAATCGAGATTTCAACAAGTCCTGTCCGACGCCTTGAATTTGGCCGCTCAACGAGAGGTCATTGTCACTATCGGCATCAAACCAACCGAGGCGGCCACTGGTTATGGTTATATCCACACGGGCGCTCCGCTTGGTTTGCCCGCGGCGGAGTTCAAGACCGCCTTTTTTCAGGCGCTTCGCTTTGTCGAGAAACCGTCGCACGAAAAAGCGGTCGAGTATCTTCACAGCGGCGAATATCGCTGGAACGCCGGAATGTTCGTTTGGTCTTGCCGTACGATTATCAGTGGATTAACCGCGCACCAACCGGAGATGGCCGCGGCTTGCGAGCGGTGGCGCAAGACCTTGACGGGCGCCAACATCAAACGGGTCCTCGCCCACGAATATCCCGGAATCAAGAAAATATCCATCGATTTCGCCTTGATGGAGAAGGCCGCGAACGTAGTGGTGGCTGATGGTTCGTTCGCTTGGGACGACCTGGGGGCATGGACAGCCTTGGCGCGGCATCTCGCGCCGGATGCCCAAGGGAACTGCGCCGCAGCCGATCTCGTGCAAGTGGATTCGGAGCGGAATATCATTTTCGATGCTCGCAAAAAAAAGCGGACACCGATTGCGCTGGTCGGCATCCGCGATACGGTGGTGGTGCAAACAGATGACGCGCTGCTGGTGGCGAGCCTCGATCAAGCCCAAAAGATTAAAGAACTCGTCGCCAAGCTCGCCGCCGACGAACGATACAAACATTTGGTATGAAAGACCCGGCATGAGCAGTGACGCAACAGCGGTCGCCATCCGCCAGAGATGGCTGGACAAACTATTCCCAGCGGGCACACCCAAATTGTGGTGTCCGCCACTGACGCATTATGATGCCGAAGGGGCCATCGACCGTCGGCATATTGGGGCTCATCTGGAGGCTATTTCACCGTGGGTCAAGGGGTTGCTGGTTCCGGGTTCGACGGGAGACGGGTGGGAATTGACGGCGGGCGAATCGAGGGAGGTGTTGGAAATTGCGCTGCAGGAATCGCAACGGCTCGGTCTTTCCGTGCTGGCGGGCGCCTTGCGACCGGTCGCCTCGGAGGCCAAATCAACGGTCGTTCAAACCGTGGATTTCTTAAATAAACGCGCCGGTCTTGATTCCCTCGAGGAATGCCTTCTGCACACGCAGGTCTGCGGGTTCGCCGTCTGTCCGCCGCGCGGTCGCGGCATGGAGCAGAAGGAGATGGGAACGGCGCTCTCGGAAATACTTTCGCTTGGCATCCCGACGGCGGTTTATCAGTTGCCGCAGGTAACGGAAAACGAATTGAGCCCTGAACTAGCCGCCGGTCTGGCGGAACGGTTTGGCAATTTTATTCTGTTTAAGGACACTAGTGGAACGGATGTGGTGGCGAAGTCGGGATGTGATTTGAGGGGCGTTTTTATGGTCAGAGGCGCCGAGGGGGGATATGCGCGTCATCTCAAAAGTGGCGGTGGGGCTTATGACGGTTTCCTTCTGAGCACCGCCAATGGTTTCGCCCGCGAGCTGCATCAAATCATGACGAGCCAAGCCGCAGGCCGCCTGAAGGAGGGGAACGAACTGTCCGACCGGTTGAGCGCGTTGGTGGATGAGATATTTCGGTTGGTGCGCGAGATTCCGGCTGGCAATGCGTTCGCCAACGCGGGCAAAGCGGTGGATCATTTTCGGGCCCACGGCCCGAAGGCGGCCGGGGTGGCGCCCCCCCGGTTGCACGCTGGAAGTTCCCTGCCGGTGGAGGTTATTCGCGCCACCGGCGAGGCCTTGAGTCGCTATGAGATGATGCCGGCCAAAGGATATTTGGAATAGTTTCAGTTCGATCGATTCAACGCGCTGAGGACAGCTTTCACGGAAGCGAGTTCGATATTCGTATCGACTCCGGCGCCCCAGCGGGTGCGACCGTCAAGGTGTTTGACTTGAATGTAGGCGATGGCGGTCGCCTCTTCGCCGGCGCTCATGGCGTGCTCGCTGTAATTTGCGATCTCGAAACGGGGAAGGCTGGCTTGAGTGAACGCATGAACCAAGGCCGCCAGCGGGCCGTTGCCCTGTCCCGAAATCGCGACCGGTTGACCGTCGCGGAGCAAGCGGGCCTGACAGCGGACCGACCCGTCACGGCTTTCGGTCTCAAACCCCTGAAGTTGCCAGGGGGAGGCGCGTTCCACGTATTCGCGCCAGAACATCCCTTTCAATTCAGCGCCACTGACCTCCCGTCCGATCCGGTCCACCTCGTCGTTGGCGATGGGCCCGAATTCACGCTGCATATCCTTGGGCAGTTCCATGCCGAATTCGCTTTGCAAAAGATAAGCGACGCCGCCCTTGCCGGATTGGCTGTTGACGCGGATGACCTCGCGGTATTCGCGTCCGATGTCCTTCGGGTCAATGCTGAGATATGGCACGTCCCAATACTGGCGTCCGCCGCGCTCCCATTCGGCGAGACCCTTTTTGATAGCGTCCTGGTGGGAACCGCTGAAGGCGGTGAAGACGAGCTCGCCGCCGTAAGGTTGGCGGGCGGGGACCGCCATCCCGGTGCAACGCTCATAGACCTCGCGAATCGCATTCAGATCGGAGAAGTCGAGCCGCGGATCGATTCCTTGCATATAGAGGTTGAGGGCGACGGTGACGATGTCGAGATTACCCGTGCGTTCGCCATTGCCGAAGAGTGTTCCCTCCACTCGGTCCGCCCCCGCGAGCAAGCCGAGTTCAGTCGCGGCAACGCCGGTATAGCGGTCGTTGTGGGCGTGGAGGCTGATGATGAGGGAATCGCGATTCTTGAGGTTACGACACATCCACTCGATTTGATCCGCATAAACGTTGGGCATCGCGACCTCGACGGTGTCGGGGAGGTTCAAGATCATTTTGTTTTCCGGTGTGGGTTGCCAGACATCCATCACGGCTTCGGAAATTTCCCGGGCGAACTCGACCTCGGTGGCGCTGAAGCTTTCAGGTGAGTATTGGAGCATAACTTGAGTGCCTTTGAGACGGGGCAAACGCTCCCGAATCCATCCGGCACCGCGGACGGCGACCTGGATGATTTCTTCCTTTGACATGCCGAAGACGACGCGGCGCTGGGCGGGCGAGGTCGAATTATAAAGATGGACGACGGCTTTTTTCGCGCCGGCTAAAGACTCGAAAGTGCGCTCGATTAAATCTTCCCGCGCCTGGACGAGGACTTGGAGCCAGACATCATCGGGGGCGCGGCCCTCTTCTATCAGCCGCCGGTTGAATGTGAATTCGGTGTTGGAAGCGGAGGGAAAGCCGACCTCGATCTCCTTGAACCCGCACTTCACCAGCGTCTGAAAAAGTTCGAGCTTTTGGCTGACGTTCATGGGGACCGCCAAGGCCTGATTTCCATCGCGCAAGTCCACACTGCACCAGATCGGTGCATGGTCCAGCACCCGGTCCGGCCACTGGCGATCGGGAAGATGGACGGGAGGAAACGGGCGATATTTGATCGACGGGTTCTTATGCATGACTATTCTTGTCCATTCGTTTAATGCCCGCCGGGAGTGAGGTAAACAAAAAACCCACCGCCGACGCCGGCAGTGGGTTCATCAAAATTGGCAAACGACTAGAACCCGGCTGCCGCGCGGCGTAGTAGCAGCGCGTTCGCAAGCAGCAGGTTCAAATTAACGTTCACGATGGCAAAGTAACACGAGCGCCGACCGGAGTCGAACTTTTTTTAGCTGCAGCAGGGCCGAATCGATTCCAGCGGGCGAGTCTTTCTGCAAGGGGGCGCTTGCCATCACCCGCAAGTTCGCCTATGTGTTCCACATGGGATTGGCAGAAAACTTGGAGACGGTTCGAAGCCGCATGACCGCGGCGTGCGCTCGCGCCGGGCGAAGTGTCGCGGACGTCACGCTGATGGCCGTGACCAAGGGCCAATCGCCGGAAAGCGTGGCCCAGGCGGCGGACCTGGGTCTGACCTTGTTTGGGGAAAACCGGGTGCAGGAAGCCAAAATAAAGATCGGACAGTGCCCGCGTCAACTTCACTGGCAGATGATCGGGCATCTCCAGTCGAACAAATGCCGCGACGCGGTGCATTTTTTTGAAATGATCCAGAGTGTGGACAGCTTGGAATTGGCGCGGGAGCTGGATAACGCGGCGGCCAAAGCCGCCAAGCGAACGCCGGTGCTCCTGGAAGTCAATATGGCCGGCGAAGCCACCAAATTCGGTTATAAACCGGAAATCCTGCTCGAAGAGTTGCCCGCTCTGAACTCCTTGAACCGGCTCGAGATTCATGGACTCATGGCTATTGCGCCGTGGACCGCCGAGCCCGAGCGGGTGCGACCGGTGTTTCGCGCCTTGCGCGAACTTAAGCGGCGGTGCGACGACGTATTGGGCGCGCCGATGGCCCATTTGAGCATGGGAATGAGCGGTGATTTCGAGGTGGCGATCGAGGAGGGCAGCACCTTGATTCGAATCGGGACCGCCTTGTTTGGCCCGAGGGGCTCGAAGTCGCCCCAACATTTTGAACCAAAACATCTGACGACCGGTTAAAACTTGCTATGGATTTGACAGCGGACACATTCAGGGAAGAAATCGAGGAAGCGGTCAAGAATTACGAGAAATTCATTGTTTGCTTGGAAAAGACCCCGGATGAGTGCCGGGAATCGCTGCGCAAATTGATGAAAAAGGCCATCGATGCTTACGCGGGTCGCGGGCCGAATTTGCGGCACGGCATCGCGCTGGACAAACAGGTCACCATTATCATCAGCCAGACCGAGGTGGACCAGCCGTTATGCGGAATTTATTTCAACCTCTATTCCCCGTATCGCAAGAAGCCAGCCGGAAATCCCGCCGGGAAGGGCTGAACGACTCAATCGTTCGAGGTGCCTTTCGGAACGCGAACAGGCGGAAGAGAGTTCAATTGTCGCTGATTTGATCGTTGATTTGGAGGTCGCCTTGGAGAATGTCCGCGACCGTCTTGTCATCCCATTGCGACCCGCTAATTTTTATTTCCCCAACTCTCACGCCGTTACGGTAGGCGAAAAGCCGGGTGCCTTTGGGTGGAAAGACTCCGGGCGCCAGACTGAGGATGACGAACCGAGCTTTCGGATTCGACATAACCACTTTGCCGGTGATGGCCATTATTGGGACATAGGTGAAATTGGTCGAAACGACTGGTCCGCTTTGCGAGGGCTTGGCTAATGAGGTGCTTGTGGCGGGGCCGAAGTCTGTGGTGCCGGGCCTGACGCAACCCGAAAGCAGAACCGCCAAAAAAATGGGAGTGGGAAACCGTCGCATAGGAGTGTTTACCTGAATCACTTCGCCGGAGCTTTGCCTTCGAATTCGACCTCTTTGAACCCAAGTTGATGGAGCAGATTCATAAGTTGGCCTTGCGCCCGTTCGTTGGATTCCCTGATGATCCCATTGATGAGAGCGGCGTCCCTCAATTGGTTCACCGCCTGCGCTCTGGCCTGTTGCTCGAGGTCCTTGTCGTACGCGCGCAAAAAACCTTTATTCCAATCCAAAACTTGGGTGCGGTGATCGTCAAGATAAACGTCGGTAATGCCGGGAGACGGCAATTTCAGGCTGATTTTTTGGCCGTTGACCTTGATGTCGCCTGCTTTTAACCCTTGAAGGTTGATTCCGGCCTTAACGACTCCGTGAGCGATCAGCGTGACCCGATTCTCGCCATACCATTTTACGTCCTCCAGAACGATGACTTTCTCCAGGACGTACTTCACCGTGACCCATTGGGACAGGGTTTGGACTTGTTGCAGGATTGCGGTGGTATTGAGGATGACCGGGGGCGAGCTTGTTTTAACCAAATGTGGCAGGAAGAGCCCGAAAACCAGGCCAAAGATGAAAAGCACGATGACGCCAAGCGCAACCAGAAATGCCGAGATTCTTGACATTATGGCCTGATTGTAATCTTGTCCGGCGGTTTGCAAAGCCGGAAAGTCGCGATTGCCCGAAAACGATTCCTTCGTTAGCTTTCTGGCATGAGCGCGTTTTTATCCGCCGGCTTTCCATCTTTTCGTCCCCGCCGCTTGCGCCAGTCCCCTCAACTACGCGGGTTGGTCCGCGAGACGAGTCTGACCCCCGGACAACTGATTCTTCCACTTTTCGTTCGTCCCGGCAAAAAACTGCGCCGTCCGGTGGCTTCTCTCCCGGGCGTTTTCCAACTTTCGCCGGATGAAGCCCTGCGCGAGGCCCGCCGGGCCGTCAAGTCCGGGATTCCGGGTGTGCTGTTATTCGGCATCCCCGGGGCAAAGGATGAAAAAGCATCGGGCGCTTTTGCGCGTGACGGGATTGTGCAACAGGCGGTTCGGTTGCTGAAAAAGGAGCTTCCCCAACTGATCGTGATCACGGATGTCTGTTTGTGCGAATACATGAGCCACGGCCACTGTGGAGTCGTCGAAACGTCCCGTGGCACGATCCTCAACGATCCGAGTCTCGAGTTGCTGGCCGAAACCGCGTTGAGCCACGCCGAGGCCGGGGCCGACGTCGTGGCGCCGAGCGACATGATGGACGGCCGGGTCCGTTCGATTCGAAAGCGCCTGGACGAAAACGGCTTTGTTGACACGGTGATTATGTCGTACGCCGCGAAATATGCCTCGGCATTTTATGGTCCGTTTCGCGAAGCCGCCGAGTCCGCGCCGCGTTTTGGCGACCGGCGAAGCTATCAAATGGACCCGGCCAACGCCGAAGAAGCGCTCCGCGAGGTGTCCCTGGACATCGCCGAGGGTGCTGACATTGTGATGGTAAAGCCCGCCCTGGCCTACCTGGACATTTTGTACCGGGTGAAGCAGCAGTTCGGATATCCCACCGCCGCTTACGCGGTGAGCGGAGAGTATGCGATGGTCAAGGCCGCGGCGGCCAAAGGGTGGGTCGATGAAAGGGCCGTCGTCATGGAGAGCCTCTTCTCGATGCGCCGGGCGGGGGCCGACATGATCATCACCTACGCCGCCGTGGAAGCCGCCGGCTGGCTGAAGGAGTGAGGCCTATTGGGTCAGGGCGACCCGATAGAATCGTTGTGGGGATGAGGCAATGGTATTCGTATCCGAAGCTGTCGTGGTCGTGCTTGTAGCCGTGACGCTGAACAATGAGGTCCAACCGGTCTGGGTCAGAGCGGTCTTGGATTGCAGTTGGTAGGTGTGACCTTGAACAGAACTCCAAGTCAAGGTGAGGTAGCCACCCGCCCGGGTCACGCTTTGAATGACAGGGGCGGTTGCGGCTAGAACCACGCCAAGCCTGAAGATGGTTCCCACATTTCCCGCGCCTCCCGAACTCGTAGTGCCATAAAATGCACCGTCCGGGCCCTGCACGAGCCCGGCGAGCGGCGTCATGCCGTTGGTGTCGCGGAAAGAGACAAGCGTTGTAAGAAGGCCCGCGGAGGTCATGCTGAAGACAGTCCCGCCGCCATTGGTTCCTCCGTTCGAGGTCGTGCCATAAAAATTGCCGTCCGAAGCCAGCAAAAGCGGCCCGGCCGGATTTGCTCCGTTATTCGTTTGGTCAAAGGAGACGAGTGTGCTGAACGCGCCAGTGGGGGTGAGGACGAACACACTTCCGAAGGAGAAATCGCCGCCGTTGAAAGAAGTTCCATAAAAATTACCGTCCGTTCCTTGCACCAGGGTGGCTTCGGGTGTCGTGCCGTTGGTGGGATCGGAGGAAAACAAGGTTTGGAGCACACCCGACCCGGTGACACTGAAGATCGACCCGGTGCTTTGGAGCCCGCCCGATTCCGTGGTTCCATAGAACAAACCGTTCTTCGCTTGCAGCAATGGAGCATAAGCGCCATTCGTCTCGCTGAAAAAGACAAGGTTGGTGAGCACTCCCGCAGTCGTCGTTCGAAAGACCGTCCCCAAGCCGGTTTGGTCGGCCCCATTGAAATAGAGCCCGCCGGCGTCCGTTATTCCGTATAAATTGCCGTCGGAGCCTTGGATCACGCCGACCGGGTCGGCCCCGTTCGAGCCGTTAAACGAGAGGAGGCTGGTGAGAATGCCCGACGTGGTCATCTTGAAAACATTGCCGAATCCGAAAACACCACCGTTCAAGGTCGAGCCGTAAAGATTTCCGTCATTCCCCTTGATGAGTTGTCCGGGAAGATTCCCATCCTGTCCGTTAAATGAGATCAAGTTGGTGAACGCGCCGGCGGGGGTGATTTTGAACACCGTGCCAAAGCCGCTTAGCCCGCCGTTGGCAGTCGTGCCATAGAAATTACCATTGGTGGCCAGGACAAGCGCGGATTGAGGGGTGGCGCCGTTGTCCCCGGTGAATGACACCAAAGTGGTGAAAGTGGTGTCAGCATTCGCGACGCCCGCCGTTAGACCGAGCCAGAGGACAGCCTGAACGACCGCGAGACCGCGACAATTTCGAGCGGGCGGGTGGGTCCGGCAAATTAGGGCGGGAGAGCGTGAAAAAAAACGCGTCTTCATCATAATTCGATTTCAGGGCATTAAAAAATATGTGCCTGAATATCGTCCAATACACCGGCGGCGCGCCAGAAAATTTTCGCGGGCCGGAAAAACGTGGTTGCCACGCAATGAATATATGGCTATCAAACCCTGTCCATACCTGAACCTAATTTTATGCGAACTATTCCCTGTTGCAAATTTGTTTTGTGCGCCCTGGCGCTTAGCGGGCTGCTGGCGTCAGCGAAAGCGGTCACGCCTCCACCGGGATTCGTCACCCTTTTCAACGGCAAAGACCTGACTGGATGGCGCGGCGGCGACACCTTCGATCACCGCAAGTACCTCGCCATGCCCGCGGACAAACGCGCCGAGCAGGATGCCAAATGGACCGCCGATATGAAGGCCCACTGGCATGCGGAAGGAGATGATCTGGTCAATGACGGCTATGGGAAATATGCCACCACGGAAAAGGACTACGGCGACTTCGAGTTGTTGGTCGAGTACAAGACAGTCCCGCTGGCCGACTCAGGCATTTATTTGCACGGAGTGCCGCAGGTTCAAATTTGGGACCATACCAACCCCAAGGAGTTTAAGAACGGTGCGGACAAGGGAAGCGGCGGGCTATGGAATAACAGCCCCGGCGCGCCCGGCAAAGACCCGCTCGTCCTCGCGGACAAACCGTTCGGCGAGTGGAATCAATTTCGTGTCATAATGGTAGGATCGAGGGTGAGCGTCTGGCTGAATAAAAAGCTGGTCGTGGATCACGCGCTGCTCGAAAATTATTATGACCGCAAGACCCCCATCCCGGTGAAGGGACCGATCGAGCTCCAAACCCACGGCGGCGAGATTCGGTGGCGGAACATTTTTCTACGGGAGATCGGCGCCGAAGAAGCCAACAAAATCCTGGCTTCCAAGCGCGAAAAAGGCTTCCAGTCTGTGTTTGATGGCAAAGATTTCACCGGCTGGGCCGGGCCGCTCGAGAATTACGAGGTGGTGGATGGTGCGATTCGGTGCCGGCCGAAAAAAGGCGGGACCATTTTTACGAAAACCGAATACACCAATTTCATGGCCCGTCTCGAAATCAAGCTGCCGTCTGGCGGCAACAATGGGCTCGCCATCCGCTATCCCGGCCACGGCGACACCGCCTATCTCGGAATGTGCGAATTGCAAGTGCTTGATGACAACTACGAGAAAGCCACGGGAGAAAAGATCGATCCCCGGCAGGCGGACGGCTCGGCCTACGGAATGGTCGCGGCGGCTCGCGGCTATCAGCGACCCTTGGGGGAATGGAATTTCGAGGAAGTCACGGTCAACGGCTCAAAGATCAAAGTCGAATTGAACGGCTTTCTCATCCTCAACACCGATCTGGCCGACGTGCATGAATATCTGGCTAACCACGAGCATCCCGGCAAAGATCGTACCAGCGGTTCGTTCGGATTCGCCGGGCACAACGATCCGGTTGCCTTCCGCAAAATCCGTATCAAACCCCTTTAAGCTTTTAAGCCGCCCGCCCAGTCGCGGGGCTAACGTGATTGCAATTCTTCCGCAGGCGTGAACTGGTCCGTTGCCGCACGCTCTCGACTTGGTGACTCCTCCATTTCGATTTCCAAGGGCATCCCTGGACTAGGGTAGGCCACACGGCCTATCCACATGTCTTCAATCAACCTGCACCGCTCTTGGGGAGGCAACCTCAGCACATCAATTATGACTCCCTTCATGGCGCTAATATAGTCTGCTTTGGGAAAAATTCAACCTGACTTTCTTTCGATGAACCGAACGCAGTGGTAGGGCGCGCCCCTCCGTGCGCGCCGTCTCGTCTTGCAACCCCCGGCGCGCACGGAGTGGCGCGCCCTACCTGCGAAGTTCACTGACGTAATGCCGCTGCTTCTTGGTGGCTCTGATTTTCCTCAAGCCTTGAGTTTTCCTTTCAACGGCGTCATTCCCACCAGCGTTTGGGGAGTCTCATATAGAACCTCGCGCGCCACCTGAATCGCCTCCCCCACTGTGTACTGGCCCTGAGCGATCTTCTCCGCCAAAACCACCGCCATTTGCTTGCGCACGATGACGACCTTGGCATAAGCCCACTCGGCCACATAAGCGTCTGAAAAGAAACCGGCCTGTTTATTGACGGGCACCATATCGAGACGTTCCGTCATCAACTGGCGCATCGCGCCCGGGAAGAAATTGTGCCACCAAAAACCAGCCAAACTGAAGTTGGGCAGTTCGCGGCACATCGTGCAAAGGGTTTGGTTCGCGTGCCGGCTCGAGACAAAGCACTGGAACCGCAGCTTCGGGTGGCGTCCGACAATTTCCGCCAGTTGCGCCAGTGTTTTTTGAGAGATGCGGCTGGCGGTTTCAAATGGCAACGGCTCGGCGCCCAAACTGAATTGGAACACGATTTCGCTCCCTCTCTTTTCCAGCGCGCTGAGAAAGGCTTCTCCGATGTATGCAGCGTAGATATCGCGCTCAGTCGGTCCGGCGTGCGCTCGGCGCGACAATGCTGTCTCCATTTCTCCATCGCTCGGCAGCCTGTAATCAATGTCGGTCGATATCCCCGTGGCTGTCGAGATCACTTCGTCGTAGGGGATGCTGTCCACATAATGTTTGATGGCGGCATGGACGTCCCCGAGTGATTTTATCGTGCGATCGTTGGGAGGACGTGCGCCCCCGCCGATGGCCATCGGGGCTTCCGGCGGGTGTCCCCAAGTTCGTTCCAGATCATAAACGGCGGTGTCATATTCGCCCCATTGCGCCCTCATGAACATGCCCCACTCCAGGGAGTATTGGAGAACGTCATCTCCCTCCCCCTGTCCGCGACGGCAATATTCCGCGCAAGTACGTTGAATATTGGAGCGCTTGAGGACCGAGCGGGCCCAGGAATTGTCCTCGGCGCGTTCCCGAATCAGGTCGTCAAGACGCCGCCAATTGTCGGGCGTGATGGCGTCTTTCCAACCATAAAGGTCTCCCAAAATGATGCGGACCCCCCACCATCCGCTGGTGTTTTGAATGAATCGCAGGTAGGGCAGGGCTTCTTGAATGCGTTGGTGGGCTTCATGCTTGTCCGGCCAGCCCGGGAACTGGGTGAGGCGCGCGCCACTGGGACATCCCGCCGAGTAGAGGTCGCTGACCAGCATGTGGTAAAGCAGGATGTCGTGGAGTCCGCGCGCCCCCAGCTTGGCGCCGCAGAGGTGGGTGTGAACGTCCAGGATCGGCACTTCCGCCAGATCCTTTTCGATGGACTCAATTGGAGAGAGGGTGTTCATTGGAATTAGTGAGAAGATTCTGTGACAGAACCCAATCCGCCGCAAGCCACTTTATGTCCAGGGCGCGACCTAAAATGCGTGACGTGACCGCCCTGCTTTTCTACTCTGCCGCGAAGTGAAAGCGAGCGTTCTTAAAACCGCCGGACTGGTGGGAGTGTTTTTATCCGCCCAGCCTCTCGCGGCCCAGGTGAATGTCCTCACCTACCACAACGATCTCGCACGCACGGGCCAGAACACCAATGAAACTCTGCTCGTCCCCGGCAACGTCAACGTCAATACCTTCGGCCTTCTTTTCGCTTACCCGGTGGACGGCCATGTCTATGCCCAACCGCTCTATGTCTCCGGCATGATCGTTCCTGGAAAAGGCGCGCGCAACGTCATCTTTATCGCCACCCAGCATGATAGCGTTTTTGCGTTTGACGCCGACAACAACACGCCGCCGTCAGGCGGGTTACTTTGGCACGCCAGTGTTGGGACTTCAGCCGTCACTCCCAACAACGATTTCGGCAATCGCTATGGACCTTACCACGATATCGATCCGGAAGTGGGCATTACGAGCACGCCGGTCATTGACCTCGATTCTGGAACTCTCTACCTCGACGCGTTTACCCATGAAGGTTCAAGCTACTTGCATCGAATTCACGCGCTCAACATTACCAACGGGATCGAACAGCCCTATAGTCCGGTGGTGGTCCGCGCTTCAGTTCCGGGAGTCGGAGTCGGGAGCGCCGGCGGGGTGGTCGCGTTCAATCCGCTGCAACAGTTGCAACGTCCCGCCTTGGCCCTCGCGGGTGGGGTCCTTTACGCGGCCTATTCCGGCTACGCGGATACTGACCCCTACCACGGCTGGGTCATCGGGTTCAACGCCACCAATCTGGCACAATCAACCAACTTTGTTTTCATCACCACTCCCAATAGTACCATGGCCGCTTTTGGCGCATACGCTGGGGAAGGCGGCATTTGGATGGGTGGGAATGGCTTGTCCGTGGATGCGAACACAAACCTCTTTTTGGAAGTTGGAAACGGTTCTTTCAACGCCGATGTCCCCGGCGGGACCGAATATGGCGAGTCCTTCCTTAAACTCTCCACTTTCGGGGGATTATCCGTGGCAGACTATTTCACCCCGTTCAATCAGGCGGTTCTGTCCTATTACGATACCGATCTCGGCTCCGGCGGGCCTCTTTTGTTGCCCGACGCCGATGGCAGCCTCGCCCATCCCCATTTGCTGGTCGGTTGCGGCAAGGAGGGAAGAATCTATTTATTGGATCGCGATAACTTGGGACATTACAACTCGTCGAGCGACAGTCAAATCGTCCAGGAACTGCCAGGCGCCGTCGGCGGCACTTGGAGTTCGCCCGCCTATTTCAATCGTCAAATATATTACCAGGGGAACGGCGATGTCATGAAGGCCTTCAAACTCGCCAACGGCCTTCTGGCAGCGACCCCGGTTTCGAAGTCCGCCACCGCTTTCGGTTTTCCGGGAGCCACGCCGGCCATCTCCGCCAACGGTGTCAGTAATGCGATTGTTTGGATTTTGCAAAGCGATGCCTACAACAGTTTCAGCGCGTCCGGCCCGGCAGTTCTCCACGCCTATAACGCCAACAACCTGGCGCAACAATTGTACACCAGCAGCCAGACCGTCGCGCGCGACAACCCTGGCGGCGCGGTCAAATTCACCGTCCCGACCGTCGCCAATGGCAAGGTCTATGTCGGCGCCCAGTACAAAGTTTCTGTCTTTGGCAACGCCACTTTTTCCAGTTTGCCGACGATCACTCCCGCCCCGGGTTTCTTTACCAACTCGGCGCTCGTTTCTCTGGCCACTCCGGGCGCGGGTTCAAGCATTTATTATACGCTCGACGGCTCTGTTCCCACCACCAACTCCCCCGGCTACGCCGGTCCGTTCATCGTCGCTAACACCACCTTCATCAGAGCCTTCGCCTTTAAACCGGGGAGTTTCCCCAGTGCGACCCTCGGCGCTCTCTTCGTCAATGCCGCCTCGGCCAGCTTCTCCACCGCGTTTCTCAAACAGGAATTCTATCCGGGCGCTTCCCGGTCCATGCTCGAGAATCCAGCCTCCACCAATGCCGCCGCTTTCCTAAATTATTTGGCGGCTTTCGAAACCCCTTCCGGACAGGGCGTCAACTATGCCGAGCGTGTCAGCGGCTTTTTCCTCCCGCCGCAAACCGGCGACTACGTGTTCTTCGTGGCTTCCGATGATGATTCGGATTTGTTCCTGAGCACGGACGCAAATCCGGCCAACAAGCATCTCATCGCCACGGAGACGATCGCTTCCAACAGCCGCCAGTGGCTCCAATCCGCGGGCGGGAGCGATCTCGCTTCGAAACGTTCGGATCAGTTCACCGGAACCGCGTGGCCCGGGGGTAACACCATCCGCTTGACGGCTGGAACCCCTTACTACATCGAGGGAGTTCATCATCAGGATCTTGCCGCGGACGCTTTCGCCGCCACCTTCAAGCTTGCGGCTGATCCCGATCCGCTGGATGGGGCGCCTCCAAAACTCGCCGGTAACTTGATCGCCGGTTTTGTCTTCGACAATACTTATGTCACCGTCAACAATCCGCCGCTGAACCAGGCGACGGTTCAAGGATACCCGGCCACATTTAGCGTCGGCGCGGAATCTGGATACCTCGGAACAGTCACCAGCGATCAAACTCCGCTTCTCAGCTATCAATGGCAATCGGCGCCGGGCGGTTCATCCACGTTCACCAACATCCCTAACGCAAACCAAGCCGTTTATACCACGCCTCCGGTCGCCCTCTCGGACAATGGAACGCAATTCCAGGTCGTCCTAACGACAGCCGGTTTCGCCACGAACAGTCCGGCTGCCGCTCTTGCCGTTCTGCGCGATACGAGCCCGCCAATGCCCGTCCGGATTGTTTCCGCAAGCCTGGACGCGACCGCGGTCACGGTCGCTTTCTCCAAGCCTCTGGATCTTGCATCGGCGCAAACCGCCTCGAATTATTTCTTTTCCTCAACCGGTTCCGAAGCCTTGAACGCCATGCTCGACGCGTCTGGCACCAACGTAATCGTCTCGGACAGCACCGCGTTGCCGGAGGGAACCCCCGTCACTCTCGCCCTCGCTGGCGTGATGGATCTGGCAGGACATCCCGTTCCGCCCGGGGCCAACATCACCTTTTCCATCGTTGCCGGGGGCAACGGAGCAGTCACCACCCTGGGCCTCGCTCCCCCACAACTCCAATTTACGAGTATCACTGCCGCCGTCGGACAAACCGTCCTGCAATGGATCGGGAACGCCTCATTGCAAGAGGCGCCCGCCATCACCGGCCCATGGTCCCTCGTTTCGAATCAATCCAATCCTCAAATCATCACCATTTCGGGAGTGAGATTTTACCGGCTCCTTGCCAATTGACGGCGCATATCTCAGCGGTGGTTTTCCGGCGGGCTCGACTTTGACGGACGCTTTCCCAATCATAACGCCGTGATTGTTCGTGTAACCTTGGAAATCTCATTGCGTCGCGAGCTCGACTACCTTGTGCCTCCCGAGTTGGAGGATGGAGTCGAAGTCGGCACCCGGGTCCGGGTGCCGCTCGGCTCGCGCGAGGTTCTTGGCTGCGTCACCGCCGTCAATCCCGAAACGACTCACACTCATTTGCGCCCCATCAGCAAAGTGATCGGGCGCCAATCCTTGATCACACCCAAGATTCTCAAGCTGGCGCGCTGGATCGCGGACTATTACTGCTGCTCGCCGGAGGCGGCCCTCAAATGCGCCCTCCCGGAATCGGTCCGCCGCGAGAAATCCGGCTGGCGGGAAAACCTTTGCGTACGGGTGATTCCAGGAACCGCGGAATCTCCCAAACTGACCCCGCGACAAAAGGAAGCCTTGGATTTCTTGCGCGGACGGGCAGGCGCGCGCTTAACCGACGTTGTGCGCGAGTTGAAAACGACATCGGACACCATCCGGCGGCTCGAAGACAAAGGATTAGTCTCGATTGGGCGCGAGATTTCCGAGCGTGATCCTTATCATCTCGAACAAATTATCCCCACTCAGGATTTGACGTTGAACCCGGAGCAGAAAAGCGCTTTTGAACGGCTGGCGTCGGCGCTCGACTCGTTGCACCGGGCGGCAGGGGCGGGCGACCCGAAACCGTTTCTGATTTATGGAGTAACCGGCAG